>OFDC01000007.1_pt1 | contig 331220 bp, 295 predicted proteins | sample 1520941 | NCBI WGS metagenome assembly OFDC01 (sample SAMEA94258168, study PRJEB24077) | hot springs metagenome | biome: Aquatic biome; feature: Water | place: India | collected 2012-12-06 | depth 5 m
GCCCGCGCATTCAAAGAAGACTGAATGGCCACCACATTCCGAGCAGGGGTGATGATAAGCTATGCGGGAAAACACATATGGATCGAATTGATCGATCTATGAGTTTCGGTGGGGCTATAAGCTCAGAACGTTTTCTTCGTTCGCCAAGTTCGGTGTCCCGATTAGTCCTGATTGTGCTTCAGACAACTAATTCGGGAAAGACACGATGACGTTTCATGCATCCGCTTCGATGGCGCTGGCGATCTCGGCTCTGATCGCCCTGGCGCCTGACAGCGCGCACGCTCAGTCGACGCTGCTCAATGTTTCCTACGATCCGACGCGCGAATTGTATCAGGAGTACAACACCGCCTTCGCCAAGCACTGGAAGGCAAAGACCGGCGAGGACGTCAAGATCAACCAATCTCATGGCGGCTCGGGCAAGCAGTCGCGCTCCGTGCAGGATGGGCTTGAAGCGGACGTCGTGACGCTGGCGCTTGCGGGCGACGTCGATGCGCTCGTGTCACCGGGTCTCGTTTCGGCTGATTGGGGCAAGCGGCTGCCGCACAATTCGGCACCTTACACCTCCACGATCGTGTTCCTCGTCCGCAAGGGAAATCCGAAGGGGATCAAGGATTGGGATGATCTCGTGAAGCCGGGCGTCGAGATCGTCACGCCGAACCCGAAGACCTCCGGCGGAGCGCGCTGGAACTATCTCGCGGCCTACGGATACGCGCTGAAACAGCCCGGCGGGAGCGACGCGACGGCAACGGAATTCATCGGTAAGATCTTCAAGAATGTGAAGGTTCTTGATACCGGCGCGCGTGCGGCGACGACCAACTTCGTTCAGCGCGGGATCGGCGACGTTCTGCTGGCTTGGGAGAACGAGGCTTTCCTGTCGCTGAAGGAACTCGGCGAGGACAAGTTCGATATCATTCTGCCGTCCGTGTCGATCCTTGCCGAGCCCTCGGTATCGATTGTCGACAAGGTGGCGGAGAAGCGCGGCACGACGAAGCTCGCGACGGCCTATCTCGAGTATCTCTACAGTGATGATGGGCAGGCGATCGCCGCCAAGCACTATTATCGCCCGCGCAAGGTCGTGGCAGCGGCCGGAAGTCCGAAGCTCGCCGATCTCAAGCTATTCACGATCGACGAAGTATTCGGCGGCTGGAAGAAGGCACAGTCGACGCACTTCGCAGACGGTGGTGTGTTCGACTCGATCTACAAGAAGTGAAAATCTCGACGATAAAACTCTTATTAAGTGTGCGCACTCCAATCGTTAAGTCATTCGGCGCGGCGCGGGGCTTCGGTTCCGCGCCGCTTGCCCATTTTGGCAGCGCTCCTTGGGCGACATGTCGTGGTGGAGCGAGGGTAGGCGGGTATCGATGCTGATTTCATGAGTTTACAAGAACTCATTATTTCCATGCGGCCGGTCTTTTCGCTTACTGTTGATCGTGGGCCAATGTCCCGCAGAATTCATCCAGCAAAGGAGGCGTCGGAAATGGGTAGCGTATTCTCTGATAACCGCATGCTGTTCCGAAAGGGCTTTGCCTGGATGCCCGACATGTGTTGTCGCCGTTGATCCTTGCGCCTCGAATACCAACTCGCTTCCTGGAACAACATCAAGGGCGCCGCCTGCGGGTGGCGAATAGCAACATGTCGTCTGCATCAATCATTCGGGTCGGGCATCTGGCAGCAGGTGTCCTTACTCTGGCCGAAGATGGCCGCGTCTACACCTTCCATGCCGCCGATCAGCGCTTTCGCACGCTCGATGGCTCGTCGTTCGCCAACCGCAATGCCGCGCAGAGAGCAGCGGAGAGGGTTGCTGCGGCAAACGAGGGCCGATCGGCTGTGCGCCGGGTGGGAATCGGCGCCGCGGCCTAGCAAGGAACCGGGGTCCCTCGCGGCGCGGCGTTGCCCGAGACGATAGCGGATCGTCGATCAGAGCCCTGGCCGAAGGGCATGCCCTTCGGCCATTTTCTTTGTCGCGCCTGCCGCAGCGTCAATGGGCTGCAGGCCTGGCGGGCGGGGCGATCCGGGCGGATTGACCAGGATCAAGCGTCGCGACCGTGGCCCGAATATTTTGCCTCGACGGCTGGGCCGCGGCGGATGCCGCCGGCCGGGCCCTGTCTGGATGGAGGCAAGAATTGGGCTTCGAGCGGCACGAGGGCATGACACCCGAACTCATCACTCGCCATGCGGCGCCGCTGCCTCGGTATACGAGCTATCCGACCGCGAACCATTTTTCGAACGCCGTCGGTCCTGAAGAATACCGGAGCTGGCTGTCGGCGCTGCCGGCGGGTGCGAACTTATCGATCTATCTGCATATTCCGTATTGTCAGGAGCTATGTTGGTATTGTGGGTGCAGCACAAAGGCGACGCGACGGTACGAGCCGATCGCCGCCTATATCGAACAGCTCTCGGCCGAGATTGCCACGGTGTCGTCGCTTGTTGCGAGACCGCACCGGGTCAGCCATATCCATTGGGGCGGCGGTTCGCCGGACATCCTGACCGCCAGCGACATGGCGCGTTTGGCGGCGCTGTTGCGCGAGGCGTTCGTGGTCGACGGCGATGCGGAGTTCGCCGTCGAGATCGACCCGCGGCTGCTGACGCGGTGCCGGGCCGAGGCGTTGGCGCAAGCCGGGGTCAACCGCATCTCAATCGGTGTCCAGGATTTCGAGCCATCGGTACAGGCGGCGATTGGGCGAGAGCAGAGCTTCGAGCAAACATGCCGCGTGGTTGAGACGTTCCGTGACCGGGGCATCCGTTCGATCAACATCGACCTCGTTTACGGCCTGCCGCATCAGAGTGTGGACAGCGTCTCGCGCACCATCGAGCAGGTCCTCAGTCTTTCGCCCGATCGGATCGCTATCTTCGGGTACGCGCACCTGCCGTCGCGGCTCAAGCATCAACGCCTGCTGCCGGAGGCGGCTCTGCCGGGGCCCGTCGAGCGTTTCGAGCAGGCCCGCCGCCTTTCGGAACTGGTTCGAGCCAGCGGGTACGCGGAGATCGGGATCGACCATTTCGCCCGCCCGGCCGATACGCTCGCCAGCAAGCCACTCGCACGCAATTTTCAAGGTTATACAACTGATCAGGCCGATGCCCTGTTAGGGCTTGGAGCTTCCGCGATCTCGAAGCTGCCGGGAGGGTACGCGCAGAACGCCGTCGCGGTCGAAGCCTATGGGGAGGGGTTGGCGAGAGACGGCGTCGCCACGGTTCGGGGACATGCGATGACGGCCGATGACCGGATACGGGCGGCGGTCGTGGAACGCTTGATGTGCGATTTCTCGTTCGAGGCGCGGGAACTCGAAGCCAGGTTCGGTTCGGCGGCGAGGCCAATGCGCGGCATCGCGGAGCAGGTTGTCCGGCGGGACGCCGATGGCTTCGTCGAGCGGACCGGGGACGGTTTCCGCTTGACCGCGATCGGGCGGCCGTTCGTGCGCAACATCGCGGCGCAGTTCGATTCTTATCTCACGGCGGACGTGGCCCAGCGGCGGCACGCGCTGTCGGTATGACGCGCGTCGGGCTCGCTGTTGCCCCGGCTATGCCCTGTGCGACCGGGTGAAGGTGTCGCGGCGGCTTCCGCTTGCGGTGATAGTCTCCTAGTCTCAACTGGAAAGGCCGAGGCCGATGCCTCGGGGCCACTTGCAGCAGGAGACGGGCTTGATCGTCGAACTTGGGCATTTCGCGCTCATACTGGCGCTGGGCGTCGCCATCTTCCAGATGACGGTGCCGGCTTATGGGGTGCGGGTTGGAGACCGCCGCCTGATGGGGACTGCCGATAACGCGGCGGTTCTTCAAGCGGGGCTCGTGGGTCTTTCGTTTCTCGCGCTCGCGCACGCCTACGTCGTCTCGGATTTCTCGGTGGCCAATGTGGCGGCCAATTCGCACTCGACCAAGCCGCTGATCTACAAGATCTCCGGCGTGTGGGGAAACCACGAGGGGTCGATGGTGCTGTGGGTGCTGATCCTGGCCCTGTTTGGCGCCGTGGTCGCCGCGTTCGGCGGGAACCTGCCACGATCGTTCAAGTCGATCACGCTTTCGGTTCAGGCGTCGATCGCCGTGGCGTTCCTGCTGTTCATCGTCACGACGTCGAACCCGTTTTTGAGGCTCGATCCGGCACCGGCCGATGGCCGCGGGCTCAATCCGATCCTTCAGGACCCCGCCCTGGCGTTCCATCCGCCCTTCCTCTACACGGGCTACGTGGGCTTCTCGATGGCGTTCTCGTTCGCCATCGCAGCGCTGATCGAAGGACGGACAACGGCCGCCTGGGCGCGCTGGGTGCGGCCATGGACGCTGCTCGCATGGATGTGCCTCACGCTCGGGATCGCGATGGGATCGTGGTGGGCCTACTACGAGCTCGGCTGGGGGGGCTGGTGGTTCTGGGACCCTGTCGAGAATGCGTCCTTCATGCCGTGGCTCGCGGGGACGGCGCTGCTGCACTCGGCGATCGTGATGGAGAAGCGGGACAGCCTCAAGGTCTGGACCGTACTTCTCGCCATTTTGACGTTCTCGCTTTCGCTGATGGGGACGTTCCTCGTGCGCTCGGGCGTACTCTCGTCGGTGCACGCGTTCGCGGTCGACCCGGAGCGCGGCGTCTTCATTCTCGCCATTCTCGGCCTTTTTACCGGTGGTGGGCTCGCCCTATACGCCCTGCGGGCGTCGGAGCTGCGCCAGGGGGGCGTGTTCGCGGCCATATCGCGAGAGAGCGCTCTCGTGCTCAACAACATCCTGTTGACCACGGCCTGCGTGACCGTACTCGTCGGAACGCTTTATCCGCTGGCTCTAGAAGCCGTTACGGGCGAGAAGATTTCCGTCGGCGCGCCCTATTTCAACATGACGTTCGTGCCGCTGATGATCCCGTTGCTCATTGCGCTGCCATTTGGTCCGCTGCTGGCCTGGAAACGCGGCGACCTGAGATCGGCGGGGGAAACGCTGCTCGTCTCGGGGCTCATTGCCCTTGGCGTCGCGGCGGTTGCATTTTCCATATTCCAGCGCGGGCCGTGGCTCGCCTATCCCGCGCTCGCGATTGGGGTTTTCGTGATTGTGGGTGCGTTGGCGGAAGTGGCCTACCGCATCAAGCTCGCGCGTGCGCCTGCCGAGGAGAGCCTGCGGCGACTGTGGAGCCTTCCGCGGTCGGCCGCCGGTGGCGCCCTCGCGCATCTGGGCGTCGGCGTGATGACGATCGGCATCACCATGACGAGTGCCTTCCAGGCTGAAAAAATCCTGGTCATGAAGCCCGGCCAGTCAACCGAGATCGCAGGCTTCACTTTGACGTTCAAGGGTACGACACCGGTCAGGGGAGCCAACTTCGTCGAGCAGCGTGGCGTCATGGAGGTTCGTGTCGGGGAACGACTGGTCACCACGGTCTATCCGGCGAAACGGCTCTACGACAGCCCGCCTCAACCGACCAGCGAGGCGGGAATTCATACAGCCCTGACGGGCGATCTCTATACGGTTCTTGGCGATGCGCAGCCGCAGGCGAGCGGGGGGGACGGCGCCTTCTCGGTGCGGCTCTATTTCCATCCCTACGTGCGGTGGATCTGGATCGGTGCGGTCATCATGTTCGTCGGTGGGGCGGCGTCGCTTTCGGACAGGCGGTTGAGGGTCGGTGCGCCTACGAAAGCACGCACGGGCGGGTTGCCCGGCGCTCCGGCCCCGGCCGAGTGAGGTGATCATGAAGCGCACCGCGAATTTTCTAGCGTTATCCGCCGTTCTAGCTGCTGGGGTCTGTGTGATGCCGGCCGCGGCCGTGGAGCCTGGGGAAGTTTTGCCTGACAAGGCACTCGAGGCGCGGGCTCGGGGTTTGTCGGCCAAGCTTCGCTGCCTCGTTTGCCAGAACCAGTCGATCGACGACAGCAACGCACCGCTGGCCAAGGACCTGAGGCTGCTGGTGCGCGAGCGCCTGAGCGTGGGGGAGAGCGACGACGCGGTGATCAGCTATATCGTGGCGCGGTACGGCGATTTCGTGCTGCTACAGCCACCGTTCAAGCCCTCGACGATCCTGCTGTGGCTGGCGCCGCTGCTGGGACTTGCGGGCATCGGATATGCGCTGCTGCGGGCGTCAGGGCGGATCGGCACGTCCCCGGTGACGGCGGCAATCGGCGAGACGGGCGAGGATCGGTTGACGCGCGCAGAAGAGGAGCGGCTCGACGCGCTGCTCGGCCACCAACCGCCGGTCGACCGGCGATGATTACCAACTCTTAAGGCGGCCGACATGGCGCTGTAATACGGCGCTCCGTAATTCAGGGTGCGACGCATTTCGTCACGTTCTGGAGACGCCGAACTCCCATGTCACATTCTTCGCCCATCGAAGCCAACGTCGCGACCAAGGCGCCCGCCCGCCGGATGACCTCTGGCCGCGCACTCGCACTGGCCCTCGTGGCCACGGCTGTCGCCGCCACCTTCGCACCTTCACAGTTCGCGGTCGCGCAGCTGAAGCCGTCCGCGGGGCAGAGCTCCCTCGGGCCGTCATTCGCCGACCTCGTGGAGCGCGTGAAGCCATCCGTCGTGTCAATCTCGGTCACCAATGGCGAGACCAAGGTGGCCGATGCCCGTAAGGGGCAGGCACCTGGTCGTGGCAACCGCGGCGGCATTCCGGGCCTGCCCGATCTTCCCGACGACCACCCGCTCAACGAGTTCTTCAAGAACCTGCCGCGCGGCCCGGAGCCCGGCGAACGTCCCTCGCTGGCGCAGGGATCCGGCTTCGTCATTTCCAGCGACGGTTACGTGGTGACCAACAACCACGTGGTCGAGAGCGCCAAAAAGATCAGCGTCAGCTTCGACGAGAAGCAGAAGTACGAAGCCGAACTGATCGGCACCGACCCGCGGACGGATCTCGCGCTGCTGAAGATCAAGGGCGACAAGGCGTTCCCGTTCGTCAAGTTTGCGTCCTCGTCGGGCCGGGTTGGTGACTGGGTGTTCGCGGTTGGCAACCCGTTCGGCCTTGGCGGCACGGTGACGGCTGGCATCATCTCGGCGTTTGGCCGCGACATCGGCTCGGGCCCCTACGATTTCATGCAGATCGACGCCGCCGTGAACCGGGGCAACTCGGGCGGTCCGACGTTCAACCTCGACGGCGACGTCGTGGGCGTCAACACGGCGATCTTCTCGCCGTCGGGCGGCAACGTCGGCATAGCCTTCGCCATTCCGGCCAAGACTGCGACCGAAGTCGTCAACCAGCTCAAGAACAAGGGCTCGGTCAGCCGAGGCTGGCTGGGCGTCAAGATCCAGAACATCGACGAGGACACTGCGGCCTCGCTCGGGCTCAACGAGTCGCGCGGCGCGCTCGTCTCGGAAGTGACGCCAAACGGCCCGGCGGCTTCGTCCGACATCAAAGCGCAAGATGCGATCTTGATGGTCAACACGGACAAGATTGCCGATAGCCGCGATCTCGCCCGCAAGATCGCCGAGCTTTCGCCGAACTCGACCGTCGATGTCACCGTCTGGCGCAACAACGCCGAGAAGGTTGTGAAGGTCAAGCTCGGCGTGTTCCCCGGCGGGAAGGAAGACCCCTCAAAGCCCGACGCGCCGAAGGCGCCGTCGAATCTTGATCTGTCCCAGCTCGGCATCACCTTGATGCCGGCCAAGGGTGCCCCGAAGGATAAGGACGGCGGCGTCGTCATCGCCGAAGTCGCGCCGGGATCGGATGCCGCGGCCAAGGGCATCAAGGCGGGAGACATCATCCTGCAGGTGAGCGGGGAGACGGTCGCGAGCCCCGACGACGTGGTGGCCGGCGTCAAGAAGGCCGAAGGCTTGAAGCGCAAGGCAGTCCTGCTGCACATCAAGTCGGCCGACAGTAAGCGCTACGTGCCGGTGCAACTCAAGGCGCCGGGCTGACAAGCCTGCGGTTTTGATCAAATAGTGACGGCCGCGGTCTCCCCGATCGCGGCCGTCGCCATATTCAGCCCCGGCCACATCTGGCCTCGGGTCCAATGGAGAGAGTGTCTCACGATGCGTGTGCTGGTCATCGAGGACGACAAGGAAACCGCTCAGTTCCTGTTGAAGTCTTTGAGGGAGAGCGGTCACGCCGCGGATCTGGCGAGCGACGGGGAGAGCGGGCTCGACATGGGCAGGGCGGGTCTGCACGATATCCTGATCGTCGACCGGATGCTGCCACGGCTCGACGGGCTGAGCCTCATCCGGACGCTTCGCGCCGAGGGGGTGAGGACGCCGGTACTGGTCCTATCGGCGCTCGGCGATGTCGATGATCGGGTCAAGGGCCTTAGAGCCGGCGGCGACGATTATCTGACGAAGCCCTACGCCTACAGTGAGTTGCTCGCCCGCATTGAGGCCCTGTCGCGGCGGGCCGTGCCGGAGGAGCAGGTCACGCGGTATGTCGTCGGAGACCTGGTGCTCGATCGGCTGTCGCACAGGGTGACGCGGAACGGCGAGCCGATCGTACTTCAGCCGCGAGAATACAGACTGCTAGAATACCTCATGAAGAATGCCGGGCAGGTGGTGACCCGAACCATGTTGCTTGAGCACGTATGGGACTACCATTTCGATCCGCAGACGAACGTCATCGACGTGCACGTCTCGAGGCTGCGCTCGAAGATTGATAAGGCGTTCGATAAGCCACTTCTGCATACCGTGCGGGGCGCTGGATACATGATCCGTGATGGAGCTGTTTAAGAGGCTTTCACAGCTTCTGGAATCGTCTGCCTTCCGGCTGGCCGCCGGGGCGGTCGGAGCGTTCGTGGTCCTGGCGACGGCGATCGTCGGGATCGTGTTCTGGCAGACCAACGCGGTTCTGACGGATCAGGTCGTGGCGACGCTATCGGCCGAGGCGGAGGCACTGCAGACCGAGGCGCGCGGGGGCGTCACGGGACTGGTCGATTCCATCGCTGCGCGGTCCAGGTCCGAGGGACCGGCCCTCTACGTGCTGGTTGACGGGGCGGGGCGGAAACTTGCCGGCAATCTCAGTCGCGTTCCGCCAGAAGTCTCGCCCCGGCAGATTGGCGGCGTGTTCCACTACCGGCCGGGCTCGGCCGGGCAAGTCTCGACCCCGAAGCCGGAGCGGCTCGCCGTCGCGAGGGTGATTGCACTGCCAGGCGGGGAGGTGCTGGTCGTCGGGCGGGATATCGAGGATCAGCTCCGGTATGCGGACGGTGTGAAGCGCGTCGTCATCGGGAGTTTCGTCGCTCTGCTGGCGCTTGGCCTCACCATCGCTTTTCTCATCAGCCGCCTCGTGCTGAAACGCATCGAGGCGATCAATATCGCAGCGCGCCAGATCATGGCGGGCGACTTCACCCGAAGGGTTCCGGTTGACGGGAGCGGTGACGAACTCGACGGGCTCGCGGTCAATCTCAATGCGATGCTCGAGCGGATCGAGCAGCTCATGGCCGGTCTGAAAGAGGTGTCCGACAACATCGCGCACGACCTCAAAACGCCACTCAACCGGTTGCGCAACAGGGTCGAGGGTGCTCTGCGCGAGGAGGGGCCGGAGGGGCACAGGGAGGCGCTGGAACGGACGATCGAGGAGGCGGACGACCTGATCCGCACGTTCAACGCCCTGCTGCTTATCGCGCGCCTGGAGGCAAGCGCGGTGGACGACAGCGCGACTTCCGTCGATGTGGGACGTCTCGTGGCGGGTGTCGGCGAATTTTACGCGCCGGTCGCCGAGGAGGCGGGACAGCGGCTCGAGGTCGTGGCGGGGGACGGGCCGATCATTATTGCCAACGGGCAGTTGCTGGGGCAGGCGATCGCCAACCTCGTCGACAACGCGATCAAGTATTCCGCCGCCGAGATCGCAGGCGGGGTCGGGGCGATCGGAAGGACCGATGACGACCGAGGCCTGATACGGGTCAGCGTCGAGGCCAGCGATGACGGTGTCTCGATCTTGGTGGCCGATCAGGGGCCCGGCATCGCGGCTGGCGACCGCGAGCGGGCGTTGCGCCGCTTCGTGCGGCTGGATGCCAGCCGGACCAGACCAGGGACCGGGCTGGGATTGAGCCTCGTTGCGGCCGTCGCGCGGCTTCATGGGGGACATGTCGTGCTCGAAGACAATAAACCGGGGTTGAGAGTTCGGCTCGCCTTGCCTCGACGGTTGCCTTTGGCCGCGCAGTCTGATGGTTTCCAGGGCGCCGATACGGCGCCGGCGGGGGATGCGACGGGGGCAGCCCCGCTGAACTCTACACTCGAGCAACGGGTTCCAACTCCATGACTTCGGCTGCTGCAATGGACGACACGGGAAGCACGCCGCTCGCACTTTCGGAGGCCATGGCGGTGTTCCCCGTCGAGCTCGCCGACGAGCGGGCCAGGGCGCGTCTGTCGGAGATCGACGAGGAGGTATCCGTTCGGCCCGAACTCAGCCGGCTGGCGGGGATACTCACCATGCCGGGGCCGCGCTCGGTGCTGGGGGCCGTGCTTGCCGGGTCGCCCTATCTGGGGGGGCTCGCCACACGTGATCTCGAACGGCTGCAGCGCGTCCTGTCCTCCAATCCGCACGAGCGCCTCGACAGTATCGCCCATCGCCTCATGGCGGCGGCCATCGATCCTTCGACGACCATGCCGATCTTGATGCGGGAATTGAGGCTCGCCAAGGCGGAAGTGGCGCTGCTGATCGCGATGGCGGACCTCGGGGGCGTTTGGCCCGTGATGACGGTGACCGAGGGACTGACGCGTCTCGCCGACATCGCGACGGCGGCTTCGGTGCGGTTCCTGTTTCGCGAGGCGATGACCAGGGGCGACTGGATCGCGCGCGACCCGGCCGCACCGGAGGCGGGTTCGGGCTACTTCGTGCTTGCCATGGGCAAACACGGTGCGGGGGAGCTCAACTATTCGAGTGATATCGATCTCATCGTCTTTTTCGAGCGCGAGCTCGCCACAGTTCGTCCCGGCCTCGAGCCCATGGCGCTTTTCGTTCGCATGACGAAGGACATGGTGCGCCTTCTTCAGGAGCGCACCAGCGACGGGTACGTCTTCAGGACGGATTTGCGCTTGCGCCCCGATCCTGGTGCCACCCAGGTCGCGATTTCGACGGAGGCGGCGCTCTCCTACTACGAGACCGTCGGACAGAACTGGGAGCGGGCCGCCCTGATCAAGGCGCGCACGATTGCGGGCGATATGACGGCCGGCAGTCAGTTCCTCGCCGAGCTCGCGCCTTACATCTGGCGCCGCTATCTCGATTTTGCAGCGATCGCCGACATCCACGCGATGAAGCGGCAGATCCACGCGCACCGCGGGTTTTCGACAGTCGCGGTGGCCGGGCACGACATCAAGGTCGGGCGCGGCGGTATTCGCGAGATCGAATTCTTCGCGCAGACGCAGCAGTTGATCGCGGGGGGGAGGCAGGCCGATCTTCGCGTCCGGCGGACGCTCGAGGCACTCGAGGGGCTTGTCGCGCGTGGCTGGATCGGTCGCGCGGTCGCCGACGATCTGACGCGCTCGTATGGATTCCTGCGCACGATCGAGCATCGTCTGCAGATGGTTGCGGACGAGCAAACTCAGCGGATGCCGGCCGATCCACAGGCGCTCGAGTCGCTATCGCGGTTTGCCGGGTTTGCGGATACGGCTGCGTTGTCAGAGGCGCTGGTGCGCGAGCTCCAGACCGTCTCGCGCCACTACGACCGGTTGTTCGAGGCCGCGCCAGAGCTGACCGCGCGTGCCTCCAACATGGTGTTTGCGGGCGCGACGGATGATCCCGGCACGGTCGAAGCGTTGTCGCGGATGGGGTATTCCCAGCCGTCACAGGTGCTGGCGACGGTTCGGGGCTGGCACCACGGGCGCTATGCGGCGATCCGGTCGGCGGCCTCTCGGGAGCGGTTGACGGATGTTCAGCCCATGCTGATCGAAGCGCTGTCGCAAACGAGCGATCCCGACCTGGCGCTGGCGAATTTCGACCGTTTTCTCTCGGAGCTGCCATCGGGGCTTCAACTGTTCGCGCTCCTGCGGTCCCATCCGGGCTTGATGCAGCTCATTGCCGACATCATGGGGTCGGCGCCGCGGCTCGCGCGCATACTATCGCGCCGGCGCCGGCTGTTCGACGCCGTCGTCGATCCGACTGCGTTTGCGCTGCTGCCGGAGGTCGCCGATCACCGCCGCAGATTGGCGGAGGTTTCGGCGGGCGCGAGGGGATTGGAGGATTTCCTCGACGCGCTGCGCGTTGTCGGAAGCGAGCAGGCGTTCCTGATCGGCGTGCGCGTGCTGGCGGGGGCAGTTACGGCCGGACAGGCTTCGCGGGCCTATTCGGACCTTGCCGACGTTCTCGTCGGTGCTCTCCACCAGAGGATCGAGGCGGACATCGTGTCCGCGCACGGCACGTTCCCCGACAGCGGGGCGGTCATCGTGGCGCTCGGGAAGCTGGGCAGCCGGGAGATGACGGCCTCGTCCGATCTCGATCTCATCGTCGTCTACGACGTACCCGCCGAGGCCATGACGGGGGGGCTCACGTCGTCGGGACAGAGGCCGCTGGCGGCAGCCCAATACTATGGACGCCTGACGCAGCGGCTGGTGGCGGCCTTCTCGGCGCCGACGTCGGAGGGCGTGCTCTATGAAGTCGACCTGAGGCTGAGGCCATCGGGGCAGAAAGGGCCGCTCGCGACCTCACTGGCGAGTTTCAGCGAATATCAGGCGAGCGAAGCCTGGACCTGGGAGCATCTCGCCTTGACGCGGGCGCGGGTCGTGAGCGGGCCGCCCGAACTTGCCGCGCGGGTCGAGCGGGCGATCCGTGGCGTGCTGACCCGGCCCCGGGATGCCGCCAAGACGGCGGCCGACGTCAAGGATATGCGGGCGCGGATCGCAGCCGAAAAAGGGACGGAGGACATCTGGGACCTGAAGCAGGTTCGCGGGGGACTCGTGGATCTCGAGTTCATCGCTCAGTATCTGCAGCTCGTAAGTGGCGCCACCGCTCCAGAAGTTCTCGACACGAACACGCGGGCGGCGATCGCGAAGCTTTCGGCCAACGGCATCCTGCCGCCCGCGGATGCTGATACACTTCTCAAGGCCGCGGACCTTATTGGCGACCTCAACGGCCTGCTCAGGTTGTTGTCCGACGAGCAATTCCACCCCGATACGGCGCCGCTCGGCCTCAAGACCTGTCTTGCCCGTGCCGGTAAGGCGCCGAGCTTCGCCGCGCTCGAGGCCGACGTCCGAGAGACGCTGCAGGCTGTGAAAGACGTCTTCGATCGGACGATCTAGGCATCGCGACGGATTTCGGGCCGGCGGCCGTTCTCATGCGTGTGAGTGATCGGCCGTTGTTCTCTAGTGGCGTCGAGAAGGCCGGTTGGTCACTTTTTGGCAACGGACTAGAGTGGCTACCGGTACCCATACGACCATGATCCGTGGAGCTGTCGTGTCGATTGAACGGGGGCAAGCGGGCGCGGCGCCGGGGGCTGATCGTTCGGCGCTCATCGATGCCGATCTTGTCGCGCGGATCAGCGGAGGCGACCAAACCGCATTCGCGGAGATCGTCGCGCGCCATTTGCCGAGCGCGCTTGGTGTGGCGCGACGGATGTTGCGCGATGACGCGGAGGCGGAGGATATCGCGCAGGAAGCGCTCCTGCGGCTGTGGAGGTCGGCGGGGAAGATCGAGGTTGGCGTACATGGCGTGAGGCCGTGGTTGCGCCGCGTGGTTTCAAATTTGTGCATCGACCGGGTCCGGGCAGGCCGGAACACCGACGTTGTCGAGGAGGTGCCGGAGCAGCCGCAGGGTGCGAGCCAGATGAAGCGGCTCGAGGAAAAGGAAGCGGCGGCGCGCGTCGACGAGGCGCTGAAGTCGCTTCCCGAGCGCCAGCGGCTGGCATTGGTGCTGTTCCACTATGAGGGCATGAGCCAAATCGAGATCGGCACCGTTCTTGGCGTATCCGACGAGGCGGTGGAATCGTTGCTGTCGCGGGCGCGCAGATCGCTGAGGACGTTGCTGGCAGAAGACTGGCGCGAGTTGATCGAGCAACATGATGCGTAACGGCATGTGCATCTCAGTGAGCCAAGTATGCAGACTTGAAATCAAGAAAGCCTGCCGCGTGCGAGCGGGACATCCGAGTGAGAAACGATGACGAAGATTGAGCCACTGAACAACGATCGCGAAGCGTTCCAGCTTCTGCTCGACGTTTACGGGGCGGATCGCGCCCGGTGGCCGGCTGCCGACCGGCTGCGCTTTGCACAGCTGCTGTCGAAAGACCCGTTGGCGCGGAAGATGCTGGGCGAGGCGGATGCCTTTGAACGGGTGCTTGATCGTGCGCCGGCGGTCTCCAGGGAGCGGCAGTCGGCCTTGGCGTCGAGACTGCTGGACGTCGTTGCCGCCGAAGCCTCGAAGCCGAATGTCGTGGGCACGACGTTCCCGCCTGGAGGGGCACCGTATGTCGCCCGATCCGACGAGCGGACGGCCAATCCCAGCGTGCATCGCGTGAGGGGGATGGCAAACAAGCGCATGGCTCCCGTGGCGGCCCTGCTCGCGGCATCGCTTGCCGCTGGTGTCTTCATCGGGCTCAGTGGAGCCGCGAGCCCCGCGCTCAACAGCTTTGCCGAGGCGCTGGGGGGAACGGCCGCGGACGCCGATCTCGAGTTCGTGCTTGCGGGTGACCTGCCCTCTGGCGGAGATGACACGCTATGAGCGTTCCGTCCGATCAGAGCCCCGAGTCCAGCCGATCCCAAGTGTCATTCCTGTCGCGGCGCGGCAAGATGCTTCTCGTGATCTCTCTGGCGATCAACCTGCTCGTTGCCGGTGCGCTGGCGGGAGCCGCGTTCCTGCATAAGCGGCACGGTGGACGGTTCGAGCCGGTGTTCGCTGGGGCGGTGATGTCGCCGGGCGAGTTCTTCGGGTTCATGCGCACATTGCCCGCAGAGCGCAGGAAGGCCATCCGGCAGGCGGTGATCGGCGAGCGGCCGAAGGTCCAGCAGCTCAAGGCCAATTTGAAGGAGGTGCAGCGCCACCTGGAGGCGTTGATCGTTGCCGATCCGCTCGATCAGGCGGCCTTGGACGAGGCAAACAAGCGATTGTGGACGGCCGAAGGGGAGTTGCGGCGGATGCAGCTTTCACTCACGAGCACGATGATTGCGCTGTTGAGCCGTCAGGAGCGCGAGCAGTTGATTGCATGGCGACAGTCGCGCGGGCCGATGCGAGGCGAACGGGGAGGCGGGGAAGTCGGCGAGGCCGAGGCTGGCGGGAAGCCGCCGCACTGAGCGATCTGTCGCCAACCCTCCCAAAAGAGTTGGGGACCGGCATATAGGCGTGGAGAGACGGGGAGGTACAGTTGCGTCCCTTGCCCTCAGGAGGCACCGGAGAAAAGGTTGTGTTGGGTCGCGGGCTCCAGATAGACGGCGGCGAACCATGTGCCGGCGGTTGCGCCACCCTCCGTCAGCCGCGTGCCATCCAATTCGATCAGCGTGCGTGCAATGCGCATGGCGAACGACGCTGGGGCGCCTGTGGGTTTGGCGCGAGCCGATCGCACGCCTACTTCCAAGCGAACGAGACCTGCTTCTAGCGTGGATGATATCTCGACCTCGCCTCCATCGGTGCTGCAGTCGATCGCCTCGATGATCAGGTTGGTCAATGCCTGGCGATAAGTGCGAGCGTCGGCAATCACGAAAAGACCGTTTGGAATCGCAATGTCGAGCGTGATGGACCGTGCAGCAGCGAGTGCCTCGAGGGCCTCGCAGATATCGATTGCGAGGAGGTCCAGCCTGATCTCGGTCGGTGTTGTGCTGCGGCCGGTGCCCGCGATGAGCGCGCTCAGCGCCAATGTATCCTCTGCCGACTTCAGAAGCGCTGCCCCGCCGTCGGCGATGTGGCGAACATAGGCAGCATATCGGGGGTCGCCGACGGGGCCAAAGATCTCGCGTCCCATCAGGTCGCAGAAGCCGAGGACTGCCGTCAGCGGAGTTCTGATCTCATGGCTGATGGCGGCGAGCAGATCACCGAATGGAGCCGCTGAGTTTGCAGCCACGGCGGACACGGCATCTCGGCCTGCCGAACCTTGCGGCTGGTCTATACCAAATTCGGCAATCATCTCGGCCCCCGCAGAGATATATCTTAAACTTATGTGATGCCGATAAAATTCGGTATCTACAGCGGCCCCCCCGCATTGCCACGGTCGCTGATTGCATCGGAGCTTGTCGAGAGAGAATAATTCCAGTCTGGGGCAAGCTTTCGGGTGTGCCTTTTAGGCAGCACCGGTGGGTATTCATCGCTCTCGCATCTTGCTGACAATTTCGTGTGTGTCGCGGGACAGTAAGGGGTGGCGTGCGATGTGGGTCAGTGTGCGGCGGGCGTGGCGGCGGCGGCCGTGTTCGAGGGTTCGCCAGTTCTTGAAGCTTGCAAGCAGACGGGCGGCAACCTGGGGGTTGAAGCGGTCTATGGCTAGGACCTGCTCAGCGACGAACTCGTAACCGGCGCCGTCGGGGCGGTGGAACTGGACGGGGTTGGCGGTGGCGAATGTTCCGATCAAGGCGCGGACTTTGTTCGGGGTGGTGAGCGCGAACAGGAGATGGCGGGTCAGATCCTTGACCGTTTCGAGCGTTGTCGGAAGGTTGGCCAGCGCTTGGGCCTGGAACCATGTGTCGATGACCAGGTCGTCGGCATGCCATTGCCGGTAGAAGTGGTTAAGCGCCCTCGCTCGCAGGGGGGTGTCACAGTGGCAGAGCGCCATCAGTGCGTGGGCCTGGTCCGTCATGTTGGCCGCGCCAGCGTAATGGGCATAGAGACGTCGTGCATCTGCGGGCCGACCATGGATGGTGAGCAGGGTCAATATAGCGTTGCTCAATGCTCGCCGGCCAGCGCTGGCGGCGTCGGGGGAGTAGGGGGCGGTTTGTCTGAGGGAGCGGTAGATCTCCTGCAACTGGTCTGCGAGCACTACGGCGACGCGTATCGTGAGCAGTCGCTGGGCACGGGCGGCCAATGCCGGGTCGACGTCGGTTCGGGCCTCGCGCATGATGTCGGCAGTCGTCGGGAGCTTGAGCAATTCGGCGCGGTAGGCGTGCCCGACCGCCGGGTCGCGCAGTGCTAGCCCGAGCGTTCGGGCGAAGGCGGTCCCGCGGGTGGAGCGTTGTCCGCGCTTCAGGGCCTCGTAGGTCGCCAGCAAGGTTCGCATCGCGAACTGCTGAACGGCTTGCCAGCGGTTGAAATGGTCGCTGTCGTGTGCCGCGAGGAATGCGAGGTCGCGATCGGAGACGTCAACCGTGAGACGGACGGGCGCCGTGAATCCGCGCAGCACTGAGACGGCGGGCCGCGCATCGACGTTGGCGAAGCGCAGTGTCGCCTCATGCTTCTTCAGGATGATCGTGCCGTCGCCCATCAATTCAGGACCGGACGACTTGACGAGTGGCAGATCCTTTCCGTCACGCCCAACCAACCCCACTCGAATGGGGATCGGCATCGGTTTACGGCGCGCAGCTGGGTGATTTTCCGGCATCGTCTGGCGGAACGTCAGGTCGAGCGTCTTTGCGCTACGGTCGTAAGAGACGCTGCAATTCAGGCTCGGCGTGCCTGCCTGAGTGTACCAGTGCATGAACTGCGACAAGTCCTGGCCGGAGATTGTCTCGAAGCATGAGATGAAGTCCTCGACGGTTGCGGCCTTGCCGTCGAAGCGATCGAAATAGAGATCCATGGATCGGCGGAAGACGTCCTCGCCGAATATGGCCGAAAGCATTCGGACCAACTCGGCGCCCTTCTCGTAGACTGTCGACGTATAGAAGTTGTTGACCTCGATGTAGGCCTCGGGCCGCACGGGGTGGGACAGTGGACCGGCATCTTCGGGGAATTGCGTGGCGATCAGGTGGCGCACGTCGGCGATGCGCTGGACGGTTCGACAGCGCTGGTCGGCGGAGAATTCCTGGTCGCGATAGACGGTCAATCCTTCCTTCAGGCTCAACTGGAACCAGTCGCGGCAGGTGGTGCGATTGCCTGACCAGTTGTGGAAATATTCGTGAGCGACGACGCTTTCGATCGCCTCGAAATGGGAGTCCGTCGCTGTTTCTGCGGACGCGAGAATGAGGCGGTCGTTGAATATATTGAGGCCCTTGTTCTCCATCGCTCCCATGTTGAAGTCGGAAACGGCGACAATGTTGAACTGGTCCAGATCATATTCGCGTCCGAAACGGCTTTCGTCCCATTTCATTGCGCGCTCGAGGCAGTCCATCGCCCAAGTTGCGCGACTTTCCTTGCCGTGCTCGACGAAAATCCGCAGTTTGACACTGCGACCGGAGCATGTGCGGAAATTCGAAGATATCGAGCCGAGATCGCCTGCCACCAGAGCAAACAGGTAGGAGGGTTTCGGGAAAGGGTCCTGCCAGACGGTAAAGTGCCGTCCCTTGGGAAGGGTGCCAGCGCCGAGGAGATTGCCGTTCGAGAGAAGAACGGGGGCTTCTCGCTTGTCGGCTTCGAGCCGGACCTGGTAGCGCGCCATGACGTCAGGCCGGTCGATCATGGGGGCAATACGCCGGAAGCCTTCGGCTTCGCATTGCGTACAGTAGATGCCTTTCGATCGATAAATGCCCTGTAGAGCCTTGTTTGCGGCGGGATTAACGGTTGTGACGGTAGAGATTTCAAATGGCGTTCGCGGCACTTTCCCGATCGTGATCGTTTCGCCATTGAATTCGTAATCTCCCTTCCCAAGCCGGGAGCCGTTGAGGGAAAGGTGGTCTAATTCGAAGTGCGAGCCATGGAAGACCAGGGCGTCGCTCGGGGTGTCTGAGCGCGGGCAGGGCCGGATGGCGAGCGTTGAGTGAATGGCGGCGCGATCGGGACCGAGCGATATATCGAGGTTGACTGTCTCCACCGTGTGGGACGGCGGCCGGTAGTCCCTGAGATGTACAGCCTTTGGAGATTGTGGCTTCATCGGTCGAACAGGCCCCGAACTCCATCGGTAGTGCCGGCTCCGGTGGATGGAGCCGCATCGCAACGCGGAGGCAACGGCTGTAAGATTGGCCCGAGAACGTGCGAAAGATCAAGCGACTTTGCCGAACTTATTCTCCAGCATTCAAAACATCAGTCTAGTTTATGTATCTCGATAGTCGCTCATAGGCAGTATGGAAATCGGCGTTCAATTGGGTTGCCAAATCGGCAATTGAAACGATCTCGTCGATTCCGGATACGCCGTGCCCGGCTGACCATACGGAGCTCCATGCCTTTGCCTCGTTGCCGAGGTCAAGCTTGGCGTCGCCGTGCAGCGCGGTCAGGTCTACGCCCGCCTTGGCGAGGCTCGGCGCGAGGAAATTGGCGGGGATGCCTGACACCTTCGGCGTGTAGACGATGTCGCCGCTGCTCGAGGATACGAGCATCGCTTTGTAGTCATCAGGTGCGAGACTTTCCTTTGTGGCGATGAAGCGGGTGCCGAGGTAGGCGAGATCGGCGCCGGCTGAGATGGCCGCGGCGATCGCAGCGCCGTTCGATATGGCGCCAGCGAGCACCAACAGACGATCACCGACGACCGGGCGCAGCTCATCGATGAGTGCAAACGGGTTGATGGTACCCGCGTGGCCACCTGCTCCAGCCGAAACGGCGATCACGCCATCTGCTCCCGCCTGGATAGCCTTTTCGGCGTGCCGCCGATTTGTGACGTCGTGAAGGACGATGCCGCCGTAGCTGTGGACGGCATCCACGACGTCGCGCACCGCGCCGAGCGATGTAATGACGATCGGGACTCTCGCTTTCACCGTCGCCATCAAGTCGGCCATCAATCGAGTATTCGATTTGTGGACGATGAGGTTCACGCCGTAGGGTGCTGGTTGGCGCCCCGTCTCGGCCTCGGCTTCGGCGAGGCCTTGGGCGATCTCGTCAAGCCAGGCGACGTAGCCGTCGGTCGAGCGCTGGTTGAGAGCTGGAAATGTTCCAGCAATGCCTGACCGGCAGGCGGCAATGACGAGGCCCGGTCCGGAGACGAGGAACATCGGCGCTGCGATCGCGGGAACGGTCAGCCGTCCGAGGAAGGGGGCTATGAGAGCCATTGGGTCTGCTCTGTTATGGTGGGGATGGACGCTGGCCGGCGTCAGGATTTTGCGCCGGAGTTCGCTGTTGCCATCATCTCCTCGCGCAGGGCGCGCCGCAGCACTTTCCCGACATTGGTCTTCGGCAAGTCGGTCCGGAACGAGATGAACTTCGGGCATTTGTACTTCGTGAGTTCGATCGCGCAGAACGCGCGCAGTTCGTCCGCGGTCAAGCTGTCGTCCCGGCGAACCACGAAAGCATGGACGCATTCGCCAGAATGGCCGTCGGGCAGGCCGACTACGGCAGCCTCGCGGACCTTGGGATGCTTTACGATCACGTCCTCGACCTCGTTGGGGTAGACGTTGAACCCCGAGACCAGGATCATCTCCTTCAGGCGGTCGACAATCTTGATTTCCCCGTCGGGCAGCATCATCGCGAGGTCGCCAGTTCTGAAGTAGCCGTCCGATGTCATGACCTTGGCGGTCTCCTCCGGGCGGTTCCAGTAGCCCTTCATGACCTGCGGGCCTTTGACGGTCAGCTCGCCTATCGATCCCATCGGCAGCTGCGAACCGTCTGGGCCTCGAATCGAGACGTCGGTCGATGGCCATGGGAGGCCGACGGTGCCGGTAAATCCGGAGTTGTCGGGCCGGTTGAAGCAGACGCCGGGCGACGTCTCCGAGAGGCCGTAGCCTTCGATGATCGGCTGGCCGGTCAGGGCGCGCCAGCGCTCGGCCACGGCCTGCTGGGTCGCCATGCCGCCCGACAGGGTGACCTTGAGCTGCGTCCAGTCGACGTCCTTGATCTTCGGGTTGTCAAGCAGCGCATTGTAGAGTGTGTTGACGCCGGCAATCATCGAGAAGCGACGCGTCTTCAAGGTGGTAATGAAGGCCGGGATGTCGCGCGGATTTGTGATCAGCAGTGCGCATGCCCCGCGCTTGACGACGAACATGCAGCACGCCATCAGCGCGAAGATGTGATATAGTGGCAGCGCGGTGACCATGATCTCGGGGCGGCCGTCCTTCGTACGGCTCACGACCGGCTCGAACCAGGCCGTGCACTGGGCGACGTTGGCGAGAATGTTCCGGTGCGTCAGGGCCGCGCCCTTGGAAACACCCGTCGTGCCGCCGGTATACTGAAGGAAGGCGAGGTCCTCCGGTCCTACCTCTACGGGCTTGACGGGCCGCCCATGGCCGGCCGCCACGGCGACGGCGAACGGAATGGCGCCCTCGATACGGCCCTCGGGCTTCACGGGGGTCTTCCGGCCACCGACGAACGTGACAAGGCGGCCCTTGAGACCAAGCAGGTCGCCGAGCATCACGCGGACCACGCGCTCGACCGGGGTTTCGGCCATTGCCGTTTTGACCGTGTGCTCGAATTGGGCGAGCACGAAAATCGTGCGCGCGCCACTGTCGCGCAACTGGTGGGCCAACTCGCGCGGGGTGTAGAGCGGGTTGACATTGACCACGGTGCATCCGGCCTTAAGCGTACCGAACACGATCGGCATATATGCGGCGACGTTCGGCATCATGATTGCGACGCGATCGCCCGAGCCCAGGCCCTGCGACTGCAGCCAGGCGGCGATGGCGTTGGCGACAATGCCCATGCGGGCGTAAGTGATGCCGACGCCGAAGCTTTCAATTGCCGTGTTGGCTGCGAATTGGCGGATGCTATTCTCGAACAGATCGTTGATGGTGCCGCTGATGCGGTCGTCGATTGTTTCGGGGACGCCTGCGGGATAGGCGGAAAGCCACGGCTGGCGATGCAGGGCGCGTGGGGAGCGATTGGCCGGTTGGGTCGGTGTCGCAGTCGGCGCTTCGATATTCGGGAACAGCGGATACATTTGTGGCCCTCGCTCGGGTCGGCAATGTTTTGACGTTTCCTGTGGGTGCCACATTGTAGTCCGTGGCCGCCTCTTTTGTCGGCGCCGCCGGGGCGCGATGCCCCGGTGGGATTGCCGGCGATGCCGCCGGCCTCAGAACGCGGCTTCCTCGAAAGCCATCATCGTTTTCGAACCTGCCATGACCTTCGACAGGAGGGCACCTGTTTCAGGCAGTATGCGCTCCATGTAGAAGCGGGCGGTCAGCACCTTGGCTTTGTAGAAGCCGTCGGGGTCTGCGTCATCTCCGTTTCCGCCAGTCGCGCCCGCGGTCTTCTCGAGGCTGATCTCGGCCATGCGCGCCCAGAGATAGGCGAGGGCGGTCAGGCCGAACAATCGGAGGAAGTCGGTTGCCGCGGCTCCTGCCTCGTCCGGATTGGACATGCCCTTCTGTGCGACGTGGAGGGTTGCCTGCTGCAGGCGGCCGAACGATTTCGACAGCGGCCCGATGAATTCGGACAGTGTCTTGTCACTTTTCTTTTCCTCGATGTAGCCGGCGACGGGGTGGAAGAACTGGCGCAGATAGCGGCCCATGTGGGCTGGCATCTTGCGTCCTACGAGGTCGAGCGCCTGGATGCCGTTCGTGCCCTCGTAGATCTGTGCAATGCGGCAGTCGCGGACGAACTGCTCCATGCCCCACTCACGAATGTATCCATGGCCACCGTAGACCTGGACGCCGATGTTGGTCGCCTCATATCCGAGGTCGGTGATCAGGGCTTTCACCACCGGGGTGATGAGGGCCATGAAATCATCGGCCTCCTGGCGCACCGTCGCGTCGGGGTGGTTGCTCGCCAGGTCGCAGGCTTCGGCGGCCCACAGGGCAAGCGCGCGGCAACCTTCGATGTAGGCGCGCTGGGTGAGCAGCATCCGGCGCACGTCGGGGTGCACAATGATCGGGTCGGCGGGTTTGCCGGGATTCTTGACGCCCGTGAGCGAGCGGCCCTGGATGCGGTCCTTAGCGTAGGCTACCGCATTCTGGTAGGATACTTCTGCGAGGCCGAGCCCCTGCATGCCGACCGAGATGCGCTCGGCGTTCATCATGGCGAACATGGCGCGCAGGCCTTTGTTCGGCTCGCCGATGATCCAGCCCTTTGCGCCGTCGAAATTCATGACGCAGGTGGCGGATGCCTTGATACCCATCTTGTGCTCGATAGAGCCGCACGACACGCCGTTGCGAGGGCCTGGGCTGCCGTCGGCCTTCAGCTCGAATTTCGGCACGAGGAACAGGGTGATGCCCTTCGTTCCCGATGGCGCACCCGGCAGACGGGCGAGCACGAGGTGGATGATGTTCTCGGTCAGATCATGCTCGCCGGCGGAGATGAAGATCTTGGTGCCGGTGATCCTGTAGCTTCCGTCGGGTTGCGGGGTCGCGCTCGTGCGCAGCATGCCGAGGTCGGTCCCGCAGTGCGGCTCGGTCAGGCACATCGTGCCTGACCACGTGCCGGAGACGATGTTGGGCAGGTAGGTGCGCTTCTGCTCCTCGGTGCCGAAGTTCTTCAGGGCGACGTATGCGCCGTAGGAGAGGCCCGGATACATGCCGAACGACAGGTTCGACGAGCAGATCATTTCCTCGACGAGTGTGTTGAGCATCTTCGGCGCGCCTTGACCGCCGAATTCGGGTGAGCAGGCAATCGAGGTCCAGCCACCTTCGCAGAACTGCTTGTAGGCTTCCTTGAAGCCCTTGGGCGTGTAAACGACTCCATTCTCGAGGCGGCAGCCTTCCTCGTCGCCCGACCGGTTGATCGGGTGGAGGACTTCCTGGCAGACCTTGGCCGCCTCGTCGAGGACGGGGTCCATCAGTTCGGGGGTGAACTCCTCGTAGCCCGGCAGGTCGGCAATCTTGCGTCCGCCCATCAGTTCATAGAGTACGAACCGCATGTCGCGCAGGGGCGCTTGATAGTTCGGCATGGCTCTAGTTCCTCAGAGGTTTACCGGTTTCCAGCATGTGCTCGATGCGAGCCAGCGTGCCTGGGTTGCGGGAGATCTTCATGAAATTCCGGGCTTCGAGAGCGAGGATGCGGTCCTCGTCGAGCGTGTCGATGATGTCGGCGTCACCGCCCGACAGGGTGTCGGCCAGCGCGTCGAGAACGACGAGGTCGTAGTCGGTCGCCTTGCCGGTGCGGTGGAAGCCGTCGACCGCCATCGCCATCGCCACCTTGCCGCTGGGTCCGGGGAGTTGGTAGGTCGCCGGTTTCGGGGGAACGTAACCCTCGACCATCGACAGGGCCTTGGCCTTGGCGTCCGCCAGTAGACGGTAGCGGTTCATGGTGATGCCGTCGGTCGGGCGGAAGTAGAGATGCTCTTTTGCTTCCTCGGCCGACTTGGCCACCGTGGCGGTCGAAATGATCTCGAAGGCCTTGGTCGTCGCGGGCATCGGCCCATTCGGCAGCCGGCCATGCTCGCGCCATCGGGCCAGCATCTCCTTGCATCCGCCCCAGCCGGGGATGAGACCCACGCCGACCTCGACAAGGCCGACGTAGGTTTCAGCGTGCGCCTGAACGGCGGAACAGTGCAGCAGGATCTCGCAGCCGCCGCCGAGGGCCATGCCCGAGGGTGCGCCAACGGTTGGGAACGGTGCGTACTTCAGCGCCTTGTAGACCTGCTGTCCGCCAATCACGAGTTGATCGATCTGGTCGAACGCGGCGACGTTCAAGGCGAACATGGCCAGGCCGAGATTGGCGCCGACCGAGAAGTTCGAGCCCTCATTGTAGACGACCATCGCCTTGTATTTCTTCGCGACGAGGGCGATCGAATCGGCGAGCGCCTGGAAGATCAGCGGATCGATCGCGTTCATCTTGCTCGTGAACTCGAAGCAAACGACGCCGTTGCCGAGATCCCAGAGAGCGGCCGACGGGTTCTTCAGCAGCGGCTTTTGCGTGAGCTTTATATCGGACAGCATGATGACGCCGTCAGGCCGCGCGATGTCGTGGTAGCTGCCGTCGAGACCAACCATCTGACGGCGGCCGTTTTCGACGCGGTAGAAAGTGCGGCCCCGCGCCTTTTCGAAGATCTCAGGGACCTTGCGCGAGGCGCTCGCGAGAGCGGCGATCACGTTGTCGACCCCGATCTCGTCTGCGAGTTCGAATGGCCCTTTTTTCCAATTATAGCCGAGCCGCATCGCCTCATCGATCGCGTCGATGTTGTCGGCTGCGTCGCCGACGAGATCGCCGGCGTACGCGAGCGTGGGGACAAGCACCGCGAAGGCATAGCGGCCATGGTTGCTGTCATGGGTCAAGAGCCGGGCGAGCGACCTGCCCGACTCCTCGATCGCGGCGACATCCGGCTTGGCCTGGGGCCGATAATTGCCGGTTGTCAGGTCGATCGCTTCCTTGGCTTTTCCCTTCTCGCGGTTGATCCGGTAGAAGCCACCCTTGCCCTTGCGGCCGGTGTAACCGTCCTTGATCATCTTTTCGACGAGGGGGTTTGGGCGGTTGATCGCGTGGAACGGGTCGGCCGGCTCGAGCGTTGCGCCGAGGCTGCCAACGACATGGGGCATGAGGTCCAGGCCGACGAGGTCGAGCAGTCCGAATATGCCGGTTTTGGGGATGCCCATGGGGCTGGCTATGAGCGCGTCGGCTTCCTCGACCGTGATGCCACGATCCATGGCCTCGTTGACTGCGGACTGCAGCCAGTAGACCCCGAGACGGTTGGCGATGAACCCTGGCCGGTCCTTGCAGCGCACGATGCTCTTGCCGAGCTTCAGGTCCGCGAAGGCGGCGACGGCGTCGACGCTCGTGGGGTTGGTCTCAGGACCCGAAACGATCTCGAGCAGGCGCATGTAGCGCGGCGGATTGAAGAAGTGGGTGATCAGGAAATCGCGCTTGAAGCGCGGTGTCCGGCCCTCGATCAGTTTGGCGAGCGGGATCGTCGAGGTGTTGGAGGAGACGACGCTGCCATCCTTGCGGACGGCCTCGATGCGATCATAGAGCGCCTGCTTGAGGTCGAGCCGCTCGATGATCGCTTCAATGATGAGGTCGCAGTCGGCGATCTTGGAGAGATGGTCCTCGAGATTGCCGGTCTCGACGAGGCGTGCGGTTTTCTTGCTCATGAAGGGGGCCGGGTCGGCCTTGAGCAGCTTTTCGACCGCGCCTTCGGCGATCGCATTGCGGTTTCCGGCACCGGCCGGGACGATATCCAGCAACAGGACGGGAACGCCGGCGTTTGCGACGTGGGCGGCGATCTGGGCGCCCATGACGCCCGCGCCGATGACCGCAACTTTACGGATCTCGCTCATCAGATTGCCTCCAGCACCGTCGCGATGCCCTGGCCGCCGCCGATGCACTGGGTGGCGAGCGCGTATTTGCCACCTTCGCGCTTCAGGAGGCTTGCCGCCTTGCCGACGATGCGGGCGCCGGTCGCGCCTAGCGGATGGCCGATGGCGATCGCGCCACCGTCGATGTTGACCTTCGCCGGGTCGAGGCCAAGGTCTTTTATGCAGGCGAGCGACTGACTGGCGAAGGCCTCGTTGAGTTCGACCACGGACAGGTCGCCAGCTGTGATCCCGGCGCGCGCGAGAGCCTTCTGCGTTGCTCCGACCGGGCCGATGCCCATGACCTCGGGCTCACAGCCGCACACGGCAATGCTGCGGATGCGGGCGAGCGGCGTGATGTTGTGGGCTGTCGCATAGTCCTGCGTGCAGACGAGGACGGCAGATGCGCCATCCGTCAGCGGTGAGGAGGTTCCCGCCGTGACAGTACCGTCGGTGCTGAAGGCTGGCTTCAATTCTGCGAGGCCCTGCGCCGTCGTCTCGGCGCGGATGCAGCCGTCCTCGGTCACCGGACCGGCCTTCGTCGGGATAGGCACGATCTCATCCGTGAACTTGCCCGCAGCCTGGGCGGCCGCGGCCCTCTGGTGGGAGTGGACTGCGAACGCCTCCTGGTCAGCGCGGGTAATCTGCCAGCGGCGCGCCACGTTTTCGGCGGTGTCGCCCATGCCCATGTAGGCGCCAGGATTGGTCTTGTAGAATGTTGGATTGGGAAGGGGATTAAATCCCGTCATCGGAACGCGGCTCATGCTTTCGACGCCGGCGCAGATGAAGGCCTCGCCAGCGTTCATCTGGATGGCGCCGGCGGCGGAGTGGACCGACTGCATGGACGAGCCGCAGAAGCGGTTGATCGTGGCTCCGGCGACCGAGAGCGGAAGGCCGGCCATCAGGCCGACGAGGCGACCGATGTTGAAGCCCTGTTCGGCCTCGGGAAATGCATTTCCCATCAAGAGGTCTTCGATCGTGGAGGGGTCGGCCCCGGTGCGTGCGACGAGGGCCTTCACGACCTCTGCGGCGAGGTCGTCCGGCCTCACGCCTGCAAGTGCGCCCTTCCTCGCGAAGTGAAACGGCGAGCGGACGTATCCCGCGATAACGATCGACTTCATGAACGGCTCCTGTCTGGACGGGCGGAAGAGATAGACTTGGCGGCGAGCGGGGCTGCGCCGTCGAGCTTGAGCACGGACTCGGCGTGCTTCTTGTACTCGTAGAGTTCGGCCAGCATCTCCTCGAGGGAGGCTTGCTGCTGCTCGAGCTTCTGGATGCGGATCTTGACGAGCTTCAGAAGCTTTTCGTTCTGTACGCGATGCGCCGGGTCGACGTCGTAGAGGTCGAGATATTCGGCTATCTCCTTCAGCGAGAAGCCAAGCCGCTTGCCACGCAGGATCAGCACCATCCGGGCGCGGTCGCGGGCGGTGTAGACGCGGGTGGTCCCCACCCGGTTCGGCGTGATGAGGCCCTTGCCTTCATAGAAGCGGAGCGTGCGGGCGGTTATGCCGAGGTCCGCGGCGAGCTGGGTCACGGTGTGATAAACGGGCTGTTCGGATCGTGAGCCCTCGGATCGTTTGCTTTCGGGCACCTGCGCCATCCTGTGGCTTGGAGCTTTTCTGCTGTCTGACGCGGCCGGCAATTCGTCTGTCGATAGAGCGCGGTTGCCAATTGGCCGAGGCATCAGGCGGTCGGAAAGAGCATGATTGACGTATGCGTCAACTGAGTGACGTAAGCGATAGCAATTTGCCGCTTTTTGGGCAAGTCAATTCTGCTGCCGATCGGAGGCCAAAGCTAGGCTCCCGCCAAACAAGATAGGCGAACGTCGATGTTGCAGCGCACGACGGGTTGGATGACATCCTGGCGGATCAAGGTATACGGTATGCCAGAAACCAGAATGGCTCGCGGGGTGGCTCGCGACAGTCTCCGCTTCAGCTTCGCAATCGATCGTTGTCTGCAACCCAACACATGGCCGGGACTATGGCGCCAGCCGATCACCGCAATGGACTGAGGGACGACGCCGCCACGCGGCTGCAGGTCGATGTCATCGACGCTGGTCTTAGTCTCAAGGCGCGCGCCTACGATGCATTGAAGAACGCCATTTTGAAGATGGACATCTACGCTCCGGACGCCGAACTGCGGCTCGACGAGCGTGATCTGTCGGCGAGCTTCGGAGTGAGCCGGACCCCGCTCAGGGAAGCCCTGGCGCAGCTCGACCAGGAAGGCCTCGTGCGCATTCAGCCGCGACGGGGAATCTTCATCGTGCGGAAGACGAAAACCGAAATTCTCGAGATGATCACCGTGTGGGCCGCGCTCGAGAGCATGGCCGCGCGGCTGGCGGCGCAGGTGGCGAGTGCAGAGGATATCGCCAAGCTTCATCCGCTCGTCGACGGGTTCTCCCAGGACGCCGTTGCGCGTCAGCTCGGTGAATATTCGGACGCCAACATCGCGTTCCATTCCGCGATCATCGCTCTCGGCGACAATGCCTTGATTGGTGAGATCACGGGCAACCTGTTCTTCCACGTCCGGGGCATCAGGCGCCGGACCATCGTCGAATTGGACCGCGCCCAGCGGTCAGTGCTCGATCACAGGGAAATCGTGACGGCAATCGAGCAGCGGGATGCGGACCGCGCCGAAACGCTCGTGCGCAACCATACGCTCAAGCTTCGCGATCACGTCGAAAAGAATGTCGATCTCGGGTGATCGAAGGGACTGTTCAACTGGACCACAACCACAGGAGTCGTCGATGACGGCAACGGCACCGAAAGTTACGTCGAATACCGCCGAAGACACGCTGGCCCGAAAGAGCACCGATCCTAATATCGTGTCGGGAGGGCGGCTCGTTGCGAAGGCCCTGAAGAACGAAGGCGTCGACACGATCTTTACGCTGTGTGGCGGCCACATCATCGACATCTATGACGGCTGCATCGACGAGGGCATCCGTATCATCGACGTGCGGCACGAGCAGGTCGCGGCCCACGCGGCCGACGGCTACGCCCGCCAGACCGGCAAGCTCGGATGCGTCGTCACGACGGCCGGCCCCGGCTGCACCAACGCCGTCACCGGCGTCGCGACCGCGTTCCGCTCGGAGAGCCCCATTCTGCATATCGGCGGCGGCGGCGGCCTCGCCCAGCACAAGATGGGTTCGCTTCAGGACCTGCCGCACGTTTTGATGATGCGACCGATCACAAAATTCGCCGAGAGCGTTCTGACGACCGAGCGCATCCCGGACATGATCGCGATGGCCGCGCGTGAATCGTTCGCCGGCGCCTATGGCCCATCGTATCTCGAGATCTCGCGCGACGTGCTCGACCGAGAGGTTCATATCAAGGATGCCGTGATCCCCAAGGCCGGCCAATACCGCGCTTCGGTCAAGTCGATCGGTGACCCGGCCGATATCGAGAAGCTCGCTGACATCCTCGTCAATGCCGAGCGTCCGGCGATCCTGTTCGGCCAGCAGGTCTGGGCTTGCCGCGGACACAACGAGGCGATCGCGCTGCTTCGTGGCCTCGACATTCCGGGCTATTTCAACGGCGCCTCGCGTGGCCTGCTGCCGCCAGGCGACCCACACCACTTCGACCGCACGCGCAGCCTCGCGTTCCAGAAGGCCGACGTGGTGGTCATCGTCGGTACACCGTTCGACTTCCGCATGGGCTATGGCAAGCGCATCAACGTGCCGATGCTGGTGCAGATCGACCAGGACTATCGCACGGTCGGCAAGAACCGTGACATCAATCTCGGCATCGCGGGTGATCCAGGCGCCGTGCTGAAGGCCGTACTCGACGCGGCATCGGCCAAGATCGACAACGGCAAGCGGCAGGTGCGCCAGCAGTGGATGCGCTCGCTTCAGGATGCCGAGAAGTCGGCGACCGAGAAGCTGATGCCGCTATTCCTTTCGGATCGCCAGCCGATCCATCCCTTCCGCGTCGCATGGGAGCTCAACGAGTTTCTCGGCGAGGATACGATCTACATCGGCGACGGCGGCGACGTCGTCACGATCTCGGCGCAGGCGGTGCGCCCGCGCAACCCCGGCCAGTGGATGGACCCGGGCGCGCTCGGCTCGCTCGGCGTCGGCACGGGCTTCGCCATGGCGGCCAAGCTCGCCAATCCCGAGAAGGAAGTGCTGTGCTACTACGGTGACGGTTCGTTCGGCATGACGGCCTTCGACATGGAGACGGCCAACCGCTTCGGGGCACCTTACCTTGCGGTGATCGGCAACAACTCGGCGATGAACCAGATCCGCTACGGGCAGATCTCGAAGTACGGCGAGCAGCGGGGCAATGTCGGCAACCTGCTTGGCGACATTCCGTTCGGCAAGTTCGCGGAAATGCTCGGTGGCCACGGCGAGGAAGTGCGTGATCCCGCGCAGATCCGCCCGGCGCTGCTGCGCGCCCGCGAGGCCATCGCAAAGACGGGCCGATCGGCCGTGGTCAACATCTGGGTCGATCCGACCGAATACGCGCCGGGGACCAAGAACCAGACGATGTACAAGTAGACATCGTCTCTGACACCCAGGGGCCGGCGGCGCCGCGGCCGGTCCCACTCACCACGCTCCAACTCTCTCAATCGTATCCGCTATTCGCCGAGGCCATCCATGACACAAGCACTTGCAGGCATTCGCATCCTCGATTTCACCCACGTGCAGTCGGGCCCGACCTGCACGCAGCTGCTCGCCTGGTTCGGCGCCGACGTCATCAAGGTCGAGCGTCCCGGCGAGGGCGACATCACGCGCGGTCAGCTCCGCGACGTTCCGAATGCGGACAGCCTCTATTTCACGATGCTGAACCACAACAAGCGCTCGATCACGCTCGACACGAAGAATGCCAAGGGCAAGGAAGTTCTCGAGCGGCTCATCAAGACGTGCGACATCCTCGTGGAGAATTTCGCGCCTGGCGTTCTCGACCGGATGGGCTTTTCCTGGGAGACGATCCAAAAGCTCAACCCACGCATGATCGTGGCATCGATCAAGGGCTTCGGTCCCGGTCCCTTCGAGGACTGCAAGGTCTATGAGAATGTCGCCCAGTGCACCGGCGGCTCGGCCTCGACGACGGGCTTCCGAGACGGCGTGCCACTCGTGACCGGCGCGCAGATAGGCGACAGCGGAACGGGGCTTCATCTGGCCATCGGCATTCTCGCCGCGCTCAACCAGCGCCACACCACCGGCCTCGGGCAGCGCGTTTCGTGCGCCATGCAGGATGGCGTGTTGAACCTGTGCCGGGTCAAGCTGCGCGACCAGCAGCGCCTCGCGCACGGTCCTCTCAAGGAATACAGCCAGTACGGCGAGGGCATTCCGTTCGGCGACAGCGTTCCGCGCGCGGGCAACGATTCGGGTGGTGGCCAGCCGGGCCGCATTCTGAAGTGCAAGGGCTGGGAGACCGATCCAAACGCCTACATCTACTTCATCACCCAGGCGCCGGTGTGGGAGAAGGTTTGCGACGTCATCGGTGCGCCGGAATGGAAGACTCACCCCGACTTCGCGACGCCGGCCGCAAGGCTGCCGCGCCTCAACGAGGTGTTCGCACGCTGCGAGGCGTGGACGATGACCAAGACGAAGTTCGAGGTGATGGAGATCCTCAACAAGGACGACATCCCGTGCGGGCCGATCTTGTCCATGAAGGAACTCGCCGAGGACCAGTCGCTGCGCGCCACGGGCACCGTGGTCGAGATCGATCATCCGGTCCGGGGCAAGTATCTGTCGGTCGGTAACCCGATCAAGCTTTCGGCGTCGCCGACGGTCGTCGAGCGCTCGCCGCTGCTGGGCGAGCACACGGACGAGATCCTTTCAAGCGTACTTGGGTACACGACCGACGAGATCGCGGCGATCAAGTCGTCCGGTTGCACCGAGCCGGCCAAGCGGCCGATCGCTGCGGAGTAATCGCGGGGGGCAATAGGAGGCGGGGCGCGGAACGTGTCCCGCCTCTTTCGCGAGACCTGAGATCGTAATTCTACTGAGCACTTCCACCGCGCGTGGCCGCAGGTGGACCCATGGGGAGCAAACGATGCGTATCGTGGTTCACGGACAGCAGGCTTTCGGCAAGGCCGTGCTCGAGAAACTTCTCGAGCGGGGAGAGAACGTGGTCGGTGTGTTCTGCGCTCCAGACAAGGAGGGCAAGGAACGCGATCCACTCGCAGCCTACGCGCTCGAGAAGGGCCTGCCGCTGCATCAGCCGAAATCGTGGAAGACGCAGGAAGCCTACGACCTGATGAAGTCGTTCGAGCCGGACCTGTGCGTCATGGCGTATGTGCTGCTGTTCGTGCCGCAGCCGGTGATCGACCTGCCAACTCACGGAACGATCCAATATCATCCCTCGCTGCTGCCGATGCACCGCGGACCGTCGTCGATCAACTGGCCGATCGCGCTCGGAGCGACGCGCACCGGCCTGACGATCTTCTGGCCTGACGAGGGGCTCGACGAGGGTCCGATCCTGCTCCAGAAGGAGTGCGACATCGGTCCGGACGAGACGATCGGCGACGTCTACTTCAAGAAGCTTTTCCCGATGGGCGTCGACGCGATGATGGAGTCCGTCGATCTCGTTCGCGAAGGCAAGGCGCCCAAGATCAAGCAGGACCTCGCGCAGGGGTCCTACGAGAGCTGGTTCAAGAAGGAGCTGGCGCAGATCGACTGGTCGAAATCGGCTTCCGACATCTACAACCTGATCCGCGCGACGAACCCGGCTCCGGGCGCGTGGGGCGTGATCAAGGGCCAGCAGGTCGATATTTACGACAGCGCCAAGGTCGATGGATCGGGGGCTGCCGGAGAGGTGCTTTCGGTAACGGCCGAGGGCGTCACGATTGCGGCGGGTGGCGGTGGCGCGATCCTTGTGAAGCGCGTGCGAGCGGGCAAGGCGCCTAAGGCGGCGGCCAACGAATTCGCTGTTGCCGGCGGGATCGCCGTCGGTGATCGCTTCGACGCCTTCAAGGCGCCGGAGAAAGCGTAGACGTTTCACGTTAGGTGCAGCGACTTCCCTGCAGGCGGCTCGTCCGCTTGCAGGGATTTTTTATTTCTCCCAGGGCGTTTTCCATTGGGGTGGGCGCCTGGTTCCATCGGAGAAGGCGGAGAAAACCGTGTCCGGCGCGCTGGTATTGTGGCGCGAGGGGACGAGCCGGCCGGTCCATACGTCGGTCGCCGACTTGGAGCCCGTGTAGAACATGATGGGCTCCTCCCGCCATGCTTTCGCGCCCGGCTCGAGCGTCGCGATGCGCGCCACATCGTTGTTGAACTCGGTGACGTACATCGACCTCATGGCGGCCAGCGGACCGGACACAATCGGCTTGTCGAGGACTACATCGAGGCGCTGACGCTCACGGTCGAGCTTGGAGATCTGGATTGTGGCCGAACCGCCGCGCTTGAAGCGAAGCGTGAAGGTCTTCGATTTCGGGTCGAATGTCACCTCGGAGAGATCGACGACCGGGCGCGTGCCACCCTGGGGGGCGGCTACATACTCCACGGGGCCGACGAGGAACGAACTGCCGTAAGCGCTCCAGCCGAGATGCCTGGGCGGAAGGGGGCGGGCGCGCCAGTAACCGTCGGGTGGATACAGCACCAGCACCTCTTCGGCGCGCTCGTCGCGACGGACCCAGACCTGAATAACATGAAAGTCTGTGGCGACTTTGTCGCCGACCTTGAATGGTACCTTCACGTCGCGCCAGAAGCCGCCGAAATTGTAGCCCGTCACCCAGAGTTCGACGTCCTCGTAAATTGTCGTCCGGGCGGGCGGCTTGTGCTCGGGTCGCTTGGCGCCCTCGTCCGTGGTGCCGGTATCGGCTTTGATGTCACAAGCGGTCCAGTCGGCCGCGAAATTATCGCGCTGGAGGGTGTCGATGTAGGCAGGATGGGCGGCCTCGATGCGGAACTGCGTCACGGCGGGGTTCGAGAACAGAAGCGTGATGTTGTCCTTTTCGGCGCAGAGCTGCGGCTCGGAGCGGTTTTCGACCTCGACGCCGAGCATGCCGAGACTTGCCGCGCCCGCAGTCGAGGCAGCCATGGCCAGTGCGGCAAACATCATTGCGAGCCTGTGCATCATCCCTCCAGTACAGCGTAGACGTCGCCGGAATTGGCCTCGTGCGGCAGCCCAGCGATGGTGCGTGTCATTTCTCCGGCATCGACGAAGCGTCCAAGCGAGAGGACTTGGCTTTCGCCAAGAGCGAGGTCGAAGCGGTAGGGGGCGAGCGTCGCGAGCCTTTGGAGGCAAGCGAAGGCTACCTCGCGCTGTATCGTCGTGAACTCGAAGGACAGCGCCTTGAGCGCTGTCGACAGCCCGGCCAGCACGTCGGCTTCGAAGCCCTCGACGTCTATCTTTACGAACGCTGGCGGGCCGTGGGTCGCGATGAGATTGTCGAGGGTCGTGACCGGGACCTCGATGGCTCTATCCCAGACCTGACCTTCCCAGCCGCCGGCGCCGTCGGCCGCGCGGACGAAATCGGCCGAGGCGGTCGTGACCGTCGGGTTCGAGGAATTGATGTGGAGCGTCAGCGATCCCGGGCGCGGTCCGCAGGCGGCTTCGACGATGGTGACGTCGTCGTCGCCCGCGTAGATCGAGCGAATGGCGGCGGCGCAGAGCGGCTGCGGCTCGAGGGCCACGACACGGGCGCCGAGGCGGCGGAACGATCCGATTCGGTCGCCGACGTGCGAACCGATGTCGAATGCCTGATCTCCAGGTCCGACAAAGCGCCGATACAAGTTGTCCATGGCTTCGTCCCGAACCGGGTCGCCATAATAGACCTGGAGCGAGCGGCGCAGCGATTCGTAGGCCGGATCGGCGAGGAGGGTCGTGATGGCTCGGGGGTGGGTCGGCATGGGGTGGTTCACAGGGGGCGATCGCGTTTGAAGCTGCGACTGGGGCGATGAAACTGCCACGATACGACAGCGGGAGTGCGCGGGGATCGGGGCTCCGTCAAGCCCGAAACGCGGCCGTTTGCGTCCCGGCGGGAGCCGGACATGACTTGTTTGTGATCGACTTTGGTGGAACTCAACCTGCGACAGTTTGCACTTTCGGTTGCGGAGTGTCGCAATCACGGGTATCGGAGCACATCGACTTTGGCCGGACGACCGGGCCATTACGCTTCGGCACCGCCGACTGCGTGTGCCATTAACCCCCCAAAAATCGATGAAGGACAGGGTGTGCGTGATGCCCGCCCTATAGGTTGACAGCGAAGATAGGACGACCAATGGAAACCGGTACTGTTAAGTTCTACAACGATCAAAAGGGTTATGGCTTCATCGCCCCGGACAAGGGTGGCAAGGACGTGTTCGTCCACGCTACCGCTCTCGAGCGCGCTGGCATGCGCGGCCTGGCGGAGGGACAGAAGGTCGCCTTCGACACCGCCGAAGACCGCCGCACGGGCAAGATCGCTGTTTCGAACATTCAGCCTGCCTAAGTGACTCAACTGTCTGCCCCGTGCCTTCCGGTACGGGGCGGATGGCCCGGTTCCCGGATCGTTCCATGGAACGTCGCAACCGGAGCCACTGCAAATGACCGAATTACCCGGTAACGACGTATCCGGTGATGATCGGACAGGCAAATCCGAGGCACCTGCTTCGGCGTCTCTCTGCCAGTCCTGCGGCGCCTGCTGCGCCTATTCCCCAGACTGGCCACGCTTCTCGACCGAATCAGACGAAGCGCTCGACCTCATTCCCATCATGCTCGTCGACCTCAGCCAGTCCGGCATGGGCTGGACAGGGTATCGTTGCGCGGCGTTGAGCGGGACGGTCGGCTGCCATACCGAGTGCATGATCTACACCATCCGCCCCGATGTCTGCCGGGCCTGCGAGCCGGGCGACGACGCCTGCAATATGGCCCGTGCGAGGCACGGATTGCCTTCCGTATCGCTTGCGGCGTCGTCGCAAGATCTGGATCCGTAACGGAGCGCTTTTTCGTCTTCGGGGGCGCAGCGGATGCACGTGACCGAAGGGTCGCGGTGGAACGTGCGCTCGTGGTGATGCGCGTCAGGCGATCAGGGCCCGAAAACGACGGCATTCATGATACGGCCGGGTGCGAGGGTGAACAGCCCGGCGACCACCAGCGCGCCGACGTACATTGACACCATGCCGTTACGGTGCCGGCGAACGTCGCCACGACGGGCGGCAAGCACTGTGAGCGGCAAGGTCAGCAGGACCTGGATCGACAGCAGGTGGATAAGGCTGAAACCCTTCCACTGGTTGATTTCGTGAATGAAGAACGACGAACCCGCCACCAGGACCATCAGCGCGACCCAAGTGTAGCCCAGGCTACGATGCGCCGACTGTCCCTTGGGGCGCAACAGCTGCACGGCTCCCAATGCGAATGCCGCCATTGCCGCAAGAGCGTGAATGCGGATCGCTAAAGACGCGTCGAGAAAGGGAGCAAGGGCGGCCATCGGCTCATGCGCTCAGCGGCCGTCGCCATGAACCAGCACTGCCTGTACCTCGCGCGGGGTATCAAAGTCCTCGGGGATGCCTGCGATGCCTGCGGCCTTCATTTGTGCGCCGACCGCGGGGTTCGACGTCAACACGCAGAAGGGCACGGCGACGAGGTAGCCCGCCGTGAGGGGAAGGCTCCACAGCAGCGTCGTCGGCGAGATCTGCCACAAGGCACCGCACACGACCAAGCCGAAGAGCGTCTGCGGCCAAAGGTTTGAGACCGCGGTGCTCCAGGACACGCCGTAGGCGTCGCGCGACTGGCCGCCCCAGACCACGGATTTGCCGAGGATCACGAGCCCGAGGATGAAGATCGTCGTGCGGATCGTCGAGGCTGCGCCCTGCAGGAAGGAGAATACGAGTTCGATCGTCGCGCTCGCCGCGAAGCGAACCGGTCCACCGAAGCGGGCGACCTCGCCCTTGGTAAGCATGGCATCGATGAGACCGGCGAATTTCGGCGACAGGTACATCGTGAAGAACGTCACGTAGAGGCCGATTGCGAGCGAGGACGGGAAGTCTGGAACGCCCTTGAAGTGGGCGGCGGCAAAGGGGAGCAGCGCAATCATGAGTGTCCATGCCGGCAGGCCGACGAACATCAAGATCGCCCAGATGAGCTGGAAACGGCTCATCGGCAACAGGCCCGGAATGTCGAGCAGGCGGGTGTACTGCAGGTTGCCCTGGCACCAGCGAACGTCGCGCACCATGAAGTCGAGCATGGTCGGCGGGTTCTCCTCCCACGAGCCCCCCTCTACCGGCAAAACGCGAACCTCGTAACCCGCGCGGCGCATCAACGTGGCTTCGACCTGGTCGTGGGAAAGCACGTGTCCGCCGAAGGGGGGGGCGCCGGGGATGACGGGCAGGTGGCACTCCTCGCGGAATGGTACGATGCGAACCACCGCGTTGTGGCCCCAGAACGGGCCGCAGTCAGCGGTCCACCAAGCCTGACCCATCGTGTAGGAACGCATTCCGTGGCGCATGCCGAACTGGAAGATGCGGGCGAAAGCGGATGTCGAAGGCATTCCGACGACGAGGCTCTGCAGGATGCCGAGACGGGGGTAGGCTTGCATCATCCGGACCATCTTGACGATGGCCTCGCCGCTCATGACGCTGTCCGCGTCGAGGGGTAGCATCAGCTCGTAGTTGCGGCCGTAAGTTTCGCAGAAGTCACGGACGTTGCCGGCCTTGTAGCCGGTGTTCAACTCGCGGCGGCGATAGACGATGCGGTCGCGGTCGCCGTCGGCGGCCTTCCAGGCGGCAACCTCTGCCTCCTCGCGGGCCGCGACGTCCGACTTGTTGGTGTCGGAGAGCAGGTAATAGCTGAACGCGCCGCCCTGGCAGGTCGCGTCGATGCTTGCCTTGACCGTGCGCAGCCTCAAGATCGCTCTGGCCGGGTCTTCGTTCCTCAGCGTCATCAGGATGGCGGTCCTGGTCGCGATCGGGGTAGGCTCATCACCGGCGGCCATGAATGGCGCAACCTCGACCACCGCGCTCTTGGAGCCATGCAGGAGCCAGAGGCCGATTACGGCATTCCAGAAGCCGAGAACGGTCCAGGGCGTGCCGACGGCGAAACACAGGAACATGATCCAGCCGACGACGGTCCAGCCGCCCGAGGAAAGGACCTGAGCCGCGAGGCCTAGCATTACGATGTAGGTCGCAACGTTGAGACCGATCACCAGCCAGCGCCGGCGCGCGATCTCGGCGGTTGCCTGGATGCCCGCCGGTGTCATATCGCTCGCATCGAGCGTTGCGATCGAAACGTCGCGGCTTGAATTCACGTGATCCGTCATCGGTTCGCACAACCTGAGAAATTGCCGTTCAATCCAACCACGAGGCGGGGCCGCAATGGACAAAAGCCAGCCCGACACCCGACGAGCCATTGCACAACGCCACGTCGCCCGCGCGCTGTGGTACGTGCGGCCAGGTGTCGCCGAACTCAGGCCGGAGCCGCTCGCCGCACCTGGCCCTGGTGAAGCACGCGTCCGGACCCTCTACAGCGGCTTATCCCGCGGGACCGAGCGATTGGTTCTCGCGGGCGCGGTTCCTGCCGAGGAATACGAGCGAATGCGCGCGCCTCTCCAGGCAGGCGCGTTCCCATTTCCGGTGAAATACGGCTATTGCGCGGCTGGGCGGGTCGAGCAGGGGCCGGCGGAGCTCGAGGGGCGTGTGGTGTTTTGTCTCCATCCCCATCAGGACATGTTCGTGGCTCCCGTGGGGATGCTGGTGCCGGTGCCGGAGGGCATTCCGCCGAAGCGTGCGACGCTGGCGGCGAACATGGAGACGGCCCTCAACGCGGTCTGGGATTCCGGCGCGGCGCCGGCCGACCGGATCGTGGTCGTCGGCGCTGGGATCGTGGGGCTGATGGTGGCGTCCGTGTGCGCCCGGCTGCCTGGCTGCGATGTGACCGTCATCGACGTGCTGCCGGAGCGGCGTGCGGTCGTCGAGGCGCTGGGTTCGCGATTTGCGGTACCGGCCGAGGCGCCTCAGGACGCCGACGTGGTGTTCCATACGAGCGCTGCGGCGGCGGGGCTCAACACTGCGATTGCGGCTGCCGGACTGGAGGCGACCGTCGTTGAAATGAGCTGGTATGGGACCAAAGCCGTCGAGGTCGGGCTTGGTGGCGCGTTCCATTCCAGGCGCATCCGGTTGATTTCGTCTCAGGTGGGGCAGGTATCGGCTGGGCATCGCCCGAGGTGGGATTACAGGCGGCGGATATTGAAGGCTCTGCAACTCCTGGATGTTCCGGTGTTTGATCTTCTCGTGTCGGACGAGATCGCGTTCGCGGATGCCGGGCGGGAGGTTCCGGCAGCCCTGACGGGGAATGTCGCGGGGTTATCGCCGGTCATCCGCTACGAGGCGTGACGGGCTCGTCTTTGGTGCCGTCTGCGGACTGGCCTCTGGGCCCTTCTACGGGCGGGACGCTGGGGCGAAGGCGGTCTCCGCCCGGCATATGCCGCCGGGAGATCCACTTCGGTCGATCACCAACGGGTACGCCAGCGGCGGGATTTCTTGACCCTACCTGATCAGTGGATCATTCTACCATTCAGCTCTTGATACTGATGACTGCAGTCGAGTGCGTACCATGATACTCGCAGCGTCCATCGCGCCATCGCCGTTCGTTTCGATCAGCCCGAGCTGGTTCACGTTTGGCCTCATTCTCGTCGTCGCTTTTGCCTGGACCCGGCCGCTGAGTGTCCGGGATTTCGAAGGGCGCAAGCTTCCGGTCAACGCCACGGCGCAACTCGTTTTCGCGCTGTTCTACTGTCTCGCGTACCTCACGCTGGTCCTGGTGGTGCATTACGCACGGCCAATCATCTCGCATTTCTTCGCGTCCGTAGGCGCCATCGATTTCGCGACGCGCTATCTACAGCCGCGCGCCGACGCGAGCGGCGGGTTCGCGCCACTGTTTTCGCTGACCATCCTGTGCTGGTTCCAGTCGATCTCGATGTTGCGCGAGGTGGAGCGGACGGCGCTCGTCTACGTATACAGCGCCCGCTATCAGTTCGCAGACGTCAGGGCACTCGGCTCGCACCTCGTCTACTGCAATTTCCTGCCGACTGCGGATGAGCGGGCGAAGAATCGGATGGTGCTCGAGCGGCTCAACGTGTTCCTGACCGACAGCGAAACGCGTGCCATCGACCTCCAGATGATCACGGACTGGCGGAAGGTCGAGACGCTGCTGCGCCATCTCGACGAATGGAAACTGGAAGGGAAGCTGGCGCTTACGAAAGAGGAGCTGCTGGCCCTCGAAAATGCCCGGACGGCGCATGAGCGTAAAACGTCGCTGGCGCTCAATATCGTGCGGATGCTCGATCACCTCTCCAAGGGAGGAGGTGCGGCCGATACCTTCCATCAGGTCACGGACCTGCTCGAGACTGCTCACAAGGGGGACCGCAGCCAGATCGAGGCGGCCGAGGCGCGGGTTCTCGAAGCGACCGAGGTCGCGTTGGACGGCGCCAGCAAGCTGCGCCTTTCAAGCGGGCAGTTGAAGCAGTTCCTGGGGCAGGTCGAGAGCTATTTCAACGAGGAATACCGTCTCATACTTGAGCAGGTGAGCGAGCTTACGGCGAAGGCGATCGTCCATGCGCCGGACCGCGCCGATGAGCGGCTGCAGTCGATCAAGCGGGTCGGGTTCGAGGGGATCGGCGAACTCCTGACGATCAAGTTCGACCGCATCCTGCTGGTGTTCGCCGCGACGTTCTTCGCCAGCCTGCTGCTGTTCCTGTTTCGCGCTTCCATGATGCCGGTCACGGGGACGCGCTCTAGCCTGCCGAACCAGCAGTTCTTCATGATGATCGCCACGATCTCACTGACGATTGCGTTCGCGACGATCGTCGGGGCATTCGTCGGCTCGACGCGGGAACTCGCGCAGTCGCCGCGGACGCCGTGGCTGAGCTTCGGTCTCGCCGGTCTGCTCGCGGTATTTCTTTTCTTCGTGGTTCACGCAACGCGGGCGGCGCTGACCGGGCCGTCGGCATCGCCCGCTCAACAGGTGTCAGCGACGGTGACGCCCGCTACGGTGGCGACACCCGGTTCGGCCCGCCCAACGGCGATCCAGCCGAGCGGCGAGGCGTCCAGCCCGGCACGTCCGCAGGCGCCGTTCGCGCGGCCGCCGACGATCAGGCAGTCCATTCCCTGGGCGCTCGTGCCATTCCTGATGACGATCGGGATCTGCCTCTTGGCGCGCATCCCGAACTGGCCGGTTCCGGCGCGCTGGAAGGGGCCGGTCTGGGAGCGGCTTCTCGATGGGCTGGCGCTCGCTGCGGTGATGGTGATCGCGATGATGCTGGTCAATCGCGTCGTCTTTCCGGCTTTTGAGGCGTTTCCAGATCTCGACATCCGGCGCTCACCGGCGGTGCTCGAGGCGTGGAAACGCTCGTTCGTTCCGGTCAACCTGATCCTTTTGCAGATCGGCATCGGCTTCGTGGTCGGGGCCATGGTGGTGCGCGACGTCCGGAGGGCTGGGCATTCGCGCATCGTTGATAGCCAAGTGCCGCGGATGGGCCAGCCCAACGCGCAGCCGATCGTGAAAGCGCTGCCGCTGCCGGGCGTCGACGCCATGCCTGCGTCGTGACCGTCACGGGAGTTTCAGGCGTCGCTCGATGAGGTTCGACAGATCGTCGAGCGGGTTCGTGGTCAGTGGTGAGAGCGTGCGAATGGTGGTGGCGATCTTCGCCGGCGTGGCGTCCGCCAAACGCAGTGATGCCGTCCATCCCTGGCGCTCCATGTCTTGTCGATACTTCTGCTCCAGCGCGGGCAGGCTCCATTGGGCGGGCGTCAGAACGACCACGGGCCGCCGTGCCCAGACCGCCTCGGAGATCATGGAGCTCGAATCGACGGTGGCCACGACAGCGTGGCTGCCGGCAAAGAGTGGACCCAGCGTTCCAGGGCCGGCGGTTCTTACGTCGATGAACGCGATCGCGCTGCGGGTGGCAAGGCAGGCGAGCCGATCACTCACGTGGACCGGCGTGCGGCGCGAATTGGCGATCGTCAGGCGAAGGTGAGCGGCGCTCGCCTCGGATACCAGCGCGACGAGGCGGTCCCAATCGGCGGTGTCGTAATGGATCGTGCCGCTGTCGCCCCCGATCAGCACGCCGATCGACAGCGGCGTTCCCTCATTGCGGGGAGGCATGGGCAACTGGTCGGGATCGCGGGGGCTGGGCTTCAGGGTCATGACCGTGTTGGGTCGTCCGCCCGGTGCCGATTCATCGTGTTCGGCGTAGGAGGTGAGGACCAGCGCGAAGTCCTCTGGGCGGTACCGGCGCAGCGAGCCGTAGAACACGTTGGGAACGGCGAAGTGCCGGGCAGCGGCGACGTTGGCCGCAAGTGTGTCGCCACCCGCCGAGACAATGACCGCAGGCGTCGGAGTGCGTGCGAAGTCGAGTCCCAAGAGGCGGGGCACGAGGGCCGGCCGGATGTTGGTGATGGTGGATAGCAGGCGCGGAGGGAGCCACAAGGGGCGCGTGACCTCTACGCGGGTCGTCGACGTCGATCTCTTTCGGCTCAGGGCGGCGATGATGGCTTCGGACAACGAGTAGTGTCCCGGTTTGCCGTCGGAGAGCCAAAGAATTTCGAGGGGGGCGGGGGAAGTCACGGCAACTCGTTTGGAACGGTGGTGGGCCCGGCAGGATTCGAACCTGCAACCAGACGGTTATGAGCCGCCAGCTCTAACCATTGAGCTACGGGCCCGGACATTCTTCGAAAGGGATGCGCCGGAGCGCGATGGTCTAGCCAACTTACGGGCGGTTGTCGATTGGCAGGGCGCGGTCTGGAGCGCGTTCAGCTCAAGCCGAAACATGAACGCGCTGCAGGTCTTTGATTTTGAGCATGTTCTTACGGAAAACCGGCATCCAGATTTCCTAAACATGCTCCAGCGCGCAGTTATACCGCCAAGTTGTCAATGAGGCGTGTTTTTCCAAGCCAGGCGGCGGCGAGAATGCGCAGCGGGCCCGCCGCGCCGTTGGAGCTTTCCGCAACCTCGGCCAGCGTGGTGGCATCGCGGATTGCGATATAATCAACTTTGGAGAAACCCGCGTCGCGGACGGCTTGGGCGGCCGATCGTTCGCTGGCGGCTATGCCCGCGCCGGAACGGACCATGTCCGCCGCCGTCTGAAGGGCGAGATAGAGGGATGGTGCGATCGTGCGCTCCCCAGCCGTCAGGTAGGCGTTGCGCGAGGACAAGGCGAGGCCGTCAGCCTCGCGGCGCGTGGGAGCGGCGACGATCTCGAGGGGAAGGTCAAGGTCGCGGACGATCTGGCGGATTACGCACAGCTGCTGGTAGTCCTTCTCGCCGAAGACCGCGAAGTCGGGCTGCACCTGGGAGAAGAGCTTGGTGCAGACCGTGGCGACGCCACCGAAGAAATGCGGCCGGAAATCCGTCTCCAGTCCGCGGGCGGCTCCCTCGACTTCGACGCGGGTCGCGAAGCCTGGAGCGTACATTTCCTCTGCCGAAGGAGCCCAGACGAGTTCGACGCCTTCGGCCGCGAGTTTCGCCACGTCCGCTTCGAGCGCCCGTGGATAGCGGTCGAAGTCCTCGTGAGGGGCGAATTGCTTTGGGTTGACGAATATCGAGGTGACCACGCGATCCGCCTTGGCGCGGGCTATCCTGACGAGATCGATGTGGCCGTCGTGTAGTGCACCCATCGTAGGCGTGAGCGCGATCCGCTCGCCGGTGCGCCGCATATTGCGTGTCCGTGCCCGCAACTCGGATAGCCTGGTTACGATTTTGGGTGTTGTGGGCATCAGGAGCGCAGCCGCCAGCGGAATCGGGTAAAGTCGTTGCTACATCTGTTTTGATCCGTGGGCTCGTCAAGTCACGCGGATTAATTTTCATTGCTGCGTTGGTTCTTACTTGTCTGCCGTGAGCCGTCTTCGGGCGGTGTGAGGACCCAATGGAACCTTTGCGAAAAATGACGCGTGCCGAAGCCAAGACGTCCGGGGGCAAGGGGCCGCCCGTCATGCGCAGGCCGGGAGAGTCTGCCGCGGGACAGCCGCCTGGCTCCGGCGGGGTTCGCATGCCTTCGCTCGATGACGTCGCATCCCATTACCTGATGGACGAGCGGCGGGTCGTGATGGGGCTTGCCGAGCGGGCCGCGTTCAGTGACGACGAGCGCGCCAGGGCGGGCGATCTCGCGCGGCGGCTCGTGACGGGGGCGCGAGCCACCACGGCCAAACTCTCCGGGATCGATGCGTTTTTGCGCGAATACGGCCTGTCGAGCGACGAAGGCGTGTTGTTGCTGTGCCTTGCGGAAAGCCTGCTGCGGATTCCCGATGCGGATACGGCCGATCAGCTCATCGCGGAGAAGATCGCCGACGGACAGTGGGAGCGCCACCTGGGCGCATCCGATAGCCTGTGGGTCAACGCCTCGACTTGGGGGCTGCTAATCACGGGTGCGGTGGTGCGCTACAGGGACGCCCGGGGGGCCAATCCCGTCTCGGCCTTGAAGCGCCTCATCGCGCGTTCCGGCGAGCCGGTCATCCGGCAGGCGGTGCGCTCGGCGGTCAAGCTGCTCGGGGACCAGTTCGTACTGGCGCCGACGATCAAGGAGGCGCTGTCGCGCGCCCGCGGCTACGAAGCGAAAGGCTACCGGTTCTCCTTCGACATGCTTGGGGAGGCGGCCCGCACGGCGGCCGACGCTCATCGCTATTTCGAGCTCTACCTCGAGGCGATCGAGGCCGTTGGCGCTGCTGGCGGTCCGTTGGCCTCGGCGCATCAGGATGCGCTGATGGCGAGGCCATCGGTATCGGTCAAGCTGTCGGCTCTTCATCCCCGCTTCGAGCCGGGTAAGGAACGCCGGCTCTTCGCGGAGTTGCTGCCGCGACTGCTGATGCTCGCGCGTGCGGCGGCGGCGGCGAACGTTCCGCTGACCATCGACGCGGAAGAGCAGGACCGGCTGCATCTGACCGCCGAGTTGTTCGGTCGCGTTTACCTCGACCCCACTCTCGCCTCGTGGCCCGGCTTTGGCATCGCCGTGCAGGCTTACGGGCGGCGGGCTATCCCTCTGCTGCGCTGGCTGCGCCGGCTCGCTGAAATGAATGGCCGCCGCATCCCGGTGCGGCTTGTCAAGGGCGCCTATTGGGACAGCGAGATCAAGCTCGCCCAGGAGGCGGCGCTTTCGGACTATCCCGTGCTGACGCGGAAGGTGCACGCGGACGCGTCGTTCCTTGCCGGGGTGCGCTATCTGCTGTCGTATCCGGAGGCTTTTTATCCCCAGTTCGGTACGCACAACGCCCATGCCATGGCGACGGCGATCGTCGCAGCGGGAAGCGCGCCCTATGAGCTTCAGCGCCTACACGGGATGGGCGAGGCCATCTATGAGCAGGTCGTCGGCGCCGATCGTCTCGCGGTGCCATGCCGGATCTACGCGCCGGTCGGACCTCGCTCAGATCTCGTAGCCTATCTCGTTCGGCGGTTGCTCGAGAACGGCGCCAACACCTCGTTTCTGCATCGGCTGAGCGATACGACCATTCCTCTTGGCGAATTGTCGAGCGATCCAGTCGCCATAGTCGAGCGCGATCTGCAGTCGAGCGAGGTCTTGCCTTTCTCCTTGCCCCGGCCGACGGACATCTACGGCAGTGCGCGGAAGGGCGCGTCAGGGTTCGCGCTATCGCAGGCGGGCGCGCGTGCCGGGCTCATCGGGGAGATGGGGGCGCATCTTTCGGGTGTGCTCGCCGCCTCGCCAATCGTCGCGGGTGACGTCAGCCGTGGGGCTGGCGAGCCGTTGCTGGTGCGCTGTCCGCATGACAGGCGCGAGCGGATCGGGACCGTTGCTGTCTCGAGCGGGGAGGACGTCGAGGCCGCGCTGGCGAGCGCTTCCGCAGCCGCGCACGCTTTTGACAGGGTGCCCGCTGAAGAGCGGTCGCAGATGCTGGAGATGGCCGCCCGCCTTATCGAGAAGGACAGGGCGCGGCTCATGGCGGTTATCGTGCGGGAGGCGGGCAAGACGCTTGCTGCCGCGAACTCCGAGGTGATCGAGGCCGCGGATTTTCTGCGCTACTACGCTGCCGAGGCGCGGCGCCTGCTCGCTAGGCCAACCATGCTGCCGGGCCCGACGGGTGAGCACAACATGCTCGAGCTTCGGGCGCGCGGTCCGGTCGCCTGCATCTCGCCGTGGAATTTCCCGCTGGCCATTTTCGTCGGGCAGGTCGCGGCGGCGCTGGCATCCGGCAGTACCGTCATCGCGAAGCCCGCGCCGCAGACGTCGATTACGGCATTTCTCGCAATGCAGCTTCTGCACGAGGCGGGCGTTCCCGGCGACGCGCTTCATCTGCTTCCGGGAGACGGCCGGGTCGGCGCCGCGCTCGTCCGGGACGTGCGTGTTCGCGCGGTGGTGTTCACCGGTTCGACGGAAACGTCAGCCTCCATCGCGCGCACCCTCGCCGAGCGGCGGGGCGGCATCGTGCCTTTCATCGCCGAGACGGGGGGCGTCAATGCCATGATCGCTGACAGCAGCGCCCTGCCGGAGCAGGTGGTGCGCGATTGCGTCCGCTCGGCCTTCGACAGCGCGGGACAGCGGTGTTCGGCCGCGCGTGTCCTGTTCGTCCATTCCGACGTCGCGAGCCGGGTCATTCCAATGCTCGTCGGCGCCATCGAGGCGCTCGATATCGGCGATCCGCTCGACTACGCGACCGACATAGGCCCCGTGATCGATCCGGCCGCCCAGGACCGGCTCGATGCACACAAGATGAGGCTGCAGGGCGTCGGCAAACGGATCGCCGATCTCGCCATGCCGGAGGCCTGCCGCGCCGGCACCTACGTGACGCCCGCCGCCTATGAGATCGCCTCTCTGCAGCCCGACGAGAAAGAGATCTTCGGTCCGATCCTGCAGGTCGTCCGATACGAGCGGGGTGCACTGCCCAAGGTGGTCGAGGCTATCAACGGGCTCGGTTATGGGCTGACGCTCGGGCTCCATAGCAGGCTTCAGTCGGTGGCCGACTATGTCGCCGAGCATGCGCGCGTGGGCAATCTCTACGTCAACCGCTCGCAGATCGGCGCCCGTGTCGGGGTCCAGCCGTTCGGCGGCGAGGGGCTCTCGGGGACCGGACCGAAGGCCGGTGGTCCGAATATGCTTTCGCGCCTGATGACAGAGCGGGTCCGCTCCACCGACATCACGGCGACCGGCGGCAACTGGGAGCTGATGTCGGGCGAGGGCTGAGGAGCGCGCGGCTTTCACAGGCATGGTTCTTACGTAAAACGGCCGATCCCTTTGGGGATCGGCCGTTTCTTTGTCTGCAGTGTAGAGCGGATCGTGCGCCTCACTCGTCCTTCTTGCGCGGGACGGGTGGCACTGCTCCGCGGCCGCGGGTTGGCTTGTCCTTCGGGCTCGGCAGCGCCTTCTTCGGCGTGACGTCTACGAGCGCCGGAACGGCCTCCTCATCATCGTCATCTTCGTCGCGCGGCTTCGTCTTCTTCGAGGGATCGCCTGGCGTCAGCTCGAAGCTGAGCTTGCTGTCCTCGCTGAACTTGCCGTCCTTGCTTCGCGGTCCGTCGACCAGGACTTTCACGATGCCGCCGTTCTCGAGTTTGCCGAACAGCAACTCGTCGGCGAGCGGCTTCTTGATGTTCTCCTGGATCACTCGGGAGAGCGGACGCGCGCCGAACTTGTCGTCGTAGCCCTTCTCCGCCAGCCAGCGGGTGGCGTCTTCGGAGAGCTCGATCGTCACGCCGCGATCGGCGAGTTGCGCCTCGAGCTGGAAGACGAACTTCTCCACGACCTTGGCGATGACCTCCATCGGCAGGCCGCCGAAGGGGATCACGGCGTCGAGGCGGTTGCGGAACTCGGGGCTGAACATGCGGTTCACAGCCTCGGTGTCCTCGCCCTCGCGGCGGACGCGGTTAAAGCCGATGGCCGCCTTGGCCATGTCGGCGGCGCCCGCATTCGACGTCATGATGAGGATGACGTTTCGGAAGTCGACCGCCTTGCCGTTGTGGTCGGTCAGTTTGCCGTGGTCCATCACCTGCAGAAGGATGTTGAACAGATCGGGGTGGGCCTTCTCGATCTCGTCGAGCAGCAGCACGGAGTGGGGGTGCTGGTCGACGCCGTCCGTGAGCAGGCCGCCCTGGTCGAACCCGACGTAGCCCGGAGGGGCACCGATCAGGCGCGATACGGTGTGCTTCTCCATGTACTCAGACATGTCGAAGCGCAGAAGCTCGATGCCCATCAGGGAGGCGAGCTGTTTGGCGACCTCGGTCTTGCCGACGCCGGTCGGACCTGTGAACAGGTAGCAACCGATCGGCTTTTCGGGCTCGCGCAGGCCGGCGCGCGCCAGCTTGATGGCGCTCGCGAGCTGCTCGATCGCCTTGTCCTGGCCAAACACCAGCCGCTTCATATCCTTCTCGAGATTGCCGAGAACCTCGGCATCCGACTTGGACACAGTCTTGGGCGGAATGCGCGCCATCGTTGCAATGGTCGCTTCGATCTCCTTCAAGGTGATCTTCTTCTTGCGCTTGCCCTCAGGCACCAGCATCTGCGACGCGCCGGCCTCGTCGATGACGTCGATCGCCTTGTCGGGCAGCTTGCGGTCGTTGATGTAGCGCGCGGACAGTTCCACCGCAGCCTTCACGGCCTCGTTGGTGTACTTGAGCTTGTGGAACTCCTCGAAGTAAGGCTTCAGGCCCTTGAGGATCGCAATGGTGTCCTCGACGGTCGGTTCCTTCACGTCGATCTTCTGAAAGCGGCGTACGAGCGCGCGGTCCTTCTCGAAGTGCTGACGGTACTCCTTGTAGGTCGTGGAGCCGATGCAACGCAGGGTTCCGGCCTGGAGCGCAGGCTTCAGCAAGTTCGAGGCATCCATGGCGCCGCCGGACGTCGCGCCCGCGCCGATGACGGTGTGGATCTCGTCGATGAACAGGATCGCGCCGTCGTAGTTCTCGATCTCCTTCATGACGGCCTTGAGCCGCTCCTCGAAGTCGCCGCGGTAGCGGGTGCCAGCGAGAAGGGTTCCCATGTCGAGAGAGAAGATCGTCGAGCCCAGCAGCACCTCGGGAACTTCACCGCGCACGATCTTGCGCGCAAGGCCCTCGGCGATGGCGGTCTTGCCGACGCCGGGGTCGCCGACGAGAAGCGGATTGTTCTTCGACCGGCGGCACAGGACCTGGATGGCGCGCATGACCTCGGCCTCACGGCCGATGAGCGGGTCGATCTTTCCGTCGCGAGCCTTGATGTTGAGGTTCACGCAGTAGGCCGACAGGGCGTCCTGGCCGCTGCGGCGTTCCTCACCGTCGCCGGTGTTGCTTTCCTCCGCCCCGCGCACGGAGCGCGGTTCGGACATTCCCGGCCGCTTGGCGATGCCGTGGGAGATATACTGGACAGCGTCGAAGCGCGTCATCTCCTGCTCCTGCAGGAAGAAGGCGGCATGGCTTTCGCGCTCGGCGAAGATCGCCACGAGCACATTGGCGCCAGTTACTTCCTCACGGCCGGACGACTGGACGTGGACGACGGCGCGATGGATGACGCGCTGAAAGCCCGTGGTCGGTTGAGCTTCGGTGTGATCCTTGGTGACGAGCGAGGCGAGTTCGGCGTCCAGATAGGACGTGATGCGCGTTCGCAGCGCCTCGATGTCGACGGCGCAGGCGCGCATGACCGCGGACGCATCGCGATCGTCTACGAGCGCCAGAAGCAGATGCTCCAGCGTCGCAAACTCGTGGCTGCGCTCGTTGGCGGCTTCCAACGCGCGATGCAGTGCTGATTCGAGACTTTTAGAGAATGACGGCACCTGGTCCTACTCCTTCTCCATCGTGCACTGTAAAGGATGGTGGTTCGCCCGCGCGAAATCCATCACCTGGGTCACTTTTGTTTCGGCCACCTCGAAGGTGTAGACACCACAAACGCCGACGCCCTTCTGGTGAACGTGCAGCATTATCCGCTCAGCCTCATCGCGAGGCTTGCTGAAGTAGCGCTGCAAAACATGGACCACGAATTCCATCGGGGTGTAGTCGTCGTTCAGCAGCAAAACCTTGTAGAGCGACGGCCGCTTCGTTTTCGGGCGCGTTTTCGTGACGATGCCGATGCGCTCGGGGTCGTCGTTGCCGTCGTTCTTGTCGGGGCCCGACGTCGCGTTTGCGAAAACGACCATCGCCTGTGGGGCCGCGATCAAGTTTGCATTCGCGGGCTGCTCCTTCGTGCCTAGCATCGCGGAAATCTTCGTTCGGGTCATGGGACTTGCTCGCACGGGCCTCCCCAGGCCTGGGGGCAGATGACGGATTGATGATTGTAGCCGGTCCCAGCAGTTTCGGGAACTGCCCGGGGCGGCGAACACGGACGGCGGGAATATGGGCAGCGATCCCGACGCAAAAAAGACTTGCCGCAATTCTGGGCGTAGCGCTTACGGAATATTCACCTCGAAGATCCAAATGGCATTGTTGCGTCGCCTCACTCCATTTCACGTCACGTGGATAAGTTTCATGCCGGCCGATCTACCAGATACTTTGGACAAGACTACCCCACGGAGCCTTCGCCGCAGGACACTGAAGCGCGGGCTGGTGACGTTTGCCGGTGGCTTCATGACACTCGAGTGTACGGTACGCAACTTGAGCGAGACCGGTGCGCGGCTCGTCATGGAGAATGGAGCCGTCCCGCCCGATCAGTTCGTGCTTGCCGTCCAGGTCGACGGCTTCGAGGTCGACTGTCAGGTCATTCACCGCGCGGCGGACGAGTTTGGCGTGAGGTTTGTCGGTCAGCGACGTGCGACCCGCCAACGCCGCCAGCAGACGGTCGTCTCGACCGGCGCCGCCGAGGGCCGCTCGATCCGCCGGCAAGTGCCCTCGCCGCGGTAGGCTTCCTGATAGAGGCGCCAGGGCTCAGCCGCGGGCGATGACGGTCTGGACGTTGCGCAGGGTGCTCTCGAATGCCCGGGCGTACATTGCGGTGATGTGGCCGAAGTGCTGGGACTGTTCGTCCAGCGCGCGCTTCTGGTAGGCCCCCAGGATATCGAACGCTTGCATCGGCGAACGGGCCTTTGACATCAGGATCATCGTCAAGGTCGCATCCTCGATGCTGCGCCAGAGGTGATCGCCGGTCTCTGCCGTGAGAGCATGAAGGGCGCGGAGGCCGTCGTCGAACAGCGCCGGCTCCATGGCCGGCTCGGGGCGCGAAGCCGTGCCGATCGGCGATGTCTGCGTAGGGACCATATCGGGCCGCTCCTGGATTGGGGGTTCTCGACCCCCTGTTTAGTTAATTCAGTGTGCCCGGTCCATGAAATTGCTGCAGTGCACAATCCTGCACCCTGCGGGGCAGGATGACGACGCATTCGGTTTGCCGGCACGGTTAACGAGTTGTTCGTCACGGCCGGTTAGCCTTGGCCCCAAAAGTGAGGTGGACACCGCGACGCCCCAGTCTGGCCCAAAATCAACGCCGTTTGCTTGGCAAGTGGAGGGACGGGTCGCGGAGCCAATGTTCCCAAGTGCTTCGCGTATGAGGGTGCCCTAGAGATGGTTTTTGGGACGTCGGTTTCAAGCAGGTTGCTGCCGCGGGGGCTGCTAGCCGCGCTGCTGGCGCTCGCTTGTGTCGTGACGGCGCCTCTCGCCAATGCCGCGCCGCAATCGCTGCTGGTGATTGACGCAAACTCCGGCGCGACGTTGATCGGCCAGTCGGCCGACGAGCCGCGTTCACCAGCGTCGCTGACCAAGATGATGACGCTCTATCTGACGTTCGAGGCGATCGAGCGGGGCAGCGTCACCATGCGGACGCCGATCCGTATCTCGCCGCGCGCCGCCAACGCGGCGCCTTCGAAGCTCGAACTCGACGTCGGTGATACGATCGAACTCGAGGACGCCATCAAGGCGCTGATCACGAAATCGGCCAACGACATCGCAATTGCGGTGGCCGAGCATCTGGCGGGGTCGGAGGAAGCGTTCGCGCGTGCGATGACGGTCAAGGCGCGCGAGATCGGCATGACGGGCACGACCTTCAAGAACGCTTCGGGGCTGCCCGACAGTGGGCAGTTCACCACCGCGCGCGACATGGTTACGCTGGGCCTGCGGCTCTACGATAATTTTCCGCGCTACTTCGGCCTATTCTCGATGCGCAGCTTCGCCTACGAGGGCCGAACCTACAAGAATCACAACACACTGATGCTGCATATGGCGGGCATCAACGGAATCAAGACCGGGTATACGCACGCTTCGGGGTTCAACCTCGTGACGTCCTACGAAAGCGAGGGACGGCATCTCGTAGCCGCGATTTTCGGCGGCGAAAGTGCCGCGAGCCGGAACGCGGCGATGCGTGTCGCTCTCACGCGCTCGATTGGCCGGGCCTCGACCGTGAAAACGCGTCGCCCGCTCGCCGTTGCGCAGGCGAAGTCCAAGCCGTCCGCTCCGGCGAAGCTGTTGGTCAAGCCTCCCGCGCCCGTCGCCGTTACCCGCAGGCCGGCGGTTCCGGCGGGCCCGACGGAGGGTACGTCGGCCGAGCGTCCATCCGGGGTTCAAGTCGCGGATGCCTCGCCGACCGTCTCACAGGTCTTGCCGGCCGAGGCGTCGGCCGGCTCAAAACCGTCCTCTCCCGTCGTCGGTCCGAAGGTCCAGATGGCCAAGGTTCGCGCCGTCGATGTGGCGCGACCTGCAAGTCCCGGCGCCGACACCGCCGCGTCGAGCACACCTGCCCCTTCTGGTTCCCGCGAAATCGCCGAGCGTGTTGCCCCGGACGTTTCCGGGGGAGAGGCTTTGGCGCGTAACGGGGGTGGGGGCAATCGTCCCGTCGGTGAGGCGGCTGTCGCATTGAGGCCGCCTGTACCTGTACCTGTCCCCGTACCTGTTTCAGCGGCAGTGGGTGGCTCTGGAAACGCCGCGCCTGCCCCCCTTCTGATGCCGGGTATCGGGAGGCCGCCTTCCTCGCTCAACCAGCAGCACGCGGCCTTGTCGGCCAATGCGGGCGCAGGTTCCTTGGCTGCGCCGAGCTACAGGCTCATGGGGCCTGCGAATTCGGGTGCGGTCGCGCCGTCGCCGGTCGTGGTGCCTGCTACGCGGGCGGGTGGCCAGTACGACATCCAACTCGGCGCCTTTGCGTCGGCGGAGGAAGCAGACCGCCTGCTAGCCTCGGTGCAGGCGAAGGCTGGCCGGACGGTCAGCGGCTATCGGCCTGTTCGCAAGGCCGTGACGGTCGGGGGGAAAACTCTGCAGAGGGCGAGGTTCGCCGGGTTCGACCAGGCCGGCGCGGCTGCCGCGTGCGCCGAGCTCGCGCGTCAACAAATCTCATGCATCGTCATGCGCTCCGAATAGCCGGCCTGCGGATGGAGCCTCGTCCTCAATTTGGCTCACGTCGATGCAAGCGATCGCGCTCGCCATACCTTACCGCCCGCGACATGGCGTACGTTCTGCGGTCTCGGCAAGATGCCGGCCCCTGGGGCGGTTGATGCGGGCAGACTGGCTCATCGGCTTGTTGCGCGGGGCCCGGCCTGTCTTTACGCTTCCGGCGTAGGCGGAAATCCGATCGACATGACGAGGTACTTTCGAGTGGACCAGAAAGCGGCCGCTTCGCCGCCGACCATCGACGCGCATCCCGAAGGGCACGGGGCCGCGCGGGAGCAGGGGGCATCGCTGGCCGCACCGGCATGGTGGAAGGCCTACTTCGCCGGCTCCATGGTCATCTTCGATATTCCAGCGCTCATCCTGTCGGCGACCGGGGCCGGATTTGGGGCGCTCGCCAAGGATGCAGGCATCGGCATCGGGCAGGCGACCTTCATGTCCATGTTTGTCTATGCGACGCCCGCGCAGGTGGTGCTGGCGGACCAACTGGCCCGCGGGGCGCCGCTGATCGCGGTGGCTTTCGCCGTGATGCTCACCGGCATCCGATTTCTGCCGATGACGGTCACTCTGATGCCCTACCTGAGGGGGCCGGGGGCAAAAGGCTGGCAATTCTACCTCGCCTCGCACTTCGTCGCCATCACCGGCTGGAGCGAGGCTGTGCGGCGCCTGCCTGAGCGGCGGCCTGCCGAGCGCATGCCGTACTTCCTCGGGCTCGGGTCGGCACTGATGACGGCTTTGACCCTTGGAACGATGGCCGGTTACATCCTGGCAGGGTTCGTTCCGCCGCTGCTGACCTCGGCGCTTCTATTTATGACGCCGGTCTACTTCATGCTGTCCCAGATCCTCAATATCCGCTCGCCGATCGACGGCATTGCGCTCGGCATCGGTCTTGTGCTCGGGCCTATATTTCTGCTGGTTGCGCCGGGTTTCGATCTGCTGCTGTCGGGGCTCGTGGGGGGAACACTCGCGTTCGTCGCCGGGCGGCGGTCACATCAGCGCTCGGACCAGGGGACCAAGCCATGACGAGTCTTCCCGAGGGCCTGCTCGGCTATCTATTCCTGCTCGCGATAGCGCTGGTGGTTCACGAGCCGTGGCGGTGGCTCGGCGTCGCCCTTGGCCGCGACATCGCCATCGGGAGCCCGGTGTTTCTTTGGGTGCGTGCGGTCGCGACGGCACTCGTCGCCGCGCTCATCACGCGGCTCACTTTATTTCCCGCGGGCGCGCTGGGGGCAATTCCGACCGGGGTGCGGGTCGTTGCATTCGCCGTGGGCGTCGCGGTTTTCTTCATCGCCGGACGACGGATGGCGCCGGGTGTCGTGGCCGGTGCTGCGGCGCTGATCGCCGGTGCGGTTATGACGGGATGAGTGAGGCGGGGCTCAGGCGACGAGCACCGGCGTCTTATGGAGGTAGGCGGGATCGTTCCAGTGGCGGGCGATGAAGGCGGCGACCTCGCTCCGGCCAATCGAGCCGGCCCGGAAATCGTCCCGCTCGACGAGAACGCGACAGGATCGGTCGAGGGGGCCCGGTTGTCCGGATCGGGTCAGGAACCCAGGGCGTAGGATTGTCCAGTCGAGGCTCGACCGGCGCACAATCATCTCCTGTACGTCCTTGTCGTCGTATATCCTGCGCAGCGACAATTCGAAGGCTGCCCGGTACACGGGTCCCAATGCATCGCGACTGTCGCCAGCGCCAAGCCCCGTCACGACGATGAGGCGCTTTGGTCCGTTTGCCTCCATGGCGTCGACGAGCAGGCGTGTCGCGTTCGAGAAGAGGCGTGTTCCGGACAGGATTGTCGCCGGCGACAATGCAACGCCGAGCGACTGGACGACGGCATCGCAATCGGCGAGGGCTGCCGTCACGGCCGCCTTGTCAAGTGCGTCACCGTCGATTTTCTCGATCCGTGCGTCGTCGATGTCGATGTGGGTCGCGGTTCGCGCGAACGCGCGCGCGGTGTGGCTTTCCGCCAGGATCGCCTTGACCGTCTCGAGACCTATGCCGTTCGATGCGCCGATGATGAGGATGCGGGCCATGGGTTTCAAACTCCGGATTTGCAGGCAGCCGCGGATTGCTACACCGCTTTTGTCACCAGCCGACTACGCCCGCGCCGAAGGGCGGGAGATCTCCTCGATTGTGGAGATGAACATGATCTGGGCCGGCGCCGTATTGTGACGCTCTTCCTCTAAGCCGCGTTTTCGCGTCCGGCGTCATTTGACTTTCACGCGCTCTCGGACCTCCACCTTCAACGGGCCAAGTCCCTCCGGCTCGGCTACGACGTAGGTCTTCGAACTTGCGGCCTCGTAGCGGGCCTCGAAAGCGCGTGCACCTTTGGCCGACAGCGTCAGTGGACCGGCGGAGCAGGACGTCATTTTGACGGCGGTTCTCGGCGCGATCTCGCTCGACTTGCCGCCGAAGCCCATCGTCACTGGTACGGACGTGCCGTTTGAAACCTGGAATTCGACCGAAAGTGATTTAGGACGGCCGAAGAGCTGCACGATCAGGAATTTGGGGTCCGTCACCGGTGCGCGGACGACGGCGACGCCGGTCTCGGTGACCTCGGGCGTCATGATATTCTTCCGGTGGCCCGGCGAATTGAGCCAGCCCTCCATGGCGGACACGGCCAATTCGCGGGTGGCAAAGCCGCGGCTCGATTGGTGCATGGCGAGGTTTTCCGCAGCGGTGCAGGACTTATAGCCGGTCTTGTCGATGCGTGCGGACATCGTGGTGCCATCAGCCTCATGGGTGAATATCTTGGAGCGCGCGAGCACGTCGGCGTACGCCCGCGCCGCGGCTGTCAGTTGCGGGGAAACCGTCACGCGTCCGAGCTTGGCCTCGGCGCGGGTGGTGTTTGTGATCTCGATGATTGCGGCTTCGACTTTCGGGAGATCGGGAAGTGTTGTCATTGTTCGATCTGTGCGGTCTGCGGGCTCGGGGCGGTCGGGGCAGCCGTGCGGTTCGAAAAACGGTAGAATGGGACAATGTTCGGCATGTGGCGCTCGATGGTTATCCCGGCTTTCTGCGCGATGCTTGTCTTGTCAGTCGGGCTGCCGGCTGCCGCCACCGATAAACCCTCGGACGGCGTGAGTAATGCAAAGTCTGAAGGGGAAGGGAAACCGCGGAAGTTGAAGCGTGAGAAAGCAATCGGAGGCGGTACGCGCGTTCCGCTCCAACAGGGGCCTGATCGGCGCACCTCCGAAGCGGCTGTGTGCCGGGCGCAGTGCAACCTCGAACGGTCCACATGCGACAGCCGCGGCGGCGGCGCTTTTCGAGACCGCTCCGACCAGCTGCAGGCGGCGACATCGAGCTGCTATCTTGCGGTTCAGTCGTGTCTCGCGCGGTGCCGATAGCGGCCCCAAGCCGGCGGTTGCACCACGGCCACGGGGACGGTCTGTAATGCGCTTGCGGACCTATCCCCACAGGCCGGGCCGTGGCGGGGCGATCATGCCGTCGTGAATGGCGACTCCATCCGGGCGGTCCCGGGCGAGCAGGAGGGGGCCATCCAGATCGACCCACCGGGCACCATCTGCGAGCAGCAGTGCCGGCGCGACGGCGAGCGAGGTCGAGACCATCGAGCCGACCATGATGCTGAAACCGTGCGAACGGGCGTCTCTGGCCAGCGCCAGCGCCTCCGTCAGGCCGCCGGTCTTGTCGAGCTTGATGTTGACGGCGTCGTAACGGTCGGCCAGCGCGGCGAGTTCGCTGCGCGTGTGCAGACTTTCGTCGGCGCATACGGGCACGTGGCGGTCGATGCGGGCGAGGGCGGCGTCGCTACCGGAGGGGAGAGGCTGTTCGACGACTTCGCAGCGGATCTCGGCGGCGATCGCCATCAGCGGGGAGAGCATCTCGTCGGACCACGCCTCGTTGGCGTCGGCGATGAGTCGTGCGTCGGGGCGCGCCGAACGAACGGCCCGGAGCCGCTCGGCATCCCCATCGCCGCCAAGCTTCAGTTTCAGCAACGGCAGATTCGAGACCGATCGCGCCTTGGCGGCCATAGCGGCGGGAGTATCGAGGCTCAGGGTGTAGGCCGTGACGATCGCGCCTGCCGGTGGATGGCCGAGCAGGGCGCGGACGGTTGTACCTTTCATCCGGGCCTCGAGGTCCCACAGCGCGCAGTCGAGCGCGTTGCGCGCGGCGCCGGGGCTCATCTGCCGTGAGAGCCACGTGCGGGCTTCGGCAGGCGTCGAGTAACCGGGCAGGCCGCTGGCGGCCGCGTGGATGGCTTCGGTGACGCCCTCTGGCGTCTCCCCATAGCGGGCATAGGGCACGCATTCTCCGCGGCCGGTCGCCGTTCCATTCGAGGCTTCCGCCACGACCACGACGGCTTCGGTCTTTGAGCCGCGAGAGATGACGAAGGCTTCGGCGAGGGGCCAGCGCTCGATGCGGGCCGCAATGGCAAGGGAGATCGACGCCGGTCCGTCGGAGCTCAAACCAGGCGTCCGCTTGCGTGGGCGAGGAAGAGGTAGACGCGCCCGTTATCTGACACGAGATGCTGCTGGACCAACTGGCCGCTCGGGTCGCGCTGTTCGGCGTCGCGCAGGATGCGCTCGAAGTCGGCGAGGAACCGGGTCAGGGTATTCTGCAGCTCGGGATCGACCTTCACGCGGCGGTTGATCTCGTCGTAGGCGACGCGGCCTTCGGGCGTGTAAATGCTGCGCGCCATTATACCGCGCTCGCCACGGCGCAGGCGGATCCAGATCGCGTCGGCGGCGGCCGGTTCCAATGCGCGAGCGATCGTGCCGACGTTGAGGGTGAACGGCTCGCTCGGCAGAGGGGCTGGGGGCGGCGCACCTTGATAGCCCTGCGGGTGGGCCTGATGGCTGCCGTCATCCTCGGAGGCGCGGGCGAGGAGGTCGCCGAACGACCAGCGCTGCCCGTCTGCGCCGCCCTGCTGCTGGGCGGATCGTTCGCGGGTCAGCAGGGAGGACAGGGTGCTCAACGCGCGAGTATCGGATGCGACTTGCGCGGCGGCGGGTTGCTGGAACTGGCCGGGGGCCGGGCTGGTGACGGGCGGAGAGACATCGCGCTTGAGCGTCGTGCGGTTCGCAAGCTCCTGGAGCTGGTTGAGCGCCTGCAGCTGCTCCTGGAGGGAATTGCGCATGGTCTCGGCGGTGGAGCGCGTCTGGTGAGGCAGGCTTTCGAGTTGGGCGCGGAGGCGGGCCTGCTCCTCGGCGATTTCGGCGGCGGCGGTGGCCGATTTGTTGCGCAACGCGGTCGTCGCGCTGTCGAGCTGGTTCGACAGGTTGCCGATTTCCTGCACGACGTCGCCGCTGGCCGTGCTGAACCGGCGGCGAAGATCCTGCAGCGCGCGTTCGCTTTCGGTGTTGCTATGGGCGGTCAGCTGCTCGATTTCGCTCAAGGCGGCGAGCTTGCGCTGCTCGGTCGCCCGCCGCAGATCCTCGGCCGCCTGACGCGCTTTCTTCTCAGCCTCGGAAACGGTGCCCTCGATCGCGCTCGAGTAGTGTGTGATCACCTTGCCGAAGTCGTCGGCGGAACCTGAGATCCGGTCGAGCGTGCGCGAGAGGTCGGTGTGGCGGGCTTGGAGCGTGCTGTCGATCTTGTAGTTGGCGGTTTCGAGTGCGTTGGCCGCCTTCATGATCTGCTGGCCTTGCGACTCGAACCGGTTGGTGACCGAGTTGATCTGGCCGAGCAGGTTCTCCGATACGTTGCGCAGCAGCTCGGACTGGCTCGCGAGGCCCTCGATGGCCTTGATCGACTGCTTGGTGATGTTTTCGCTCGAGCGGCGAACCGAGTTGATCCCGTGCATCAGAGACTCGTCGAGCTCGCCGGCCTGGCGCGCGATCGTCTCGCGGAAGGTCTTGGCGTGCGCGTCGAGCGCCGTGGTCAAGGCGGCGGCGCGTTCGTTCACGGCGCCGTCGATTGCGGCGGTGGACTGGCGGATCGAGTCGTCGAACAGCCGGAGACGTTCGGAGAACGCGCTGTCGAGGGCGGCCGTGCGCTCCACCAGCTGCAGGTCGAGGGCCTGGGCCCGGTTTGCCAGCGTCGTGTCGAGGGCGAGCGCATATTCCTCGAACACGGTCTGGAGATTTTCCGTCCGGTTGCCGAGCGAGCTGTCGAGGGCGCGAATCTGGTCCTCGAAGGCGTTCTGCATCTCCTCGGTACGGGCAGTCAGCGCGCCGGCGAGCGCCATCGTATAGTTTTCGAGAACGCCCTGCATATGCTCGGACCGATTCGCGAGCTGCTTCTCGAGGCCGTCGGAGTGCGTGAGCAGCGCGACCTCGATGCGCGTGGCGGAGCCATCCAGCACGTTCTGGAGATGCGTCGTGCGGGAGCCGAGCGTGGTCTCGAGCTGGCCGGCGCTCTGGGTGATGGCGCTTTCGAGGCTGTTGAGGTTCTGTCCGGCGGCGTTGATGATGCCGCTGAGCTTGATCTGCTGCTCTGTGAGCTTGTCGATCAACTCCGGTACCTCGGAACCGAGCGTGCGCAGGGTGACGGCCACACGCTCGGAGGTATTCAGCAGCGCATGGCGCTCGCCCGACAGTTCCTGGATCAGGCCGCGAATTCGACGCTCGTTCTCCTCGTAAGATCGCTCGAGTGTCGAGACTTCGCTGTGAACAAGCGCCTCCAGCTCGCCCGCGCGTCCTAGCGCGCGGGAGACCGCGTCGTTCATGAACGAGACCTGGCGGCGGACGCTCTGTCCCAGCGAAGCGATGGACTGCTCGGCCATGCGGTCGGGCTCGGCCAGTCGAACCGCGACCTCGGTCATCGTCGAGGATCGAAGCCGTAACTCCTCGGCGCGCCAGGCGAGAAGTGCCAGGAACCACACGACGCCGATCGGCAGAGCAATCGCGGCGATCGCGAACAGCATCTGCGGGGAGGCGAGCGTGATCGCGAGGGAGGCACCCTTGGCGAGCTCGTTCGAGATGTGGAGCCCGCCGATGCCGATGCCGATCAGCGCCCAGAACGCGGAAAAGATGCCGGCGAAATGGAACGGCCGATTGGACGGCTTCTGCTCGAGCGCGAAGATCAGACCGCCGATCGTCGGCGCGTCGTCATTGGCTGCCATGCGGCCGCGCGTCTGGCCCGCAGGGCGACGACGTGCGGTGCGCCGCGGGGCGTCGGCGCCATCGGCGTCAAATGAATCGGCTGGCTGCCCGGGTGGCAATGGCGGCGGCGCGGTTTGTGCGCTGTCGGCCCGCGGCGCTGTGCCGGGCAGGGCCGGCGGTAGCAGCGGCGGGGAGATCGCTGTCACCTTGGGCGCGTCGAAGTCGAGCAGCTCTTTGGCCATGGACCTTGCGAATTGAGTGGCGACTCGGCGCCTGATGATGCGTTTCGAAACCGGATCGTAGCCGAGGGGGCAGCCGCGGCCTAAGAAAAAAGAGTGGTTGTCACCCGTTAGCTATCCCCAGGGGCAGTCGGACCGGTACGCGTCGCACAGCCGTTCAGCGACCACGGAATCGCACCGTGCATCGGTGTGCTCGCCTAGGATCGTTTTGGGGCGAAACCATGGTTAACTCTCGGGATCGTCCACGCCGTGGAAAAGCTGTTAGCGAACTTTCCGGCGTTCTCTGTGCGTCGCCAGTCTTAACATTTGGAAAACCGCTATGCCTCAAGCTCGGATTTCGCCGGTCGTCTGAGTGACCGTGGTCGTCGGGTGGCATCATGGAACAGTCGGAAGCGATTAGGCGCGAGCAGCAGGAGGACGGCGTTGTGGTCGAACGTCCAGCTCCGCTCGTTCTCAACATGGACCATTTCCGCCGCTTCACGCTCGGCAACGCCGCGTTCGAGGAGGAGATCTTCGGTCTGTTTCTGAGTGGATTGCCTGAAACCGTCGAGGCGATGGGTTCGAGCGTCGGTGGCTGCGGCTGGCGGGCCGCCGTACACAAGCTGCGCGGCTCTGCCCTTGGCATCGGTGCGGAACGCCTCGCGGAGGCTGCACGCGCGGCGGAGCACCTGCCGATCGAAAAAATCGGCGAGCGCGAAGCGGCAATCGGCATCCTGGATCGAGAGATCGAGGCCGTTGTCGCCGAAATCCGGTCGCGATGTGCCGGCGCGCCCGGCTGACCGCCGCGGGACCTGCCCGGTCTGCGGCAGGCTGTCCTAGCCCTTTGTTCTTGCGCGCCTTACGTCTAAATGGCTTCACACACTCGCGGAACCGCACTATTGGCTGCGAGCCGGGCCGGGCCCCCGTTCCCGCCGCCAGTGCCCGATCCTTTCCAGTGCCCGATCGTTTTCCCGTTCGCGCCAGATCATCCTATGGAGCCGCCACGTTCATGGCCAAGATCACGTTCATCCAGCCAGATGGAAGCCAGCAGTCCGTTGAGGCCAAACCCGGCCAGACGGTGATGGAGGCGGCGCGACTGGCCAACATCGCAGGCATCGAGGCGGAATGCGGCGGGGCTTGCGCCTGCGCGACTTGCCACGTCTACGTCGATGAGAATTGGACGGCCAAGACCGGCAAGGCGGCCGCGATGGAAGAGGACATGCTCGATTTCGCGTTCGATGTGCGTCCTCAGAGCCGGTTGTCCTGCCAGATCAAGGTTACTCCCGAGCTTGACGGGCTGGTGCTCAGGCTGCCGACGAAGCAGTTCTGAGGCCCCGTTTCGCCACCATGAGCGAATAATCCAGAGTTTTGCGTTCCAGTCAGAAGGGCGCCCGGAGCCGGGCGCAGACCAGATATGGCACTCGACAGCCCCACCGCTTCGGGCGGCGATAATCCAAATAGCGCGATCATCGAGACGGATTGCGTCGTGATCGGCGCCGGTCCGGTCGGGCTGTTCGCGGTCTTCGAGCTTGGACTTGTCGACATCAAGGTTCATGTCGTCGACATTCTCGATAAGGTCGGCGGTCAGTGCGCCGAGCTTTATCCCGAGAAGCCGATCTATGACATTCCCGCGCTCCCGATCGTGACGGGGCAGGAACTCACCGATCGACTGATAGAGCAGATCAAGCCCTTCAACGCGACGTTCCACCTGGGGGAGCGGGTGGACGGCCTTACCCGGATGCCTGACAACCGTTTTCGTCTGGAGACCGACGGGGGCTTGGTTTTCATCGCGAAGGTCGTGGTGATCGCCGCCGGTGGCGGGTCGTTCACGCCGAAGAGGCCGCCGCTGGAAGGCATCGAGACCTACGAGGGCAAGTCGGTCTTTTACTCGGTCCGCCGCATTGATGATTTTCGCGGCCGCGACGTTGTGATCGTCGGCGGGGGCGACAGCGCTCTCGACTGGACGCTCAACCTTCAGCCCGTAGCCCGCAGCGTGACGCTACTCCACCGTCGCGACGAGTTCCGCGCGGCGCCGCACTCCGTGCAGCAGATGCGTACACTGGTCGAAGAGGGCAAGGTTACGCTCAGGATTGGCCAAGTGACCTCTCTTGCGGGTGCCGATGGCCAGTTGTCCGGGGTGACCATCTCGACCTCGGCCGGGCAGGAAACGCTCGCCGTCGACCGTATGCTGCCGTTCTTCGGGCTGACGATGAAGCTCGGCCCAGTCGCCAACTGGGGGCTCAACCTCGAGCAGAACCTCATCGCCGTCGATACGGCTCGCTTCGAGACGAGCGAGCCCGGCATCTTCGCCATCGGCGACATCAATACCTATCCTGGCAAGCTCAAGCTGATCCTGTCCGGCTTCCATGAGGCCGCGCTGATGGCCCAGGCGGCGCAGAAGATTGTTCATCCCGACAGGAAAGTGCTGTTCCAGTATACGACCTCGTCGTCGGGGCTTCAGAAGAAGCTCGGTGTGAAGTCGTAGGGCTGGCGCTCAGGACAGCGGGCGAGCGAACATCGAGCGGGCGCGGGTGGCGTCGCTCGCGGCCTGTGCATTCCATCGCTCGACGTTGGTGCGCGCGGCCGAGGCCGCGCGTTCCCGCCATCCCGGCTCGCGCGTCATTTCGGCAATTCCCGTCGCGGCCATGTCGGGCGCCGATGTCTCGATGAACGTTCCAGATGCGCCGAGCACTTCGCGGAAGACCGGCTTGTCGGGGGCGACGATCGGAAGCCCTGCGTACTGTGCTTCGAGCAACGGCAGGCCCAGCCCCTCGTCGTGGGATGTGCAGAGGTAGACGTCGGCTTCTTCAAACACGCGTTTGACGTCCTCGGCGGGAAGATAACCATGCACCTTGATGCGCGGGTGCCCTGCTATGGCGTCGGCCGCATCTCCCCAGCCTGGTCTGCCGATGATGTGCAACTCGGCGTCGGGATGGCCGTGGCCGGCGAGAGCTTCGAGGATGGCAACGGCGGCCGGGTAATTCTTGCGTGGCTCGACCGTGCCCAGCGAAACGAGCCGCAGCGGCCGCTTTTCGTGGCGCCGATCGGCGGCTCGGGTGCGGGCCTCGAGGCCGAAGACGTTGCGCACGGATGGCCGGTACAGCGAGATCGACGCATCTTGCCGGGCGAACGGGGTGAGCTCGGCGGCGGTCTTCTCGGAATTGACCAGGAAATGGCGGAGGCGGGAGACGGCGAGGGCGAAGGGCCAGGCCATGTAGAGTCGGGCCTTGGTTCCTAGATCGGCAGGGCGGGTGATCAGGAACAGGTCGTGCACGTACATGACGACGCGAGCCGGCATCAGCGCGAAGATCGGCGACGGTGGGAAGCCTGGGAAGACGAACGTCGCGCGTGGGTTCATCAACGCGAGTATTGGTAGCCAGACCTGTTGGCGCAGCACCATCGAGACCGAGCCGTATGCGCGCACGTGGTGGATCTCGGCCGCCTCGAAATCGACCTTCTCAAACTGCTCGATCGATACCCGCTCCAGCCCTGTGACGTGGCGGCCGAGGTGCGTCAGGTCGATATAAACGCGCGTTGGCGCCGGCAGATCGCGGTACGCCGGGTTGGATGTTCGCGACCGGTTTGAAGGTGCGCTCATTCTGCAGTTCGCTCAGTTGAGAGGCCCGGCCGTTGGGATTGGCGCACAGCCGGTCCCGGTGCCGCGAGCACCTCGTTGATCACACGCTCGTAGTCGGGCACGCGAACTGCAAACGAGAAGTCTTCGGCCCTACGGCGGCGAGCGATAGGGTCGCCCGGCTCATCGAGCGTCAGATTGATGGCATGGGCCATCTGCATCGGGTCGCCGAGTGGCACGATGCGCCCGAACCGTCCGTTCTCAAGGATTTCGAGCGGGCCATCGCAAGCGGTTGCGACCACCGGCAGGCCGTAGGCCATGGCTTCGACGACGACGTTGCCGAACGGCTCTGAGACCGAGGACGACACGAAACATTTGGCGGTCGCATAGTACTTCCAAGGTTCCTTGGAATAGCCGGGAAGCGAAACGCGGCCGGTCAGTCCGAGCCGGGCGATCTCGGTCACCATTTGGGTCTGGAGCGGACCCTTGCCGATAATGACGAGGCGGGCCGATGGGCGATCGAGCCGCGCAAAGGCGCGGATCAGCGTCAGGAAATCCTTTTCGGTGACAAACCGGCCGACCGCGAGGATAATCTCTTCCCGGCCGGCCAGTTCCGATGCCTCGGGCACTTCTGCCGCCTGGGGGAAGAAGACCGGATTGTGGATGCAGATCGTCGATGTGGGATCGGCGCCCCACCGGCGCACCAGCATGTCGCGGAGGCCGAGGGACACGCCGACCGTGCGGGCCGCGCGGCGCGAAAGAAACGGCAGGCCGAGGTAGGAGAGGCATGAGAGTGCGCCCGTCTTCCACTCGTTGAAGCCGTGGTAGGTGATGATGGCTCGCGATGGCGACCGGCTCCGGGCGAGTGCTGCGATCAACTTCAGGTTCGAGCCTCCGATGGCCGACAGCGTGACGTCGGGGCGCTCGTAGTCGAGTATCTGAGTTAGTCTCGATATCGCCCCGAGCTTGTCGCGGCCCACAGTGTAGACTGGAATGTCCTGGTCAAGATTGTCGCGGTTCTCCGAGGCCTCGAAGTCCTGGACGAACAGTACGCGGTATCCACGCTGGTGGAAGGCCGTGGCGAGGCAGGCCCACAGGCGTTCGCCGCCGCCGTCGACGAGGCCATGCGTGTAGAAGAGCAGCGACGGGCGCGGCGCTTGCGCCGTCACGGGGGGCGACATCAGATTTCCCGCGCGACGACGGGCGTCATGGCCGGCGTCAGGACCGCGACTTCCAGCAGGAGGCGAGCGCAGGCCGCGTAGCGGGTGGTGAGGCGGCGCGGATTGGTGGCGAGCCGCCAAGCCCACTCGAGCCCGGCGCGCTGAAGCGCCTTGGGCGCGCGGATCTGCGTGCCGGCGACGAAATCAACCGCAGCGCCGACGCAGACGATCGCGGCGCGGCACCCCTTGGCGACGGCTCGGGCGGCAAAGACTTCCTGCTTCGGCGCGCCCAGTGCGATGAAGGCGACGCGGGCTTGAGAGGCGATCATGTCCTCGATGGCGGCATCGGCCTCTGGGCCCTCGGGGTCGAAGTTGGGGGATGGCGCCGCTATCCCGGCGATGGTGATGCGCCCGGCCGTCGTGTGCCATAGGCTGTCGACCGTGCGGCTCAGAACCTCGATGGTCGAACCGAAGAGATACACCGGCAAGTCTCGCTCGGCCGCGGCACATGCGAGGGGGACGAATATATCCGCACCCGTGGTTCGGGTGATCTGGCGGGAATGATCGTCGCCCGTGCGACGTGCGAGCCAGACGATGGGCGCGCCATCGGCGGTCACGAGGTCGGCATGGCGGTAAGCCGTTACGAATTTCGGGAACCTGCGCAGCTTGACGAGATGGTCGAGGTTCAGCGTGAAGACGGTAAATCCGCGGTCGTCGATTTGCGCGGCGCGGTCCGCGATCGTGGTGACCGCCGTGTCGAGGTCGGGCAAATGAACCGGCCAGGTGTCGACCCTGGCGAGCACTGGAAAACGGCTTTGATCAGCATGCACCACGTCAGACCTCACTCATTGGCCGCAAAAATATGCGGGACGGCCGAGTTTCATTAACAAATGCTTTCCCGTTATGTTGCGATGCGACATTTTGGGGAACGCAGTCTATCCGCCGGCATGCGTGATGATCACACCGGCCAAACGGTCTCGCGCAAAGTCCAGATGCTGGGCCAGGGCCGCCAGCGCACGCCCTTCGGTCGCGCCGGCCCTGGCGACGAGCATCACTTCGTCGGCCAGCGGAAGGACGATGAGGCTCGAGGCATCCTCGAGTGCTGCCCCTGCGTCGATGACGACGAGGTCAAAGTCCTCGGCGAGCGTGACGAGGCCGTTGAGCAGGCGCGCCCGTTGCGAGGACTCCAGCGTGCGGAGATCGGCCAGTGCGATCGGCAGCACCGCCAGTCCCGATTGCGCGTCGATCGTCATGATCGAAGCCAGGTCAGGCTTGCTGTCCAGCGTGATTGTGCGGTCCTGTGGGACAGGGCAATCCAGGATCTCGGAAAGGCCGGCGTCGGCCGAACTCGCGTCGATGAGGAGCACACGATCGCCGGCGGCGGCGGCCGAGTAGGCGAGGGAGAACGCCGTCGTGGTCGTGCCCACGGCGGCGCCAGCGCCGGCGAGCAGCACCGTATGTCCCGGCGCGGCGACCGTTTTTGCCCGAATGGCGCTCTGGGCGCCGACAATGGCTTCACGGTATGCGCGCCCGGCCGGGCCGGCGGTCCCGGATGCGGCGCTGGCGAAGGGCGCGAGCTTCGAGCTCTCGATGACGGAACGGCCGCGCGGTGGCGAGGAGTGGGTCTTGCGTGAGGAAGGGTAGGTCGCGCCTCTTGCGCCTTGCGTCGCCGGGTCGAGCTTCGGGAGTGTCGCGAGGGTCGGCAGTCCGGTTGCCGACGTTGCGTCCGCCGGGGTCCTGATGCGACGATCGAAGAGGTCGCCGACGAGTGCACGAGCGATGCCGCCGGCAAGGCCCCCGAGGACGCCCAGGGCCAGAATGAGGGCGGGTATGGGCTTGCTCGGCCGTGTCGGGATCGACGGCGGAGACAGCATGCGTGCGTCAGGGGTCGAGATCTTCTGCTGCTCTTGGGTCTCCTTGGAGCGAGCGAGGAAGATGCGCAAAAGCTCGCGGCTTGCCGCCGCCTCCTGTTCGAGCTCGCGCTGCTTTATCTGGGCGGTGTTGGTGCGGGCGACCTCACGCTGGGTCGCTTCCAGGGACTTTTGAATTTCCTTCTCGCGCGCCTCGGCGACGAGATATTCCGACTTCGCGGCTGCCGAGAGGCGCTTCAATTCCGAGTTAATCTGGGACTTGATCTCGGCCGACTGCGAACGGATGTCGAGCAGCACCGGATGCTTTGGCAGCAGTTGCGCCGACAAAGCGGCCTCGCGACGCGAGACCTGCGCGAGTTGTTCGCGCAGACGCTGAACCAGGCCCGTCTTCGCGGGGTCGGTTACGGCCTCGAATGAACCGGCGCGCGCGGCGGTGGAGACCTCGTCGAACCGGGCCTTGGCCTCGGAGGCCTGAGAGCGGGCCGCAATCAGCTCGGCATTGAGACGTGTCAGCTGTTGTTCGCCGATCGTTCCGCCCTCGGAGGTCACGAGGCGATTCTTGCGGCGGAAGTCGTCGATGCGGGTCTCGGCACTGCGAACCTGTTCACGCAACTCACCCAGGCGGGCGTCGATGAGCTCGTTGGCGCGCTTGGCCTCCTCGGACTTCGCGGTCGTCTGATCGGCGAGGTAGGCGTTGGCGACGGCCAGGGCGAGTGTGGATGCCTTGGCGGGCTGCTCGGAGTTCGCCTCGATCTCGACGACGTAGGTCTTCTGAGCACGCTTCACGACGACGCGGTTGGCGAGCGACACGATGGCCTGGGTGCGAGGTTCGGGGAGACGGGTCGGAAGGCCGAGTGCGGACTTGATCTTTGCCCCGATGCCTTGGCCGCCGGTGGTCACGAACTCGGGGTCGTTGACGAGGCCGAGCGTGTCGACGACGCGTCCGAGGACGGCGTCCGACCTGATGATCGCGACCTGGCTTTCGAGGAGGGCGAGGTCGGTGCCGACGCCGGCCTGGTAGGTGTCGTCGGAAACGATCTTCTTGGGCCGGGGATCAATCAACAGGGTGGCGCTTGCCGAGTAAGTCGGTGGCGTGATGATGAGGTAGGCGATGGCGGCCAGCGTGCAGGCGGCCGTCGTCGCCAGGATCGTCACCCAGTAGCGTCCAAGGATCGAGAGCAGGCCGCCAAGGTCCGTCGATACGACCGCGGCCGAGCGCCGGGCGCTGACGACGTTTGATGTCCGGCCGATCGCTTCCGATGACATATGTTTCGCCTTCGCCTCGCGTGCAGTCCGGTCCCGCATCACGCTGTCCTGCGCGATGTTCATTTTCCCGGCGCCTTTGAATGATTGCTGGCGGACAGTCTGATCACGGTATTTGGCTCTCGATTGATCGCGTTTCGTGAAACGTCATTTGCCGGATCGACGTGGAGTGAGGCTTCCTGGGAGGGGCACCCGAGGTGTTCGGCTGAGCGTTGGTTGTTTCATTCTGGCTCGCCTCTCGACATCTTCCGCGTCTCATGGCATTTGGCCAATGCTTTATATTCGTTCACTATTTTTCTGCGGATTTGGGTTCCAGCCCCTCCGGCGTTCGCCCCAAGTCGATGCATTCCGCGGGCGTTGAACTTCGATCCGGGTACGACAAAGCAAGCCATGTGCCGCGCCAATCCGTGGAGGCCATAAGCGGGTGCGCGTCATATGGCGGCTCGACCGGCGCATGGAGCTCGGTTAACCAGCCGGCCGTTGGCACGCTTTCTGAATACGCCGTGGCTGGGACATTCGAACGACTGAGTTTTTCCGGCGTCTGATCTATCGCAGGCCGGATCGAGGTGGGGTTGGGGCCGGTGACCGACAAGGTCGAATTCTTGAGCAGGAAATCCGTCGGGCCGTTCGATCAGGCGCAGCCAGTCTGGGTCATGGGTCCGTTCGGGCTCACCGCGTCGATCGTGGGGCTGGAGGCTGCCCTTATCGTGGCGGTCGCCGTCGCGACGGGGGTTGGGTATCATCTCGCCGCCTACCGTGAAGCGGGGGACGTCGCGAACTATGCCGGTATCGGCGCGCTAACTGCGCTCTTCTTTCTCCTGCCGCTTGTATCCGGTGGGCTCCATCGGGCGCAGGCGTTCCTCGAGGGGAAGCGCTCGCATGGGCGGATATTCGTCACCTGGAACGTGGCGTTCCTGTGCCTCGCCTTCGTCGGCGTGATCACCAAGACGACAGGATTGTTTTCACGCGCCTGGCTCGTCGCCTTCTATGCCACCGGCCTTCTGGCGATGATGGCGCTCGACCGAGCGATCATTCATGTTCTGGCCGGTGCGACGGCGAAGGGGCGCATCGCGGTGCGGCGCTTGATGCTCGTTGGCACGCACTCCGACATTGCCCGGATGACGGCCGCCATGGACGGTTCGTCGGCGAACGTGCGTATCGTTGCGACGGCGGTTCTCCCGGAGGGCGTCGCTGACGAGGGGATCGACGAGGTGCTGGAAAGTGCGCTCGACAACGCCCGCCGGCTGAGGATCGACGACGTCGTGATCGTGACCGACTGGTCCCAGGAGGGTCTGATCCAGACGATCGTGACCGCGTTCAGGACGCTACCCGTGGTGGTTCATCTGGGGATATCGGGGGCCATAGGCCGGGTTTGCGATACTCAGATTACGTCGTTTGGTTCTGCCCGCGCGTTGTCGCTCACCGCAGCGCCGCTGACACCCGTGCAAGCCGGGTTGAAGCGAACCTTCGACGTCGTTGCGGCTGGGACTGCGCTGCTCTTGTTGAGCCCGCTATTTCTTGCAATCGCTTGGCTCATCCGACGCGACAGCCCGGGCCCGATCTTCTTCCGCCAGAGACGCAGAGGTTACAATCTGGAGGAATTCCGGATCTGGAAGTTCCGTACCATGACCACGCTTGACGATGGGGACGTGGTGCAGCAGGCGACGGTGGGGGACGCCCGGGTTACGGGGGTGGGGCAATACCTTCGGAAATGGAATCTCGACGAACTGCCGCAGTTGATCAACGTCCTGACTGGGGACATGTCGCTCGTCGGGCCGCGTCCACACGCCGTTGCCCACGACCGATTTTTCGAGACGCGCATAGATCAGTACCGGCGGCGCCTCAACGTCAAGCCCGGCATTACCGGCTGGGCGCAGGTCAATGGTCACCGGGGGCCGACGGAGACCGACGCGGCGATGCGCGCTCGCGTCGAGCACGATCTGTATTACATCGACAACTGGTCGCTGTGGTTGGACATCTACATTCTGATTGCGACGGTGGTCGCCCGAAAGGCGTTCAAAAATGCGCTTTGAGCGTGTCTTTTGGGTCTTTGGCAGTGAATGGTGCTTGCAGTTACGGAGTGTTATCGTTTCTCGGTAACCATGCAGGCATCGTAATTCAGGAGCCCCGTCATGCGTTCATTCCGCCAGTTCCTGGCTTCGCTATTCGCCCTGGCCGTCTTGGTCGCGGGGGCTGGTGGCACCGCTTCAGCCTTCGATCATAAGCGCAGCGAGAGCCCCGAGGGCTGGGGCCGCGAGCGCACCGTCCGGCATTGGGTCTACCATCCACGCTATCATCACGTGTACCATTCGCACGGGGCGACCGACCCCTATGCCTACAGGTACGAGCCGCGCGGATACTATCCCTATTACAACTCAGGGCAGTGGCGGCCGCGCGGTCACGTCGGCCTGAAGCGGGCGCACTTCAAACATCCCAAGTATCATAAGGCGTGGGGCGCCAATCGCCGCAGCTATCAGCACTACCGGTGGCATGCGGAGCACCATGGCCGCCATGATCATTCGCACTGGTAATTTGGGTTACCGGCCGGGCCGGCCTACTGTCGGTGCGGAGGTTTCTTCGGGTACCGCCAGGAGGGGCCGGTGGTGATCGGGTTACCGAACTGCAGGCCCTGCGGCGCTTGATCAGGCGGCTGGCCGTGGCGAGCTTCCTGCTGAATATTGCCAGTGCCGATGGGCGCTGGTTCCCCTTGGCCATACCGAGGGCTGCAACTCGGACACTTTTTACCGCGTTCAGGCCATATTCATGTGGTTTCCGTGAGACTTGCGTACATAGGCCCGCATGTTGGCGGCGCCACCCTGGGCGGCAATAGCCATTGCGCTATGGTTCGAAGACATCGCGAGCGAGGCAACGGGGACCGTAACGGTGCCGAGCGTCGCACAGTAGTTAGGAGAGACGACCATGTGGAAGACTATCACTTCGATGATCCTGGCCGCTGCCACGTTCTTCGGCGCGACCATGGTGACCGTCAATCAGGCCGAAGCGGGCCGCGGGCGTGGTGTCGGGCTCGGCATCGCCGCCGGCATCATCGGCCTTGGCGTGCTGGGTGCTTATGCACATGCGCGCGATCGCGAATATTACAACACCGGTGGCTGCTACAAGGGCCCGGAGCGTTGCGCCTGGCGCGACCGTCACTGCTTCGAGAACCGCTATGGCGATTACGTTTGCCGCGGTGGTCGCTACAGCTGCTATCGCCCAACGTATTGCGACTAAGTCGCTTTGCGCTGGTTGAGTGAGCTACCGGGGCGGTGCCGTACATTCGGCGCCGCCCTTTTTTGATGCTCGGCGTCCTATTTTGCGAGCCCGACCCGGGAGGCGGTCGACGCTTCTACTTCGGCCGTCCCAAATCCCTTGGGGTTGTTTTAAGTCGCCTTGGAGCGACGTTGCATCGCGCTCAGGTGCAAGGCTATCGCGGCCGCGTTCGACACGTTGAGGCTCTGGAGCGTTCCGCCGGTCGCAATTTTCACGACCCGGTCCGAGCCTTCGCGCGTTGACTGCCGGAGGCCTTTTCCTTCCGCTCCAAGCACCAGGGCCGTGCCGGCGTCGAGCCGCTCGTCCTCGAGAAGCGTTTCGCCGTCCCCGTCGAGGGCTACGATTCGCATGCCGGCTTCCCTCAACTCGGAGAGCGCCCGGGCGAGGTTTTGAACCAGGGCGACTGGCACGAGTTCGAGCGCGCCGGAGGCTGACTTTGCCAGCGTGCCGTTGAGGGGTGGGCTATGGCGGCGGGTCATCACGACGCCGGCCGCGCCGAAGACGGCCGCCGAGCGCAATACTGCGCCGACGTTGTGGGGGTCGGTGACCTGGTCGAGCACGATAAGGGGCTTGCGCTGCGAGATCGCGGTCGAGGCGAGTTCGGCGAGTTCAGGCTCGGGCAGGGGATCGACCTCGAGCATGACGCCCTGGTGGACGGTGTCGGAGCCGAGCAGGCGGTCGAGGTCGCGCGGCGTCGTCATCTCGGGCTTCAAGCCACGTTCTGCGATCTCATTGGCGAGCTTGCGTTCGGCGTTTTCGGTGACCAGGATGCGATTTATACGGCGCGCCGGGTTGGCGAGCACGGCTTCGACCGGGTGGAGCCCGTAGATGCGCGTGATGCCGTCTGATGGGTCGATGCTGGCCCGGACCGTGGGACGCGGGCGCCAGCCACCGGGGGGTGGGGTTTTGCCGCCCGTGCGCCAGGGCTTCTGGTCCCGTCCCTTCCAGGGCTTACGACCGGGTTTGTCGCCAGTGGTGGTTCCGGCCCGTTGTGACGGTGGCTTGCTGGGAGGAGTGGTCATCGGGGATCGGGCCGCTGTCGCTTGAAGGGAAGGTTGACGCTCATAGCGCGTTTGTTTTTCAATTGACACAAGCGCCGGCCCTTCTCATAACGCGCGGGCTCTTGAGGACCGCGCTGGCGACCGCGCGGCCCTTTTTGTTTCGGTAGCCATTTCGGGTAAAATCAAAATGGTTGCCCGGCGGGGGAATGTCCCGAGCGGCAAAGGGGGCGGACTGTAAATCCGCTGGCTTCGCCTTCGTAGGTTCGAGTCCTACTTCCCCCACCATTCTTTGCCCATCTCGTGCGGTGGGCTCTCCCGCGGCGCGCGCTTGTGCGCTAGAGTGCCTCGGGTTGCGGGTATAGCACAATGGTAGTGCAGCAGCCTTCCAAGCTGAATACGCGGGTTCGATTCCCGCTACCCGCTCCAATATTTTTCGACTACCCGACACGCTCTGGGATGTCCCGCCGGCCTCCGTTCGTCGTCGGTGTGCCATGCTGTTACTTTCTTCGTGTAGGCGTCGGAAGGCGGGGCGTGGGGTGGAGGGAATTGATGCTCGTCGTTACAACCAATGATCTGGTCGGATATCGGGTCGTGCGCCAGTTCGGCGTTGTGCGTGGGATTTCGGTGCGTTCGCGGAACGCCATCAGCAATATCGGCGGTGCCATCCAGATTTTCTTTGGGGGCAGCATCACGGTTTATCAGTCGCTCGCCGAGAGAGCGCGGCAGGAAGCCTTCGACCTGATGGTCGCGGAGGCCGAGCGGGTCGGGGCGAACGCTATCCTCGCGATGCGATACGACGCCAACGAGATTGCCGCCGCGGTTACCGAGATGGTGGCCTACGGTACTGCGGTTGTTGTCGAGGAGATCCGCTGAGGATTTGACGCGGCGCAAAAAAGTCACGTTTCTTGTGCATTCAGCACGTGACAAGCTAAAAAAAGTCGGCTAACGCTCCGCTCTCCACTGAGATCTGATCGATTCTTCGCGCCGTTTTCATAGCGGCGCTGTGTTTCGCCCGGATCGGGGCGGAGGGGTATAGCTCAATTGGTAGAGCGTCGGTCTCCAAAACCGAAGGCTGTGGGTTCGAGTCCCCCTGCCCCTGCCAGTCGTGTGATAGGATAGGGCGCGCCGGGCATCCCCCGGTCAGCGCCCCGTAGCATTTATTCGCTGGGGTCCTGGCCTCGGCGAACTATCGGGAAGGCCGCGGAATGGCGCGTATCAATCCTATCGAATTCTTAAGCGAAGTTCGCCAGGAGGTCAGCAAGGTAACTTGGCCGAAGCCGCGGGAGGTGTGGATCACCACCGTTCTCGTGGGGCTGATGGTTGCGATGGCTTCGATCTTCTTCCTGGTGACCGACGTCGTGATTGGAACGGCGATCAAGTACCTCCTGGGGTTGCGCTTCTAGGGTGCCCCCGTGCGACGTGAGGAGAGGTTTCCTGGTGTGTGGCGCCTCTCGGCGCGGTCTCTGACGGCGCCAACCGGCGCGAAGTTCAAGTGGCGCCGGTCGGCGCGGTCGATGACGAGACGATCGATCAAGACATGAAAGAATAGTGCCATGGCAAAGCGCTGGTACATCGTCCACGCCTACACCAACTTCGAGCGCAAGGTCGCCGAGGCGATCCGTGAGCGCGCGAAAGCCAATGGCCTCGATGACCTGTTCGAAGAGATCCTGGTGCCGACTGAGGAAGTGGTCGAGATCAAGCGTGGCCGAAAAGTGCAGTCGGAGCGGAAGTTCCTGCCGGGCTACGTGCTTGTGAAGATGGAGATGACCGACCCGGCGTTCGTTCTCATCAAGAACACGCCGAAGGTCACCGGGTTCCTTGGCGCGGACAATAAACCGATGCCGATCCCCGAGGCCGAAGCCATGCGGATCATGCGGCAGGTTTCGGATGGCGTTGAGCGGCCGAAGCCGACAATCACATTCGAGGTCGGCGAGCAGGTCAAGGTTGCCGACGGGCCTTTCGCCTCGTTCTCAGGCCATGTCGAAGAGGTCGACGAAGAGCGGGCGCGACTCAAGGTGGCGGTGTCGATCTTCGGGCGTCCGACGCCTGTGGAACTCGAGTTCGCGCAGGTCGAAAAGGTGGTCGGCGCCGGCGCCTAAATGGAATTCCGGCGCGTTCGTGCGCCGGTCGAGTGGGTGGCGGGCGGCCTGGCCGTTCGTTGCCTTCAGTCCGCGGGAGGAGGGTGCTGAGCCCTCCGTTTCTTACCGCTAACCCTCGGAACGGCCGATCGTGGCTGTTCCAAGTGACGTGAAGGGGAGATTATGGCTAAGAAGATCGAAGGCTTCATCAACCTCCAGGTGAAAGCCGGGCAAGCCAATCCGTCGCCGCCCATCGGGCCGGCGCTCGGTCAGCGCGGCCTCAACATCATGGAGTTCTGCAAGGCGTTCAACGCCAAGACAAAGGATTTCGAGCCGGGTACGCCAATTCCGGTGAAGATCACCGCGTTCTCGGACCGCTCGTTTACGTTCATCCTCAAGACGCCTCCGGCGAGCTTCTTCCTTAAGAAGGCTGCCAAGATCGACAGCGGGTCGCAGAAGCCGGGCCTCAACGTCGCCGGCAGCGTGACGATGGATCAGGTTCGCGAGATCGCCAAGGCAAAAATGGCCGATCTCAACACCGACAATCTGGATCAGGCCGTGCGGACCATTGCGGGTTCGGCGCGCTCGATGGGCCTCAAGGTGGTGGAGTAATCCGATGGCAACTAAGATTTCTCCCGAGGTCGTGAAGGCCACCCGCCTCGCTGGCGGCAAGCGCATGATGACGGTCAAGGACGGCATCGATCCTTCGAAGTCGTATTCGATCGAAGAGGCGATCAAGCTGCTCAAGGCTCGCGCCAAGTCGAAGTTCGACGAGACCGTCGAGATCGCCATGAACCTCGGCGTGGACCCGAAGCAGGCCGATCAGATGGTTCGCGGCGTTTGCACGCTGCCCAACGGCACGGGCCGCACCGCGCGCGTGGCTGTGTTCGCCCGCGGCGCCAAGGCCGAGGAGGCCCGGGCAGCCGGTGCCGATGTCGTGGGTGCCGAGGATCTCGTGGAAAGCGTCGGCAAGGGCGTGATCAATTTCGATCGCTGCATCGCGACGCCTGACATGATGGGCCTCGTTGGCCGTCTCGGTAAGGTGCTCGGACCTCGTGGTCTGATGCCCAATCCGCGCGTCGGCACGGTGACGATGGATGTCGTCGGCGCCGTCAAGGGTGCCAAGGGCGGCGCCGTTGAGTTCCGCGTCGAGAAGGCTGGCATCATCCATGCCGGCATCGGCAAGGCGAGTTTCACGGAAGATGCTCTGGTGCAGAACATCCGCGCGTTCGTCGACGCCGTGATGAAGCAGAAGCCTGCGACATCGAAGGGCAACTACGTCAAGCGCGTGTCGGTTTCCTCGACGATGGGCCCCGGCATCAAGGTCGACGCCTCGACGGTCGTAGGCGCTCAGGCCTCGCAGGGCTGATGTTCAATTGAATTCCGAGTGGCGGTCCTCGTGGTCGCCATTCGGTGTCGTGGTGGGGCGGGTCGCAAGGCCAACCCCGCCGAAGTCTGTCCAAGATTGCCGGTGCGGCGCGGGTTTATCCCGAACCGCTCAAATCCTTTCCGGGGCCGGCATGAGACAGGAGACGACGGATCTTTTGGGCTAGGGCACCGTGAGAGGTGACGAGGCCCGTCTGGTTCGAGCCTTCTGGGTCAGCACCGTGCCGTTTCCCTTTGGGGGCAAGCGCGCGGCAGGACAGGATCAGCGTCGCTTTGAGATGGGCCTTACCGCCCGTCGAAAAGGCGGCAGGTGCAACCCGCCCGTGTCGGATTTTCCGGCGCGTGCAACGAACGGAGAGGCAAGCGTGGACAGAGCCCAGAAAGCTGAGCTCGTGTCGACGATGCATCAGGTCTTCAAGGACGCTGGTGTGATCGTCGTCGCCCACAATACCGGGTTGGTGGCTGCCCAATCCGCCGATTTCCGCCGCAAGGTCAAAGAGGCCGGCGGAACGGTGAAGGTGGTCAAGAACAACCTCGCCAAGCTTGCGTTGAAGGACACGGCATTCGAGGGGATTACCGCACTCTTCAAGGGTCCAGTCATTCTGGCCTACTCGAAGGACCCGGTAGCCGCCGCGAAGGCCGCGACCGCATTTGCCAAGGCGAACGACAAGCTCGTCGTTCTTGGTGGCGGTCTCGGCAACAGTGTTCTCGATGCAAATGGCGTCAAGGCGCTCGCCGAGCTGCCGTCGCTCGATGAACTGCGTGCAAAGCTCATCGGTCTTCTCAACGCGCCCGCGACCAAGATCGCGCGCACGGTCAAGGAGCCCGGTGCAAAGCTCGCTCGCGTCATCCAGGCGAAGGCCTCGCAGGACGCCGCATAACCTCGCGAGTGCTCGCGCCGCGATCGGCGCGCTCGCTCATCCAGGCGGCAAGGCCATGGTGGCTGCCGCTCATCGTTAGAAGAATTCGAACACTGGAAGGAAAATTGACATGACCGATCTCACCAAGATCGTCGACGATCTCTCGAAGCTCACGGTTCTTGAAGCCGCCGAGCTCGCCAAGATGCTGGAAGAGAAGTGGGGCGTTTCGGCGGCTGCCGCCGTCGCCGTCGCCGCTGTCCCGGGTGCCGGTGGCGCCGCCGCTCCGGCTGTCGAAGAGCAGACCGAGTTCACCGTGTTCCTGAAGTCGGGTGGCGACAAGAAGATCAACGTCATCAAGGAAGTCCGCGCCATCACGGGTCTCGGCCTCAAGGAAGCCAAGGACCTCGTCGAGGCCGGCGGCAAGCCGGTCAAGGAGAACGTGCCCAAGGACGAAGCTGCCAAGATCAAGAAGCAGCTCGAGGACCAGGGCGCTGTCGTCGAGATCAAGTAAGGCGATTGCTGAACCTCCCGGCCCTATTCGAGGGCCGGGGGGCTTCTGCTTTTGCGGCTTTCCAAAGCGCCCGGCATATCTCGGCGTTTCGGTAAGCCGCTTTTGGAAGCGGTTTTTCTGGTTGAGACGCGGTCACCGACCATCATGGCGGATCGGCCGGAAGGCAAATGCGGGACGCCCCACCCGCGGACGAAGGAGCGGACATGGTTGAGACGATCTACGGCCGCAAGCGAATCCGGAAGACGTTCGGCTCGGCGCAGGAAGTTGCGAAGATGCCGAACCTCATCGAGGTTCAGAAGAGCTCGTACGACGACTTTTTGATGGTCAAGGAGCCGCCTGGCGGACGCAGCGCTGACAACGGACTGCAGTCGGTTTTCAAGTCCGTGTTTCCGATCTCGGACTTCTCCGGCCGCGCGACGCTCGAATTCTCGCGCTACGATTTCGAGCCGCCGAAATATGACGTCGACGAGTGCATGCAACGCGACATGACCTTCGCGGCGCCGCTCAAAGTGAAGCTGCGCCTGATCGTGTTCGATGTGAATGAGGAGACGGGCTCCAAGTCGATCAAGGACGTCAAGGAGCAGGACGTCTACATGGGCGACATGCCGCTCATGACGTCGAACGGCACGTTCGTCATCAACGGCACCGAGCGCGTCATCGTCTCTCAGATGCACCGCTCGCCGGGCGTGTTCTTCGATCACGACCGCGGACGTACGCACGCATCCGGCAAGCTGCTGTTTGCGGCGCGCATCATCCCCTATCGCGGCAGCTGGCTGGACTTCGAGTTCGACGCCAAGGACATCGTTTACGCCCGTATCGATCGGCGCCGCAAGCTGCCGGTGACGACGCTTCTCTACGCGCTTGGTCTCGACGACGAGGAAATCCTCTCGACCTTCTACGACCGGATTCAGGTCAAGGACAGCAAGCACGGCTGGAAGATTCCATTCACGCCCGAGAAGTTCCGCGGCGTTACGCCGACGGCCGACCTCAAGGACGCCAAGACCGGCGAGTTGATCGTCAAGGCTGGCGAGAAGATCACCGCGCGCAAGTCGCGCGAACTTGGTGAGAGCGGGATCAAGGAACTGCTAATCTCTTCGGACGACTTGTCGGGTCGTTATCTCGCCGAGGATATCGTCGATCTCGAGACGGGTCTGATCTACGCCGAAGCTGGCGAGGAACTCGACGCCAAGCTCCTGGCCGAGCTCAAAGACCAGAAGATAAAGGATTTTCACCTTCTCGACATCGACCATGTCAACGTTGGCGCGTTCATCCGCAACACGCTCAATATCGACAAGAACTCGAACACCGACGAAGCTCTGATGGACATCTACCGGGTCATGCGGCCCGGCGAGCCGCCGACGGTGGAGACCGCCACGGCGCTGTTCCAGGGGCTGTTCTTCGATTCCGAGCGCTATGATCTGTCGGCGGTCGGACGCGTCAAGATGAACATGCGCCTCGAGACCGACGCCCCCGATACCGTGCGGGTGCTGCGCAAGGAGGACATCCTCGCCGTTGTCAAAACGCTCGTGGACCTGCGCGACGGTCGCGGAGCGATCGACGACATCGACAACCTCGGCAACCGGCGCGTGCGCTCGGTCGGCGAGCTGATGGAAAATCAGTACCGTCTCGGCCTGCTCCGCATGGAGCGCGCCATCAAGGAGCGGATGAGCTCGGTGGACATCGACACCGTGATGCCGCAGGACCTGATCAACGCGAAGCCGGCAGCCGCCGCCGTTCGCGAGTTTTTCGGGTCCTCGCAGCTGTCGCAGTTCATGGACCAGACAAATCCGCTTTCGGAAATCACCCACAAGCGCCGCCTCTCGGCGCTTGGTCCGGGCGGTCTGACGCGCGAGCGCGCCGGCTTCGAGGTGCGCGACGTGCACCCGACGCACTACGGGCGCATCTGTCCCATCGAGACGCCCGAAGGTCCAAACATCGGACTGATCAACTCGCTGGCCACGTTCGCGCGGGTCAACAAGTACGGTTTTATCGAGAGCCCCTATCGCAAGGTCGTCAATGGGCGACTGACGAATGAGGTCGTTTATCTTTCCGCGGCCGAGGAAGAGCGCCACTACGTTGCGCAGGCGAACGCGGAAATCGATGCGAAGAACAATCTCGTGGGTGAGTCTGTCATCTGCCGTTACCGGGGCGACGTGCTGCCGGTGTCGGCAGACAAGGTTTCCTACATCGACGTGTCGCCGAAGCAGCTCGTGTCGGTCGCCGCGGCGCTCATTCCGTTCCTCGAGAATGACGACGCCAACCGCGCGCTCATGGGCTCGAACATGCAGCGGCAGGCCGTGCCACTGGTGCGAGCCGAGGCGCCGCTCGTCGGCACGGGCATGGAAGAAGTCGTGGCGCGCGATTCGGGCGCCGCGATCGTTGCCCGTCGCACCGGCATCATCGACCAGCTCGATGCTCAGCGTATCGTGATCCGCGCCACCGAGGAAGCCGATCCTTCGAAGCCCGGCGTCGATATCTACCGGCTGCGCAAATTCCAGCGCTCGAACCAGAACACCTGCATCAACCAGCGTCCGCTGGTTAACGTTGGCGACAGGGTTCAGGCGGGCGAGATCATCGCGGACGGTCCTTCGACGGAGCTCGGTGATCTGGCGCTCGGCAAGAACGTGCTCGTCGCGTTCATGCCGTGGATGGGCTATAATTTCGAAGATTCCATCCTTATGTCGGAGCGCATCGTCGCCGACGACGTCTTCACCTCGATCCACATCGAGGAATTCGAGGTCATGGCCCGCGATACGAAGCTCGGGCCCGAGGAAATCACACGCGACATTCCCAATGTGTCGGAAGAAGCGCTGAAAAACCTCGACGAAGCGGGCATCGTCTATATCGGCGCCGAAGTGCACCCGGGAGACATCCTGGTCGGCAAGATCACGCCGAAGGGCGAGAGCCCGATGACGCCGGAAGAAAAGCTTCTGCGCGCCATCTTCGGCGAGAAGGCGTCGGACGTGCGTGATACGTCGCTGCGGCTGCCGCCGGGAGTCTCCGGCACGATCGTCGAGGTGCGCGTCTTCAATCGACATGGCGTCGAGAAAGACGAGCGCGCGATGGCGATCGAGCGCGAGGAGATCGAGCGCCTCGCGAAGGATCGCGACGACGAGATGCAGATCCTTGATCGCAACGTCTATGCGCGCCTCAAGGAAGCGCTCATGGGCGAGGAGGTCGCCAAGGGTCCCAAGGGCGCTCGCAAGGGTACCAAGATCGACGAGGCCGTGCTGGCCGAGATTCCACGCTCGCAGTGGTGGGAGATCGGGCTTGCCGACGAGCGGGCGATGGCCGCTCTCGAGGCCATCGGCAAGCAGTACGAGGACGCCAAGAAGAGCCTGGAACGCCGCTTCGTCGACAAGGTCGACAAGCTGCAGCGCGGAGACGAGCTGCCGCCGGGCGTGATGAAGATGGTGAAGGTCTTCGTCGCCGTGAAGCGCAAGATCCAGCCCGGCGACAAGATGGCGGGCCGCCACGGCAACAAGGGCGTCGTCTCGCGCATCGTTCCTGCGGAGGACATGCCGTTCCTCGAGGACGGCACGGCTGTTGACGTCGTGCTGAACCCGCTGGGCGTTCCTTCGCGCATGAACGTCGGCCAGATCTTGGAGACTCACCTCGGGTGGGCCTGCCGTGGGCTTGGCCGGATCATCGACCAAGCGCTCGAGAAGTACCGCGAGAGTGGTGAGTTGAAGCCGCTCACAGTGACGCTCGGCGAGATCTACGACAATGGCGAACTGCCAGAGGACATGAGCGAGACCGACGTCGTCGCGATCGCCGAAAAGCTGCGGACCGGCGTGCCGGTCGCGACGCCGGTGTTCGATGGTGCGCGCGAGAGCGACATCAACGAGCTGTTGGCGGCCGCCGGCTTCGATACCTCGGGCCAGGTGCAGCTCTTCGACGGGCGGACGGGCGAGCCATTCGACCGGCGGGTCACGGTCGGGTACAAGTACGTGCTCAAGCTGCACCACCTCGTCGACGACAAGATCCACGCCCGCTCGATCGGCCCCTACTCGCTGGTCACCCAGCAGCCGCTTGGCGGCAAGGCGCAGTTCGGCGGTCAGCGTTTCGGCGAAATGGAGGTGTGGGCTCTCGAGGCTTATGGCGCCGCCTATACGCTGCAGGAGATGCTCACTGTCAAATCGGACGACGTCGCTGGCCGCACCAAGGTCTACGAGGCGATCGTCCGCGGCGACGACACCTTCGAGGCCGGCGTGCCGGAGAGCTTCAACGTTCTCGTGAAGGAAATGCGGGCGCTGGGCCTCAACGTCGAGCTCATCAACTCGGAGGCGCCCGCCGTGGCTCCGCCGGAGGAGCCGGCAGAGCGTCCGCTGCTGCCGCCTGCGGCCGCGGAATAGCTCACCGGCTGAACCAGGGCCTCGACGCCGTTCGGCGCGGGCCCTGGAGACGAAATTGCGACTGGCGGAATTCTAGCTTCGCCAGCACGTCCGCCCCCGACAACGGGACGCGCCTTTGCTCCAGGCCTGCGTCCTTAGAGGAGAGAGCCGATGAACGAGATCGCCAACATCTTCAAGACCCAGGCCCCGCTGCCGACGTTCGATCAGATCAAGATCTCGATCGCGTCGCCCGACGACATTCTTTCGTGGTCGTTCGGCGAGATCAAGAAGCCCGAGACCATTAACTACCGCACGTTCAAGCCGGAGCGTGACGGTCTGTTCTGCGCGCGAATCTTCGGCCCGATCAAGGACTACGAGTGCTTGTGCGGCAAGTACAAGCGGATGAAGTACAAGGGCCTCATCTGCGAAAAGTGCGGTGTCGAGGTGACGCTCGCCAAGGTGCGCCGCGAGCGCATGGGCCACATCGAGCTTGCTTCTCCTGTCGCCCACATCTGGTTCCTCAAGTCGCTGCCTTCGCGCATCGGCCTTATGCTCGACATGGCGCTCAAGGATCTCGAGCGGGTTCTGTATTTCGAGAACTACATCGTCATCGAGCCGGGCATCACGCCGTTCAAGGAGCGGCAGCTCCTGACGGAGGAGCAGTACAATCAGGCGCTGGAGGAGTTCGGGCAGGACTTCACGGCGGGCATCGGCGCCGAGGCGATCCGCGAGATCCTCGCGGCCATGGACCTGCACAAGATCAAGGAGCAGCTGCGCGAGGAGATCCAGGCCTCGACCACTGATCTCAAGCCGAAGAAGCTCGGCAAGCGCCTCAAGGTGATCGAGGCATTCATCGAGAGCGGCAATCGCCCCGAGTGGATGATACTGACGCACGTTCCGGTTATCCCGCCCGAGCTCCGCCCGCTGGTGCCGCTCGACGGCGGCCGGTTCGCCACGTCGGACCTCAACGATCTCTACCGTCGCGTCATCAACCGTAACAACCGCCTGAAACGGCTGATGGAGTTGCGCGCTCCCGACATTATCATCCGCAACGAGAAGCGCATGCTTCAGGAGGCCGTCGACGCGCTGTTCGACAACGGCCGCCGCGGCCGCGTGATAACCGGGGCGAACAAGCGTCCACTGAAGTCGCTTGCCGATATGCTCAAGGGCAAGCAGGGCCGCTTCCGTCAGAACCTTCTCGGCAAGCGCGTCGACTACTCGGGCCGCTCGGTGATCGTGGTTGGTCCCGAACTCAAACTGCACCAGTGCGGCTTGCCGAAGAAGATGGCGCTCGAGCTGTTCAAGCCGTTCATCTATGCGCGCCTACAGGCCCTTGGCCAGGCCGCGACCGTGAAGCAGGCCAAGAAGCTCGTCGAGAAGGAGAAGTCGGAGGTCTGGGACGTCCTCGACGAGGTCATCCGCGAGCATCCGATCCTTCTGAACCGCGCTCCGACGCTGCACCGCCTGGGCATTCAGGCGTTCGAGCCGACATTGATCGAGGGCAAGGCGATCCAGCTGCACCCGCTCGTCTGCTCGGCCTTCAACGCCGACTTCGACGGCGACCAGATGGCCGTTCACGTGCCGTTGTCGCTCGAGGCGCAGCTTGAAGCGCGCGTGCTGATGATGTCGACCAACAACATTCTGCATCCGGCCAACGGCGCGCCAATCATCGTGCCGTCCCAGGACATCGTGCTCGGCCTCTACTACCTCTCGCTGATGCGCGAGAACGAGCCCGGCCAGGGCATGATGTTCGGCTCAGTCTGGGAGGCACGCCACGCCCTCGACGCCGGTCTCGTGACCCTGCATGCCAAGATCAAGGGCCGCTTCGTCACCGTCGACAACGACGGCAACGAGGTCATCGAGGTTCATGAGACGACGGTCGGGCGTATGATCCTGGCCGAGGCATTGCCGAAGAAGCCCAGCGTGCGCTTCGCGCTCGTCAATCAGCTTCTGACGAAGAAAGCCATTTCCGGCATGATCGACGCCGTCTACCGATCGTGCGGTCAGAAGGAGACGGTGATCTTCTGCGACCGCATCATGGCGGTGGGCTTCTACCACGCGTTCAAGGCCGGCATCTCGTTCGGCAAGGACGACATGCAGATCCCGGCGGCCAAGCCACAGATGGTCGCGGCGGCGGGCGAACTCGTCCGCGAGTTCGAGCAGCAGTACAACGATGGTCTCATCACGCGTCTGGAGAAGTACAACAAGGTGGTGGACGCCTGGTCGAAGTGCACGGACCAGATCGCCAAGGAAATGATGGAGCGGATCTCGGCCGTTCATAAGGACGAGGTAACCGGCCGCGAAAAGCCGATCAACTCGATCTACATGATGAGCCACTCGGGTGCGCGCGGCTCGCCGACCCAGATGCGCCAGCTGGCGGCGATGCGCGGCCTCATGACCAAGCCTTCAGGCGAGATCATCGAGACGCCGATCATCTCGAACTTCAAGGAAGGCCTGACCGTTCTCGAGTACTTCAACTCGACGCACGGCGCGCGCAAGGGTCTGGCCGACACCGCCTTGAAGACCGCCAACTCGGGTTACCTCACCCGCCGTCTCGTGGACGTCGCGCAGGATGCGATCATCTACGAGGAAGATTGCGGTACGGACGGCGGCATCAAGATCCAGGCGGTCGTCGACAGCGGCAACGTCATTGTCACGATCGGCGCCCGTGCGCTGGGACGCACGGCGGCCGAGGACATCGTCTCGCCTGCGACGGGCGAGGTGCTGGTCGAGCGCGGCACGCTGATCGAGGAGAAGCACGCAGAACAGATCGAGAAGGCGCAGGTCCAGGAGATCCGCATCCGCTCGGTGCTGACTTGCGAAACCAACACCGGCATCTGCGGCAAGTGCTATGGGCGCGATCTCGCTCGCGGCACGAAGGTCAACATCGGCGAGGCCGTCGGCGTGATCGCGGCCCAGTCGATCGGCGAGCCTGGCACGCAGCTGACGATGCGTACGTTCCACATCGGCGGCGCGGCGAGCGTCTCTGAGACGAGCGTCATCGAGAGCAACTTCCACGGCAAGGTGCGGATCAAGAACCGGGCGATGGTTCGCGACGGCAAGGGGCAGCTCGTGGCGATGGGCCGCTCCATGGCGGTGTGCATCGTCGACGTTTCGGGCAAGGAACTGGCCAGCCACAAGATCCCCTATGGCGCCCGCGTCATGGTGGACGAGAATGACGAGGTGAAGCGCGGTACGCGCCTTGCTCAGTGGGACCCCTATACCCGCCCGATTCTCACCGAGGTGGATGGCGTGGCCGCGTTCGAGGACCTGATCGAGGGTATCTCGGTTCGCGAGCAGACCGACGAAATGAAGGGCACCACCAACCGCGTGATCGTCGACTGGCGCGCAACGCCACGCGGCGCCGAGCTGAAGCCGGCGATCGTCGTCAAGGACGAGAAGGGCAAGCCGATCAAGGTGACCCGCGGCGGCGATGCCCGGTACCTGCTGTCGGTCGATGCCATCCTGTCGGTCGAACCGGGGACGAAGGTCAAGGCGGGTGACGTCATTGCCCGCCTGCCGACCGCGTCGGCCAAGTCCGGCGACATCACGGGCGGTCTGCCTCGCGTGGCGGAGCTGTTCGAGGCCCGGCGTCCCAAGGATCACGCGATCATCGCGGAGATCTCGGGCACGGTCGAGTTCGGGAAGGACTTCAAGAACAAGCAGCGGGTGATGATCAAGCCCGACGAGGAGGGTGTCGAGCCCGTCGAATACCTCATTCCGCGCGGCAAGAGCCTCGCGGTTCAGCATGGGGACCGAATTGAGCGCGGCGACTTCGTCTACGACGGGCACCCGGCGCCGCACGACATTTTGGCCATCAAGGGCGTCGAGGAACTCGCGAACTACCTGATCAACGAGATCCAGGACGTCTACCGACTGCAGGGCGTGACCATCAACGACAAGCACATCGAGGTCATCGTCCGGCAGATGCTGCAGAAGGTGGAGCTCACCGATCCGGGCGACACCGACTTCATCAAGGGTGAGCAGGTCGACCGAATCGATTTCGATCAGAAGAACCTCGAGGTCGAGAAGGAGGGCAAGAAGCGGGCTACCGCCACGCCAGTTCTCCTCGGCATCACCAAGGCGTCGCTTCAGACCCGGTCGTTCATCTCGGCGGCCTCGTTCCAGGAGACGACGCGCGTGCTCACCGACGCTTCGGTCAACGGCAAGGTCGATACGCTCGAGGGACTCAAGGAAAACGTCATTGTCGGCCGACTCATTCCGGCTGGTACGGGCGGCATGCTGCGACGCATCCGCAAGATCGCGTCCAAGCGCGACGAACTGATCGCCCGTGAGAACAACAAGGGCGGCGACAAGGCACTGACGGCCCCGGATGGGCCGGTGCGGCGGCGTCGTCGAATCAGCGATGACGTGACGCTCCCGTAAGCGAAACGGCGTTTCGTCCGGGCCTAACGGTTCGAAATCAGGGGTCGCCGCAGTCGATGCGGCGGCCCCTTTTGTCGTGAAAAACCTCGCGATATCTGTGGACTGCCTCCGGGGCGTCATGTGCGTGAAAAAAAAGTTGCGGTGGCTTCACCAACTGCGTTGACCGCATCATGTTGCTGTGCCATAAGCCGCGAACTCTCACGGCAGGCCGTAGAGAGCGGAGTGGTTTTTTTCTCCGCCTTCTTCTAAACGCTGCTGTCCTTAAAGCAGAGAACAATTCGGACCATGACCGGCGGGTGTTCGTCACCTGCTGATCCGCTGGTTTTTCGCCGTCGGAGGCGCTTTTCACAAAGCGCAACCGACACGGTGTATTGGCGTTTGGTGCTTGGAGCGCCTGATGCCGGTGAGACGGAACACGGACGGACCAGTCGTATGCCGACGATTCAGCAGCTCATTCGCAATCCGCGTCACCCGAAGACGTATCGTGAGAAGTCGCGCCATCTTGAGGCATGTCCTCAGAAGCGTGGCGTCTGCACCCGCGTTTACACGACGACGCCGAAGAAGCCGAACTCGGCGCTTCGCAAGGTTGCCAAGGTTCGCCTCACCAACGGTTTCGAAGTCATCGGGTACATCCCTGGCGAGGGCCACAACCTGCAGGAGCACTCGGTGGTGCTTATCCGCGGCGGCCGCGTCAAGGATCTCCCCGGTGTCCGTTATCACATCATCCGCGGCGTGCTCGATACGCAGGGCGTTGCGAAGCGCCGCCAGCGTCGTTCGAAGTACGGTGCGAAGCGTCCGAAGTGAGTTTTGCGGTTTCCGCCTGAACTCGTCGCCGTCAATTAGCCAGCCGAAGGACTAGGGAATGTCCCGTCGTCACAGTGCCCAGAAGCGAGTTGTCAATCCGGACCCGAAGTTCGGGGACCTGGTGCTCTCGAAGTTCATGAACGCTGTCATGGAGCAGGGCAAGAAGTCCGTTGCGGAGCGTATCGTTTACGGTGCGCTCGAGAAGATGGAGTCTCGGGCGAAGTCCGATCCGCTCAAGATGTTCCATACGGCGCTCGAGAACGTCATGCCGGCTGTCGAGGTTCGCTCGCGGCGTGTCGGCGGTGCAACCTATCAGGTTCCCGTCGAGGTCCGCTCGGAGCGCCGGCAGGCGCTTGCGATTCGCTGGCTGATCGCCGCGGCGCGCTCGCGTAACGAGAATACTATGGTCGACAAATTGTCCGGTGAATTGCTCGATGCGTCGAACAATCGCGGTGCAGCAGTAAAGAAGAGGGAAGATACCCACAAAATGGCGGAGGCGAACCGCGCCTTCTCGCACTACCGCTGGTGAATCCCTTTTTTGGAGACTGAGCAATGGCTCGCGAGTTTGACCTCAAGAATTACCGAAATTTCGGGATCATGGCGCACATCGACGCCGGCAAGACCACGACCACCGAGCGGATTTTGTATTACACGGGTGTGTCTTACAAGATCGGCGAGGTGCACGAGGGCGCCGCGACGATGGACTTCATGGAGCAGGAGGCCGAGCGCGGCATCACGATCTCGTCGGCTGCTACGACCTGCTTCTGGAAGGGTCGTGACGGCACTCGCAATCGCCTGAACATTATCGACACGCCAGGTCACGTCGACTTCACCATCGAGGTCGAGCGCTCGCTTCGCGTGCTCGACGGCGCCGTGTGCGTGCTCGACAGCAACCAGGGCGTCGAGCCACAGACCGAGACCGTCTGGCGCCAGGGTGACAAGTACAACGTTCCGCGCATCATCTTCGCCAACAAGATGGACAAGACGGGCGCCGACTTCTTCATGTGCTACGACGACATCAAGGAAAAGCTTGGTGCGCGTGCGGTTCCCATCCAGATCCCCATTGGCTCGGAAGGCAACTTCCAGGGCCATGTCGACTTGATCGCGATGGAATCGGTCACCTGGGACGGTGACGGCAAGGATGCCAAGATCGTCCGCGGTCCGATCCCGGCCGAGCTCGTGGACAAGGCCAATGAGTTCCGCGCGATCATGATCGAAGCGGCCGTCGAGCTTGATGACGACGTCATGGCCGCCTTCTTTGAGGGTGTGGAGCCGGACGCTGATACGCTTCGCCGCCTGATCCGCCAGGCTACCATCAGTCGCGCCTTCTATCCGATGCTGTGCGGCTCCGCGTTCAAGAACAAGGGCGTCCAGACCCTCCTCGATGCCGTTGTGGATTTTCTTCCCTCGCCGCTCGATCGCGAAGCCTACAAGGGCATCGACGTCAAGACCGGCGAGCCGGTCGATCGTCGTCCGTCCGACGATGAGCCGCTGTCAATGCTCGCGTTCAAGATCATGGGCTTCGAGCACGTGGGCTCGCTTACGTTCTGCCGCATCTATTCTGGCAAGATCGAGCAGGGTATGGCGCTCGCCAATACCTCGCGTGACAAGAAGGAGCGCGCGGGTCGCATGTACCTCATGCATGCCGACGAGCGTAAGGAAATCAAGGAGGCCTTCGCTGGCGATATCATCGCCTTGCAGGGTCTCAAGGATACCCGCACCGGCGAGACGCTGTGCGATCCGAACAAGGCCGTCATTCTCGAGAAGATGGAGTTCCCGAACCCCGTCATCGAGATGAAGGTCGAGCCGAAGACGAAGGCCGATCAGGAAAAGATGGCCTCCGCGCTTCATACGCTTGCGCTCGAGGACCCCTCGTTCCGCGTGTCGGTCGATCCGGAGTCGGGCGAAACCATTCTCAAGGGGATGGGCGAGCTTCACCTCGACATCAAGGTCGACATTCTGCGCCGCACTTACGGCGTTGATGCGCAGACGGGCGCTCCGCAGGTCGCCTATCGCGAGACGCTCGCTCGTGCGACCGAGATTGACTACACGCACAAGAAGCAGACCGGCGGTACGGGCCAGTTCGCTCGCGTGAAGCTCCGCATGGAGCCGAACGAGACGGGCAAGGGCAACGAGTTCGTCACGGAAATCGTCGGTGGTACGGTTCCCAAGGAATATATCCCGGGCGTCGAGAAGGGCGTCGAGTCGGTGTGGAACCAGGGTGTTCTGATCGGCTTCCCGCTCGTTGACATGAAGGTCACGCTGTTCGACGGCGCGTACCACGAAGTCGACTCGTCGGCGATCGCGTTCGAGATCGCGACCCGCGCCGCCCTTAAGGAAGGTTGCGAGAAGGCCGGCATTCGGCTTCTCGAGCCGGTGATGGACGTTGAGGTCGTGACGCCGGGTGATTTCGTCGGCGGCGTCATCGGCGACATCAACTCTCGCCGCGGGCAGATCAGGGATCAGCAGATGCGCGGCAACGCGACCGTGATCCGCGCTAACGTCCCGCTGGCGAACATGTTCGGTTACGTCAACCAGCTTCGTTCTATGAGCCAAGGTCGCGCCAGCTACACCATGCAGTTCGCGCACTACGCCGAGGTTCCCAAGAACGTGGCGGATGAAGTCAAAGCCAAATACGCCTGATCCGTGGGGCTTCCAGCTGATCGCTGGTGCGTCAACGGACCCGAAGTAGTTCAAACGTCGAAACTCTAAAGACTAAGTGGAGAGCCACTATGGCGAAGGCAAAGTTCGAGCGGACGAAGCCGCACTGCAACATCGGTACCATCGGTCACGTCGACCATGGCAAGACGTCGCTCACGGCCGCCATCACGAAAGTTCTTGCAGAGCAGGGCAAGGCTGAGTTCAAGGCCTACGATCAGATCGACAAGGCTCCCGAGGAGCGCGAGCGCGGCATCACGATCTCGACGGCTCACGTCGAGTACGAGACCGAGAACCGTCACTACGCTCACGTCGACTGCCCCGGCCACGCCGACTACGTGAAGAACATGATCACGGGCGCGGCTCAGATGGACGGAGCCATTCTCGTCGTGTCGGCTGCCGACGGCCCGATGCCGCAGACGCGTGAGCACATCCTGCTCGCCCGCCAGGTCGGCGTCCCTGCGCTGGTCGTTTTCATGAACAAGGTTGATCTCGCTGACGACCCGGATCTCGTCGACCTCGTCGAGATGGAAATCCGCGAGCTCCTCTCCTCGTACCAGTTCCCGGGCGACGAGATCCCCATCATCAAGGGTTCGGCCAAGACCGCTCTCGACGACGGCGATCCCAAGATCGGCAAGGAGGCCATCCTTGAGCTGATGAAGGCCGTGGACTCCTACATCCCGCAACCGGATCGTCCGATCGACAAGCCGTTCCTGATGCCGATCGAAGACGTGTTCTCGATCTCGGGCCGCGGCACGGTCGTCACTGGCCGCGTCGAGCGTGGCATCGTTAAGGTTGGCGAGGAAGTCGAGATCGTCGGCCTCCGCGACACCGTCAAGTCGACCGTTACGGGCGTCGAGATGTTCCGCAAGCTGCTCGACGAGGGTCGTGCGGGTGACAACATCGGTGCGCTGCTTCGCGGTATCGAGCGCGAAGGCGTCGAGCGCGGTCAGATCTTGTGCAAGCCTGGCTCGGTCAAGCCGCACAAGAAGTTCAAGGCCGAGGCTTACATTCTCACGAAGGAAGAGGGCGGCCGCCATACGCCGTTCTTCAACAACTATCGTCCGCAGTTCTACTTCCGCACGACCGACGTGACCGGCACGATCCAGCTCCCGGCTGGAACGGAAATGGTCATGCCGGGTGACAACGTGACGGTCGACGTCGAGCTCATCACGCCGATCGCCATGGAAGAGAAGCTGCGCTTCGCTATCCGCGAGGGCGGTCGTACGGTCGGCGCAGGCGTGGTCGCGAAGATCGTCGAGTAGTTTCTCCAATCAGAGCGCACGCGGCCCTGCCCCGTGCGCTCGTTTCTTTTTGCCGGTGTGACAGGACGATGAACCAGAATATCCGCATCCGCCTCAAGGCGTTTGATCATCGCGTTCTCGACGCGTCGACGCGCGAGATCGTGAACACGGCCAAGCGTACCGGCGCCGAGGTACGGGGGCCGATCCCTCTGCCCACGCGGATCGAGCGCTTCTGCGTCAATCGCTCGCCGCACATCGACAAGAAGAGCCGCGAGCACTTCGAGATGCGCACCCACAAGCGGCTGATCGATATCGTCGATCCGACCCCGCAGACAGTGGATGCGCTCATGAAGCTCGATCTGGCGGCCGGTGTGGACGTCGAGATCAAGGTCTAAAATTTCTTATTTATGGGTCCTCTGGCGTCAGCCATGATCCAAAGCTTAGGGAAGGAAGGCGCCGAGATGCGTTCCGGTGTCATCGCACAAAAGGTCGGCATGACCCGCATCTTCACGGATGCTGGTGAACATGTTCCCGTGACCGTTTTGAAGCTCGAGAAGCTGCAGGTGCTGTCGCACCGCACCGTCGAGAAGCACGGCTATACCGCGCTTCAACTCGGTTCGGGTCAGCGCAAGCCGTCTCGGGTCACCAAGCCCGAGCGGCAGAACTTCGTGATTGCCGAAGTCGAGCCGAAGCGGCACGTGGCCGAGTTCCGGGTCAGCCCCGAGAACATGGTGGAGATCGGCGCCGAGATTACGGCCGATCACTTCATTCCGGGCCAGCTCGTCGACGTCAGTGCGCGCTCGATCGGTAAGGGGTTCCAGGGCGCCATGAAGCGCTGGAACTTCAGCGGTCTGCGCGCCACGCACGGCGTGTCGGTCACACACCGCAGCCACGGTTCGACTGGTCAGCGCCAGGACCCCGGCAAGGTGTTCAAGGGCAAGAAGATGGCTGGTCACCTCGGTAGCGAGCGTGTGACGACGCAGAACCTCGTCGTCGTCCGCACAGACGTCGAGCGCGGTCTCATCATGGTGCGTGGTGCCGTTCCGGGTCCCAAGGGCAACCTGGTCGAAGTTCGCGATGCCGTGAAGAAGCCGGTGCCTGCCGAGGCTCCGCGTCCCGCCGCCTTCCGGCCGCGCGCTAACAAGGAGCAGGCGTGATGGAAACCCAAGTCAACACGCTGGAAGCCGGTCCGTCCGGCACCATCGCTCTCGATGATACGATTTTCGGCCTCGAGCCGCGGCCTGACATCCTGCACCGTATGGTGCGGTATCAGCTGCTGAAGCGGATGGCCGGCACGCATCATGCCCAGGATCGGTCGGAAGTCTCGGTCACGGGCAAGAAGATGTACAAGCAGAAGGGCACCGGCGGCGCCCGTCATGGCGACAAGTCGGTTCCGCAGTGGCGGGGTGGTGGTAAGGCTCACGGTCCGAAGCCGCGCAGCCATGCGATCGACTTGCCGAAGAAGGTTCGTGCCCTTGCGCTGCGTCATGCGTTGTCGGCGAAGCAGCAGGCCGGTGAGCTTATCGTTCTCGAACGCGCCGAGATGGCCGCGCCGAAGACGAAGCTTCTGATCGAACAGCTCGAGAAGCTCGACGCCACGAACGCTCTGATCGTGGACGGCGCCGAGTTGAACGATGGCTTCGCGAAGGCGGCGCGCAACATTCCCAACATCGATGTCCTGCCGATCCAGGGCATCAATGTGTACGATATTCTGCGTCGGCGGAAGCTCGTGCTGACGCGTGCCGCGATCTCAGCGCTGGAGGCGCGGTTCAAATGAAGCACTCGCTCTACGATGTGATCCTATCGCCCGTCATAACCGAGAAGGCGACGCGGGTTTCGGAGATGAACCAGGTCATCTTCAAGGTGGCTCCGACGGCTACCAAGACCGAGATCAAGGCTGCCGTCGAGCAGTTGTTCAAGGTCAAAGTGACGGCCGTCAACACCATTGTCCGCAAGGGCAAGGTGAAGGCATTCAAGGGACGCCGGGCGCTGCTTTCCGACACTAAGCGTGCGATCGTGACACTGGCCGAAGGGCACTCGATCGACGTGACGACCGGGCTCTAAGTACGACTTAAAGGCAACGGCTTCTGGCCGACGTAGGACTGACCGACAATGGCACTGAAAACATATCGCCCGACCAGCGCCGGCATCCGCCATCTCGTGATGGTGGATCGCAGTGGCCTCTTCAAGGGCGCGCCGATCAAGGTGCTCGTCGAGGGCAAGCGGAAGACCGGTGGGCGGAACGCGCACGGCCGGATCACCACGCGCCATATCGGCGGCGGCCACAAGCAGGCCTATCGGCTCGTCGACTTCAAGCGTAAGAAGTACGATGTCTCGGGCAAGGTCGAGCGCCTCGAATACGATCCCAACCGGTCGGCGTTCATTGCGCTCATCAAGTACACGGACGGCGAGCTGGCCTATATCTTGGCTCCGCAGCGCCTGTCCGTTGGTGACGAGGTCGTCTCGGGCCGTAAGGTCGACGTCAAGCCCGGCAATGCCATGCCGCTCGACGCCATCCCTATCGGCACGCTTATCCATAACGTCGAGCTGAAGCCGGGCCGCGGTGGGCAGATGGCTCGTTCTGCCGGGTCCTTCGCACAGCTCGTGGGCCGCGATGGTGGCTGGGCCGTCCTGAAGCTGATGTCTGGCGAAACTCGCAAGGTTCGCGCGGATTGCATGGCTTCGATCGGCGCGGTTTCGAACCCCGATCATTCGAACCAGGTGACTGGCAAGGCCGGCCGGACGCGCTGGAAGGGCACACGCCCGACTGTTCGCTCGATCGCAATGAACCCTGTCGACCACCCGAACGGTGGCCGTACCAAGGGCGGTAAGCACTGGGCGACTCCCTGGGGCAAGCCGACCAAGGGCTACAAGACGCGCAAGAATAAGACGACCGACAAGTTCATCATCCGCAGCCGTAGCAAGGCTTGAGGCACATGATGGTCTTGTTTGGCACGAGGAGGTTTTGAGGTGGCACGCTCGGTTTGGAAAGGTCCGTTCGTCGACGGATACCTGCTCAAGAAGGCGGACAAGGTCCGTGGTTCGGGGCGGAATGAAGTCATCAAGACGTGGAGCCGCCGCTCGACGATCCTGCCTCAATTCGTGGGGCTGACGTTCGGCGTCCACAACGGCCAGAAGCATATCCCTGTGAACGTGACCGAAGACATGATCGGCCACAAATTCGGAGAGTTCGCGCCAACCCGTACGTTCCCGGGCCACGGCGGCGACAAGAAAGCGACGAAGAAGTAACATGGGCAAGCCGAAACACCCCCGCGCACTTCCCGACACCGAGGCTCGCGCCGTCGCGTCGAACCTGCGCGTCTCGCCACGCAAGCTGAACCTGCTCGCAGAGATGATCCGCGGGAAGAAGGTCCAGTCTGCGATCGCCGATCTCGAGTTCTCGCGCAAGCGGATTGCCGATCAGGTCCGCAAGTGCGTGATTTCGGCGGTCGCCAACGCAGAGAACAACCACGGGCTCGACGTCGATAGCCTCATCGTCTCCGAGGCCTACGTCGGCAAGAACCTGACGATCCGCCGGATGCATGCCCGAGGGCGTGGCCGCGCCGGTCCGATCGAGAAGCCGTTCGCGCAGATCACCGTGGTGGTGCGTGAGGTCGGCGAAGAGCAGCTCGAGAAGAAGCGTCGCCGGATTACGTCGCGGACCGCCGCCACCAAGGAGGCCGTGTAATATGGGTCAGAAAGCCAATCCAATCGGCCTTCGCGTCGGCATCAACCGGACCTGGAATTCGCGCTGGTTCGCTGGCCGTTCCGAGTACGGCAAGTTGTTGCACGAGGACCTCAAGATCCGCGACCACGTGATGAAGATGGCCCGTCAGGCTTCCATCTCCAAGGTCGTCGTCGAGCGTCCCCACAAGAAGTGCCGCGTTTCGGTTCACACCGGCCGTCCGGGCGTGCTGATCGGCAAGAAGGGTAGCGACATCGAGAAACTGCGCGGCGAGCTCGCGCGGCTGACGAGCTCGGAAGTTCACCTCAACATCGTCGAGGTGCGCAAGCCCGAGATCGATGCCACGCTCGTCGCCGACGGTATCGCCCAGCAGCTCGAGAAACGCATTGCGTTTCGCCGCGCGATGAAGCGCGCCGTTCAAGCGGCGCTGCGGGCGGGTGCGGTCGGCATCCGTATCAACGTCGCGGGTCGGCTCGGCGGCGCGGAAATCGCGCGCACGGAGTGGTATCGCGAGGGCCGCGTTCCGCTTCACACGCTGCGCGCGGATATCGACTTTGGTTATGGCCTCGCTCAGACGGCCTATGGTGTCATCGGCATCAAGGTCTGGATCTTCAAGGGCGAGATCATGGAGCATGATCCGATGGCTTCCGAGCGCAAGTCGCTTGAGGGGCCTGAGACGGGTGGCGGACGCCGCCGCGACGACGACCGTGGGGATCGCCGTGACCGGCGTGATCGCGGGGACCGTGGCGGTCGCGGCGAAGAGAAACAGAGCTGAGATTGTGCCGGCCGCAAGGCCGGCGATAGGACAGTATGATGCTGCAACCCAAACGGACGAAATTTCGCAAGACCTTCAAGGGCCGCATCAAGGGCGCTGCGAAGGGGGGCACGACGCTCAACTTCGGTTCTCATGGCTTGAAGGCCATGGAGCCCGAGCGCGTTACTGCTCGTCAGATCGAGGCGGCTCGCCGCGCCATTACGCGTCACATGAAGCGTGCCGGTCGTGTCTGGATCCGTATTTTCCCGGATACGCCGGTGACGAAGAAGCCCGCCGAAGTCCGAATGGGTTCGGGCAAAGGCGGCATCGAATTCTGGGCAGCTCGCGTCAAGCCGGGCCGCATCATGTTCGAGCTCGACGGCGTGCCTGATACGCTCGCTCGCGAGGCTCTCGAACTCGGTTCGGCCAAGCTCGGCATCAAGACGCGCATCGTTACGCGCATCGGCTGATACGGGCGCGATTGAGATTGAGGACGGACGGCCATGGCGATTGAAGACATTCGGAAGATGACGCTCGATCAGCTCGACGCGCAATTGGGCCTGCTGAAGAAGGAGCAGTTCAACCTGCGCTTCCAGGTGGCCTCGGGTCAGATCGAGAACACCGCGCGCATCCGCCAGGTGCGCCGCGACATCGCCCGTGTGCTGACCGTCGCCGAGGAAAAGCGGTCGGGGTCCACCACCAAGACGGCCAAGGCCTAAGGGAAGAAAACGAACATGCCGAAACGCATCCTGCAAGGCGTCGTGGTGTCGGACAAGAACGACAAGACCATCGTGGTCTCGGTCGAGCGCCGCTACACCCACCCGCTCTTCAAGAAGACGGTCCGCCGCTCCAAGAAGTATCACGCTCACGACGAGGGCAATGCCTTCAAGGTGGGCGATCAGGTCGACATCGTGGAAAGCGCGCCTATCTCGAAGAACAAACGCTGGGTCGTTATCGGCAAGACCGGTTCGACAGGCTGATTTTAACATTCACGCTGACGCTTCTGAAGCGGCGCGGATAACGGACGAGAGGACGACACGCTATGATCCAGATGGAGACGAACCTCGACGTCGCCGATAATTCGGGGGCGCGGCGCGTTCAGTGCATCAAGGTGCTCGGCGGGTCCAAGCGCAAGTATGCGACGGTCGGCGACATCATTGTCGTGGCTGTGCAGGAAGCTGTGCCGAAGGGCCGCGTGAAGAAGGGCCAGGTGATGAAGGCCGTCGTGGTTCGCGTCGCCAAGGGCGTTCGTCGCGCCGATGGCTCGCTGATCCGCTTCGATCGCAACGCCGCCGTTCTCATCAACAACCAGGGTGAGCCTGTCGGCACGCGTATTTTCGGGCCGGTCACTCGCGAGCTCCGCGCCCGCAACCACATGAAGATCGTTTCGCTTGCGCCGGAGGTGCTGTGATGGCGTCGCTGAAAATCAAGAAAGGCGACCACGTCGTCGTCGTTACCGGCCGTGACAAGGGCAAGCACGGCGAGGTTATCGAGATGCTTCCGAAGGAGCACCGCGCCGTCGTGCGTGGTGTCAATGTCGTTCGCAAGCATCAGAAGCAGACCGGCACGCGCCAGAGCGGCATCGTTTCCAAGGAAGCGCCGATCGAGCTGTCGAACCTGATGATCGAGGATCCCAAGGACGGCCAGCCTACGCGGGTCGGCTTCAAGTTCCTCGAAGATGGCAAGAAGGTCCGGTTCGCTAAGCGGTCCGGCGAGATCATTCCGGAGAAGAACTGATGGCGGGCGAGAAGGACAAAGGCAAAGGCGGCGGCAAGCCGGCTGCCGGCGGCCAGCCCAAGGGGGGCGCTGCCGCCAAGGGCAAACGGACGAAGGATAGCGCACCGGTCAATACCGAGCCGCGCAACTTCACGCGGCCCAAGGATTACACGCCGCGCATGAAGTCTCACTACGAGGCCGTCGTGCGCAAGGCGCTGGCTGAGAAATTTGGCTATGCGAACCCGATGCAGGTTCCGCGGCTCGATAAGATCGTGATCAACATGGGCGTCGGCGAGGCCGTCAACGACCGTAAGATCGTCGATCATGCGGCCAGCGATCTGGCGTTGATCTCCGGTCAGAAGCCGGTTGTCACGCGGGCCCGCACTTCGGTCTCGACGTTCAAGCTGCGTGAAGGCATGCCGATCGGCGCCAAGGTTACGCTGCGCGGCGCCCGTATGTACGAGTTCATCGACCGCTTCGTCACGATCGCGCTTCCGCGCGTGAAGGACTTCCGCGGTCTGAACCCGAAAAGCTTCGACGGCCGCGGCAACTATGCCTGCGGTATCAAAGAGCACATCATCTTCCCCGAGGTCGATTACGACAAGGCGGTGGAGCAGGGCGTGCTCGGCATGGACGTGATCATCTGCACCACGGCCACCACCGATGACGAGGCTCGCGAGCTACTTCGCGGCTTCAATGTTCCATTCCGCAAGTGAAAGGCATGACGCTCGTCAATCGAGCGTCGGGAGAACGGCATGTCCAAGGTCAGCTCCACTGAGAAGAACAAGCGCCGGCGCAAGCTCACGGCCCAGCACGCTGCCAAGCGGGCTCGGCTGAAGGAGGCCGCGTCCGACCAGAAGCGTCCCGTCGAGGAGCGTTTCGCGGCCGCGCTGAAGCTCGCCCAGATGCCGCGCAACGGCTCTAAGACGCGCATACGCAACCGTTGCGAGCTGACTGGCCGCGCGCGGGGCTACTACCGCAAGCTAAGGGTCTGCCGCAACCAGCTTCGCGAACTGGCGAGCCAGGGGCTTATCCCTGGCATGGTCAAGGCGAGCTGGTAAGGGAGGACCGAGAGATGGCAATGAACGATCCTATCGGCGATATGTTGACGCGCATTCGCAATGCGCTCGCCCGCCGCCGCCCCAAGGTGCGCACTCCGGCCTCGACGATGCGCGCTCGCGTGCTCGACGTTCTGCAGGAAGAGGGCTATATTCGCGGCTATACGCGGCTTGAGCCGAAGGACGGCCTGCCGGAGCTTGAGATCGAGCTCAAGTATTACAATGGCCAGCCGGCCATTCGTGAGATCGAACGCGTGTCCAAGCCTGGCCGTCGCGTCTACTCGCCGGTCAAGGAACTGATCCCGGTCGCCAATGGTCTCGGCGTCGCAATCGTGTCGACGCCGAAGGGCGTCATGTCCGACACACGTGCTCGCGAAGAGAACGTTGGCGGTGAGGTTCTCTGCAACATCTTCTAACGGTTCCGCTCTTTCGGGGCCGCCAAACGGGTTCACGTATTCGAAGGTCAAACGACAATGTCGCGCATCGGAAAAAAGCCGGTCCCTGTCCCGTCCAGTGTGACGCCGACGATCAGTGGCCAGCAGATCAAGGTGAAGGGTCCGAAGGGGGAACTCTCCTTCTCGGTTCCCGAGGACCTCAAGGTCGAGAAGACCGCAGACGGTATCGCGGTTGTGATGCGCGAGGACACGAAGACGGCTCGCGCCATGTGGGGCATGTCGCGGACGCAGGTCGCCAACCTCGTCAAGGGCGTGACCGATGGTTATTCGCAGACCCTCGAAATCCAGGGCGTTGGTTTCCGTGCGGCGATGAAGGGCAAGGACCAGCTGCAACTGCAGATCGGTTTCAGCCACGAAGTGCTGCACAAGATTCCGGCTGGCATCGATGTGAAGGTCGGCGGTGCGAAGCAGGAAATCATCATTGTTTCCGGCATCGACAAGCAACTCGTCGGCCAGGTCGCAGCCGATATCCGCGGTTACCGTCCGCCGGAGCCCTACCAGGGCAAGGGCATCAGGTATCAGGGTGAATACATCTTCCGCAAGGAAGGCAAGAAGAAGTAAGGGACTGCCGCCATGGCGACGCAAAGCTCGATACTCCGGCGTAAGAACCGGGTCCGTAAATCGCTCAAGGCGAAATCGGGCGGCCGTCCTCGGCTGTCCGTGTATCGCTCTTCCGAGCATATCTATGCGCAGGTCATCGACGACGAGAAGGGGCACACCGTTGCCGCCGCCTCGACCGTCGAGAAGGACCTCAAGGGCCAGCTCAAGACTGGAGCCGACACGGCTGCGGCCGCGGCGGTGGGTAAGCTCGTAGCAGAGCGCGCCCTCAAGGCCGGCATCAAGGAAGTCGTGTTCGATCGCGGCTCCTACCTCTATCACGGCCGCATCAAGGCGCTCGCGGATGCGGCGCGTGAAGGCGGATTGAGCTTTTAAGGTTTTGGCTTCGACCGCCGCCGTGATCCTAGTATCCGGCGGTGCTCGAGACTTCGAAAGGACGATACGGTGGCACGCGCTCCGGGTGGATCTGGTTCTGGTGGTGGTGGCGGTGGTCGTGATCGCGGCGGTCGCGGTGATCGTGGTCGTAGCGACCGCCAGGAGAAGGTCGACAGCGAGTTTTCCGACAAGCTGGTAGGCATCAACCGCGTCGCCAAGGTGGTTAAGGGCGGTAAGCGCTTCGGCTTCGCCGCGCTTGTGGTCGTCGGCGACCTCAAGGGTCGCGTTGGCTTCGGCCATGGCAAGGCGCGCGAGGTGCCGGAGGCGATCCGGAAGGCGACGGAGGCGGCCAAGCGCTCGCTCATCCGCGTTCCTCTGCGCGATGGCCGGACGGTGCATCACGACAGCGCCGGCCGTCACGGCGCCGGCCGCGTCGTGGTTCGCTCGGCGCCTCCGGGCACGGGTATCATCGCGGGCGGCGCCATGCGCGCCGTGTTCGAGATGGTCGGCGTGCAGGACATCGTGGCTAAGTCGCTCGGTTCGACGAACCCGTACAACGTGGTTCGCGCTACCTTCGACGCGCTGAAGCATCAAGAAAATCCGCGCGGCGTCGCTGCGCGCCGCAGCAAGAAGGTCAGCGACATCGTTTCGCGTCGCCGTGACGCTTCGGCCGAGACCGAAGGCGACGGCGCGAGCGTCGAGGCCTGAGACTAGATTTGGCGACGGCAGGGGGCGATTGTCATGCCCCTTGTCGCCGGACAGAGACTAACTTGAGGACGAACCCATGTCGGGCAAGAAGACCATCGTGATCGAGCAGTATGCGAGCCCGGCCCGCCGGCCGGAGGATCAGCTCGCGACGCTCAAGGGCCTCGGCCTCAATAAGCTCAACCGCCGTCGTGAGGTCGAGGATACTCCCTCGGTTCGCGGCATGATCACGAAGGTCCGCCACATGGTGCGGATCGTCGAGCAGAATTAACGCGTCGGCGCGAACGGGGTCTTTCCCTTGGAGCGCCGTGCAGTCCAACGTCATAGATTAGGAACTCCGCGCCATGCGGCTCAACGACATCAGAGATAATCCCGGGTCTCGCAAGTACCGCGTCCGCATCGGCCGCGGCATCGGCTCTGGCCTCGGCAAGATGGGTGGCCGTGGCGGCAAGGGCCAGACGGCTCGCTCGGGCGTCGCCATCGGTGGATTCGAAGGCGGCCAGATGCCTCTGTTCCGCCGCCTGCCGAAGCGCGGCTTCAACAAGTACCGCCCGAAGAACTATAACGAGATCAACCTCATGGATCTCCAGGCGGGTATCGATACCAAGCGGATCGATGCGGGCAAGCCGATCGACGTCGCCACGCTTGTCGCGGCCGGCATGTTGCGCAGGCCGAAGGATGGCCTGCGCGTACTTGGGGCGGGTGAGATCAAGAGCAAGATCAGCATCACCGCCAACCATGCCACCGCGTCGGCAAAGGCCTCCATCGAGAAGGCAGGCGGCAAGGTCACGCTGATCGAGGTCAAGGTGCTCGAGGCCGACGTCGCGAAGCGCGCGAAGTCTGCGGCCAAGAAGGCGAAGACTTCGCCGGGTAAAGCTGGTAAATCTGACGAATGATAAAAAAGCGGGCACGGTTGATCCGGCCCGTTCGCGTGCGATAGGAACGCTTCGCTTCCTCATAAGAGTCGCGCGCCTCGATCGCCCAGGTTTGGAGAAAGACGCATGGTTTCCGCTGCCGAGCAGCTTGCCAGCCAGATGAACTTCAGCGTCTTTGCGAAGGCCGAGGACCTCAAGAAGCGTATCCTGTTCACTCTCGGGGCGCTTCTCATCTACCGTCTCGGGACGTTCATTCCGATTCCGGGTGTGAACCCCGACGCGTTCGCGCAGAATTTCAAGCGCGCGAGTGGCGGCATCATCGACATGTTCAATACGTTCTCCGGCGGCGCGGTTGAACGTATGGCGATCTTCGCCTTGAACATCATGCCTTACATTTCGGCGTCGATCATCATGCAGCTGATGACGTCGATCGTTCCCTCGCTCGAGGCGCTGAAGAAGGAAGGCTCGGCAGGCCAGAAGCAGATCAACCAGTACACGCGCTATCTGACGGTCATCCTGGCGACGGCCCAGGCTCTTGGCCTCGCTTTGAGCCTGCAGGGGCAGAGCAGCTCGGTCGGTCCGGTCGTACTCAATCCGGGGCCGTTCTTCATCCTCTCGACGGTGGTGACCCTCGTCGGCGGCACGATGTTCCTGATGTGGCTTGGCGAGCAGATCACGCAGCGCGGCATCGGCAATGGTTCTTCGCTGATCATCTTCGCCGGCATCGTTGCGGGCCTCCCCGGCACGATCGCGTCGATGTTCGAACTCGCCCGCACTGGCGCGATGTCGACGGGTCTGCTGCTGGCGTTGATCGCGCTTATGGTTTTTGTCGTGGCCGCGATCGTGTTCATAGAGCGCGCGCAGCGCCGCCTCAGGATCGAGTATCCGAAACGGCAAACCGGGCAGTTCCTCGCCAAGGGGGAAAGCTCCCACCTGCCGCTCAAGCTCAACCCGGCTGGCGTCATTCCGCCGATTTTCGCCTCGTCGCTGCTTCTTGTCCCGGCGACGATCGCGCAGTTCGCCAGTGGAACGCAGGGACCAAGCTGGGTCGATACGTATGTTCCAGCCGCGGTGGCGACATGGATACCGGATTGGACCTCGATTGCCGCGGCGCTCGGCCCGGGGCAACTCGGCCACATCCTCATCTATACGGCGCTGATCGTCTTCTTCGCGTTCTTCTACACGGCCGTTCTGTTCAACCCGGTCGAGACCGCCGATAATCTGAGGAAGTACAACGGGTTCCTGCCTGGCATCCGTCCCGGCCAGAAGACAGCCGAGTACATCGACTATGTGTTGACTCGCATTACGGTCGTGGGTGCGATTTATCTTGCAGCCGTCTGCGTCCTACCGGAAATCCTGGTTTCACAGGCGGCCGTTCCGTTCTACTTCGGCGGCACGTCTCTGCTGATCGCCGTCAGCGTGACCATGGACACGGTTTCGCAGGTTCAGAGCCATCTGATCGCTCACCAGTATCAGGGGCTCATCAAGAAAGCGAAACTCCGGGGACCAGGGGGACGCCGGTGAATCTGATACTTCTCGGGCCGCCAGGGGCGGGCAAGGGTACGCAGGCCGAGGCGCTCGTCCAGAGTCATGGGCTTGTGCAACTCTCGACTGGCGGCATGCTACGGGAGGCCGTCAAGGCCGGTAGCGAAGTCGGCAAGCAGGCCCAATCCATCATGGCGTCCGGCGGTCTCGTCTCCGACGACATCGTGATCAGAATCATTGCCGACCGGATCGTGCAGGATGACTGCAAGCGCGGTTTCATTCTCGATGGTTTCCCGCGGACGCTGGCTCAGGCGTCAGCGCTTGACAAACTCCTTCACGACAGCGGTCTCAGCCTCGATTATGTGATCGAGCTCAAGGTCGACGATCAAGCCTTGGTCGACCGTATTTCGGGCCGGTTCAGCTGTGCGAAGTGCGGGGCCGGCTACCATGATCGAAACAAGCCCACGCGTGTCCCAGGGATCTGCGACGCGTGCGGCGCAACGGAATTCACGCGCCGGGCGGACGACAACGCCGAAACGGTGCAGAAGCGGCTGATGGCCTACTACCGAGAGACCGCGCCGCTGATCGGCTACTACTATGCCAAGGGCGTCTTGACGACGGTCGACGGCATGGCGCCGATGGTCGAGATTACACGTTCGCTCGAAGGCTTGTTGGGGCTCGCCCCGGCACAGTCTTTGACGGCGTAGGCAGTTCATGGCGATTGACGGCGAGGCAGCTTTAGGGCTATCCACGGCGGCAAATCGACAGGATACGCTGACGATTGGTTTGGCCTAGCCGGGCTGGGCCAGTCTGTCGGCTATATATCGTTTTGAAGCGAAACAAGAATTCGGAACCGAATTCGGTGGCGCCGGTCAAGACGGAAAACGAACGCGACGGCGTGGAGTTGGGCTGAACGCCCGCCTGCGTCGACTATGAAACAGACGGACGCCTAGATTTCGGGAGATCAACGTGGCACGTATCGCCGGTGTCAATATTCCGACCCAGAAGCGGGTCTTCATCGCGCTGCAGTATATTCACGGCATTGGTCCGAAATTCGCGGCTGAGATCTGCGAGAAGGTCAAGATTCCGTTGGAGCGCCGGGTCAATCAGCTTTCCGACGCCGAGGTTCTGCAGATCCGCGAAACGATCGACCGCGACTATTTGGTCGAGGGTGATCTGCGTCGCGAGATTCAGCTCAACATCAAGCGTCTGATGGACCTGGGCTGCTATCGGGGTCTGCGTCACCGCAAGGGTCTGCCGGTTCGTGGCCAGCGCACTCACACCAATGCGCGTACGCGCAAGGGGCCTGCCAAGGCGATCCCGGGCAAGAAGAAGGCCTGATAAGGCGTTCGACGGTTTCGCGCCGGTGGTTACTCGCTGGCGCTTCACCCTTTCGACGGCTCGCCTCAGTGCATAGCCGGTGTTCGATTTAGAAAAGTCCGCCGCTGAGGCGCCAGGAGTTCTACCGAGATGGCAAAAGACGCAAAGGCAGCCGGCAAGGTTCGGCGCAGGGAGAAGAAGAACATCACGTCGGGCGTCGCCCACGTGAATGCCTCCTTCAACAACACCATGATCACGATCACCGATGCGCAGGGCAACACGATTGCCTGGTCGTCGTCGGGGACCAAGGGTTTCAAGGGCTCTCGCAAGTCGACGCCGTACGCCGCGCAGGTCGCGGCCGAGGATGCTGGCCGCAAGGCACAGGAGCACGGCATGAAGGTGCTCGAGGTCGAGGTTACGGGGCCGGGCTCGGGTCGCGAGTCGGCTCTTCGCGCTCTGTCGTCGGTTGGCTTCCAGATCACGTCGATCCGGGATGTCACGCCAATCCCGCACAACGGCTGCCGCCCCCGCAAGCGCCGCCGCGTCTGATCATCACCGATCACTTTCCGGGGTGCGCCTGATTTCGTCGGGCGTACCCGTAACTTTTTCGGGGCGCACCGTCGCCCATTGGCCCACCAGACGCGATGAAATCCGTCGCTGTCCGGTTCGGCAAACGCAAGGAGGCGCACGATGCTGAACGTTCTCCAGAAGAATTGGCAAGATCTCATCCGTCCTGGCAAGCTGCAGGTTACTCCGGGCCGCGATCGTCGCCGGGTGGCGACGCTGGTCGCGGAGCCTTTGGAGCGTGGCTTCGGCATGACGCTCGGCAACTCGCTGCGGCGGGTGCTGTTGTCGTCGCTGCAGGGCGGGGCGATCAAGACCGTGCAGATTACTGGTGTTCTGCACGAGTTCTCGTCGATCCCTGGCGTCCGCGAGGACGTCACGAACATCATCCTCAACATCAAGGAAGTGGCGCTGCGCGTTCACTCCGATGGTGTCAAGCGGATGGTGCTCAAGAAGGAAGGTCCCGGTCCTGTCAAGGCGGGCGACATCGAGACAGGCTCCGAGGTCGAGGTGCTCAACCCAGATCACGTGATCTGCCACCTTGATCAGGGTGCGTCCGTTCGCATGGAGTTCACAGCCGACATGGGCAAGGGTTATGTCCCTGCCGACCGGAATCGTCCAGACGACGCGCCGATCGGTCTCATTCCGGTGGATAGCCTGTATTCGCCGGTCAAGAAGGTGTCCTACAAGGTCGAGCATACCCGAGAGGGCCAGATCCTCGACTACGATAAGCTGACGATGACGATCGAGACCGATGGCTCGGTTTCTCCCGAGGACGCCGTTGCGCTCGCCGCGCGCATTCTCCAGGACCAGCTCTCCGTCTTCATCAACTTCGAGGAGCCCAAGAAGGCTGTCGAGGAGAAGCGTCATCCGGAGCTGGCTTTCAACGCTGCGCTCCTGAAGAAGGTCGACGAACTCGAGCTGTCGGTCCGCTCTGCGAACTGCTTGAAGAACGACAATATCGTCTATATCGGCGATCTCATCCAGAAGACCGAAGCCGAAATGCTGCGCACGCCGAACTTCGGGCGCAAGTCGTTGAATGAGATCAAGGAAGTGCTGGCGACTATGGGCCTGCACCTCGGCATGGAAGTCCCCAACTGGCCGCCGGACAACATTGAAGAGCTGGCGAAGCGGTTCGAGGACCAGTACTGATTTTCCTCCGGGTTCCTCTGTTTCGTGTGATCGAGGCAGAGGATGTCCGGGGCAAGGCGAGGCCAAAGAACCTCCCAAAACCAATCGATAACTCAATAGGATAGAAAAAATGCGCCATAAGAGCCTCGGCCGCCGCTTCAACCGCGATGTCGGCCACCGTCAAGCGATGCTGTCGAACCTCGCAGCCTCGCTCATTCGCCACGAGCAGATCGTCACGACGCTGCCGAAGGCGAAGGACCTGAAGCGGGTCATCGACAAGTACATCACCCTCGCCAAGCGCGGCGACCTCAACTCGCGCCGCATTGCCGCCTCGCGCCTGCGCGACGAGGACATGGCGAAGAAGCTCTTCGAGGTGCTGGGTCCGCGCTACAAGGATCGCAGCGGCGGTTATTCTCGCGTCATGAAGGCGGGCTTCCGCTATGGCGACAGCGCGCCGCGCGCCGTGATCGAGCTCGTCGATCGTGATGTCAGCGCCAAGGGTGCCGACGATCTCGCTCGCGTCGAGGAAGAGCGCAAGGCGATGGCCTGAGCGGCCGGTAACCCCCGGCGGCGGTTTGCCTGAACACAGGCAGTGATGGATGGTGTGGGAGCGGCATTTGCTGCTCTCGCTAGAATCGGCTGCGCCATTCCATTCGTTTCAGGCCAGCCGTCGGTTGCGATGTAAGCGCTGCACCTACCCCACCTGCCACGGCGGCCTGAAATCGCGGAAGCTCTCGCCCTATGGGACGCGATCGATTTGACCATACGGTTGACCTTACGTTTGACCACAAGGCCGACGACCTGAGGCGGGTCGAGGTCATCACGGGCGTGGGACGGCGCCGGAGCTGGCTCGACGACTTCAAAGCGAAGGTCGTTGCCGAGAGCCTTGAGCCGGGCGTCGTGATCTCGCAGGTGGCCCGGCGGCATGGGCTGACGCCGCAGCAGCTTTTCGGCTGGCGCAATCAGATGAGAACGGCGCTGCCGGTGGCTCGCACGGAGGCGTCGTTTGCTTCGGTGGTTCTGGCGCCAGCCCCGCCCGAAACGGCCATACCGACCCAAGACGACGATCGCGGGCTGTTCGAGATCGTCCTCAAGGGCACGGTGGTGCGCGTTTGGGTGGCGGTCACGGCCGAGACGCTGGCGGCCGTGCTGCGTGCGGTGAAGGCGGTTTCGTGATTGTTCCGCCGACCAGTGTGCGGGTTTTCGTTGCTACCAAGCCGGTCGACTTTCGCAAAGGCATGGATGGCTTGGCGGCGATCATCGAAGGCGAACTCAAGCTGGAGCCGTTCTCTGGGGTCATTTACGTCTTCCGCGCCAAGCGCGCCGATAGGGTCAAGCTGCTGTTCTGGGACGGCAGCGGGGTGTGCCTGCTGGCCAAGCGGCTTGAAGGATCGAAGTTCCACTGGCCGAGGATCGTGGACGGCGTGATGCGGCTGTCGCCGGCGCCGCTCTCCGCTCTGCTGGAAGGGCTCGACTGGAGCCGCGTCCATGCACGGCGTGTTGCCCGGCCCACAGCGACGCAAAATGATCCACATCGAAGCGTACGAGAGGCTGGCGCACAGGCGCGCAAATCAGCGATTCTGCGCCCATGATAACGCCGCTCGACACATTGCCGGACGACGTCGAGCGCCTCAGGGTCATGATCCTGGCAGAGCGCGCAGCCTATGCCGCCGAGAAAGCCCAGATCGTCCAGGAGCGCGACGTTGCAATCTCTGAAAACGACCGGCTAACGGCGCGCAATGAACGTCTCGACCACATCATCACGGTGCTGCGCCGGGCGCGTTTCGGCCGCTCCTCGGAACGTATCGACGACGATCAGATCGAACTGGCGCTCGAGGACGTCGAAACGGCGTTCGCGGCCGAAGACGCGGCGGCCGAGACGCACAACGAGACCATCAAGGCCGGGAGCGCCAAGAAACGCCTCGCCAACCGGGGTCATCTGCCGACGCACCTGCCGCGCGAGGAGATCGTTGTCGAGCCGGACGCGAAGAGCTGCCCGTTCTGCGGTGGCGCGCTGCATGCCATCGGCGAGGATGTGTCCGAGCGCCTCGACAAGGTCCCGGCCAAACTGCGGGTGATCGTCACGCGGCGTCCCAAGTATGCTTGCCGGTCCTGCACCGACGGTGTCATCCAGGCGCCGGCGCCCAGCCGGTTGAACGCGGGCGGCCTGCCGACCGAAGCGCTCATCGCCGACGTGCTCGTGTCAAAATATGCGGACCACCTGCCGCTCTATCGCCAGAGCCAGATCCTGGCCCGCGAGGGCGTCACTATCGATCGCTCGCCGCTCGCGAACTGGGTTGGCTTTGCAGCATTCGAACTTGAGCCGCTGCACGCACGGCTCGTCGCACTCCTCAAATCGTCGTCCAAGCTGTTTTGCGACGAAACCCGCTGCCCGGTTCTCGATCCGGGGCGCGGCAAGACCAAGACCGGATACCTGTGGGCTATCGCACGAGACGACCGCCCTTGGGGCGGCAGCAATCCACCGGCCGCCTACCTCTACGCGCCCGGTCGTGGCGCTGTGCATGCTGTTCGCCATCTGGCCGGCTTCAGCGGCGTGCTTCAGGTTGACGGCTATATCGCATATGATGCGCTGACCGATCCGGCACGCGCCGGTGGTCCGCTGACGCTCGCGTTCTGCTGGGCCCATGTCCGGCGCCGGTTCTACGACATAGCGAAGAGCGGCAATGCGCCGATCGCGTCCGAAGCGCTCGAACGGATCGGCGTCCTCTACGCCATTGAGGCCGATATCCGTGGGCAACCGGCAGAGTGCCGTCGTTCGCTGCGGCAGGCGCGAACCAAGTCGCTCGTCGAAGCTTTGGGTCGCTGGATCAAGGAGTAACTCGGCCGCGTCTCCGGACGATCGGCCATAGCCGAGGCGATGCGTTATGCTCTCAGCCACTGGGCGGGGCTCGTCCGCTTCGTCGACGACGGCCGCATCGAAATCGACGGCAACACCGTCGAGCGCTCGATCCGGCCGATCGCGCTCAATCGCAAGAATGCCCTCTTCGCCGGCAGCGACGAGGGTGGCGCCAACTGGGCGATCATCGCCTCGCTGATCGAGACCTGCAAACTCAACAGCGTGAACCTGCACGCCTGGCTCGCCGACACACTGACAAAGCTCGTCAACCGTTGGCCGGCGTCGCGCATCGACGACCTGATGACCTGGGCCTACACCAAAATCCCCGCCTAACCCATCAATGTGGGAGCGGTGCAGCGCTTACGGATGTCCGACCCGTACGTGGTTTCCCCCTTTTCATGGATTCAGGAGAGCCACGCCAATCCTGGTGCGGTGGTCGATTGCCTCGAATACTGCGTTGAACGTATCGATAGGCTTTAAAGTGCCTGCCAGCGGCTTCAGCGCATTGTTCAGACGGTGGGGCCGATTGTGCGACGCGAGTACCACGATCGTCTCGGCTCCGGTCAGATTGCCCTGTTGTGCAAGTTGCAACTCGAAGTCTTCGTCTTGAACAAGTTGATCCTGCCTCGGATTGGGAAACACCAGTTGCACTTTGCCGAGTGCACTGATGGCAATCACCGAAACGTAGGTTGCGCCTGTTGGAGCTTTGAGCCGCAAGCTGCCTGGGCGCATGGGGTCGGCGCGTAATTCGACGGGCAGTTCTCGCTCTTTGGCGGAGTTCGCCAACGCTTCGAACAAGCGGCGCGCTTCATAGGCGGAGGCGGCGCGATCGATTTCGTCACGGGCGATGCCGCGTGCCAAGATTGCACCGCCAGGATCTTTCAAGGTACCCTGTTCCTGGGCGAACCGCAGTTGCACCGGGGCAAGTCGGGGGCGAGCAAAGCCGGCTTGGAGCGATACCGCAACTGAACTTGGGGCCTTGTTTTTAGCGGTAGGTGCCGTGACGGGTGGTGCGCTCGCGCTTGAGAACCGGAACACGGGCTTTTCGAGTACGTTTCGCCCTCGTGGCTCCGTGACCGGCCGCTGCTCGAAAGCGCTCATTCGTTGCACCTCGGTCCGGATATACCTCAGCAATTCGCGGTGCGTGACAACGCCGTCGCGGTTGGCATCGGCAAGGCCTTCGAATGACCTCGCAATCGCGAAACTCGCGAGCCCGCGCGCCTCGCCGGCGATTTCGACTTCCGTCACAAGGGTACCCGCTTCGGCTCCAGCAACGAACGTCAGTCCATCCAGATCGGCGATTGCACCCGTTGCCATGGCAGGCGTCACTGCCTTCGGCGGCAGGATGCTCTCATCGGGAATGAAATAGGTCCCGTAAGTTTCGTCTTTGGGAGCATATACTCGGCTCACGCCGCGAACCGCTGGTTGCTTCTCACCGGGTCCGGGCGCCTTAGTGAGGCCGCCGCCGCTGCAAATGTCAGCGAGAAAGAGAACACCGATCCCCCTCTTGCTGAACCGCTCGAGCCAGAGGAAGATTTCGTCATCGATGATCCGTTCGCGTGCAGCCTCTCCTTCGGGCATAAACCCGCCGAGGATGACCACTTCGTCTAAGCCGTCAGGCTCACTAAAGGATACGGCGGTTTTCTCCTGGCTTCCATGACTTGCCATTGAGACGATCACGAGGTCGCCGGGCCTTGCATCGCGGATTAAGCGCTCGATTTCGCCGGTGATATTGGCTCGTGTGGCGCGGTCATCGAGGAGAACCGTCAGGTCGACTACGCCAGCTCGCTTCAGAGTGTCGGCCAGATCGCGGGCATCGGCAACAGCGCCTGCGAGCGTGGGTAGTTTTGGAAAGGCGAACTTGTCGATACCGACGACGAGCGCATGAACTACGCCGCCCGATGGGCTTTGTATCGTGGCTGGCGGTGCCTGAGCGGCAACCGGTGCGATTGCCGCGAGAACTCCGAGGATGGCCACAACGATGAGGGACAGGAAATTTTGGACGGACCGGTTGGCTCCGGTGGACCAGAGATTTTGGTTCGCCGCTATTTCGAGCCGACCTTCATGACGTTGCATTCGAAACGGTCCTCTTCCGGCTTCTTGCCCGACTGCTTGAGTTTATTGTCCTTATTTTCTTCCTCGGCCTGGATCTTGTTATATTCGTCAAAATTAAGGGCGGTCATGATGTCCCCGTCCTTCTTGCGTGCAGTCTCGTATGCTTTCGCAAGATAGTCGCAAGTCCTCTTCCAGAAGCGGCAGCTCCTTGCCTGTTGGTACCACTCGATTTGGGGAGCCAATGGAGTAATTTTCTTCGACGGCCAGATGGCAAAGACTTGTGTTCCGCAACTGCGTTGGGCGCTGGGAAGCTCAATATAGATCGGCTTCGTCTCCGGACCACCATAAGTTTCGCGGAGCGTCGAAATGGAAGGGACGGTCGAGAGCGGAGCGCCCTTTGAATCGATCCGGATCAGGAGCGCTGCAGCTTCGAAGGGGATTGTAGGCTTTGCGTATTCATGGCCGATGGGTGAGAAATTTGCGATGCTATAGGCGCGTTCGGCGAGGCGGACTGCTTCTTCGCGATTGGGCTCGACGATCTGTCTCGTGCCAATGGTCAATCCCTCATCGAAAATCTTAGCCAGCGACAGGGCTGCCTTGGGATCGCCGTTCTCCTCCGCCCGTTTCAGGAGTTGGACGACAAAATCAATTGGCTCGTTAGGTCGCCGCTGAACCTCGCCGCGTTTCAGCATATCGGCCAGTTCAGCCTGTGCAAATGCGCTACCCGCATTGACCGCGAGCCTTAGATATCTTGCGGCGGCATCAGGTTGTCGAACTGGGACGCCCTCGCCATATCGTAACAATTGTGCCGCATATTGTATTGCCTGCAAGTGTCCCGTTTCTGCTGCTCGCAGCATCCAGATCAGAGATTGATGCCAATCAGGCGAGAAGATGGATTCCTGTCGAACCAGTTTGCGGTCCTGATAGATTCCCTTGGTTTGCCCCTCAAAATATAGCAGACCTGTTTGGTACATCGCCTCGCCAGAACCGCGCCGCGCCGCAGTTTCGAACATTCCGAGAGCGCGTTTTGGATCGGCATCAATGCCAATTCCATAGCGAAGTGCTTTTCCTGTTTCAATCATAGCAGGAACGTATCCTGCCTCCGCGGCTTGAGAGAAGAACCGGTAGGCTTGCGTTCGGTCGACGCCGATGTTGCGCCCAATTTCGCCAGTCTGGCCATCCTTCAGCTTCGCTGCGAGATTATAGCGTGCAATCTGGTGACCACGATCGGCACCCTGCGTGTAGTACTGGAACGCCAACCGGTGGTCACGGGGGAGCTGCTGCAGTGTGCCGTTGACGTCCTCTACAGCCTCGCCGCTGTCATACATCACCGCCAGGTTGTTGAAAGCTGCGGTATAGCCCTCGTTCGCCGCCTCCTTTAAGAGCCGCGTTGACTCGGAGAGAAATTTAAGCCGCTCCTCGTTGGTTTTTGCCAGCAGGGCCGCGGCGTGCTGAGCGCGTGACATATTGAATTTGAAGCGGAAGTTCTTCGGCGCATTCTTGATTGAAACTTCGCAATTCCCAATCGCTTCGGCAATGCCGTCACGCACGGACTTCTTCTGGGCGTCGGTGGCAAATCTAACGGCGAGCGCCCGCCCCTGCAGGTCAACGCCACGCACCCTTTGCGGTTTCTGAGGGTCGTAGGGAGAAGCAGCTTCCGCATCGCACTTGTCGATCGACGTGTCTTCCTGTGCCGAGCGAAACCCCTGATCGAGAACCAGTTCCTGCCTTTGTGAATCCCGGAGCGCTTCAAGCGCATCCCGCTTGTCGGGGCTGCAATAGCGGTAATCTGCGATGGCAACATCGACATCCGCAGCGCTCAGCGAATTGCGCTGCCGCCGGTCGAATAGCCGCTGATAGACCTCGGTGAATTTATCACACGAAGGACGATCTCCCTCGGCACCTCGGAATAATTGATAGTCGTCATCAAAGTCCTTATTCCAGTCAGGAACCTGGGTTGTCGTCAACCTTCGGACACCTGCACTGACGCGATAAGCAATACCGCCGATTGGCTCGGGACGTCGAAGGTGGATGAGCAGTTCGCCGGTGAAAACCGACAATTGCCGCTGTGCGTGCCGGGGGGCTTCACTTTCCAGCGCGGCCTTCCCGGGTTGAGCAGCGTAGAACCGGAAAACGCCACGCGTCTTTTCCGGAAAATGCATGTTAGCCGCAGAATCGGGGTCTTGATCGACGTCCTTGCCCAACACCTGCGTGCGACAGGCATCGGCGATCAAGATAACAATCGAAGTTTTCTTGGATCTGATCCTTTCGATGATCTCAGCTTCAGGTATCGCCACGCTCTCGATTTTTGTTGCGTAGTCCGTTCGTGCTAGGCTCTCGATCGTCGTTCCGGCAGACTTCGCCTTGGCCTCGTAAGAGGAATCGCGCTTGGCCTTCTCAATGAAGTGCTCGCGGCTCTGAGCATTCAGCAGTAGAAAGAAATTGCCCTTCTTGGGGTCGGGATGTCCAAGTCCGTGGCTCGATACGTACACGACGATCTCGTCGCGTTCGTTCACAGTGGCAATGAATTCTTCGAACGCTTTGTCAAATGCCGCCCTATCCTTAAGATCGGCAGCTGTCAGTCTGGTAACCTTGAAGTCAAAGCCTTTCCCCGCGAGCGTCTTCTCCATGCTGTCGGCGTCATTAGACGCCTGAGCGAGTTTGCGAAGCCCATCGGAGTAATCACTGACCCCAATCACCAGGGCGCGCCGGACGCCGGCTTCCGCAGGCGCCGATATTGCCCCTGCGGCCAAGAAAATCATGAATAAGAATCGGGCGGCGATGCGAACCCACGCATCTCCTCTGCGTCGGCCAACGAAAAAATGCATCCTGCCCTCGCTCGAACTGGACAACCGAGCATCCGTCTATTTCTTGAGTGGCATGCCCCGGTCTTCGGCGTCTACGCTCACGGCCTCGTCGCAATCACGAACGCGGCTGGCAAACCCTTCGGTTCGGCCAGCCGCCACTTGTGTAAAAATCGCGCTCTCATTTAGCGGCGCTTATCGAGATCATCCGATATCAGCCACACTTGCCCGTCGACGATGGGGCGGGTCTGACGATCCAATATGGCCTTCGCCGGTATCGGCATCAGCGATGTCTCAGCGAGCTTCGCGATGCGCTCACCACACGATTTAATCAGGAACGTCTTGAGATCGCCCGAAATCAAGCGATCCGAGGCCTCGGGCTTCGGGGTCTCGGGTGGTTCTTCGACGACCGTTACAGTGCGTTCCCCGGTGCTGGTTTTCTGTATGGTGGCGCCGCCCAGAAGCTCGGCGCGCTGCTCTTGTTTCGGTGGCGTGCTACTCTTGGGATCGGGTTGGGCGGCGATCGCGGTTGCGACGGTTCCGACACAGTCGTAAACTGCACGGCGTGCACGAAGTTTTTGCGCGTAGGGATTGCCGTCGGGTCGTGACTTCACTCCGGCCGCCAGGATCTCTGTTACAGCGCGATCGAATGTGAGGCCTGAAAGCACTTCGACGTACCGCTCGGCCTTCTCGTCCGAACCGACCTCCGAAACCTCGCGATAGAGGCGTTCATGGCTTGCGACCATGCCGAGCATCTCGCTAACTTCGAAGACCTGCGCGAAGACTTTCCGCGCTGCAACCTGCATGATCTGAGCGACGTCGCCGGAATTTGGACCGCGTGAGGCGATGCCCTTGAAATAGGGTTCGACCTCATCATAAGCCTCACTCAGAACGCGGACGAGCAGCCGTTCCTTTGACCAGGGTTCGCCATCGAACTTGGCGAACATGCCGAGTTTCTCGATCGTGTACGCATCTTCCAGCGTTCGTCGAACGTCGGCCTCGGTAACTTCGCTGGAAAGTTTGACCTCGTCGTTCAGGCTCTTGCTTTGCTGGACCTTCCGCAGCCAATGTCTCGTATTCAAGACCTCAATAAACATTGTGATGTGCTTATCGACGTCGCGCTGCCGGTCTTCGCGAGCTACCGCCTGGCGCTCCCGAAGTTCATGTTCTTCCTGCGCCGTCAGCGTCGGCTTGGACGGTACCGTCTTGACAGTCTTTTGCGCCGGTTCGTCGTCATCATCGTCATCATTGGAGGGCGCTTTTTTGCTGCCTCCGCCGCCAGTAGATTTTGACGGTCGTGAGCGGTTGGTAGAGGCACTTGCTCCACCGCCCTTGCTCAGCTCATTGAGCAATATGGCGCCGGCTGCGATCCCAAGACCGATACCGATCCCCTTATTGCCGCGCGCGTCAGCCTTCGGAATGTGGGCAAGAGCAAGGCTCGAAGAAATTGCTACGGCAATCGTAAAACGACTGGCCGACATAAAAAAATACATTTTAAAACCTCCGCAACCGATGTTGGGCGTACGTAGGGTAATTTAACGTATGCTTCCTATAGCACGCGAGCCGGGGCCGGACCAGTCTCTTAACGTTGTGCAGAAGGAATTGAACAGGAGTGTCACCTGGACGGCAGTGTGGAACAATCAATGTGTTGCCGGCTTCAAGTATGGGCTTCCTGCCGGGCACTCCCGAGACCGTGACGGGACGGTATCGAGGTCGACAGTGTCGGTTTCAGTCGTGCCTGTCGATGGAGGTATTGCCCGCGCGTTCCGCTGTTGGGTATGCCCGCGAGTTGATCTCCGAGTGGCGCGACGCTTACCCCAGAGAGTTTGCCAGCCGGTTCAACCAAGGCCAAATCAACGCCGGATGCGATCTATCAACGCGTATCGGCTCCGGCAGAAGTTAGGGTCGGATTGCGACCGAGTTCGCAGCTTCATGCGATGGGGCGCGCCGCTTTATCTGCAGAGTTCAAAATCAGTAGCCAGCGCTGTTCTTTGCCGGTGTTCAGACGGGGCAACGGTCAGATCGGCGTTGGCCGCTGTCGTCAGCCATTCCACGCATGGAAAGGGCGGCCCTGGATTGGCCGCCCGCTCGTTTCTCTTTGGTCTTCGTTCAATGCAGATACGGGCAGGGGCGGCGGACGCCATCGTAACCTGTATAATAGCCAGTATCCGGCTCGAACGAACGGAACGTATCGGCGCAGCGCTCCCAGGCACTCGAGTGCGACCGGCGGTGCTCCGCGCGAGCGGCCTCCGACAGGAGAATCCCCGTGATCACGGCGGCGCCAATGCCGATCCCGATGTTACGACCGTAATGGCGGCGGCCGCCATAATATCGACCACCGCCATAGTATGCGCCGTGGCGACGGTAACGCACTTGATCGGCAATCGGGGTCGCGCCTGCGTGCGGAACGTAGAGAGCGGGGCCTGGCTGAGCGACGGCCCCAGAGGAACTGCCGGCGGCGAATACGACCGCCGCAAAAAGCGCGGCAGTCATGACTTGGAATACATTACGCATTTTTCTACCTCGATTTGTTGCCTTATGTTTTTACAGATATAGGGTCTGAATTGGTCTTTGCTAAGGTTTCTTGAGCTAACTTTAGTTTTGATCGGTCACGCTGGGTCGCTGATGCGACGGTGCGTGGCTTCAAATCGCTCGAGTGGTCGCAACGCCTTTCGCTGCACATTGCCCACATCCTCGACCGTCAACTTGCTCTTCTATCGATGGGAAATGGGTAGCGACGGCTCAGTCGGTTTATGGACTGATCATCAGACCGTGACACTGACGAACAAGCCGGTGTCTTGCATTCCTTTGGCGAGGGTGGTATCTGCCCCGCTCCGCGGCTGAGGCCGTTGGTCCCTTCGTCTATCGGTTAGGACGGCAGCCTCTCACGTTGCAAAGGCGGGTTCGATTCCCGCAGGGACCGCCAAATTTTCCGCCGTCGCACCGGTGATGGGCTCAATGCCCGCGGCGGGCTTCGCTTTCATAGCATTCAGGATTGCGCTAGGGCGACCTTCCATCGAGGAGAGGTCCCTTCATGCGTCAGCCGTTTGTCTACACGTCATTGCCTGTGCGCGCGTTGTTCGACGTTGCCGCCGCTGGTGCGGTTGCGGAAGAGGCGGCAAGGATCGGCATGCTTCGGGTTCTCGTGGTGCGCTCGCCGGGGGGGCGGAGCGCGGCGGATGCCGCTCTGATCTCGTCCGGGCTCGGAGCGCGTCTAGCTGGTGCCTTTGCCGAGGCAAGGGTGCATGTTCCCGTCGAGACGCTCGAGGCCTGCCTCGGCGCGCATCGCGACTTTGCTGCCGACGGGATCGTTGCGGTCGGAGGGGGATCGTCGATCGGTCTCGCAAAGCTGGTGGCCGCCGAAACCAGAACGCCCCTCATTGCGGTGCCCACAACCTATTCGGGTGCGGAGCTTACGCCATTTAACGCCGTCACCACAGGCGGCCAGAAAGTGCAGCGCCGCGATCCTGCGATGTTGCCGGCAAGCATTGTTTACGATCCCGATCTCACGACATCGCTGCCATTGGGTATTTCCGGCCCGAGCATGATGAACGCCATCGCGCACGCCGTCGAGGCGATGTACGCGCCGGAGACGAATCCGGTGATAGGCGCAAAGGCAGAATTGGCGATCCGGCTTGCCGCGAGGGCGTTGCCCCGCATCGGTGTGCGCGGGAACGACCGGGATGCACGGCGCGACCTGCTACTGTCGGCGATGCTCGCCGGTGAGGTGCTCGCGGTGACGTCGATGGCGCTACATCATAAGCTCTGCCACATACTTGGGGGGGGCTATGACCTGCCGCACGCCGGTGTGAATTCGGTCATCCTGCCCTATGCGGTCGCCTATAACGCGCCAGGCGCCGGCAATGTGGCGTCCAGGGTCGGCGCCGCACTCGGGGCAACGGACGCCGCGGCGACCCTGTTTGATCTCGCGCAACGTTCTGGTGGGCCAGCTTCGCTTGAAGCGCTCGGCCTGCCCGAGGCCGCGCTCGACGTGGTGGCGAAAGCGGCGGCAGGGCAGAGCTACGAAAACCCCGTTCCGCTGGCGGTCGTGCCACTTAGGGCGATGCTCGGCGACGCCTATGCGGGTCGGCGGCCGGAATGCGGGGCTTACTGGTCGGCAACCTGACAAGTTCCAATGGACTTGCTTCGTCCGCGAAGGCAAGTTCCATATCTCGTGAGGGTCGTGCAGGCGAACGCTGGAGCAACCGGTGTCGATACTGCCTGGATTTATGGGGAGAAACGCGATGAGACGAGTATTGTTCGCCCTGGCGGCGATCACAATTGGCGCGACAACGGCGATGGCGCAGGACGTCGTGCGCCTTGGCAATCTCAAGTTCGCCCATTACGGCGCAGTGTCCTACATGAAGGAACTGGCGCCGAAGTACGGAATCAAGATCGAGGAGCAGGTGTTCGCCAAGGGCGCCGACATCTATCCCGCCGTGGCAGCCGGCGCGATCGATATCGCTGCAAGCGCGGTGGACGGGGCGATTGCTGCCCGCGGAAACGGCGTGCCGCTGGTGGTGGTCGCTGGCTTCTCCAACGGCGGGGCGAGGATGGTCGTCAAGGCTGGATCGCCGATCAAGTCCGTGGTCGATCTCAAGGGCCGGAAGGTCGCGACGGCACGCGGCGGCGCCCATGAACTCCTGCTGCTCGCTTCGCTCGACAAGGCGGGCCTTACGTGGTCGGACCGCGAAGGCAAGGATGTGCAGGTACTTCTGCTCGGCTACCCTGAACTCAATCAGGCTCTCGCGTCCGGCCTCGTCGATGCGATCTGCCAGAGCGAGCCCCAGGCTTCCATCGCGATTGCGCGCGGGATCGGGCAGGAGCTCAACAAGCCCTACGACACGCCGGTCGGCGTTCCGGTTCGTGCGCTAGTCATGACGGAGAAGATGCTTTCCGAGAAGCCCGAGGTCGCTCAGAAGGTTCTGAGCATTCTGGTTGAAGCGACGATCGCCTTCCAGAAGGACCCCGCGCTGGCCGAAAAGTACGTGCGCGAGAGTGTTTTCAAAGGCTCCTTCAGCGCCGAGGAATACAAGGCGGCGATGGAGAACGCGGCATTCAGCTACGAGATCGACGAGAAGCACGTCCAGGTCACCACTGACCTGCTCGTGAAGTATGGACTTGGCAAAATGGCTAACCCGCCCAAGGCTGCCGATTGGGTGAATCTCGCTCTCCTCGCCAAGGCGAAAGCCACTGCTGGCGTCAAGTGAGACACTGGCGCCGTTGGAGGTCTAGCTGATGTCGTCCGCGCTGCGTGACTTTGCCAGGGGGGCGATCATTCCCCTGGTACTGATCATCATCTGGGAAGCGGTTGCGCGGGCGGGCGTGTTCTCCCCGGTCGTGCTGCCGCCGCCGAGCGCGGTCTTCAATCGCTGGCTCGCGTCGGCAATGCCGTCGCCTGTTTCGAGTGTCGCCAAGGACGGATGGTTCTATTGGGCGTTTTCGGGGGAACTCATCCACGACAGCATCGGAAGCCTGGGGCGGGTGATCGTGGGCTTTCTCGTCGGGGCAATCCTCGCCTTGCCGCTCGGGCTTGTGATGGGGGCCTCAGAGCGGGTCTACCAATTGATGAACCCACTCATCCAGGTGCTGCGCCCGATACCACCGATCGCCTATATTCCGTTGTCGATCGTGTGGTTTGGGCTCGGCAATCCGCCGGCGATCTTCCTGATCGCGCTGGGGGCTTTCTTTCCGGTTCTGATGAACACGATCGCAGGTGTGCGTCAGGTCGACGGCATCTATATCCGCGCCGCGAGGAACCTTGGCGCGAACCAGTGGGCGCTGTTCACCAGGGTCATCCTGCCCGCTGCCACGCCCTACATTCTCGCGGGCATTCGCATCGGCATCGGTACGGCATTCATCGTGGTGATCGTCGCCGAGATGATCGCGGTGCCCGATGGCCTCGGCTACCGGATACTGGAAGCGCGCGAATACTTGTGGTCGGACAAGATCATCGCGGGGATGATCACAATCGGTCTCTTGGGATTGATGATCGATATAGGCGTATCCCGGCTGAACGACTGGCTGCTGCGGTGGCACCGCGGTCTCGACCAATGAAGGGGACCGATGATGCACGCTAGTGCGGCTCGCAGCGAAATCGAGATCAGGGGCGTCGACAAGATCTTTCGTGCCGGGGACCGCGAGGTCATGGCTCTCAAGGGTATCGATCTCGATATCGCCAAGGGGCAGTTTGTGTGCCTGCTCGGGCCTTCGGGTTGTGGGAAGTCAACCCTGCTCAATGCGATGGCGGGCTTTACACCGCCGACGACGGGAACGGTAATGGCGGGCGGCACACCGGTAACGAAGCCCGGCCCCGAGCGTGGGATGGTGTTTCAGGAATATGCGCTGTTTCCCTGGATGACGGTCGAGAGCAACGTGGCGTTCGGCCCCGAGCTCAAGGGAATGAGGCGGGCCGACGTCACTGCACGTGTCGACGGTCTGCTTGCGATGCTCGGGCTCTCGGAGTTCAAGTCGCGATACCCGAAGGACCTCTCGGGCGGTATGCGCCAACGGGCAGCAATCGCGCGCGTGCTTGCGCTGGACAGTCCGATACTGCTGATGGATGAGCCGTTCGGCGCGCTCGATGCGCTGACGCGGCGGACGCTGCAGGACGAACTGATCCGCATTTGGTCGGAGTTCCACAAGACGATCGTCTTCGTAACTCACTCGATCGAAGAGGCGATCTACCTTGCCGATCGCATCGTGGTGATGACGTTCCGGCCAGGCACGATCAAGCGCGACATCGCGGTTTCGATGGCGCGCCCGCGCGATACCTCGTCGCCCGAATTCAACGCGCTGAAGAGGGAGTTGACGACGCTCGTGATGGAGGAGCAGGCCCGCTACTCGGCAGCGGAAAGGGCGAGCGCGGCGATCGACTAAGAGTTGCTGCCGACCGTCGCGCCGCGACTAGCGGCGGGTAGCGAATGCCTCGGCGAGCGCATAGTAGGCGGCCTTCGGGCGATAGTGCTCATCGAAAGGAGTTGGGCGGGGAGGGCGACCTTGCGCTCCCCACATGCGGGGCTCGCGCGTGATCCAGTTCGCTGCGTCCGCCATTTGCCATGTGATGATCGCCGCGATCGCAGGCTCGGAGAGTGCCGCGGTCACGAGCTGACGGAAGCGATCGGCGACCGCCCGGTCGCGGGCCGCGATATCGCCGCGGATTCTGGCGTCGTCGACGTCGAGCTCGGTCAGGTAGACAGACCGAACTTTCGCAGCGAGTTTTCGGACGTAGGCTCGGAATGACGTCTCGTCGAAGCGGAAGTCCGGGAACCAGTGGCACTGCAGTCCTACCGCGTCGACCGAGGTGCCGCTTTCTTGAACCCTGTCGATGAGTTTCAGCAGGCCGTCGCGAAAGGGTTCGGCAGGGCCCCATGGATTTTCCCACTCGGGCCCCGCTTCGTTGATCACTAGCGTCGCACCGGGGTCGGCGGCGCGCGCGCGCTTCATGGCGCGGACGACGTAGTCCGGCCCCAGGGCGTCCAGCCACGGGCCATCGCGGAAGCCTCCGGATTTCCCGTGTCCTGGCCAGAATGGCTCGTTGACGACGTCCCAGGAATGGAGGCGGCCGGCGTATCGGCCCATCACCTCGTCGATGTGGCGGTCCAACCAGTAGGCGCGGCGAGCGGCGGTGAGTTTCGACAGCCAATCGGGGTTGCCCTCGTTCCAGACCAGACAATGCCCGCGCAGAGGGATACCGGCGCCCGCCGCCCAGGCGACGAGCCGGTCGGCGTTTTCGAAACGCGCTGGGCCCTCCTCTGGCCGGAGAATTGCGAACTTCATCGCGAGGTCGGTCGTCAGGATGCGGGCGTGATGTCGGTAGAGGGCGGCCTCCGCCGGGGTGTCGATGCTTTCGATATCGAATGCCGTGCCGAAGAGGATCCCGCGGCTTGCCGCGAGAGCACCGAGTGAGGGTATCGCGGTGATGTCAGTGATGTCGGCGGGGGCGGTGGTGGCCGTGCCCGGTCCCCCAGCGTCAACACCTGGAACCCTGGCGACCGCTGCAAAACCGGCCGCCGCGGCGATCCCGGCGAGGACGTTTCGCCGGCAGTGCCGCACTCGCTTTTTTGCCATTCGGATCGGGCTCCCTACACGTTTGGGCAAACGTCCGCCGGCCGACCTACCGTGGAAGCTGCAACCTTGATCTCGCGTAGCAGGAACGGTGCGCAGCTCAAGGGGCGACATGAGGGATCTGATGCGATGCCATTTTATGAGTGACCTGCATCTGGAGGCGCAGGACTTCCCGTGGCGGATGCCGCGAGGGGAGCTTCTCGTCGTCGCCGGAGATCTGTGCAACGCTTGCGCGTTCGAGGCCAAGCCGGCCGATCTCTACATGGAACGCCAGCGCGACCGGGTGCGGCGTTTCGCGGATGAGGCCGCGCGGCGCTTTTCCCGTGTCGTGATGGTCGCGGGCAATCACGAGCACTACGGCGGATTGTTCGAGGAGACCGTGCCGTTGCTCCGGCGCCATCTTCCCGAGTTCACAATACTCGACGACGAGGCGATCGAAATTGGCGGCATCACGCTGTTTGGCGGCACGCTATGGTCTGATTTCCTGGGGCGAAGCGAGGCCAGTATGAGCACGGCGCGGCGCGGCATTGGCGACTATTTCTTCGTCAAGACCCGGGCGGGGAGCGTAATTGGCGAGGTGGAGCGACCCGTCAAGTTGAAGCCCGAGGACACGCTCGCTGCGCACGAGCGGTCGCTGGATGCCTTGCGAAGGGCGGCCATGGCGAGCGGTGACCGTCCGTTCGTCGTCGTGACCCATCACGCTCCCAGCCTCTCGGGGCTCAACCCCCGATTCCGGGGGAACGGCCTCGATGGGGCCTATGCGAGCGACATGGATGCTTTTGTTGGAGCGCTGCCGAATTGTCCGCTTTGGATCCATGGGCATACGCACATTCAGAGGCGCTACCGGGTTGGGCGGACTATCGTCAACGTCAACTGCCGGGGCGTTGATAAGCACGTGTCCCTTGCGCGCGGTTTCAAGCCGGATCGATGGGTCGAGATTTCGTAGAACCTCGTCACTTGCGAGCGCAACTCATGCGGCGTCGGCGGCCGCGCGGGCGTCGGCCTTGATACGGGCGACCATGCTCGCGAGGCCGTTCGATCTCTGGGGGGTGAGGTGCTCCCTGAGCCCGAGCTTTGCGAAGCGTCCCTCGATATCGAGCGAGGCGATCTCTCGCGCGGGAAGGCGGTCGACGAGCGCCAGCAATATGGCAATCAGTCCCTGGACGATGTGGCTGTCGCTTTCGCCGGCGAATTTCAGAGTGCGCGGGCCCGCGCCGCTCTCTACGGCCGAGGTGATCCAGACCTGGCTTGCGCAGCCGCGAACCTTGTTTGCATCGGTCTTGTCGGAGGCTGGCAGGGGCGGGAGCTTGCGGCCAAGCTCGATGACGTAGCGGTAGCGGTCCTCCCAGTCGTCGAGGAATTCGAAATCCGCTTCAATCGACTCGATCACCTGCATCGGCATTCCCATCGTCCGCAATGTCTTTCTCTTTACTTTACAACATCTTTACGGGCCACAGCGATAGTTCCGACCAGTTCAACCTGGAAAACCACCGGACGGTTCATGACCACGCATCGACTTTTGTCGGGACTGGCGCTGTTCGCCCTGCTTTCCGGCGCCGGTGTCGTCAATGTGCTGTTGATGCAACCGCAATCCAAGGCGGCGCGGCCGAAAGCGACGACCGCCGTTGCCCTTTCCCAGTCCCTATCAGACGTTTCCGTTCCCGCACAGAGAGTGCCCAATCCGGCGCCGGCGCCCGAAACGCGCCAGGGTGTCGTGCGGGAACTCTACAATCGAGGCTATCTTTCCACGACCGACGGCGAAATCGGCCTGAGGGCCGTGGAGGCGGCGATCCTTGCATTCGAACACGACCACGGACTGGCGCTGACCGCCGAGCCGAGCGAGGCTGTGCTTCAAGCGCTCATTCTCGGGGCGGGCGGGGGGGCGGAGCGGGCCGGATCGGCGACGGCCGGGCCGGTTGCTCGGCGCTTGACGGCAGACGTGGAAGCCGCGCTCCGCTCGGCTGGCGCGCTGGGCGGCGAGCTCAGCGCGGCCATTCGCAGCTTCGAGCGCGAGCATCGGCTTACCGAAAGTGGCCGCATCTCGGCTCCGCTTGTGCAGGCGCTGGCTCGTGTAGCGGCGTCGAAAGGGGTCGCGTCTCCACTTCGACACTGAAACTGCTATAGCCGCGCCCGATATACGGGAGTGCAAGGCATGCGCGTCAAAAGCGAAGTGTGGGTCAAGGCGTTCCTGCGCCGTGTCATGTCGGACGGCTTCTTCGCCACGGTCGTACGCCATGGCGACGATCTATCTGGCGCCATCTTCATCAAGGTCAACCGGCAGGACGGGTCGGCTCGGTTGTTCGGGCCGGCCTTCGCCGGGCTCGACAGCGTGGACGGTGAGCGGGCGTTCATGCCGATGCTTGGCGGTGTGGCGGTCAGCGAGCAGGCGGTCGACGAGCAGCTCGAGCGGGAGTGCCGCTTCGACAGTGACCTGTGGATCGTCGAGGTTGAGCGTGCGGACGGCGACCCGATGCTCGACGGCTGGATGGCACCGGCAAATTAGCGGCGAAAGACCGGGATTTAGGGCGGGTTGCGCGCCCCGTGATGCTCGTTTGCCACGCTTGATGCCTGCTTTGCGGCGGGTGCTTTCACAACTCGGCGACTGTTAATAACTTGTTAGCGACTCTCGCCAGTAAGATAGGGCGTATTCGGATTTTAAACCTTCGTTCGCGTTTGTTTGTCGGTCAGCGTCGGAGACCTCGATAGTTCGGAGCACCGCCTCCGGGCGCCCAGGGGTCAAGTCTGCGGTTCGATGGACATATCATGGCAGCGATCTTCAAGTTCGATACGATGCGCCAGACGCGCGGTCAGGCACGAACTGTCGTCGGTGGCGCCGAAGCCACTTCGGCGGATGGCACGAAGACTGACGAGAGGGGTAAACTCCTGCTCTTCACGGGTGTGAGGTACGAGCGGCTTCCCGAGGCCAATGTGGCCACGCGCAAACGGGACATGCTCGATCTCGCCGATTGAGCGGTGGATCACATCGTAAGCTTGCGACGGCTGGCGTCAGAATGGGTTTGAGACGCATGAGGCGCGTTTCAGGATCGCCTCGGTTTCACGTATGAACGCGAGGCCCCGATCGGGAGCCCGTATGACGGCGAGGCCGCGCCCGGCTGGAATGGAGAGCGCCGCCTGAATTTCTGACGTGCGCCCCATGGCCTCGGGGGTCAGGCCTAGGAACCGGTCCGACGTCGGGGTCAGCTTCAGCGAGATGTCGGCCTGCGGGCCCTCCTGTCCAACAGCGGTGTAGAAGTTGTCGCCCTGGGGCGTGTAGAGGCTCAATGACCAGCCTTTCGCCGGGAGGCGTGCGGTCATCGCAACCGGGCCGCGCCCCGTATCGAAGACGCAGATGGCGTAGCGTGCGTCGGGCCCAAGGAAGGGGAGCGGCTGGGATTTCGCGGTGACAGGGGGAAGGAGCGTGAAGGTGTGCAGCGGCGCACTTCGGCTAAGGACCTCATAGGGTGTCGCGCGCGTCATCATGGGGGCCGCATAGGTCGCCAGGATGTGGACGAGGGCGGCGGAAATCAGAACGATCAGAATGAGCCGCAGGCGCCGCGTGAGCGGGCGGGCCAGAGCATTTGCTAGGTTGCTGGCGTAGGCTGCCGTGTCCGATCCTATCGGCATTTGAGCTTCCTGATCGTTGGAAGCGCGGTCTCGTCGGTGCGCTTGTCGTTGTCGGGCGCGCGAGGCTCTACGATTGTCAGGACGAGCGCAAGCCGGCCCAGTCCTCGGGTTGGGAGCCAGTTGCCGGCGCGGGCCTCGCGGGCGAGCGTGATCGAGAACGATCCGTTCGACGAGAGGGCTATGGTCTGGCTGGTGAACGCGTGGCGGCCGGCCGGGTTCGATACCAGAAGGCCTTGCTGATTGAAGGCGACGATGCTCCACCAGTCGGCGCGTTGCAGGCGCCCTTCCAGCGCGTAATCGCACCAGGAGTCGAGCCTTTCGCCGGCTGTGTCGACCTTGGCGACATAGGTTCGCTGGACATCGGCGCTGACGGCGAGCGTTCCGGCGTTGGCAAAATGGGCGCGCGTATAGGGATCCGCATCTGGACGGGCGGCTGACAGCCACGTCACCCATGGGCCAATCTTTACGGTCGTCAGGCGCGTTCCCGCCTCGACCATGTACCAGCTGGAAGCAAACCCGAGGCCGAGGATCGCGGCCGCGACGAGGACGAACCCGAAGATACGAGCGATGGCCGCGAAAACCGAGCGCCTCAAGCGGATGAGGGTGACTGCCAACATTTACTGCCTCTTCTAGCGCAGCATCGCGGGACCGGCTGGCGCCTGGTCGGCGCGCTTGCCGGGCGCGGGTCTTGGTGGGGCGTCGGGCGGTGTGGCGGCGGGCGCGCCAGCCGGTGACGCTGGAGGTGTGGTTGCCGGCGTCGCTGACGGGGGTTCCTCGGTCAGGCCGGAGACTTTGCGGAAGGCGGCTCCGAGCTTTCGCAGGGCGGTCCGTGTCGGGTCAGGCATGACGCTCTGCGCCTTCTTGGGGGCGTCGCTCGATTGCTTGCCCTCGGCTGGCTGTTGAGCGGCGAACTGATCCGGCTCCTGGCGCTGCAACTCTGCGAGGCGTTGCTGCTCCTGAAGCTGGACGGGATGGGGAGAAAGCCCTGGGATGGTCGGGATGTTCATCGACGTATGGACGATCGACATGAACTGCTTCCAGGCTGGAGCGGGACCGTGTCCCCCGGTTACTTCGGCCATGGGGCGGTTGTCATCGTTGCCGAGCCAGACACTCGCGACGTACTTGCCCGTGAAGCCAACGAACCATGCATCCTTGTAGGACGAGCTCGTGCCGGTCTTGCCGACTGAGTGCGTGAACTCCAGAGCGGCGGCCTTGCCCGTGCCCTGGGTCACGACCATCTGAAGCATCTGGTTGAGCTGCTCGACGACCTTCTTGGAGACAACCTGCGGGGCGGGGGGCTCGTCGCGCTCGCGGCTGTAAAGCAGGTCGCCCTTGGAGTTGGTGATCTCGAGGATCACGTAGGGCCGCGCCAGCTTGCCGTTGTTGGCGAAGGTGGCCATGGCGCCGGTGTGCTCGAGTGGGGTGATGCCCGTGTCGCCGAGGGCCATGGAGCACGACGGAACCACTCCCTTGATGCCGAGGCGACGAGTCAACTCGACGACTTTCTGGCGGCCGACGTTCAAGGAGAGGTAGACCGCGACGGTGTTCAGCGAGCGCGCGAGGGCGTCCCCAAGGCTGACCTGGCTGCCGCTGCTGCCGCCGCTGTAGTTCTTCGGCGACCAGTTACCGCACGAGGGCGAGCTGTCGAAAGCGGTGGAGCGGATCGTGAAGCCATTTTCAAGGGCTGCTGCGTAGACGTAGGGCTTGAACGACGAACCCGGCTGGCGCTTGGCGTGCGTCGCGCGGTTGAACTGGCTCTCGCCGTAGTCCGGCCCGCCGACGATCGCCTTGACGGCGCCGTCGACTTCCATGGCGACGAGCGAGCCCGAATTGATGTGTTTGGATTTGCCGAGCTGGCGCAAGGTCGATGTCAGCACTTCCTCGCCGGCGCGCTGGATCGAGGTGTCGAGTGTCGTGCGCGCGGTCAGTACGTACTGGTTCTTCCCTTCGGCGAGGCGCTGAACTTCCTCGAAGGCGAAATCGAGGAACCAGTCGGGGCTGTAGGAGGTGCGGTTTTCGACGACCTTCGCCGGATTGAGGCGCGCGACGTGGACCTGGCCGGTGGTGTAGAAGCCTGCCTCGACGAGATTTGAGAGGACCTCTGCGGTGCGGGCGCGGGCGGCGGGCAGGTTGACGTGAGGCGCATACTTCGTCGGGGCCTTGTAAAGTCCCGCAAGCATCGCCGCTTCGGCCAATGTGACTTCGCGGATCGATTTTCCGAAATAGTACTGGGCGGCCGCCTCGACCCCGAATGCGCCGCCGCCCATGTAGGCGCGGTCGAGATAGAGCTTCAGGATCTCGCGCTTGGTGAAGCGGGCTTCGAGCAGGAAGGCCAGAAAGACTTCCTTGAGTTTGCGGGTCAGCGAGCGCTCGGAGGACAGAAAGAGGTTCTTGGCGAGCTGCTGGGTCAGGGTCGAGCCGCCCTGGACGAGAGAATTCGCCTGTACGTTGGTGACGAGGGCACGCAGCGTGCCGATGAAGTCGACGCCGAAGTGCTCAAAGAACCTGCGGTCCTCTGTTGCGAGCGTCGCCTTGATCATGTGCTGAGGGATTTCCTCCAACGGCACGGCGTCGTTGTGCAGAATGCCGCGCTTTCCGATCTCGTTTCCGGCCTGATCGAGCAGCTTCACGCTGTAGCGGCCGGTGAGGAACTTGCCCTCGTCGAATTCCTGCAGGGCCGGAATTGCCAATGCGAACAGTACGACGAGACCGCCGGCGCCCAACGTGAAGGCTTCTGAGGCGACCTCGTTGGCGATCCTCCACCAGCCGGTCAGCCTGAAGCGCGCGAAAAAGCTCGACCAGGCGCGCCACGTCTCGCCGATCCGCTCGAAGGTTGAGGAGACGGCGCTGTCGATGCGACTATCCAGGCCGAGCCAATCGACCAGCTTGCCGCGTCCGCCCTGCTTGTAGAACCAGTCGCTCAACGTCGCGCTCTCGCTTTGTGGCCTGGGCGGCGCCTGTTGGAATCGCGGCGGCGCCCGGATATGCTGTTAGCATGGTGGCGGCTTCGAGACGAGCACGCCAAAACCATTCCAGGAAGGTGGGGCAAGATCACACGCGAATTGAATGACGCCGTGCCGGGAGACCACGCACTTGATGCCGGAGTTGGCGGGCAAGAACCATTCTGGCGACGCAAGACCTTGGAGGAATTGTCGCGGGATGAGTGGGAAAGCCTGTGCGACGGCTGCGGGCGATGCTGCCTTTTGAAGCTGCAGGACGAGGACACGGAGGATATCTTCATCACGAAGGTATCGTGCCAGCTGCTCGACACGACATTGTGCAAATGCAAGGACTATGAAAACCGTTTCGACCACGTGCCCGACTGTGTGACGATCGATGCGGCCAAGGTCAGGACGCTGCCGTGGCTGCCCGTTTCATGCGCTTACCGCCGGCTCGCCGAGGGGCGCGATCTTGCATGGTGGCATCCGCTCGTGTCGGGGTCGCCTGATACGGTGCATCAGGCCGGCGTTTCCGTCCGGGGGCTGGCGCGTAGCGAAACGACGGTCCACGAGCAGGACTTTTGGCGCTACATCATCGCGGACCTGGAAGACGTCGGTTAGAGATCGGCACCGCGACAAAGGGCGCTTCTTCGCGCGCGGCTAGCCAAACCGGGCCCTTGCCGCTAATAGGCGCGACCGATCCCGCACTGCGCGATGCGGGTTACCCCCGCATTGCCGCGACCAGCGAAAACGAGCCCGTCCCATGCCGAAACGTACCGACATCGACAGCATCTTGATCATCGGCGCCGGTCCGATCGTCATCGGACAAGCCTGCGAGTTCGACTACTCGGGCACACAAGCCTGCAAGGCCCTGAAGGCCGAGGGCTACCGGATCATTCTCGTCAACTCGAATCCTGCGACGATCATGACAGATCCGGAGCTGGCGGACGCGACCTACGTCGAGCCGATCACGCCCGACATCGTGGCCAAGATCATCGCTGCCGAGCGGAAGTCCCGGCCCAACGACAAGCTCGTGGTGCTGCCGACGATGGGCGGGCAGACGGCGCTCAATACGGCTCTGACGCTCGCCAAGCAGGGCATCTTGAAGGCACTCGACGTCGAAATGATCGGCGCCAAGGCGGAGGCCATCGACAAGGCGGAGGACCGGCAGCTCTTCCGCGAGGCCATGAAGAAGATCGGGCTCGAGACCCCGCGCTCGATGATCGTCAACAACCGCGCCGAGGCGGGCGCGGCGCTCGAGCACGTCGGGTTGCCTGCCATTCTGCGCCCCTCGTTCACGATGGGCGGCACGGGCGGCGGCATCGCATACAACCGCGAGGAATACTTCGAGATCATCGAGCGGGGGCTCGATGCCTCACCGACGAGTCAGGTGCTGGTCGAGGAGAGCGTGCTCGGCTGGAAGGAGTACGAAATGGAGGTCGTCCGCGACAAGGCGGATAACTGCATCATCGTATGCTCGATCGAGAATATCGACCCGATGGGCGTCCACACCGGCGACAGCATCACGATCGCGCCCGCACTGACGCTGACGGACAAAGAATATCAGATCATGCGCGACGCCTCCATCGCGGTGCTGCGCGAGATCGGGGTCGAGACCGGCGGATCGAACGTGCAGTTCGCAGTCAACCCGGCCGACGGCCGCCTCGTCGTTATCGAGATGAACCCGCGCGTTTCGCGCTCGTCGGCGCTGGCCTCCAAGGCCACCGGCTTTCCTATCGCCAAGGTCGCGGCGCGACTGGCGGTTGGATACACGATGGACGAACTGGCCAACGACATCACGGGTGGCGCAACCCCGGCCTCGTTCGAGCCGACGATCGACTACATCGTCACCAAAATTCCGCGTTTCGCCTTTGAGAAGTTTCCGGGCGCCGACGCGACGCTTACGACCTCGATGAAGTCGGTCGGGGAGGTGATGGCCATCGGCCGCACGTTCGCGGAGAGCCTGCAGAAGGCGTTGCGCTCGATGGAAACGGGGCTCACGGGCCTCGACGACATCGATTTCGACGGGCTTGGCGAGGGCGACGACAAGAACGTCATCCGCGAGCAGCTTGCGAGGCCTCGCCCGGACCGCATCCTGAAGGTCGCGCAGGCGATGCGCCTCGGTTTCAGCCGCGACGAGATACAGACGAGTTGCCGGATCGATCCGTGGTTCCTCGATCGCATCGAAGAGATCGTGCAGATGGAGGCGCGCGTCTCGGCGCACGGCCTGCCCAAGACCGCAGAGCAACTACGCGATCTCAAGGCGATGGGCTTTTCGGACATGCGGCTCGCCAAGCTGGCGAAGACGACCGAAGCGGCTGTCGCCAAGCTCAGGGTCGATCTCAATGTGCGGCCGGTGTTCAAGCGTATCGATACGTGCGCGGCCGAGTTCGCCTCGCCTACGCCCTATATGTATTCGACCTACGAGACGGGGCTTGTTTCCGCCGAAGGCAGCGGCCGGCAGTCGGGATGCGAGGCGCACGTCTCCGACCGGCGCAAGGTCGTCATTCTCGGCGGCGGTCCCAATCGCATCGGCCAGGGCATCGAGTTCGACTACTGCTGCTGCCATGCCTGCTTCTCGCTGACCAAGGCCGGTTTCGAGACCATCATGGTCAACTGCAATCCGGAGACCGTGTCGACCGACTATGACACGTCGGACCGGCTGTATTTCGAGCCTCTGACGGCCGAGGACGTGATCGAGATCATCCGTGCGGAGCAAGCCTCCGGTACGCTTGAGGGGGTGATCGTGCAGTTCGGCGGACAGACACCGCTGAAGCTTGCCAAGGCGCTGTCGGAAGTCGGTATTCCGATCCTCGGCACGTCGCCGGACGCGATCGACCTCGCCGAGGACCGCGACAGGTTCTCCGTGCTGATCGACAGCCTCGGCTTGCGCCAGCCGGAGAGCGGAATCGCACGTGCTCCCGGCGAGGCGCGTGCGATCGCGGATCGCATCGGCTATCCCGTCGTCATCCGGCCGTCCTACGTGCTCGGCGGGCGCGGGATGGAGATCGTGAACGACGGCGCTGGCATCGACCGGTATATCGCCCGGCTTTCGGCCACGCTCGCCACGCCATCCGAACTCGTGGTCTCGCATTCGCGCCCGTTGCTGGTCGATCGCTACCTCACGGAGGCCGTCGAAGTCGACGTCGACTGCATCGCGGACGGACGGGACACCTTCATCGCCGGGATCATGGAGCACATCGAGGAAGCCGGCATCCACTCCGGCGACAGCGCGTGCTCGCTGCCGCCGTATTCGTTGTCCAGCGAGACGATCAAAGAGATCGAGCGACAGACGCACGAGATCGCACTGGCATTGAAGGTCGTTGGACTGATGAATGTTCAGTTCGCGATCAAGGATGGGCAGGTCTACATTCTCGAGGTCAATCCGCGCGCCTCGCGTACCGTGCCGTTCGTCGCCAAGGTGGTCGGGCTGCCCGTAGCGGCGATTGCTTCGGAGATCATGGCCGGCCGGTCGCTCGCCAGCTTCGAGCTGAAGCCGGTTCATATCGAGCATATCGCGGTCAAGGAGGCCGTGTTCCCGTTCGCTCGCTTCCCCGGCGTCGATCCGGTGCTCGGGCCCGAGATGCGTTCTACCGGCGAAGTCATGGGGCTCGACCGCGATTTCGCGATGGCGTTCTTCAAGAGCCAGCTTGGCGCCGGCACTCCGCTGCCTACGTCGGGAACGGTGTTCGTTTCTGTTCGTGACAGCGACAAGGACCGGGTGGTGGCCCCCCTCAAAGACCTGCAGTCGATGGGGTTCAAGATCATCGCTACGCGGGGAACCAAGCGTCATCTCGAGGCCAACGGTATCCCCTGCGAGGCTATCAACAAGGTTCTCGAAGGGCGTCCGCACATCGTGGATGCCATGAAAAATCGAGATGTTGCTCTCGTTTTCAATACGACCGAAGGTGCCAAGGCGCTTTCCGACAGCAAGGACATTCGGCGCACGGCCTTGCTCAACCACATTCCCTATTATACAACTTTGGCCGGTGCGGTGGCCGTTACACGAGCCATCGCCGCCTTAAGATCGGGGAGCGTTCACGTGGCGCCGCTGCAAAGCTATCTGTCGAAGACCGGCAGCTGATGGGCAGCTTCAAAGCGAAGGCCGTGAGCGTGTTCCGGCCAAAGACTGCCTGGTGGCGCATTTCGTGGTGACGGGATGTTCACGGTCATACGTTTGACGGGTCGATCGGTACGGTTCGCTGGCCGGGCCTCGTAAACCAATTTTCACTGCTACTCCGACCTATTGAATTAAGGTCGTTCACGGTGGTTCTGGCTGTGAGCCAGACCCAGAAGGGAGACTATAAGATGTCGCTGGAGCGCATTCCGATGACCCTCGACGGCTTCCGCAAGCTGGAGGCCGAGCTTCATCGACTGAAGAGCGAGGAGCGTCCGCGGATCATCCAGGCGATCGCCGAAGCGCGCGCGCTCGGCGACCTCTCGGAGAACGCCGAGTACCACTCCGCCAAGGAAGCCCAGGGCCAAAACGAGGCGCGTGTTGCCGACCTCGAAGACAAGCTCTCGCGGGCAGAAGTGATCGATACGGCCACGCTGTCGGGCACGACCGTGAAGTTCGGCGCCACCGTGACTGTCGTCGACGAGGATACGGAAGAAAAAGTACGCTATCAGATCGTCGGTGATACCGAGGCGAACGTGCGCGACGGGAAGATCTCCATCTCATCGCCGATCGCGCGGGCGTTGATTGGGAAGAGCAAAGGCGACGCCATCGAGGTCATCACGCCCAAGGGTGCGCGGAGCTACGAACTACTCAAGATCGAGTGGAAGTAAGCCGCTGAATTTCGTTAAATCGCCGTTCTTCCACCAGGCGCCGGGTAATAACCCGGCGTCAACGCATGTTTACGCGCGTTTACTTTGATGAATGAAACGTGGCTCGCCAAATTATTGGTATTATTATCAAATTTGCAACCAACGCAATTCATTATGCTTACCTATCAATGCGGTATAAAGTTCAACTCTACCGGCATTGGAGAGGAAACAGGTAACTCAGTGCCGCCCAAGGGCGTGCGTAAAGTGGAGATGCGTACCATGAAACGACTGCTTCTTATCGCCGGGCTGAGCATGCTGGGCGTTGCCACCGCTGATGCGGCCCCCAAGTTCAAGATCGCCGCCGACGGCACCACCAATGTCGCGGACTGCGCCAAGGCTCCGGCCGAGGTTCGCAATGATTGCATTAGCCGCGCCCGTCCGTTGAGCGGCAAGGAAGTCTACGCTCAGTATGGAAGCGCCAAGCCGGCCGCCCAGGTTGCCGAAAAGGTGAGCGCCGCCACCGAGAAGGCCAAGCGCCGCGCGGCCGAAAAGGCTGCCAAGCTCGCACAGATCAAGTTCAACAAGGCCCGCGTCGCCAGCGCTCCGAAGGGGCTCAAGGTCAACAGCGACGGCACCACGAATATCGCCCAGTGCTCGACGGTTTCGCCGTCGGTACGCAATGAATGCATCAGCCGCGCCCGCCCACTCGGCAGCAAGGCGCTCGCTACGTTCACGAAGGAACGTTCGGCCGCCTATGCCAAGGTTGCCGCCAAGCAGGCAGCCAAGGAAGCCGCCGCCAAGGCTACTGCCGCCAAGGCCGCTGTCGCGAAGGCCGCGCCGGCGAAGGTCGAGGCCAAGGCCGTGGAAAAGGCTGCGCCGGTTCTGAACGTGAAGGGCTTTGTGATCGCCAAGGACGGCACGACGAACGTCGCCGACTGCGCCAAGGCCAAGCCCGAGTTCAAGAACGAGTGCATCAGCCGCTCCCGCCCCGTAACCGGCGCTCAGATCTATGGCAAGGCTCGCAACCGCTCCTGATCTGGAACGGACAAACGACGAGCCAAGAACCCGCGGTCCGGCGAAAGCCGGGCCGTTGTGCGTTTCGAAGCGGGATCACCGCGATATGGGGCGATGCACGCGAGGTTTACTCGTCGTGAAGCCACCGGCCGACGAGGCCGCCGAGGACGCCTCCGATCAGGGGTGCGATCCAGAACACCCAGACCTGCGAGAGCGCGAGGGAGCCGCCGAAAATGGCCGTTGCTAGGCTCCGGGCGGGATTGACCGAGCAATTCGAGACCGGAATGGCGATGATATGAATTGCGCCGAGGGTCAGTCCGATCGCGATTGGGGCGAAAGCCGGCTCGGATTTCGATCCCGTTGATCCGACGACGACGATCAGAAGGAATGCGGTCAGGAGGGCCTCGATCGAGATTACGGAAAGCATCGAGTAGACGCCTTTGTAGTCGAAACCGTTCGAGGCGAAATTCCCCAGGTTGAAGGTTGCGGAGGGGTTGCCTTTTGCGATCAGCCAGACGGTCGCGGCCGCCGCCAGGGCGCCGAGGCACTGGGCGACGATGTAGCCGATGCTGCGTCCGGCATCGAAGTGCCCGGCGGCGACCAGCCCCAGCGTCACGGCCGGATTGAAATGGCCGCCAGAAATCGGGCCCAGTGCGTATCCAAGGGCCATCACCGTGATGCCGACCGACAGGGCTACCGGAAGGTTCGACCCCGCAGCGGCGGGCGCCAGAAGGGTCACGGCGACGATCGAGAACACCAGCATGAAACTGCCGAGGAACTCGGCCGAGAGTGGTCTGGCGCTCATTTGCAGCATCCTTTGTTCATCATGCGGGTGCGGAGGGTGAGGTCCGCGCTGGGCGTAGCCGTATCGAGTGGGCCTCGACTGGCGGGCGGGCTAAGCGATCTTGGGGGCTATCAGATAGCCGATGTGTCCGGCGGAAGCCTTGCGGTACTCGTCGAGGTAGGCCAGCACCTGCCGTGGGTGCAGCGGATGGCCTGTCCTAGCGATCTCTTCCCTGTCGAGTTCGGTGACGCGCTCCAGGATTGGCTGGGCGGTGTGATGAAGCATCGCGATCACGGCGATGGTCTTGCGCTTCATGTTGATCGGCACTTTCGGGAATATGTCGGCCAGCAATGTCTTGACGCTGTCGAACATGCGCGCCGACACGCGGCCGAAAAAGCCGATCCATTTGATCGACCAGTCCTCGCGGAACCGGTAGCCGTGCGTCTCCATGGCGTCGAACAGCATCGTCATGATGAGATCCTGACTGCGCAGGGACGCCGTCGTGCGGTAGTCGGCCCACTCGGCCACGATCTCGAAGCGCGGGTCGATCTCGAAGTCGCCGGGGGCGAACGTTTCGGTCGTCTTCACACCGACGCGATTGAGAAAATCGCGGTTGTGCATATCGAGTTTCGTTGTGTAGGCGGGCAGGATCTCTCGCCCTTGACTGGCCTTGAGGAAGGCGAGGCGGACGAGCTTTGAGCAGTAGAGCCAGTCATAGCCTTCGAGCGCCATGCCGAAATCGTAGAGAATGCGTGGCTTGGCAGGGTTGGTGACGTGGGCGCGGATCGCTTCGGCGGCGCGTGCGGCCAGCGCCGGGTCGCGATGGCGGAACAGGACCGCGCGGCCGATGCCGTGGTCGAGGAAATGCTCCAGGGGGCTGACGACCGAGCCCTCCTCGATCAGCGCCTCGACGACGCTCGGCGTTCCCTCGCTGTCGACGTGGACTATTCCGACATGGCTGAACTGGCTGTCGACATCGCCGATGCGGGCTATCGCGGCGCTGTTGTGGGCCCCGCCGCGGACGAGAAGGACATCGCCCGACTGGAAAGGCAAATCGCGTCCGGTGGCGAATACGGGATTTACGAGTGTGTTGGCGTTGGCGCCCGTGAATGCCCGGCTCGGGCCTTGCCCGGGCTGCAGGCGCTCATGGCCGGTCGCGACCTCACCCAACATGTCGGAGGCATAGCGGGTGACGCGAAAGACGTCGCGCAGGCCTCTCTGCACCGCGCGGGACATCCACCCGCGATCCGCCCAATTTCCGATCTGCTCCCGCAAACGCAAGCGCAATTCGAACAGGCGTTGCATGGTCGGTGGAGCGTTTGATCTGATCGCCGCAACGTCCAGCGGGCCGAAGTCGGACAGATAGAACTCCCGGTAGATCCGGGTGAGTGTCGTCAGGAGGTCGGCTTCGCTGGAAACGGGGGCGCTGGCGAGTGCCTCGACGCGCTCGAGGGTATCGGCCAACGTGCGCTCGTTGTTATCCCGTTGCATGTTCAAACTCCCCGTCCGTGCACAGAATTCTCGGCAGGGAAGGACTCATAACGGGAAATTGCGACGGCTCAACGGATCAGCCGGAGATCGGCAATGCTACCAGCGAGGGATCGTGAGCGGACCCAGGGTCAGCCGACGATGGCGTCGAGCCGGTCCTTAGGGGCGGGGGTGAGGTTGACGCTCTCGCCGCAACCGCACGCGCTCTTCTGGTTCGGATTGTTAAACACGAACTGGGAGGCGAGCTTGTCGGAGCGGAAGTCCATCTCGGTGCCGAGCAGGTATAACACCGCCTGCCGGTCGACGATGACGCGAGCGCCGTCGGCTTCGACCACCTCGTCGAAGGGTTCAATCTTTTCGGCCCACGACATGGCGTACTCCATGCCGGCGCAGCCGCCTTTCTTGATCGCGATCTTGAGGCCAGCCGTCGGCTCCGTGCGCGCGGACATCAGCTCCTTGAGACGGGCGGCGGCGGCCGGCGTCACGGTCATAAGGGCAGGACGGGGGCGGGCGGGCTTTGCGAGAGACATCGGATCGAGGCTCCGGACGGCGAATACGAAAGATTTCCAGTCAATATAGGTCATTCGCTGCGGATTGCGAGCGTTCCCCTCGGGCCCGCGGTTACTTCCAGATGCGATCGAACAGCGACAGTCCGATTTCAAAGGCGATCAGGGCAATAATATACCATTCGAGCTTGTGGCTCGTGCGTGTGGCGATGAGATCGACGAGCGTGTCTGACGTTTCACGGATGACGGCGAGCTTGCGGTCGATCGCGCGGGCGCGCTGGTTCAGGTCATATTCGTCCACGAGCTTGGCCCAGAAGCGCTCGAGTGACGGCAAGTCCCAGAGAATATCTGGCTTCTCGTCGAGATCGACGCGCGAGGCCATGCGCTGCTGGATGGAGAGCGCCTCGCCAATTTGCTCCAGCAACACGGACTGGGATGCGGAGGGGAGTTTTCCGCCCTTGAGCTGGTCTGCGATCGAGCTGATCCGCTCGAATGTCTCTGCGATTCGGCGCTCGCCGTAGGAAAGCGCAACCGAGACGGCCAGGGCCTCGGCAACCAGAAGCAGGCGGCTGGGGTCGGCATTCTTGAGCTGGATGGCGCCGGACATGGAGAGAAGCTCATCGTCGCCCGGCTTGACGACGAGCTGGGCGTTCTCGTTTTCGCGGCTTTCGAGGGGGTCGACGATGCGGTCCCCGAGGCCACGGATGAGGTCTTCCTCCTCGATCGGTGTCAGGCCGATGAACACGGCAGCGCCCGATTTGAACAGCATGACGGACCCGCCGGTTGGCGTGCGAAACGCCAGCGGATCGGTAGAGAACGCGTCGTCGCGCTCGAGGCCTTTGAGGTCGATGCGCTCGCCGAGCTGTATCGCGCGGACGGGTATGGATGACGTCGACTGGTTCACGGGGGACCTGTGGGGTAGTTGGCGCGGTGCTCTTCTAGACTGTTTTTGCGTACAGAGGGACTGGTTGGTTGCAGGAGGACAGGTGGACGGGTAGGCTTGACGTCATGGGATGGCCTGTTCCTGTCTGTGGGACGCGGGTCGCAAGCGGGATTGTCGGCCTCGAGGAGTAATCACTCATGATCCGCTTTTCGTTGCTTTGCATGACCGGTGCTGCCGTATTCTTCATGGCTATGTCGGCATCGGTGCCCGCTTCCGAGGCGGCTCCGGCGTGCCGGGCCTCGGTGGAAGGAAGCGCTTCCGGTTTCGGCCTTCTCGGGCGCGGCTCACGGCGGGCCCGTATCAAGGCGCAGATCGACTGGGAGCGGAAGGTTGAAGGGCTCTACGGCCGGCGTTTCGCGCGGTTCTCGACGGCTCGATCGGTGATCTGGAATTGCCGCGGCGGCACGGTCGCTCCGGCGAAGTGCGTGGTTCGCGCGCGGCCCTGCCGAGCCTAACGCGGCGAAGCTGCGTAAATCCGGGTGGTTTTACTCGTGTTTCGGTTTGTCTCTCGGGCAACGGCGCACATGGATGATGTCGCCAGCTCATTAATCGTGTCGCCAGCTCATTGCCCGTCGCGCGCGGCATTGCGCGATTGACGCCATTCGTCTGGTACTTGCGCCGTGGCCCGACCTCGTTTAGAAGCCCGACCGTCAACACACACGTGACCCACTGCGGCCTCCGCCGACAACGCGGATCGTCGCTCCGGTGGGCGTTTTTCGTTTTTGGCAGGTCAGGTCCACCCTGGGGTGACCGGTAAAGGCGTGACGGGGGGTCCTAGACTCGCAGCGCGCAGCCAAGAGCAATCAGCGCCTATTTACGGGTTGCGGAGGACCAACCGGAAAAGGCTTTTTGACCTTATGACACTGCCCATGTTCAACATGCGTCAGCTCCTGGAAGCTGGCGTTCACTTCGGCCACCAGTCGCACCGCTGGAATCCGAAGATGGCCCCGTTCATCTACGGCGCCCGCAACAACATTCACATCATCGACCTGACGCAGACGACGCCGATGCTTCATCAGGCGCTTCTGAAGGTATCCGACACCGTCGCCGGCGGTGGCCGCGTGCTGTTCGTCGCGACGAAGCGAGCCGCTTCCGACGCCGTCGCCGAGGCCGCCAAGAAGTCGGCCCAGTACTTCATCAACCATCGCTGGCTCGGCGGTACGCTGACGAACTGGAAGACCATTTCGGGCTCGATTCGCCGCCTCCGCCAGCTCGATGAAATCCTGGCCGATCCGCAGGGGCGTCCGAAGAAGGAAATCCTCAACATCCAGCGCGAGCGCGACAAGCTCAACCAGTCGCTGGGCGGCATCAAGGACATGGGCGGTACGCCCGACCTGCTGTTCATCATCGACACCAACAAGGAGTCGATCGCGGTTCAGGAAGCCCGCAAGCTCGGTATCCCGATCGTCGCCATCGTCGATACCAATTGCGACCCCGACGGCATCGACTTCCCGGTCCCGGGAAATGACGACGCTGGCCGTGCGATCACGCTCTACTGCGATCTCGTTGCCCGCGCGGCGCTCGACGGACTGGCCCGCGGCCAGCAGGGATCTGGCGTCGATATCGGCGCCATGGAGGCTCCGCCGGAGGAAGAACTGCCGGTCTCGACCATGTTCAAGGGCATCGATGCGGCACGCGGCGAAGCCGACGATCTGAAGCGCATCACGGGCGTTAATTTCAAGCTCGAGCAGCGCCTCAACGACGCCGGCGTGTTCCACTTCTGGCAGATCGCTGACCTCGCCGGCGACCAGTTGCAGGCACTGGATCGCCAGCTGAAGCTCAAGGGGCAGATTCAGAAGGACGACTGGGTCGGTCAGGCTCGCAAGCTGATGGAAGCGAAGGCGATCTGATCTGGCTCGGTATTCCGAGCCGTCATAGAGCGATGCATGTCATGGCCGGATCAATCCGGCCATGACGCCCCCCGGGTCGAGCCGTTGCGCCCTTGCGTTGTGGCGGCGGTCGCATTCCCGCAACATCATGAGCCTAAATGGCTCGGCGTTCAGAGATAATGTCAGCGCCCGGGTGCGCGTGCCCCGGCCAGCCAACGGATATGACAACATGACGACGATCACCGCCGAACTGGTCAAGGAACTGCGCGAGAAGACCGGCGTGGGCATGATGGACTGCAAGAAAGCCCTCAACGAAACGAAGGGCGACATCGAGGCGGCGATCGACTGGTTGCGTAAGAAAGGCCTTGCCAAGGCCGGCAGCAAATCGGGCCGCGTCGCTGCCGAGGGTCTTGTGGGCATCGAGGCGAAGGGAACTTCGGGCGTCGTCGTCGAGGTTAATTCCGAGACCGACTTCGTGGCTCGCAACGAGCAGTTCCAGGACATGGTTCGCGCGATCACGGCCGCAGCTTCGCCCGCCGGTGGCGACGTCGCCAAGTTGCTCGGCATGCCCTACCCGGGCAAGTCGATCACGATCGAGGATCAGGTCAAGGAGATGATCGCCACTATCGGCGAGAACATGACCGTTCGCCGCAGCGCCGTTCTGAGCGTCGGTGACGGGCTCGTGACCGCCTACATCCACAACAAGGTCGCCGATGGTCTCGGGCGCATTGGCGTGCTCGTTGGGCTCGAGAGCAAGGGCAACGCCGATACCCTGGCCGAAATCGGCCGCCAGATCGCCATGCACGTCGCCGCGCGCAACCCGGTTTCGCTCGATCTCGCCGGCGTTCCGGCCGAGCGCGTAGAGCGGGAGAAGGCCATCATCATGGAGAAGAACCAGGGCAAGCCGGCCCAGGTTCTCGAGAAGATCGCCGAGAGCGCCATGAAGACGTTCGCCAAGGAAAACTGCCTCATCGATCAGGCGTTTGTGATCGACGAGAGCAAGAGCGTCGGTCAGGCGCTCAAGGAGGCCGAGAAGGCCGCCGGCGCGCCCATCAAGCTCGCCGCGTTCGTGCGCTACGCGCTGGGCGAAGGTATCGAGAAGCCGAAGGACGACTTCAGTTCGGAAGTCGCGGCCATGGCCAAGGGCTGATCGGTTTTCGTCGATCGCTGAGGTTGATGAAGGCCAGGGCATTTCTGCTCTGGCCTTTTCGCCATCAGACCCATTGCCATCGGGGCCGGCATTCGTGCTGCGCCGAATTCGACCCTAGTCAAAACTCGGCAAACCGCGCTAGCTCCTCGCGCCCTGGCCGCGATCGGCGGCCACATTGCCCAGGAGATCGCGGCACGATGGCCGATTCCTCACCATTGAAATACAAGCGCCTGCTGCTGAAGCTTTCTGGCGAGGCCCTGATGGGAGCCGGCGGCTACGGAATAGACATGACTGTCGTCGACAGGCTGGCGCGGGACGTGGCGGCGGCTCAGGCGGCTGGGGCAGAGATCGCGATCGTCGTCGGCGGCGGCAACATCTTCCGCGGGCTCAGCGGTGCCGCCAAGGGCATGGACCGGGCGACGGCCGACTACATGGGGATGCTTGCTACCGTCATGAACGCGCTGGCCTTTCAGAATGCGCTGTCGCATGTGGGGCTCGATGCGCGCGTCATGTCGGCCATTCCCATGCCGACGGTTTGCGAATCCTACATCCGGCCGAAAGCACTCAGTCACCTGTCGTCGGGCCGCGTCGTGGTGTTTGCCGCCGGTACAGGCAATCCGTTCTTCACCACCGATACCGCCGCGACCCTGCGGGCGATCGAGATGGACTGCGAAGCGGTGGCGAAGGCGACGCAGGTCGATGGTGTCTATTCGGCCGATCCCCACAAGGACCCGACGGCCATACGCTACGATAGGTTGTCGTATGATGACGTGCTTGCACGCAATCTCCAGGTGATGGACGGTGCGGCAATCGCACTTGCTCGCGATAATCGACTTCCGGTAATCGTCTTTTCAATAGGTGAAGTCGGTAACCTGCTCAACGTGCTTACAGGGCGCGCGCGCTCGACACTCATCGAGAGTGCGAATAGCCAATAGCGTGAGGGTGTTCTTGCCCGTCGCGCCGCGCCGACCTACGGACTCAAAGGAGCCCCAAGACGATGGCCACATTCGATCTGAACGCACTCGATACCCGCATGCGCGCCTCGCTCGACGCTTTGAAGCGCGAGCTGTCCGGTTTGCGAACGGGACGCGCGAGCGCCAATCTGCTCGATCCGATCCAGGTCATGGTTTATGGCTCGCGCATGCCGCTCAACCAGCTCGCCTCTGTCTCTGTGCCAGAGTCGCGCACCATTACCGTGACGGTCTGGGACCGGACGAACCTCAGCGCGGTCGAGAAGGCCATCCGCGAATCGAATCTCGGCATCAACCCCGTGATCGACGGAAACATCATCCGGCTGCCAATTCCGCCACTCACCGCAGAACGCCGCGCTGATCTCGTCAAGATCGCTCACAAGTACGCAGAACAGACGAAAGTCGGTGTGCGGAACGTGCGACGCGAAGGCATGGACCTGCTGAAAAAGATGGAGAAAGACGGCGACATCAGCGAGGATGACCACAAGAAGCACAGCGTCAAAGTGCAGGAGCTTACCGATCGGCTGATCAAAGAGGTCGATCAGATGCTTGCGAGCAAAGAGACGGAAATTCAGAAGGTTTAGGGTTTGTAGTCGTGGTGTTCGCCCGCCGCTGGTGGCGGTGCGATGGCCTTCAGGAATGCGGAGCCCACTGGTCTGTGACAGACGCGCAACTCAGAGGAGAGCCTCCTTCCACGGCAGCGGCCGATCCCGTAGCTCCGGTTCGCCATGTGGCGATCATCATGGATGGAAACGGTCGTTGGGCGAAGGATAGGGGCCTGCCGCGCAGCATCGGGCATCGAAACGGGGTCGAGGCCGTTCGTCGGACGATCCGCGCAGCCAGGGAGCTCGAAATCCCATTCATCACGATCTTCAGTTTTTCCTCGGAGAACTGGGCTCGTCCGCCTGAGGAAGTGTCCGACCTGATGGCGCTGATGAAGCGCTTTATTCGATGCGATCTGGCAGAGCTGCATCAAAACAATGTTCGAATTCATGTTATCGGCGACCGTTCCGGCGTCGATCCGGAGCTTCTGTCACTGATCGACGAGGCCGTCGATCTCACCAAGTTCAATTCATCGCTGACCCTGTCGATCGCCTTCAACTACGGGGCGCGAGCCGAGATCGCGACCGCGGCGCGGCGCTTGGCGATGCAGGTCGCGGCGGGGGAGATCACACCCGACGCGATCACCCCAGAGGCGATTTCCGGCACCCTCGATACCGCGGGAACTCCCGATCCGGATTTGCTTATTCGCACCAGCGGGGAAATGCGGATATCGAATTTTCTCTTATGGCAGCTCGCCTATACAGAATTCGTTTTTCTTGACACATACTGGCCTGACTTCGGACGAGAGCACCTTGAGCAGGCCATTGCCGAATTTCGCTCCCGGGACCGAAGGTATGGAGGCTTGAGCAAGCGGTCGTCGGCGTGAGCGATGTCATCGGCAACTCTGTAGTCGCCGGCAAGAGCCCTGGTCCTCTGCCCGGAAACAAGCTTGTTTCGCCCGAATTGCAGCGACGGATCGCTTCGAGCGTCGTGATGATCTCAGCCGCGGTTCTGCTGTCCTGGGCCGGGGGCGTGAGCTTCGTCGCACTCGTCCTCGCCGTGGCCCTCGTCTTGAGCTGGGAGTGGGGTCATCTCGTCAGGGGAACGACTGCCGATCGCGGTTTCCTGGTCCATGCCTTGGCCATCTCGGTTGCGTTCGCTCTGGCGGCGCTCGGGTGGCCGTCCGCCGCACTGGCGGCGCTGACCGTTGGTGTTCTGCTGCTGGCTCTGGGGGCATACGGTGCCAACCCGCTGCTTTCGGCATCGGGGGTCGTCTACGCGGGAGGCGCCGGGCTTGCGCTGATCTGGATCAGAGCGGATGCGGCTCTGGGCTTTCTTGCAGTTCTTTTTCTGTTCCTTTCGGTCTGGACGAACGACACGATGGCGTTCGCCTTTGGAAAATTGATCAAAGGACCGAAGCTATGGCCCGCCGTGTCACCCAATAAGACCTGGGCGGGATTTCTTGGCGGTTTGGGGTGCAGCGGTCTGATCGGACTGGTCTTTGCCTTTGCAATTCCGGGGGCTTCCTCGCTGCGGCTGGGCATTCTGGGGTTGATCCTGGGTGCCGTGGCGGTCGCGGGCGATTTGCTCGAATCCGCGATAAAGCGGCGCTTCGGCGTCAAGGATGCGAGTGACCTCATCCCCGGTCACGGCGGTGTGATGGACAGAATGGACGGGATCGTGGCCGTTGCCCTGTTCGCGGCCGGTTTCGTTCTTGTGGTGGGCGGGCGCTCACCGGCATCGGCCCTGCTGATCGGGAGCTAGATGATGGTTGGCGCAATCACGGCCGGTGCACCGGTGGACGAACGATCTGCTGCTCAGCGTTCGGGAGCGGTCAGAACCTTGACCGTGCTCGGTGCAACCGGATCGATAGGCACCAGCACGCTCGACCTTGTTGCGCGGACACCAGAGGCCTTCGAAATCGTCGCGCTCACGGCGCAGAGCAACGTGGCGGCACTTGCGGATCTCGCCATCGCGCACGGCGCCCGCATCGCCGTCATCGGTGACGAGGGACACTACGGGGAACTAAAGGAACGGCTGCTGGGGACGGGGATTGCGGCGGCGGCGGGGGCCGAGGCGATCGTGGCGGCGGCGTCGGAGCCTGCCGACTGCGTTATGGCGGCTATCGTTGGAGCCGCCGGGCTCCGCCCCACATTCGCAGCCGCCAGGCAGGGGCGCCGTGTTGCGCTGGCCAACAAGGAGTGCCTCGTTTCGGCCGGCCAGGTTTTTCTGGACGCCGTTGCGCGGTCGGGGGCCGAGCTTCTGCCGGTCGACAGCGAGCATTCTGCGGCGTTTCAGGCGATGGCCGGGGCGGCGCCGGGCGCGATCGAAGAGGTGACGCTGACGGCGTCCGGCGGACCATTCCGCACCTGGAGCCGCGAGAAGATCGCCGAGGCCACGCCGGAGATGGCGCTGCGGCATCCCAACTGGACCATGGGACGAAAGATCACGATCGACAGCGCGACGCTGATGAACAAGGGGCTCGAGCTGATCGAGGCTTTCCACCTTTTCCCCGTAGAGGCGCGGCAACTCAAAGTCGTGGTGCATCCACAGTCGATCGTGCACGCGCTCGTCAGCTACACCGATGGTTCGGTGCTGGCGCAACTCGCGGCCCCTGACATGAGGACACCGATTGCGCTCGCGCTGTCGTGGCCGGCCCGCATGATCGCGCCGACCGCCAGGCTCGATCTCGTCGCGCTCGGCTCTCTCACATTCGAGGCGCCGGACGAGGAGCGTTTCCCGGCTCTCCGGATCGCCCGGGAAGCCATGGTGGCGGGGGGAACCGCGCCCGCGATACTCAACGCGGCCAACGAGATTGCGGTCGAGGCTTTCCTGTCGCGCCGAATCTCTTTTCCCGGTATCGGCACGGTCGTTGCGCGAACGCTGGAGGCCGCGGCGAAGCAGGGTGTGCCCAGGGAGGCAAGTTGTCTCGAGCGTGTACTGCTGGCCGATTCCGAGGGGCGCCGTTTGGCTGCGTCCATACTGAATGCTAATCTGGCGTGAATTTCGCCGAACTCACGCCATATGTGTTTTCGACAGACTTGAACCGAACGGCCGGGGCACCCCGCGCCGACGGCCAACCTCCGCTTTCAGGTGAACAGGCTCAATGACGCTATTTTCGTACACCTTACCGAGCTTCAACGTGCTGGCGTGGCTTCCCGTTCTGCTTGTCGTGATCTTTCTTCACGAGCTTGGGCATTTTCTCGTCGCGCGCTGGTGCGGGGTCAAGGTCGACAAATTCTCGATCGGGTTTGGGCCAGAGCTTTTCAGTTTCAATGACCGACATGGTACGCGCTGGAGAATCGCGGCGATACCGCTTGGCGGCTACGTGAAGTTCATGGACGATCTCAACGGCGCGAGCATGCCGTCGCGCGAGGCGATCGAGGCCATGTCGCCCGAGGAGCGGGCCGGGGCGTTCCAGTTGAAGCCGCTCTGGCAGCGTGCTGCGGTCGTCGCCGCCGGCCCGGCCGCCAACTTCCTGTCCGCCATCGTCATGTTCGCGGCGGTGGTCTATGTGATGGGTGTTCAGGTCCAGACCGCCATGGTCGAGCCCATGCCCGAGGGGCCCGCAGCCCGTGCCGGGCTTCAGAACGGCGACATCATCACCCGCATCGACGTGACGCCGGTCAAGGATTTTCCGGGCCTGCTAAGGGCGGTTTCCTCGGCTACGCCGGGCAAGGTGATCGAGATCGAGGTGATGCGTGATGGCGCATCGCGCATTTTCCAGGTCGCGCCAGAGCAGCGGACGCTCGACGACGGCTTCGGCGGCAAGGACACCCGTCCAGTCATAGGCGTCAAGGCCGGCGGGGACCGGTCCAAGCTGCCGGTCACCTATCCGAGCCTTCCCGGCGCGCTCGTGATCGGCGCCGAGACGACGTGGCAGGTGATCGCTGACACCGTCAACGCCATGCGCCAGTGGAGCTTCCTGCACAAGGTCGGTGGCCTGCCGACGATGATCGACGTTTCGAACAAGGTCGCAACGTACGGTTTCATTCCGCTTCTGCAGCTGACGGCGATCTTGTCGGTCAGCATCGGGTTCATCAACCTCCTGCCGATCCCGATCCTCGATGGTGGTCACCTTATGTTCTACGCTGCCGAGGCGGTTCGTGGCCGGCCGCTGAGTGAGCAGGCGCAGGAATACGGTTACCGGATCGGCTTTGCTCTGGTCGCCAGCCTCATGATGCTTGCGCTGTGGAACGACAGGTTTCGCATCTGCCGGTGGATCGGGGTGGATTGCGCCGGTTGACGGGGGCCTGACGGGGCGGGTGGCCGGCTGCTACCCGCCGCAGAATGTCTGGCGGTGACGTAAACTTGCCACTTCCGTGGGCAGCGTTGAATCGTTAAGGGATCATTGTTGGGGTTTTGCGTGCGCCGCGATCGAGCGGAGTATGGAGCGCGGGGGCGTTCTGGTACGAGCGCGTAAGGCCTCGACTGGGCCTGAGGGACAGGTCGAGGGTTGGAAGTCATTAAAGGGCAGATCCGCGATATGATGGGGTCCAATACAGCGATGCTCGGGATTTGCCGCCTCCGTCCGCTCCGGACGTTCGTGGCTGCATTCACGGTGCTTGTCGCTCTGCCGGTAAACGGGGGCTTTTCCGGTGCGGATGTTGCGTTCGCCCAGGCGGGCGCCGTTCGCGAGATCAAGGTCCAGGGCAATCGCCGCGTCGAGCCTGAGACCGTTCGCTCCTATCTCAAGTTTTCCGTCGGTGGCGCTTATGACGCCGGCAAGGTCAGCCAGTCCATCCAGTCGCTGTTCGCGACCGGGTTGTTCCGCGACGTGAAGATCGACCGCGACGGCGGCACGGTCGTCGTGAGCGTGGTTGAAAATCCGATCGTGAACCAGGTCGCGTTCGAGGGTAACAGCGAGGTCGATACGGCCACGCTGACGACCGAGGTTCAGCTGAAGCCCCGCTCGGTCTTCACCGAGAGCAAGGCGCGCGCCGACGCGCAGCGCATTCTCGATGTTTATCGTCGTCAGGGTCGCTTCGCCGCGAATGTCGAGCCCAAGCTGATTGAGCTCGAACAGAACCGCGTCAACGTCGTATTCGAGATCACCGAAGGTTCGGCGACGAAGGTCAAGGGCATCGCGTTCTCGGGCAACCGTGCCTTCTCCGACTCGCAGCTGCGGGACATCGTTTCGACCACACAGTCTGGTTGGTTCGACTTCCTCAAGGGCACCAGCATCTATGATCCGGATCGCGTCAGTCTCGATCGCGAGCTGCTGCGCCAGTATTATTTGAAGAACGGCTATGCTGACGTCAGCGTGGTTGCGGGCAATGCCGATCTCGCGCCCGACGGTAGCGGCTTCTTCATCACGTACACGATCGAGGAGGGCCCGATGTACCGCTTCGGCGCGGTGACCGTCGAAAGCGCGCTTCCTTCGGTTCAGACGAACAAGCTCAACTCGGAAATTCTCACCCAGTCCGGCTCCGTCTACAACGCCTCCGACCTCGATAAGACGGTGGAGAAGCTGACGCTGGCGGTTGCCGAGCAAGGTTTTGCCTTCGCCCGCGTTCGTCCGCGCGCCACGCCGGACACGGTGAACAAGACAATCTCCATCGCCTACCAAATCGATGAGGGTCCGCGCGTTTACATCGAGCGGCTCGACATCATCGGCAACACTCGCACCAAGGACTACGTCATCCGCCGCGAGTTCCGACTGGTGGAGGGAGACGCCTTCAATCCGCTGCTCGTCGATCGCGCCAAGAAGCGGTTGCAGTCGCTGGGTCTCTTCAAGTCGGTGGATGTCAAGCGCAAGCCGGGCTCTACGAGTGACCGTGTGAACCTCGAGGTGGTCGTTGTCGAGCAGTCGACGGGCGAGCTCTCGTTCGGTGCCGGTTACTCTACGGCTGAGGGCGTCATCGGCGACGTCAGCATCACCGAGCGCAATCTTCTCGGAAACGGTCAGTTCCTGCGCCTCAAGGTCGGCGGCTCGCTCGAGCGCGCTCAGGTCGACCTGAGCTTCACGGAGCCGCGCTTCCTCGATCGAAACCTCTCTGCCGGCTTCGATCTCTTCTACAAGCAGGTGGACCAGACCGACTCGTCGGGCTTCAAGAACCGTACGGCTGGCGGTAGCGTTCGCCTTGGTTTCCCGCTTGCGGAAAATCTCTGGATGCAGACCTCGTATACGCTGGCCCAGAACGACATCTTCGACGTCACGAGCGATGCGTCGATCGGTATTCTCGAAGCGGCGACACGTAACGACGGTCAGTCGATCACGTCCAGCCTCGGCGCTACGTTGACCTACGACATGCGCAACCATCCGAAGAACCCGAACCGCGGGTACTTCTTCCAGATCGCCAGTGACTTTGCCGGTGTTGGCGGTGACGTCGAATACGTCCGCGTGACCGGTGAAGGCCGCGCTTACTACCCGATCACCGAGAAGATCACGCTTGTCGGTCGCGTGACCGGCGGTCATATCGAGGGGTGGGGGTCTGAGGACGTTCTGCTCACCGACCTCTTCTTCCGCGGTGGTGAGACGGTTCGTGGATTCAACCGTGCAGGCTACGGCCCTCGCGACGTGACCACCGGTGACGCTCTGGGTGGTAAGACGTTCTGGGCGGCCAACGCGGAAGTTCGCTTCCCGTTCCCCTTCCTGCCTGACGAACTCGGCATGAGCGGTGCGGTGTTCGCGGATGCGGGCTCACTGTTCGGCGCTACGGATACGGTCAAGGAACTTAGCCGAACCTGCGGGCGCACTATCACTGCCGCGGACAATGTTCTCGGCGGTAAGGCCAACGGCCGCTCCGGTCTTTGCCTCAAGGACGATGAGACTGTCCGCGCGTCCGTTGGCGCCAGCTTGATCTGGAACTCGCCGGTTGGTCCGCTCCGTCTCGACTTCGCTCATGCGCTGCTGAAGGAGGACTACGATAAGGAGCAGTTCTTCCGCTTCGGCGCTTCGACCAAGTTCTAATGTTTCACGTCGTTCAGGATTTCGAACGGGGGCTTTGGCCTCCGTTCGTGTTTAGGGGCCTGGAGGCGGGACGGCTGGTTGCGGTTGGTTTGGCCGGGGATTGCCGTGCAACCGGGTTCTGATGTTCGCGTCGCGGGGCATTTGGCGTCTTGGCGGGTAACCGATAGCTCGCGTTACTTTGGGTGGTCCTTTGGGCGGAAGAGCCGCTCCACCTTCGATTGATCGTGGTCGCAAGCTGTCAGTGGAACTTTTCCGGCTTCCTGGACTTACGTTCAGGCTCAGGCTTGAGTGGGGCATCGGATCGAGGCTTTGGCCGGTGTTCACGAGGGCGCCGGCGTGAAGATTACGTCGCCGATTGAGCCTGAAGCCAGGGTTCTGGTTAAAGTCCGGTGGTTGGTTTGAGGGGCGGTTGGGCCGTTGCGGATTTCGTTGCCCGCGTGCGGTTTCGTGCCCGGTCCGGGCGATGGTCGGGGTGCATGTTTGGTGACTAAAGCCGCGGACGTGCTCGCCGGTCTGCGCTGTGGTTCTGCTCTGACGGAGCCGCTTCTCGCGTAACTTCACCGCTCGATGGCTGCCCGGGGGTGGTCCATCGACGGGGCTCATTGCCGAGGTCCCGTCCGCGTGCTGACGCGGGGCATACAATCTGGAGCAATCGGTCGTGGAACATCCTGGTTTCTTTGAGCGCGCTGGGCCGATCTCGGTCTCGGCGCTGGCCGAGGCCACGGGCGCGACCCTCGATCTCGCGGCCGATGCGTCGGTGGCCGAGCGCCTGGTGGCCGATATCCGTCCCCTTTCGGAGGCCGGGCCAGCTCATGCGACGTTCGTGGACAACCGCAAGTATCTGCCGCAGCTAGCGTCGACGCGCGCTGCCGCGTGCTTCGTGGCGCCTGCGTTCGCGGCGCGTGTTCCACTCGGGGTGGGCGCTCTCGTCACGCGCGCGCCCTATCATGCGTTTGCCAAGGCGCTTCACCTTTTCTACCCGGAAGCCATGAGGCCAAAGGCGGCGCGCGCGCATGGATTGGAGCTTGTCGATCCGACCGCAGTGATCGAGGACGGGGCCGAGATCGAGCCCGGCGCGGTCGTTGGCGCGGAGGCGCGAATCGGCGCCGGTAGCCGGATCGCCGCCGGCGCAGTCGTCGGTTACCGGGTTCATGTCGGCCGCAACTGCTATATCGGGCCCAATGCCAGCGTGGTGCACGCGTTGATCGGTGACCGCGTCATCCTGCATGCAGGCGTCAGGGTCGGGCAGGATGGCTTCGGCTTTGCGATGGGGCCATCCGGGCATCTCAAGGTGCCGCAGATCGGGCGGGTCATCATCCAGGACGACGTCGAGATCGGGGCCAATTCCACGGTCGACCGGGGAGCTCTTAAGGATACGATCATCGGCGAAGGCACGAAAATTGATAATCTGGTTCAGATCGGGCACAATGTTGTCATTGGGCGACACTGTGTGCTGGTCGGTCTCGTCGGCATTGCGGGTTCCGCCGAACTCGGCGATTTCGTCGTGGTTGGCGGCAAGGCGGGTATCGTCGGCCACGTCAAGGTCGGCAGTGGCGCGCAGATCGCAGGCTCGTCGAACGTGACGGACGATGTACCGGCAGGGGCAAAGATGGGCGGGACGCCAGCGGTTCCGTTCCGTGAATTTGCCCGGCAGCTCGCCCACATGAAGCGGCTCGGGCGGACGGGCGGAGCCGCCACCGCCGGTGAGGACGACGCAGACGCCGGCTGAGGTGCGACCCCCAGGTAGATTGCGGGGGGGAGCGGCTGGGGCTTTTAAGATCGCGCTCGGGAAAGAGCACAGAGGACTTATGAACGACATGTCTCAAAATCCGACCACGGAGCAGCCTTCCGGGCTCGGCACGGCCGATGTGATGCGGATGCTGAAGCTTCTGCCGCATCGGTATCCGTTCCTGATGGTCGACCGTATGTACGACATGAACGGGGACCAGAGCTGCATCGGCGTTAAGAACGTGACGTTCAACGAGCCTTTTTTTCAGGGCCATTTTCCGCAATTTCCCGTGATGCCCGGCGTCCTCATCATCGAGGGGCTCGCCCAGACGGCTGGCGCGCTATGCGTATCGAGCCTCGGCGAGGATTACCGGGCCGAGCTCGTCTATTTCATGGGGATCGACAACGCCAAGTTCCGCAAACCCGTGGTGCCTGGCGACACGCTGCACTATCACGTGCGCAAGATCCGCAACCGTGGGCGCGTTTGGCGCTTCTACGGCGAGGCGAAAGTCAACGGGCAGATCGTGGCCGAGGCCGAGGTCAGCGCGATGTTGGCGGATACGGCGGACGCGCGGGCATTTGCGAGCAAGCATGGCTGATCACGTGATCCACCCGACAGCTATCGTCGAGGCAGGTGCCAAGCTCGGCGAGGGTGTCAGGGTCGGGCCTTATTCCATCGTTGGACCCGAGGTCGAGCTCGGTGACGGCGTGGAACTCGTAAGCCACGTTTGCATCGCCGGTCGGACGACGGTTGGCGCGCGAACCAAGATATTTCCGTTCGCCTCGATCGGGCACCAGCCGCAGGACCTCAAGTACACCGGGGAGCCCTCGACGCTTTCGATCGGCACCGACTGTCTGATCCGCGAGGGCGTGACCATGAATCCCGGCACGGCCGGTGGCGGGATGTCGACGACGGTCGGCAACCATTGTGCGTTCCTTGCCAATTCACACGTGGGCCACGACAGCCACGTCGGCAACCATGTCGTCTTCTCAAACAACGTCATGCTCGCCGGACACGTGACCGTCGGCGACTACGTGATTGTGGGTGGGGGCGCGGCGATCATACAGTTCGCCCGCGTCGGCGCGCATGCGTTCGTCGGCGGCATGTCGGGGCTCGAGCAGGATCTCATCCCCTACGGGATGGCGCTCGGGAACCGGGCTCACCTCTCCGGGCTCAACATCGTCGGGTTGTCGCGCCGCGGCTTTTCCAAGACGGACATACACACGTTGCGCCGGGCGTACCGGGCGCTGTTCGCCGATGAGGGAACGCTCGCCGAGCGGATTGAGGACGTGTCGCTTCAGTTCGCCGACAATGCGATCGTTCAGGAGATCGTGGCCTTCATGCGCGCGCCCAGCAAGCGATCGCTGTGCACGCCTGTGGCCGAGCACGACGGGTCGTAGGCCGGCGCTGGGGCGGACTAGGTTGGCGTTGGCAGGCAGTTAGCGGAGACGGGAACGCGTCCATGTCAGAGCGCGGCGGGTATCCCGGCAGCGAGACGGCACCCATCGGTATACTGGCAGGCAGCGGTACTTTGCCCGCCGAGGTCGCACGGTCGATCATCGCGGGGGGCGGCCGCGTTCATATCGTGCGGATCGGGCCGGATGAGGATGGCGCGCTCGCAGGTTTTCCGGTCGATACGTTTGGCTGGGGGCAGATGGGCGGTATTTTTTCCAGTTTCCGCCGTGCGGGGTGCCGTGAGCTCGTGTTCGTCGGTAGCGTGCGCCGACCGGACTTGACCACGCTCAGGCCAGATCTCGGTTTGTTCTACCACTTGCCCGGACTTCTTGGCCTCGTCGTCGCTGGCGGCGACGACGGTCTCGCCCGAACCTCGATCCGGTTTGTCGAAACGCGCGGCTTCAAGGTCGCCAGTATCGCCGACGTGGCGCCTGGCTTACTCGTTCCCGCGGGCGCACTCGGCGTCGATACGCCGGACGCCGACGACATGGCGGACATCCTCCTCGGATCGTCGGTCGTCCGGGCTCTGGGGCGACACGACATCGGGCAGGGGGTCGTCGTCTCGGAGGGCGGGATCGAGGCGATCGAAGGGGCCGAAGGCACCGACCGGATGCTCGAGCGGGTTGCGAGGCAGCGCGGGGCAACGGGCTTTGTGGAACGCGGCCGTCGCCGAGGGGTGCTCGTCAAGCGCCCCAAGCCGGGTCAGGAAATGCGTATCGACATTCCGGCCATCGGCCCGCGCACCATCGATCGGGCGGAGGCTGCCGGCCTGTCGGGCATCGCGGTCCTGGCCGGGGCAACGCTGGCGGCGGACAGGCCGGCATTGATCCGCCGCGCGGCAGTAGCCCGGATGTTTGTTTACGGCTTCACCGAGGGCGACATGCCTCCAGCCGCGACGCGCGTCATCGCGGCGCCGCAGTATGAACTGGAGCGGCTCGATCAGGGTTCGCGGGCCGGGCGATCGCTTTCGGTGGCCGGGCTGTTCGGGTTTTCTCCGTTGGCTCGGGGAACGCGCGCGCTCGGCGGATCGGATGCGTCCGACGCCCGACGTGGCGCCGGGGCTTTGGCGAGCCTTGCCGCCCTGGGCCGCAGTGGCGCGGTGGTCGTCGTCAATGGATATTCTATCGGCATCGAGCCGTCGGCCGATATTGGCGGACTGATCGAGCGGACCGCGCATATCCGGCCGTGGGGTGTCGGCCGGTGGCGCCGGCGCGCTGGCGTGGTCGTCGTGAGCCGGGCAGCCGACGTTGGCGATGACGTCATCGCCAGGGCGGGCGCGGCACGACTATCGGCAGTCGCGATCTGCGATGCATCGGGGGGCGATCAGAGGATTGCACGGCTTGCGGAGACGGCCGCCGCCGCACGTCTCTCGGTCGTCGGAGTTCGGGCTATCGACGAGGGAGGCGGAGGTGTCTGAATACAACTTGGATGTTGAGCGCCAGGGGGAGGCGCACGCCGAAGTCCGGGCGGGGTCGGCGCGTGTCGTGATCATCACGGGCGAGCATTCGGGCGATGCGCTCGGCGCCAAGCTGATCGATGCGCTGAGGGCGAGATTGGCTGACAGGGTCGAATTTGCCGGTGTCGGTGGACACCTGATGGAGGAACGCGGATTCCAATCGGCATTTCCACTCGCCGATATCGCGGTCATGGGACCGATTGCGATCTTGAAGCAGCTCCCGACCATCGTCTCGCGCGTCCACCAATCGGTCGATGTCGCGCTGGCTCATGATCCCGATATCGTGGTCATCATCGATGCGCCCGAGTTCACCCATCCCATTGCCAAGCGCATCCGGCGCCGGCGTCCCGATATTCCCATCGTCGACTACGTCTCGCCGACCATCTGGGCCTGGCGGCCTGGCCGGGCGAAGAAGATGGCGCCGTATGTCGATCACGTCCTGGCGCTGTTTCCGTTCGAGCCGGCTGCTCATCTGCGGCTCGGGGGGCCCCAATGCAGCTACGTTGGGCATCCTCTGACGGAGCGGGCAGCATGGCTCGAGGCGCTCGATCCGTCGCCGTCCCTTGAGATGGCGGGGCTCGATCCCCGGCTGCCGCTGATCGTGGTGCTGCCGGGCAGCCGCAGGAGCGAAGTCGACAGGCTGATGGACGTGTTCGGCGAGGGCGTGTCGCTGTTCGCGAGGGATCTGCCCGCGGATGCGCAGATGCCTCAGTTCGTTGTTCCCGCGCTTCCTCATGTTCGCCCGCAGATCGAAGCCAAGGTTGCCAAGTGGCCCGAGGGTGCTCCCCGACCGGTGATCGTCGCGGGCAACGACGAGACCGTGAAATTCTCGGTTTTCAAGGGGGCGAGGGCAGCGCTGGCGGCGTCGGGAACGGTTACGCTCGAACTCGCGATCACGCAGACGCCGATGGTGGTCGCCTATCGCGTCGACGTCATCATGTCGACTTTGCGGCATCTGATCTTGACGGAGACGTCCGTGCTGCCGAACCTGATTACGGGGGAACGGGCCATCCCCGAGTTCCACCAGGAGAGGTGCACGCCAGACAATCTCTCTCGCGCGCTGGCCTCCGCTTACCTCGATACGCCTGAGCGGTCGGCACAGCTGGCCGAATTGCGGCGCGTGCCAGTGGAGCTTGTCGTGCCGGGCGGCAAAACGCCGAGTGCGGCGGCCGCCGATATCGTCGTGAGCATGATGGCCAGGGACACATGAACCGGGACGGACTGGGGCGCCGTCAATGAGCGGTCTCGTTCCGGATCGAAAAGACACTTAGTCAGGTTAGGCTTCGGGTTTTGGCCCCTCGGTCCATTGCCGTTGAAATAATATGCGGCTAGTGTAAGGCAACTAGGGGGATCGCCGGTCAGATCGAGAATGGTCAGCCAGGCGTGGTGAATTGTGCGCCGCGGGGTGCGAGCTGTCGGCCGGTCCCGAGGCGTGCCTGCGTGCTACCGGAGCTGGCTTAAATGAAGTGCAATCCGTTGCGTTGGTTGTGGGGCTTGATTCCGCTTGCTGTCTTCAGTGCGGTGGCCGCTCTCAGCATTAAAGGCGACGTCGAGCGCGATTTGTCGAAGCGGGTCGGCCAGGCGCTCGAGAGTGCTGGGCTTGGATGGCCGAAGCTCAATTTCGAGGGCCGCGATCTCCTCATCTCCGGCAAGGCCGACGAGGAAGACGAGCCCGGTCAGGCCGTGAAGATTGCGAACGCCATCAATGGCGTACGCGTCACCGAGGTCAAAGCGGACCTTCTTCCCAAGGTTACCCCTTACACTTGGAGCGCGTCGCACAACGACGACAAGGTGACGCTCGGCGGCCATGTGCCGAGTGAAAAGGTTCGAAAGGCCATCGTCGCAGCTGCGAAATCGGCATTTCCGCGCAACCAGATCGACGACCAGATGGAACTGGCGCGCGGTAACCCCGCGCTGGCCGAGTGGCAGCCTGCCTACGGCATCGCTCTACGGCAACTCGCTCACCTCAAGTCCGGCACAGCCCATCTCTCCGACCTGACGCTGTCGCTCGAGGGCGAGGCGCGCAACACGGCGGCCTACAAAGATATAAAGACGGCGCTTGCGGCCGGGTTGAAGGGCGTCAAGACCGGCAGCGACAAGGTTACGCCGCCGGTTATCGATCCTTATACGTGGGGTGCCAAGCTAGCTGGAAATCAGGCCGTGCTCAGCGGCTATGTTCCAAGCGACAAGGCGCGTTCGGAACTCCTCGCGACGGCGGCCAGAGCTTTCGGCAAGACACCGGTGGTCGATCGAATGGAACTCGGCGCCGGCGCACCGAAGGACTGGGCAAAGGCTGCCGGCGTGGCGGTTGACCAGCTCGCGACGCTTCAGGAGGGCGCGGCGGACCTCAAGGGTACGCAGATCTTGCTCCAGGGCACAGCCACGGACGATGCAATCGCGGCGGCCACCCGGAAGGCGTTCACGGGGGGCGTGCCTGCCGCCTACAAATCGACCGAAGCGATCAAGGGCCTTCGACCGGCGCTTCCGGTTATAGATCCGTACACGACCAAGGTCAGCGCCACAGCCGGCGGTGTCGAGGTTTCGGGATACGTACCTTCGGACGGCGCGCGTGATGCAGTCATCAAGGCGGTCAAGGCGAAATTCCCCGGCCGCGAAGTGAGCGATAAGCTGCAGCTCGGCGCTGGCGAGCCGGCCGGATACGATACCTGTATCCTGTCGGCGGTTGCCGGTCTCAATCGTCTCGGCACTGGAACCGTCGCGCTGTCGGGCAAGTCAGTCGAACTCTCGGGAACCACCGAGGACGAAGCGCTCGCCATGGCGCTGCCGGGCGAGGTTCGCAATGCCGCGCGTGGTACCTGCGATACCAAGGTGCTCGTCCGCTACGACGATACCAAGAAACGTCAGGCAGCCGAGGAAGCCGCCGCGCGCGCCAAGGCCGACGCCGAGGCGGCCGAGCGTGCCCGCCGGGACGCTGATGCCTCCTCCGCCCGGTTGAAGGCCGAGCAGGACGCAAAGCAGGCGGCCGACGAGGAAGCCCGTCGCAAGGCCGCTGAGGCCGAAGCTAAGAGGCAGGCCGCGGAAGCGGAGACGCGCAAGGCCGTTTCGGCCGAGCAGGCGCGCCGTCAGGAAGAGGCGTCGGTCTGCGAGCGGGCGCTGCGTGGGGCTGCCCCAACGGGCATGATCCAGTTCGAGCGGGCGAGTGACGTCCTGCTGCGCGAGAGCCAGCCGGTGCTGCGCAAGCTCGTCGAGGTCGCCAACACTTGCCAGAATTCTAAGATCGAGGTCGAGGGGCACACCGACTCGGAAGGCATTCCGGAACGAAACCAGCCGTTGTCCGAACGGCGCGCGCAGGCGGTCGTGACGTTCCTCGTCGAGGCCGGTGTTCCCGCCGAGCGCATCAAGGCGATAGGGTACGGCGACACAAAGCCGATTGCGGACAATGCCACGGCCGAGGGCCGGGCAAAGAACCGTCGCATCGAGTTTACCGTCAAGGCAAAGTGAGCCTGTTGGCGGGCAGGGAACGTGGGTAGTGGGCGGCATGCCCGTGGGAGAGTACGACGATGTTCTATCTGGCCGAGCACCTGTTGATCCCGTGGCTGCCGATAGCGTTGGCGACGGGTTTCCTCGTCGGCTGGTATTCTTGCGGACCGGGCAGGGCGGAGGAATGATGCCCGCCGCGTCACATCGTAACCCCTTGTCGAAGGCTCGCGTTGTTATTGCTCAGTCGCCGGTCGGTGGGCTTGAGCCGGTTCGGAGTTGACCATGCTGTTTCTGCTGCTTCAGACGTTCGCGTGGATGCTGCTCGCCGGGTTCGTCGGTGCTATCCTGGGCTGCCTCTCGCGCCGCATTTTTGCGCCGGTCAGGGCCGAGGCTGTGCAGAGTGCGGCCGTATCGGCTGGTGCACCTGTGGCCACGCGCGGCCCGGTGGTGGAGGCCAGTAAGGCTCCGGCTACGGTAGGGGCCACCGCCGCTCCTGCGGTGAAGCCCTACGATTATCCGATCACGACGATCGGCATTCCCCGCGGCATCCCCGAGCTGGTCCAGCCACAGATCCAGAAGATCGACATACCGGCTTCCTCCGGTCCCTTGCCGGTCGCTGCTGCCGTTGCGACGGCAGCCGACGTGAAGATCGTGACCCCGGCTGCCGTCTCCGCTGCCGCGTTCACCTATCCGATTACGACAATTGGCATTCCGCCGGCCGTGCCTGGACCGTTCCCGCCGTCGTCGGCGCCGCCGGCCGCGCTCGCAGCCGTTCGCGGGGATGCGGCCCGGTTTGAACGCGCGCTGGCCGGACAGACCCCGGCTGCGGCGCAGCCCCGGCCCGAACCCCTTCGGCCGGAGCTTGGCCGAACCGCACCTCCGGCTACTCCTGCAACTCCAACGCCTGCGGCCCCATCACCCCAGGCGACATCGCCTGTCAAAGCCGAGACGGGCGGGGGTAAAGAGAACGGTGACAAGCTGGTGCCGATCGCGGCTGCTGCGGCGGCCGCCGCAACGGCTGCAGCCGCGGCGGCTCGGGCCACGCAGGTCGCGCCTGCGGCTCCCGTGACGGTCTCATCGACTGCTGCAGCGGCGGCTCCGGCGGAGACCTCCGCGGCCAAGTCGGTTGCGGCCGATGACTTCACGAGAATTCGCGCCATCGATCCCGATCTCCAGCGCCGTCTGAATGCACTCGGCGTGCTGCGCTTCGGCGATATCGCGAAGCTTTCGCCGTCGGATGTCGCGCGGCTCAGTCAGACGCTCGGGCTGCTCGGCAGGGTCGAGCAGGAGAACTGGATCGAGCAGGCGCAGATTCTTGCGTCCGGTGGGGACACCTATTATTCGCGCCGGCGGCAGCGGGGGGAGATTCCTCCGGCGAACCCGACCTGGGCGTCACAGCCGGCCCCGGCGTCGACGTCTGGCGCTGGTGCTGCGACGGCCGCCGCCGCTGCCGCTGCGGCGGCGAGTGCTGCTATGGCTGCCGGTGGCGCCGCTGCCGCCACGGCCGCGCACAACGCCACGGTCGAGCCTGTGAAGCCCGCCAAGCTGGCGGATGCCATTCGCTCGAACAATCAAGGCGGAGAAGCGGAACGACCGCGGTCGGATCTCTCGGGGCTTCGTTCGGTTCGTTCTGAGGCGCTTCGGCCCGACGTTGCGGCGACCGAGGGGCAGAGGGCCGGTCAGCCGCGCCCAATGTCACAGATCGACGATCTCAAACGCGTGCGTGGCATCGGCGTTCTGATCGAGAAGAAGCTCAATTCGCTCGGCGTGACGACGTATGAGCAGATTGCGAACTGGACCAACGCGGATATTGACCGCGTCAGCCAGATTCTCGACTTCAAGGGTCGTATCGAGCGCGAGAACTGGGTCGAGCAGGCGCGCATTCTGGCGTCCGGTGGACATACCGAGTTTTCTCGCAGGGTCGATCGCGGCGAGGCCTGAGGGGGCGGACGGGCGGAAGGTGTCTGCGTCGCCGGGCTTTCGTTATCCGTGCGGCTGTGACGAGCACGGTGTTCGAGGGGGGCGAGGCGCGGTTTCCCGCGTGCAACGTGGCGCGCGTTTGTCTGCGCCCCTGACCCAAGCCTATAGAGAGTCATCGCCCAATGCGTCTTGGCAGTCTGCAGGACCTGGCGGTCTGCGGCGCGTCATTCGTGGCTCAAGCGCGGGCGGGTGCTTCTCGAGGCCGGGGCCAGCCTTGCAGGATCGAGAGTGGCCGATGGAGGGGCCCACGGGACCAGTGATGGTGCAGGCAGCCCCTTTTTCGAGCGACGGCGCGCGACGGGGTGTGACTGCGGCCGTTTCAAACGGGCGAGTTCGCCGGACGGGTGGGTCAGTGGTCCGGTTTGTCGCAATCTGCCAGAAACTTGGCGATGACATCGATGGTGTGCGCGTCTCGCAGAAGGGGCGCGTGGCCTTCCCATCGGACGGTGTGGGCCGTGATGCGCGGATGACGCCGACGCATTTCGTCGACGGTCTTCGAGGATAGCAGGTCGGAATTCTCGCCGCGAAGAACCATGACGGGCACGTGCTTCAGCGCCTCGAACTGAGGCCACAACGCCGGCGGCGGACCCGAGAGGACCGAGAGGGACGCCGACAGTTTCGGGTCATAGCCAGGTACGGGTTTTCCGTCCTTTTCATTGAAGAACTGGCGGGCAATCTCCAGCCATTCGACGTCGGTCACGCGGGGGAACTGGCGTGCGTTCAGATCCTTGACGAGCCGAGCGGCATCGGACCATGAGTGTGGAAACGGCGTTCGGCCGACGTAGCCGGCAATGCGGGTCAGGCCGTCCAGGTCGATCACGGGGCCGATGTCGTTCATCACCACCGCGCCGATGGCGTTGGGTTCGGCGGATGCCATCACCATTGCGATGAGGCCTCCCCGGGATGTTCCCAGAATGGCCGCTCCTACCAATGATCGTAATGTGATGAAGTCCAGCACGTCCATCATCTCGACGGGCACCGCATAGTTCTTGGAGTCGGGGTCGTGCTCGGATCTGCCTCGTCCGCGCATGTCCAAGGCGTAGACCGGGCGGGGCCTCACCGGATCGTTGGCCAGCGCCGAGGCGATGATGTCGAAGTCGCGCGCGTTGCGGGTGATGCCGGGGAGGCAGATGACCGGGCGGCGTGTCGAGCGCGGCGCGGGGTAATGTCGGGCGTAGAGTTGGAGGCCGTCGCGGGAGGTGTAGTAGATGTCCTCGAACGGCGTGCGCTCTTCGGCGGCATGCAGCGTGGGTGTCACGATCTCTTCCCCTCCCCTTTCGCGGTCGGGCCCGCGGGGCAGTCCTCGCCGATATTGGAAAACCCGTTAGCCCCGCCGGGTGCGCGCGTCGAGTGCGTCGTTGGAAGTGGCGGGGCCGGCGCCGGTCATGCTCGCTCTTCTTGATCCGCGCTTCGGCTCAACCGGCGCGCTTTGGCTCGGTCTGTTGTGGCGCCGATGGCTCCGCCGGTTTTACCGAACCGCGTCCGCGGTTCAGGTCGATATCGAGTTGGAGCGCCTCGGCCTCGTTGCCGAGGCGCGCGCGATAGACCTGGATGTTCGACAGCACCTTTGCAACGTATTCGCGTGTCTCCTGGAAGGGTATGCGCTCGATCCAGTCCACCGGGTCGATCTTGCCGTCGCGGGGGTCGCCGAACTGCCTCATCCACTCGCGCGTGCGTCCTGGGCCGGCATTGTAGCCCGACAGCGTGAGCACGTAGGAGCCGCGGAACTCGCCCATGCGATCGCCGATATAGGACGAGGCAATCTGGGCGTTATAGGAGGCGTCCGGGAGCAGGCGATCGATCTCACATTTGATCTTGTAGTCCTTGCAGACATGCTGCGCCGTCACCGTCATCACCTGCATCAGGCCCTTTGCACCTGCGCCGGATACGGTCTGCCTGTTGAACTCGGTCTCCTGGCGCGTCACCGCGAGCAGCACGGGCGTCTCAGGCACTTTGCCGAGGGGCCGGAACGAGGGGAAGGTGTGGACCGGATAAGCATACAGCAGCATGTTCTGGCCTCGAGCGACGCCCGATTTTGCGTTGCGGAGGGCCATTTGCGTATCGCCCAACGCGCTCGCAAGGTGATTGACCATCGCGATCTCGGTCTCGGTCTCGAAATGGGAGCGCAGGTGTGCAAAGAACGCTCGGGGAATGGCAGGGTCGACACCCGATTTCTTGGCGACCAGAATGGCCTTTACCGCGTCGAGGCCGATGAAACGACTGGTCTGCTCGGAGGTCGGCGGGTCGGGCAGTTTGATGTCGATGCGGCGGTTCTTGGGATCGAGCCGGAGACGGGCGAGCTGTCCGTAGAACGTGTCGATTTCGCGGGCGGCCAACCCGTAGTGAGTTGCCGCACCCGATACGTCGGCGTCCGCCTCGGCGAGGCGGCCCAGCCAATATCCGGCCCGCGCGCGTGACAGGGGCCCGTCTGCGTTCTTCTGCGCCGTTTCGAAATGTGCCTTGGCCGCCTTTCGCTCGCCGAGAAACTGCATCGCGAGCCAGCCCGCCATAAAGGCCTGCTCCTTGGCCGGATTGACCGACAGCGGGCCGGGGTCCTTGATGAGGCCATAGGCCAGCTTGGGGTTGCCCTGGTTCAAGGCGGCGTAGGCCAGACCGCGACGTTCGACCCACCAGTCGTCGAGATTGGGCGTCAGGGCGGGGTCGTTGGGCGCCCGCTGGATCAGCTTTATGGCGTCGTCGTTCTTGTCCTGGCGGCGGAGCAACTGAATACGGTGGTAGAGGAAACCGTAGTCCGTCTTCGGCGCGCTCGGCAGCGCCTGGAGCATCTCGTGCTTGGCATCGTCGATCTTGGCCTTCTGGAAGACGTAGAGGCGGGCTTCCCCGCGCTTCTGCGCGTGCTGGTCGGTCAGCCGGTAGATTTGGCGGCGGATCGCCGGGATCCTTTCGGCCCGGTCCGGGGCCCAACGGATGTCGTCGATCATCAGACGATCGAGGCGCCACTGGTGGTCGGCCTGGGAGAGCATGCTGCCAAAGCGCTCCAGGAATGGTGTCTCGTAGACGGCCGGAACGTTCATGTCGCGCCAGACGCGCACCGCACGCCGTTTGGCCGCCTCTGTGTCGCCGAGGGCGAGATCGGCGGAGGCCAGCGCGGCGTGGCCCATGCCGGTTCGCGGCTCCTGGCCGTCGAAGCGCTTCTTGATCGCGGATGCCGTGCCACCGGAGGCGAACAGCAATTCCTCGTAGCGCAACGTGAGGATGCCTCGCTCCGGCCAGGCGGGGTTTTCGGCGAGAAACGAAACGTACTCGTCCAACTGGCCGTATCCGGCGCGAAGCCGGTACCACTGGACCAGCTTGAGACCGATGGGGTCCTTGATCTGAGCGCGAATCTCGAGCGCCTTGGCGGGATCCGTTTCCGAGATTGCCTTTATGGCCGACTTGACCAGTTGCGCCTGGTCGGGTGCGATGTCGTGGTTGCGGGCCTCGGCGATCGCCGCGTCGAAGGCCTTGAAATGCGCGATTTCCTTGTCGGTCCGGCGTATTTCCACCGTGGGGGCTGTTTCGGAGGCGGGAGCGGCCGGTGTCGTGGCGGCCGGGGCGGCCGACAGTTTCGCCGGCGGGGCCGGTCGCGCAGGTTCCGCCGAGGCAACGAGCGGCGCACATGTCGTCGCAAGCACGGCCGCGACGTTGAGCGCAAGGGAGACCACTTTGCGTGATTTCGCCTCGGATCGCGGGCTTAGCTCAGCTTGCGGGCTCAGTCTGGAGCGCCTAGACTTATCAAACACGTGATGGCCTTCTTCCCGGTCGGTTATCCTGGACAAGGTTGCCTGCGAGGATCAAGTGGTCAAGCGCGCGGCTATTGCTGTCGCGGCGTTTAATGGTCTTACGTGAGTACACGCGTCGTTAGCGGCCGGTCGCGGCCGAATTATGCCTTAACGTCATCCCGCTACCGGCTCGATATGCCGGCGTGTGGTGTCCAGGGGCGATGGAAGCCGGAGACAGAACCGTGAAGATAAGAGGCTCGATTACGGCACTGATCACGCCGTTCGACGGCGCTGCCGTTGATGACGACGCAATGATCCGCCTGATCGACTGGCAGATCGCCGAGGGCACACATGGGCTCGTACCGGTCGGGACGACAGGCGAGAGCCCGACGCTTTCGCACGAGGAGCACAAGCACGTCGTCGAGTTGACGATCAAGGCCGCGCGCGGTCGAGTGCCGGTGATCGCGGGCACGGGCTCGAACTCGACCGAGGAAGCCATCGAGCTGTCGCAGCATGCCGAGCAGGCGGGCGCGACGGCGGTGCTGATCGTCACCCCCTACTACAACAAGCCGACGCAGGCTGGCCTCTACGCCCACTACAAGGCCATCAACGACGCCATCAACATCCCCATCCTCATCTACAACATTCCGGGCCGCTCAGTGATCGACATGCGCGTCGAGACGATGGCGAAGCTCGCGAAGCTGCCCAACATCGCTGGCGTCAAGGATGCGACCGCCGACATGCAGCGAGCCAGCCAGCAGATGCTGGCCTGCGGGCCGGACTTCATCCATCTGACGGGTGACGATGCGTCGACCCTAGGCTTCATGGCGCACGGTGGCCATGGATGCATTTCGGTGATCTCGAACATCGCTCCACGCCAGTGTGCGGAATTCCAGAACGCCTGCATGGCCGGCGACTTCGCGAAAGCGCGGCGCATCCACGAGGCGCTGATGCCGCTGCACGACGTCATGTTCATCGAGGCCAATCCGTCGCCGGTGAAATACATTGCGTCGAGGCTCGGTCTTTGTGGCGGGTCGCTCCGGTTGCCATTGGTGCCCGTGACGCCGGAGAGCGCGGCTCGGATAGACAGTGCCATCGAGGCGAGTGGTCTACTGCGGCAGGCGGCGGCGGAGTAGGCGGTAACTACCTGTGGCCAAGCCAGATCCCAATCACAAGGTCATTGCGGAGAACCGCAGGGCCCGCTTCGAATACCACGTCGGGGAGACGTTCGAGGCGGGTCTCATGCTGAGCGGGACCGAGGTCAAATCGCTGCGCAAGGGTGGGGTGAACATCCAGGAGAGTTACGCCTCCTACGAGGACGACGGTCTCTACCTCATCAATTCCTACATCCCCGAATATCGCGAGGCGGGTAAGCATCTCCAGCATGACCCGCGCCGAAAGCGGAAGCTGCTGATGCACGCGGGTGAAATCGCCAAGCTGTCGATTGCGACAGAGCGCAAGGGCTACACGATCGTACCGCTCGAGATCTATTTCAACGCCAAGGGCATGGCGAAGCTGAAGCTCGCGCTTGCCGAGGGCAAGAAGCTTCACGACAAGCGTGAGGCCGACAAAGCGCGAGACTGGAACCGGGAGAAGTCCCGCCTGATGCGCGAAAAGGGCTGAGAAGCGTGGTCGGTGGCGGTGACATCGCCCGGCGCATCGAAGGCGCGGCATTTCCAAGCCTCGCGTTTGCCTCGACCCGCGGCGGTACGGTGGGGCTGGCACAAGCCCAGGGCATCGCGGTCGTCTTTCTTTATCCATGGACGGGACGGCCCGGCGTGGCCAATCCTCCAGGCTGGGACGATATTCCCGGAGCGCATGGCTCGACGCCGGAGGCAGAGGGGTTCGCGCAGCAGCATGACGCTTATGTTCGCGCGGGGCTCACGATCTATGGTCTCAGCGGTCAGTCACGTGATTGGCAGGCCGAGTTCTCGGAGCGAATGCGGCTGCCGTTCGCCCTTTTGTCGGATGAGCCTCTCGCGCTTGCGCGCACACTCGATCTGCCCACCTTCGAGACCGGCGGGGTCGTTTATCTGACGCGCTTGACGCTGGTGGTCCGGGATGGCCGGATCATCCATGTGACCTATCCGGTCGAGGAGCCTGCGGGGCATGCCGCCCGGTTGTTCGAGGCGCTGCAGGGGCTGGGGCTTCTCAGCGCGGGGCGCCGATGAGACGGCGCGCGGCGGCAAAAATCTCGTCGAACATGCGGGGCGTCAGAACGCCCGTGTTCGTATTGTATCGGGAGCAATGGTAGCTATCGATCATGGTGACGCCTGTCGGCAATTCGTGGTGTGCGCCGTGAACAAACGGGTAGGCGGCCTTCCTTTGCGACAGCGCCGTCAGAACCGCATCGTGGGCGATACGCCCGAGTGCGACGACGGACTTCAAGTTCGGGAGTGACGAAATCCGCGCCTTCAGGAACTCGTTGCAGTTCTTGATCTCGGCTGGCGTAGGCTTGTTCTGAGGCGGCACGCACCGGACCGCATTTGAGATCATGCAATCTAAAAGGACCAAGCCGTCGCCGGGGTCGGCGCCATAGGTGCCGCGGGCGAAGCCGTGGGTGAGCAAGGTCTCGTAGAGCAAGACGCCTGCGTGGTCACCCGTGAACGGGCGGCCCGTGCGATTGGCGCCTGAGAGGCCCGGTGCCAGTCCGACAACGAGCAGGCTCGCATCGTCGCGCCCGAACGAAGGCACGGGCGCGTTATGCCAAGACGGCTCCCGGCCACGCGCTTCGCTGAGAAATGCATGGAGGCGGGGGCAGATGCAGCAATCGGCGTGAGGCTCTGGCGACGACACGTGAACCTCGAGCGGCGGGTTTCAGACTTCGACGTCTGCGTCGCTCGCCGGTATCACACTCTCGCGCGAAGTCGAGGGGGGGCGGGGTGTGAAAGCCCGCGGCTCGCGCTGGGGGCGGGGTGTCGAGGGATCGCGGCAGATCAATTGTTCGAGGTCTGCGATGTCGACGAACTGGTCGGCCTGACGGCGCAGCTCGTCGGCGACCATGGGCGGAGACGTCTGGAGCGTCGAGATGACGCTGACGCGCTTGCCCTTTTGCTGGAGAGCGCTGACGAGGCTTCGGAAATCGCCATCACCTGAAATCAGAATGAGGTGGTCGAGGCTTTCGGCCAGACGCATGGCGTCGACGGCGAGTTCGATGTCCATGTTGCCCTTCACCTTGCGGCGGCCGGAGCCATCGGTGAATTCCTTCGTGGGCTTCGTGACCATCGTGTACCCGTTGTAATCGAGCCAATCGATCAACGGCCGTATCGACGAGTATTCCTGGTCTTCTGCGAGGGCGGTGTAATAATTCGCCCGGATCAATTGGCCGCGCTGGCGGAAATACTGCAGCAGCCGCTTGTAGTCGATATCGAAGCCGAGAGACTTGGCAGTGGCGTACAGGTTGGCGCCGTCGATGAAGAGAGCAATGCGCTCCTGCTGGTAGATGTGCATTCCGGAAAAACCTCAATAATTTGAACGGGATGAAGCCCCGCATCTCGTCTCTGTCTTCAAAAGCGCGTCACTCGGAGAGCGGCGTCTGCTTTCACCGGGAGATCAGCACTGGACGGGCGGAGCGCTTTGGCGCGCTTCAGTTTGCCCAGTCAACCGCAGAGCGCCTAGAGGACCGTGACCTGGAGATGCGCCTGCTCAATATGCTGATCTACGTAGTTACGTTGCTCTCTGTTTCAACCGGCGGGGGTGCTGCATACCGTTTGGTATGTCCGCAGTTCGGAACCGAAGGGGCTCCAAACATCACGAGTGGTGCGTCCCGTGCCGATCCTTCGACGGTGAGACACCCCAGGGAAGGCTCGAAGCTTTCCCATGGAGGCGACCGCGAGCGGCAGTCGATTGTTTGATCTCCTGAAATTGACTTCTTCAGTGGCAAGAGCGACGGTGCAAAAATATACATTGCAGACGCGCTTAACCGCTGCGATCGAAGCCTCTGGATAGGCATCTCTCGATGCCGTAAACGTATTGAACGGGAAATAGTTCCCAAAAAAAATTCGCTAAGGCTGATCTGTGTACGACAACCTCTTCTACCTCGCGGTGATGGCACTCGGGTTTGGCGCAAGTCTCGCGACGTACCGTGCGGTCGCGAGACGGAATGGCTGGCCGATGGGCGCCTTCCACGCCGATCTTCCCGCCGTACCGATCATGCTGGGATTGATTTCGGTGGTCGTTGGCGCGGTCTTTGCCGCCGCCCGGTTCGACGCGGGTGGATGGGTCATCCTCGGGGCTGGATTGATGTTCGGTCTACTTTGGACCGGACTGTTGCGCGTCGGATCGCAGACGTCCCTGTTCCTCGCGCCTCTTGTGACTGGGCTTTTGCTGCTCGGCTGGCTCGGCTCGCTGTTCGGATATGACCGGGCGGCAGCCGTTATCGAGAACCCGCGGGACTACTTGCCCAAGGTTCGTATCGAGCGCCGCACGCCGGAGGACGGCCAGTAGCCGGCGTCTCCTGGTGGAGTTGGCCAACTCGCCGCAAGCCGGGGATGGCGACTCGAGCGGCACTATCGACAACTTGGCTAGCTTCACAGTGCGCCGAAACTGCTCTAGGCACGTGCGTCGACGACGTGCGGTCGGCTTCGCGCCGCGCATCATTGGAGCAAGATCAAACCATGTCCAACCGGCGCCTTCATCCAGAGCAACCGAGCCACTTCGCATTCACGCCGGAGAATCAGGCATGGGCGGAGGTGACGATTGCGAAGTATCCGGCGGGTAAGCAGGCCGCGGCGGTCATCCCGCTGCTGTGGCGCGCGCAGGAGCAGGAGGGCTGGTGTACAGAGCCTGCGATCCGGAGCATCGCCAATATGCTCGGTATGGCTCATATCCGTGTGCTTGAGATCGCTACTTTCTACACGATGTTCCAGCTGTCGCCGGTTGGGAGCGTCGCTCACGTCCAGGTTTGTGGGACGACGCCGTGCCTGCTGCGTGGAGCCGATCAGATCGTGGCGGTGTGCAAATCAAGGATCGCAGAGGAGCCGCACACGCTGTCGGCCGACGGGCGTTTCTCGTGGGAGGAAGTCGAATGCCTCGGGAGCTGCGCCAATGCTCCGATGGTTCAGATCTTCAAGGACACCTACGAGGACCTGACGCCGGAGCTGTTCGAACGACTTCTCGATGGCTTTGCCGTTGGCAAGCCACCCAAGCCCGGCTCGCAGATCGGGCGGCAGGCAAGCTGCCCGGCGGGCGGGCCGACGACCCTCAAGACGGTTGTCGGCTGATCACGTCCCGTCAGGAGCCAAGTGTATGGGCCGCACCGCATTCGATGTCCTGGTCAAAGCCCTCGTGGCCGCTGGCTTCTTCTTCTTTTTGCAGACTTATCTGCTGAAGGCGTCCGTCGAAGTCGGCCTCCAATGGGCGGCCGTTGCGGCGCTGGGGGCTGGATACATCGCCTGGAGCCAAGCGAACCGGCGCTGAGCGTGTGCGCCGGCTGCGGTCGATCGTGAGGTTGACGTTCGTGAGCCTGACCAGCTTCGCGTCGATTTGAGCTTCCCGTGCCCACCCGTTCAGTGGGGAGATGGGGGTGGCGGCTCGGCTGGCTTGGCGTCGTGACGCCGGGCCGTCTTCAACACCTCGCACATTCTCCCGAGGCTTGAGCATGCCTTGTCGAGGAAGCCGAGCGTTCGCTCGCCTGAACGCAGGTGGCGGTCAAGGCTCGCCATCGTTCTGGCCAGGCCCGGATCGGTGTCGTCGAGCCAGATCCTGAACGTGCGGGCAAGCACGGTTGCGAGGCCGGTGATCCTGACCAGACCGACGGGGCCTTCCGTGTCGACGCCCGCAGCCTGCAGCATGGCCGACTGAGATTGGAGGAGGCTTTTCAGCACCGTGCCATCCAATGCTGCGGCCTCCGAGATGCTCCTCATGGCCGGTTTGTAGGTTTCGAGCACGTCGAAGCGGCTCATTATGACGTCGAAGATGGCGTCACGGGCGGGCTCGGCTGCCTTCCGCCTGGGTGCGCGGCGCAGAACCTCCTCATCCACCATGTCTGTGAAGGCCGCGAGTATCTCGGATTTGCGGGTAAATTCACGGCGTAGTTCGACGAGCGACATTCCGGCCGCTTCCGCAATGGCGGCCATCGTGACGTCCGGCCATTTGTGCTCGGCTGCCAGCCGCATCGTTGCAGCCACGATGCGGCCTTTCGGTGTGAGCGTGTCGATCATCGAACGGGGTCTCCTCGAGGCTTCGACCGCGGAGTGCGGCGGACGCGCTAGTATGGTGCCTCACAATTGCCGACCAGAAATCGCGACGAGCTCTTCGTCGGCATTTTTGAGACAAATACCACACTAAGTCTATGATTTTTCTAGTGTCTATTATGGCTCGCAAATGCCGTGAGAGAGTGCTGAAAATTGGTCGGCTTTTGCGAACCGGGACACTAGTAAGACGTTGGTTGCGCGGTGCCGGATCGCAATCGGTTGCCGCACAAAATTATATCTGGATCGCTGGATGGCAGGGTGACAGCGCGACCGATGGAGCGCTTCGGCGTTTGCGATGCAATTCCGACATGGTTCGTGACGGCGCCACCGGCCGCAGGAGTGGCGAGCGGAGAGCATCCGCCTAGGCGGATAGCTGCCGACTGCGTTCGGTGGCCTTGGCAACGGCTTTTTTCATCAGGTCCGTCAGCGCGCTTTCGCTCATCAGCACGTCGAGTGCGGCGGCGGTGGTTCCGCCGGGCGAGGTCACGTTCTGGCGGAGGGTCGCCGCCGCCTGAGGGGAGTGCGCCAACAGCGCCCCCGAACCGGCGACGGTTGCACGGGCCAGCGTCATTGCGACATCGAGGGGAAGTCCAGCCGATACACCCGCCTCGGCCATGGCCTCGACAAGAAGGAAGACGTAGGCCGGGCCGGAGCCGGATACGGCCGTGACCGCGTCCATCAGGGCTTCGTCGTGAATAACGACGACGTCGCCGACCGCGGCGAGCAGCGTCTCGGCAATCGCAACCTGGCGGGGGGTGGCCGAGGCATTGGCCACCATGGCCGTGATGCCGCGACCGATCGCGGCAGGTGTGTTGGGCATCGCCCTGACGATCGCGGCCCCATCGGGCAGGTGGCGAGCGAAGCTTGCGATGGTGCGGCCGGCGGCGATCGAAATGGTCAAGGTCTCGCGGGTCGCATGGGCGGCCAGCGCCGGGAAGACCTGATCCATCATCTGTGGTTTGACCGCGACGACCAGAACCGTGGGGGCTTCGAGCCCGTTCGAACCGAGACCCGCGCGGATCTCGATGCGGTGGCGGCGGCACATGTCCGCCACCTTGGGTGCCGGGCTCGGATCCTGGATCATGATGCGGGCGGGGTCGAGGCCGGCTTCGAGCCAGCCTGCCAGCATGGCGCCGCCCATCTTGCCAGCGCCCGCCAACAGGATCGGCCCTTCGACTTCGGGCAACGCGATACGGGACGTCTCGATGGTCGCCTCCACGTCAGTGGCGCCGTGCCGCTATTGGGCCCGGCCTTCGGTTTCGAACATGGCGCCAGCCAGCGCTTCGTGGCTTTCCCTGCCGGCCCAGACGACGAACTGGAACGCCTGATAGTAGCGCTCGCAGGCTTCAAGGGCGGCCCTCAGCATAGCCTCGCACTGGCGTGGGGTGGCCAGCGTGCCATTAAGGAGAAGGGCGTGACGGAACATGATCAACCCCTCCTGGGCCCACAGGTCGAAGTGACCAAGCCAGAGTTGTTCGTTGATCTGCGCGGTGAGCTTATACATCTCGGGCAGGCGCGTCTCGGGAACCTTGAAGTCGAAGGCGCAGGCGAGGTGCAGCGCTTCAAGGTCCTCACGCCAGTTCACCGACACATGGTAATCGGTCCAGTCGCCGGCCACAATCAGAGTGAGCTCGTCGTCGCCGATGCGGTCGACGGCCCACTCATGTCCCATGGCGAGCTGCTCGACGAGGTCGATCGGATTGATGGCGTAGCCACTGGCGGATTTCGAAGCACCCATTTCAAAGCTTTCGTTGGGGGCTCCAGGCCGATGCCCGGTGCCGTATGCCGTCATGCGATGGGGACGAAAACAGAGCCCCCTACGAGTCGCAATGGCGGTGGCCACGTTGTCCACGCTATCCCTAGGGCAACTGTTGCGTGTATCGGCACCTGTGCGTGGCTTACTGTCCCGAGCCAGGAGCGCTCAGTCTCGCCTCCAGGGCGGCAATACGCGCCTCCAGCGCCGCATTATCGGCGCGGGCCTTCTCGACCATGGCTTTCACAACCTCGAATTCCTCGCGCTTCACGACATCGAACTCGCGCAGCACCCGTTCGCCCTGCGACCGCACGAGGCCCTGCACTTCGCGCCCGACCCCTTGCGCGGCACCGGCAGCGTCTGTCATCAGCTTTGCAACTTCGTCGAGCAGACGGTTGGTGGTCTGGGTCAAGGGTTCGTCCTTTCGTTGTCGGCCATCGGGGCCCGTCATACGGTCGAGCCACGTTCAAGACTGTGGCGGGGCGTTCAGTGCCCGTGTCTTGGTTCGTCTAGAACATAACAGGTCGCATGGGCGGCCGCAAAGCGCGAGGGCACAGAAGCGATGCTGGCGATCCCGTTTCCCGATATCGATCCTGTGGCGTTCAGCGTCGGGCCGTTCAGCGTCAAGTGGTATGGCCTGTCCTATATGGCAGGGCTGCTGCTCGGTTGGCTTTATATCCGGCGCCTGCTGACTACGCCGTCCATCTGGTCCGGCAACAGGGCGCCCTTCGATGTCGTCAAGGTCGACGACCTTCTGCTCTACATGACGGTTGGCGTAATCCTCGGCGGCCGGCTTGGGTCGGTACTCTTCTATGAGCCGCAGTACTACATCAAGAATCCGCACGAGATTCTCATGATCTGGAAGGGCGGCATGGCCTTCCACGGTGCACTGCTCGGTTGCGGCGCCTCAATCTGGCTCTTTGCCCACCGCAACGGCGTCTCGACGTGGAGCACCATGGATGTTTGTGCCGCGGCCGTGCCGATCGGGCTGTTCTTCGGTCGCCTGGCGAATTTTGCCAACGGTGAATTGTTCGGCCGGCCGACCAGCATGCCTTGGGGTATGATCTTTCCGCGCGTGGTCGAGACCTACCCGCAATTCGCGTCGATCGAGCCGACGGGGCGTCATCCGAGCCAGCTCTACGAGGCCGCCGCGGAAGGGCTCATACTGTTTCTCGTCTTGCGCTACCTGACCCACTCGGCGCGGGCGCTGCACCGGCCCGGGATCGTCGTGTCGGTGTTCCTGATGGGATATGCCATTGCGCGTTCGACGTGCGAGCTGTTCCGCCAGCCCGATCCCTCGCACGCCTTTACGGTCGGCATCCTGACGCCTGGCATCGTCTATTGCATCCCGATGTTCCTACTCGGGCTGCTGTTCTGGCGCATGGCGATGAAGCGCGACCTGCCCGGTGGAACCGTCGCCGCGTGACGGCTCGGGGCGGAACGGGTCAGGGTGGAGCGGACGACGGGCGAGGGTATGATTGCGCCGCCCGTCGCGAGACGTCGCTCGCGTCGAAGCTGAAAGAGCGGTTGCGTCGTGGAGAGACGATTACGGTCGGCGGCTATATGGAAGCCTGCCTGCTGGACCCCGAATTTGGTTACTACCGCACGCGGGCGGCGATCGGGCGGAGCGGCGATTTCATCACTGCGCCTGAAATCAGCCAGGTGTTTGGTGAACTGATCGGGCTCTGGGCGGCCGTCGTGTGGCAGCAGATGGGCGAGCCGCATCGGGTCAGGCTGATCGAGGTCGGGCCGGGGCGGGGTACCCTCATGAGGGACGCCTTGCGGGCGGTTCAGCGGGTGCCTGCATTCAAGGCGGCGCTTTCCGTCGAGCTCGTCGAGCCCAATCCTTTGCTTTGCGCCTTGCAGCGGGATGTGCTCGCGGGGGCGGGGGTGGCGGTCTCGTTCCGGCAGGAGCCGTTCGTGGCGGCGGACGCAGCGGGGGGGCCCGCAATACTGATCGCCAACGAGTATCTCGATTGCCTTTCGGTGGAGCATGCGGTCACGCTGCGCGATCCGACGACGGGCGAGACTGTTCGGGGATTGAGAACGATTGCTCTCGGTATCGACGACAGGCTGGAGTTCGGGGTCGTCGGGATGGGGACGGACTCCACGGCGGGCATCCCATGTGTACACCCCAACGCGGAGAGCGCGGGAACGGGTTTTGTCGCGCTAGCACCGATCAGGGAATACCGCGATCTGCGGCCGCTGTTCGATGGGCTTTGGCGGGCGCATCTCGGGCATCCCTTCGCCGGCCTGTTCATAGACTATGGGTACGCGGAATCGGGGACGGGCGAGACCTTGCAGGCCGTGCGCAATCACCGGTACGAAGACGCGTTGACGTCGCCGGGGGAAGCAGACCTGACGGCCGAAGTCGACTTTGATGACCTGCGGCGGACGGCTTCAGGGGCCGGCTTCGGCGTCGACGGCCCGGTGACGCAGGGCGAGTTCCTGGGGGCGCTTGGCATCATCGAGCGGGCATCGCGGCTGATGGCAGCCAATCCGGCGATGGCCTCACAGATCGAGGTCGATATCGCACGCCTGATGGCACCGGGCGGAATGGGCACACGCTTCAAGGCGCTGGGTATCCGCTCGCCGGACTTGCCGCCGCTGCCGGGTTTTCCTACTTCCTGCTCCTAGATCTTCCGGGCGGGTCGAATTCAAACGAGCCGCATCAGGGGCCGTGGGGCGCCCTGCCGGATCCGACACAGATGGGATTGGCTCATGGGTGACCTCAAAGCGATCGAAGCCGCCTCACTCGCGTCGCTCGGCGGTATCCGGCACGGATTCTTCACGAGGGAGGGCGGGGTCTCGCAGGGGATCTATGCCGGGCTCAACTGCGGGCAGGGATCGAGCGACGATCCTAACCACGTGATCGAGAACCGGGCGCGCGTCGCTCGACATCTCGGGGCCACCGATGCGCGGGTGCTGACGATGCACCAGGTTCACAGTGCGGCTGCCTTCGTTGTTGATGGGCACATTCCCCGCATCCACCTGCCCCAGGCCGACGCCGCCGTCACGCGGACGCCGGGGCTCGTCATCGGCGTGCTGGCGGCGGACTGCGGTCCAGTGCTGTTTGCGGATGAAGATGCGGGGGTGATCGGTGCGGCGCACGCCGGCTGGCGCGGTGCGCTCGGTGGGGTCTTGAAGGCTACGGTGGCAGCGATGGAGGGGCTCGGGGCGCGCCGCGAGCGGGTCGTCGCCGCCATCGGGCCCTGCATCAACCAGAGTTCCTACGAAGTCGGCCCCGAATTTGAGAAGCAATTGCTCGATCATGATCCGGCCAACGTCGCGTTTTTTGCGCCGATGGGGGAGGGCCAGCGGGCGCATTTCGATCTGCCCGGTTACATCGAGGCGCGATTGGGCAATCTTGGGCTGAAATCCGTCGAGCGACAGGCCCACTGCACCTATAGCGACGAATCGAGATTCTTCTCGTTTCGGCGCGCAACTCACCGCTCGGAAGCGGATTATGGGCGCCAAGTCTCCGCCATTGTGCTGATCTAGCAAGGTAATCCACAGCTCAAGTTGACCGTGAAACCGCCGGAATCACGGCCTTTTCATGATTTGCCAAGGTTTGACGACCGCGGGGCATAGACGGGAGGGGTTTTTCAGCCCTACCCGTATTCAATGAAGCGGTGACAACGTAATGTAATCAGTGGGGTGCGTTCTTTTCCCGTCCGCTCTAGATTGTGGCATCGGGCCTCGACCGACAAGGAACGTCATCATGACGACCAACCGCACGATATGCGACCGAACGGGTGCTTACCGTTTCGCGTCAGTTGTGAAGCCAGACTGGGCGCGGATTGCCGTGGCTGGAATCGCCGCTCTCGGTTTGGCTGGATGCGAAAGTAGCAACCTTCTGTCGAGCGCTCCGCCCGAGACCTCCGTCGCTGCGCCGCAGGTGGCCAAGACGAAGACCGTTGCCGTTTATCCTGTGCTGGCCGCGCCCGATCCGCTGAACAAGCAGATCCAGGCCGATGTGGCTGGCTCGATCGACCGGTCGCGGTTCCAGGTGCTGACCGTGACAGACGGCTCCACGCCGGCCGCGGACTATCAGTTGCGTGGCTATGCGACGGCATCGAAGGACAAGTCCGGCGCAAAGTTCTCCTACTTCTTCGACGTGCTCGATGCGCAGGGGCAGAAGCTCAACCGTATCGCCGGGGAGGAGCCGCTCAAGGTTGCCGCCAAGAGCAAAGATCTCTGGCCGGCGGTGACCCCGGACATCGTCAAGTCGATCGGAACCAAGACCGCGGCCTCGTTCGCGGCGGGCATCGCGTCGGGCACGCCGGTCGCGGGCGGTTCGCCCGCTGGGGGCAGCGCTTCGTCGGGCGGCGCCCAGCCCGTTAAGGCGGTTGGCCAGACGCCACCTCAGCCAGCGACTGCGGCGGCGCCTACCGCGGATGTCCCTGTCTCGAAGGCCGCCGTCACCGGTCCGCTCACCGTGGCCGTGTCTCCGGTCAGCGGGGCACCTGGAGACGGCGACACGGCTCTTACGACTGCCTTGAAGGCGGAACTCAAGAAAAAGGGGCTGACGGTCGTCGAGAGTGGTCCTGCGACATACAACGTGCAGGGTAAGGTGACGACGACGCCGACCGAGCAGGGTTCGGAGTCGGTCAAGATCGCCTGGGACGTCAAGGATGCGGGTGGCAACCGCATGGCGACCGTCTCCCAGGGCAACACGGTCGAGAAGGGTGCTCTCAGCGGAACCTGGGGTTCGACCGCAGGCGACATCGCCGCCGCTGCCTCCGCTGCGATCCTGCCACTGCTGAAGAAGCCCGACGCGGCGGCGGCACCGGGGCCGGGCCGTCAGGCGTCGGCGGCGGGCTCCGTACAGTAGTTTTGCCCGGCTCCGAGGCCCGGCTTCGAGCTGTGAACGTGCGGTGGCTTCAGGTCCTCACCGCCCGTGAAACCGGGCGCCAGCGGCATTCTGGACGCTTGCCGGTCGTTTACATTGCACCTGCACACTGCTAGCAGTGTCACCATTCTGTCATGGTAGCGGAGGGTTCCGATGTCGTTCGATGCTGCAGCTCGCAACGGACGCGACAGGCCGCTCCTGAAGCTCGTTGCCGGCAATAGCAACCGTCCCCTGGCTGAGGCCGTTTGCAGCTATCTGGGCGCGCCGCTGACCAAGAGCAAAGTCACACGGTTCGCTGATCTCGAGATCTTCGTGGAGATCCAGGAGAATGTGCGCGGCGAGGACGTCTTCGTCCTGCAGTCGACGTCGTTTCCGGTCAACGACAACCTGATGGAGCTGCTGATTCTGATCGATGCGCTGAAGCGATCCTCGGCGCGGCGGATCACGGCGGTCATTCCCTACTACGGGTACGCTCGGCAGGATCGAAAGCCGGGCCCGCGCACGCCGATCTCGGCCAAGCTCGTCGCAAACCTCATCGAGCGCGCGGGTGCAGATCGCGTTCTGACCCTCGACCTTCACGCTGGGCAGATCCAGGGCTTCTTCGACATTCCTACCGACAACCTGTTCGCCGCGCCGGTGATGGTGCGCGACATCCAGGAGACGATGCCGATCGACAACCTCGTCGTCGTTTCGCCGGACGTCGGTGGCGTCGTGCGCGCGCGCGCGCTCGCCAAGCGCATCGAGGCGCCAATCGCGATCTGCGACAAGCGCCGTGAGCGACCCGGCGAGAGCGAGGTTATGAACGTCATCGGCGACGTTCGCGGAAAGTCGTGCGTGCTGATCGACGACATCGTGGATAGCGGCGGTACGCTCTGCAACGCGGCAGAGGCCTTGCTGGCCAAGGGTGCGACCGAGGTCATCGCCTACATAACGCACGGGGTCCTCTCGGGGGGGGCCGTTTCTCGCATTCAGAACTCGCGGCTGAAGTCGCTCGTGATCACCGACAGCATCCAGCCGACACCCGCTGTTCAGGCGGCGACGAACATCCGGGTGCTTCCTATCGCGCCGTTGCTCGGCGAGGCCATCGCCCGGACCAGCCGCGAAGAGAGCGTTTCCAGCTTGTTCTATTGAGGGCTGGGAAGGCTAGGGACTTGCCAGGGTGGCCGTTCTCGGCTACTAGGCCGTTCTTAAATCCGACACACCTGTAACGCCTGAAGGTTAAGCGCGGTGCGCTGACTTCATCAGCATTCGTTTTCAACACTCGAGAGCCTGCCCCATGAAGCGCGACCCCGATTGCCACCCCGACTACCACCAGATCCGCGTTCTGCTGCCGAACGGTTCCGAGTTCGTGACGTACTCGACCTACGGCAAGGAGGGCGACACGCTGGCCCTCGATATCGATCCGTCGACGCATCCGGCCTGGACCGGCGGCGACCAGAAGCTCATGGACCGCGGCGGCCGCCTTTCGAAGTTCAAGAAGAAGTTCGAAGGCATCTTCTAAGGTTTGGTCGTCCTGGGATTATTCCCGGCGATTTGAATTGGGGGGCGCGGCGTGAGCCGCGGCCCCTTTTCATTTGGCGGACGTCGTCCGTGTGGGAAGCGCATGGCGGTTCAAGGTGCGCCGCCACGCGCCGGCCTTCAGCGCTCCGGTCGATGGCACTGATTTTGGCAAGCCGACCTGAGGTCGCCGGGCAACCCGGCGAATGTATTGAACAGGTCCGGGGGCTTTGGCGACGCCTTCAGGAGCGGCGGAAGGCGTCGTGGAGGCGTATCACCTGTGCGCCGACAGGGTTCACGGGGGAGGGTGCCGCGCGGGTGGTCGTATCCGGGAGCCCGGAGGGGCCTGCGGGCAGGCTATCGAGTTCGTTGATGCGCGAGAGCATCTCGAAGCTCTCCTCGATCAAGCCGCGCAAGGAGTCCGGCAGTTCGTCGAAGCCCTTGGTGTGGGATGGGCGACCGATGGGCTGCAGCTTGAGGCGCTTGCGCTTTGCAGCGGCGTCGCCCTCGCTGATTTCGCCGTCGCGGAGTGCGCGGCGGAGGAGCAGCCAGGATGCGATGTCGAGAAGGCGCGCTGTGAGCCGCATGCTCTCGGTCGCGTAGAGGACCGTAATCGGCGGAGGGAGCCCCTTGGACTCATTGCGGCCGGGACCGTCAAGATAGCTGGCGGTCCGCTCGACGAGCGCCATGCCCTCCTTGAAGAGAGCTTCGAAGTGAGCCGCCTGTACGCGCTCGCTCAAGGCGAACGTGACGCTCTGATTTGTTTCGCCGTCTCCGGCCGTCGTCTTGTTACCCATGACCCAACGCGACTTCTGCATTTACTGAAAGCTCACCATACACACGCCGTGATGCCTCAACCAGCACCAACACAACGTTAAGATTACGGCTGAGGAGTGGAATTCTTCGGCAATTGTGCTCCGGGACCACTTTGACTGAAACGCGAAGGGGGAGCCACACTATCAATGTGGCTCCCCCGGCGCAGGAGTCGTGCCCGAATACGCAGGGCCCTTCGAACATCGCTCGACAGAGTTAAGTCTTGGTTTCGGCGCCGCCGACTTTCGCGCGCTATGCTCGGAATATTTCAGCGGCGGCGGCGGCCTGGCGCTGCTTGCTCGCGATTTCCGTCTTGTGCCGCTCGATCTCGGCCTCGAGCGCGGCCACGCGGGCTTCCAGCTCGGCAATGCCGAGCGTGTCGAGCGGCTCACCGGTCGCGATGCCCCTCAGGGGTTTGAATTTCGGCTCGTCCCAATCCATGACGGGCTGCTCCGTTTCGGTGTCACTTGACGTTTGATCCTAACACCGCTTCAGGGTTCATCTCCAGTATGCCCACGAGGACACGCCATGAGCTCGACAGTCGCCACCTCCTTCATGACTGCCATGACCGTCAAGGCGCCCGGCGGTCCTGAGATGCTGGAGGCCACGCCGCGTCCGATGCCGGTGCCGGGGGCAGGGCAGGTGCTGATCGCGGTCGAAGCCGCCGGTGTGAACAGGCCCGATGTGCTTCAGCGCCAGGGGAGCTATCCCGCGCCGAAGGGGCATTCCGACATTCCAGGTCTCGAGGTTGCCGGTCGCGTCGCGGCCATCGGGGAGGGCGTTGGCCGTTTTCGCGTGGGCGACAGCGTGATGGCGCTCGTCAACGGCGGCGGCTATGCGAGCCACTGCCTGGCGGAGGAGGGGGCGACGCTGGCGGTCCCTGCTGGGCTCACGATGGTCGAGGCGGCGGGGATACCCGAGACCGCGTTCACTGTCTGGCACAACGTATTCGAGCGGGGGGGGCTCAAGTCTGGGGAGTGGCTGCTGGTTCACGGTGGTACGAGCGGCATCGGCGTGATGGCGGTTCAGATCGCGAAGGCGCGTGGGGCGAAAGTCATCGTGACGGCCGGCTCGGACGAAAAGTGCCGGGCCGCCAGCGCGCTCGGTGCAGACCGGGCCGTCAATTACAGATCGGAGGACTTCGTCGAGGCCGTCAAGGAGGCGACAGGCGGCAAGGGCGTCGACGTCATTCTCGACATGGTCGGGGGCGACTACGTCGAGCGGAATATTCGCGCCGCCGCCGAGGATGGCCGGATCGTCAATATCGCCTACCAGCAGGGCTCGAAGGTGACCGTCGACATGATCCGCGTGATGTTGAAGCGGCTGACGCTCACCGGGTCGACGCTTCGCATCCGCGCGAAAGAGGTGAAGGCTGGAATTGCGGCCGCCGTCGCGCGCGAGATCGTGCCGCTGATTGCCGAAGGCAAGGTGAAGGTCGTCGTCGATCACACCTATCCGCTGGCGGAGGCTGCCGAGGCCCACCGCCGGATGGAGGCGAGCGCCCACATCGGCAAGATCGTGCTCACGGTCTGAGTTCGAAAACGCCGGCGGCCTGCTCCTCGTTGAGAAGCAGGCCGCCGAAGTTCGAATACACCGATTGCAGCGTCTCAGCGCGGCAGCGTGGTCTTGCCCATCAGCGATAGGTCGATGGCGTGCGCGGCCTGCCGGCCCTCGCGGATCGCCCATACGACGAGCGACTGGCCGCGGCGCATGTCGCCGGCGACAAACAGCTTGGATCGGCTGGTCGCATAGTGCCGGTCGTCGGCCTTGACGTTGCCGCGGGCGTCGACGTCGAGGCCGAGGCCTTCCGTCATGGGGGACACGAAGCCCATGGCGAGCAGCACCAGATCAGCGGGGATCTCGAACTCGCTGCCCGGGATCTCCTTGAACCTGTCATCGACCTTGACGCAGACGAGCTTCGTGACGCGGCCGTCCTTGCCTTCGAAGCGCTTGGTGTTGACGGAAAAATCGCGCGTTGCACCCTCGGCCTGGCTGGATGAGGTGCGCATCTTCAGAGGCCAGTTCGGCCACGTGAGATCTTTGTTCTCGTGCTCGGGGGGCATCGGCATGATCTCGAGCTGCGTCACCGACAGTGCACCCTGGCGGAAGCTCGTGCCGATGCAGTCCGAGCCGGTGTCGCCGCCGCCGATGACGACGACGTGACGGCCCTGAGCGATCTCACCGGTTGAGCGGTTCGACAGTGGCTCGCCGGAGACGCGGCGGTTTTGCTGGGGCAGGAAGTCCATGGCGAAGTGGATGCCCTGGAGGTCGCGGCCGGGGACGGGAATATCGCGTGGCTTCTCGGCGCCGCCCGCCAGCAGCACGGCGTCAAACTCGGCCTGGAGGGCTTCGAGCGTCACCGTCGAAGTCGGACCAACCGGCGTGTTGCAGTGGAAGGTCACGCCTTCGGCCTGCAGCTGCACCACGCGGCGCTCTACGATGTGCTTTTCCATCTTGAAGTCGGGGATGCCGTAGCGGAGCAGGCCGCCTGGAAACGCGTTCTTCTCGTAGACATGAACGTCATGTCCGACGCGAGCAAGCTGCTGGGCGGCGGCGAGGCCGGCGGGGCCTGAGCCGACGATCGCGACGCGCTTGCCGGTTTTGTGCTTGGGCGGCTGTGGCACGACCCAGCCTTCCGCGAAGGCGCGGTCCGCGATGGCAGCCTCGATCGTCTTTATGGTGACCGGCTTGTCGTCGATGTTGAGCGTGCAGGCGGCCTCACAAGGAGCCGGGCAGATGCGACCCGTCACTTCGGGGAAGTTGTTCGTCGAGTGGAGGTTGCGGGCGGCCTCCTTCCAGTCACCGGAATAGACGAGGTCGTTCCAGTCGGGGATCTGGTTATTGACCGGGCACCCGTTGTGACAGAACGGGATGCCGCAATTCATGCATCGGGCAGCCTGGTTCTTCAGCTCGGTGTCCGCCAGCGGAACGACGAACTCGTGCCAATGTTTCAAGCGTTCATCGACAGGGCGGTAAGCCCGATCCACGCGCTCGAATTCCATGAAACCTGTCGGCTTGCCCATCGTGAAGTCCTCGCATACTCGCGGTGCGGCAGTCCGAAGGCGCGCCCGCAAATTGTCAACCGTCTATATCGCTCTGGTGATGTGCCGTCATCGTTCGGCAGACGTGGGCGGCATTTTCGAGAACGCCGCCCTTTGCTCAGTCATTCCGCGGCTACCGGCACCTTCGCCAGATCGGCGAGGGCGCGCTCGTATTCCGTCGGCATCACCTTGCGGAATTTCGGCAGGTAGCCTGCGAAATTCGCGAGGATGGCCTGAGCCTTCGCCGAGTTTGTGTAGTGGGCGTGGCGAGCGATCAATGTATGCAACCTGACGGCGTCGTCGTAGCGCATGTCGCCCATTACATCGGCGAGCGGGGCTGTCGCACCGGGGCGGTAGGAAAGCCGCGACAGCACCTTGGCGTCGCCCTCGATCGCGTCGAGGCGCACCATCTCAGGATTGACGCGCTTCTCGAAGTCGCCAGCCTCGTCCAACACATATGCGATGCCGCCCGACATGCCGGCTGCGAAATTCCGGCCGGTTGGTCCGAGCACGACAACGCAGCCGCCCGTCATGTACTCGCAGCCATGGTCGCCCGTGCCCTCGACGACGGCGAAGGCACCAGAATTGCGGACGGCAAAACGTTCGCCGGCCACGCCGCGGAAGTAACAATCGCCTGCGATTGCACCGTAGAGAACAGTGTTGCCGACGATGATGCTTTCCTCGGGTACGATCTTCGACAAGGCGTTCGGGCGCACGATGATCTTACCGCCCGAGAGGCCTTTGCCTACGTAGTCGTTTGCTTCGCCGACGAGATCTAGCGTTACGCCCCTGGCCAGCCACGCGCCGAAGGACTGCCCGGCCGTTCCTTTCATGGAAAGCCAGATCGTGTCCTCCGGGAGGCCTGCGTGTCCATAGCGCTTGGCGACTTCGCCCGACAGCATGGCACCTGCGGAACGATTGACGTTGGTGATGGCAACGTCGGCCTTGACCGGCGTGCGTGCGTCGAGCGCCGGCTTCGCGAGATCAATCAGCTTGCGGTCAAGCACCGCTTCGAGACCGTGGTTTTGCCGCTCGACGTGGCGGGTGGCCACCGTGGAGGGGACATTCGGCTGGTGGAACAGCTTCGAGAAGTCGAGGCCGCGAGCCTTCCAATGCGCAACGACGCGGCTTTGGTCGATCACGTTGGTTTCGCCGATCAGTTCGTCGAGCTTGCGCACGCCCAGCGAAGCCATGATCTCGCGAACCTCTTCGGCGACGAAGAAGAAGTAGTTGATCACGTGCTCCGGCTTGCCCTTGAATTTCGCGCGCAGGATGGGGTCCTGGGTCGCGACGCCCACGGGGCAGGTGTTCAGGTGGCACTTGCGCATCATGATGCAGCCAGCCGCGATCAGTGGAGCCGTCGCGAAGCCGAACTCGTCGGCACCGAGTATGGCGCCGATGATCACGTCGCGTCCCGTGCGCAGGCCGCCATCGACCTGCACCGCGATGCGGCCGCGCAGACGGTTCAGCACCAGGGTTTGATGTGTTTCGGCAAGGCCGATCTCCCACGGCGAGCCGGCGTGCTTGATCGAGGTGAGCGGGGACGCGCCCGTACCACCCTCGAAACCGGAGATCGTCACGTGGTCGGCTCGCGCCTTGGCGACGCCGGCGGCGACGGTGCCGACGCCGACCTCGGACACGAGCTTCACCGAGACGTCGGCGCGTGGATTGACGTTCTTCAGATCGTAGATGAGCTGAGCCAGGTCTTCGATCGAATAGATGTCGTGATGCGGCGGCGGCGAAATGAGGCCCACGCCCGGTGTCGAGTGGCGGACCTTCGCGATCGTGGCATCGACTTTGTGGCCTGGCAGCTGTCCGCCCTCGCCGGGCTTGGCGCCCTGCGCCATCTTGATCTGCATCATGTCGGAGTTGGCAAGATACTCCGCCGTGACGCCGAAACGTCCCGAGGCGACCTGCTTGATTGCGGACCTGAGGCTGTCGCCGTTCGGGAGGGGCTGGTAGCGATCGGCTTCCTCGCCGCCCTCGCCGGTGTTCGACTTGCCGCCGAGGCGGTTCATGGCCACGGCGAGCGTGGTGTGGGCCTCGCGCGAGATCGAACCGTAGCTCATGGCGCCGGTGGCGAAGCGCTTGACGATGTCGCTGGCGGGTTCGACCTCATCGAGAGGCACTGGTGTCCGGCCGAGCTCGGCCGCCGACTTCAGGCGGAACAGACCTCGTATCGTGTAGAGCTGCTCGGACTGGTCGTTCACCGCCTTGGCGAACTCGCGGTACTTGTCTGGCAAGTTACCGCGAACGGCGTGCTGGAGATCGGCGACGACGCCTGGACGCCAGACGTGGGCTTCGCCTCGAATGCGGAACGCGTAGTCGCCGCCGACGTCGAGGGTATCGGTCAGGACGGGTACATCTCCGAAGGCTTCGCGATGGCGGTCGACGGTCTCACGGGCAACCTCGCGCAGGCCGATACCCTCGATCTGCGTGTGGGTACCGGTGAAATACTTGCGAACAAAGGCGGTCCTCAGGCCGACGGCGTCGAAGATCTGCGCGCCGCAATAGCTCTGATAGGTCGAGATGCCCATTTTGGCCATGACCTTGAGCAGGGCCTTGCCAACCGCCTTGATGTAACGTTTGCGGACCTCGTAGGGGGACAGATTACCGCCGAGCTCGGGCAGCATCGCGTCGAGGGTTTCGAAGGCCAGATAGGGGTTGATGGCTTCCGCACCATAGCCCGCCAGGGTCGCGAACTGATGCACCTCATGGGCCTCGCCCGTCTCGACGACGAGACCGACGGAGGTGCGAAGTCCCTGCTTGATCAGGTGGTGGTGGACGGCTGACGTCGCGAGAAGCGACGGGATCGGAATGCGGTCTGGACCGGTCAGTCGGTCCGACAGGATGATGATGTTGTAGTCGTTCGAGCGGACGGCCTCCTCGGCTTCCGCACACAGACAGTCGAGAGCGGAACCCATGCCGCGTGGGCCCTGCTCGGCAGGATAGGTGATGTCGAGGGTGATCGAGGCGAAGTTGTTGCTCTCGACAGCCCCGATGGCCCGGATGCGCTCGAGGTCCTCGTTGGTGAGGATCGGCTGATCCACCTCGAGGCGCTTCTCTCGCGATGTACCTTCGAGGTCGAGAATGTTGGGGCGCGGGCCGATGAACGACACGAGGCTCATGACGAGCTCTTCGCGGATCGAATCGATCGGCGGGTTCGTCACCTGGGCGAAGTTCTGCTTGAAGTACGTGTGGAGCAGCTTCGACTTTTGCGACAGCGCGGAAATCGGCGTATCGGTACCCATGGAGCCGACGGCCTCGTTGCTCGAGACGGCCATCGGGGCCATCAGGAACTTGAGGCTCTCCTGCGTATATCCAAACGTCTGCTGCAGGTCGAGCAAGGGCGCGCGCAGCAGCGCATTCTGGTTGGCGGCTTTGGGCAGTGGCAAGTCCGACACACGGATCTGCGTTGCCTTGAGCCAGTTCTCGTAAGGATGGCTCGAGGCGAGATCAGACTTCAGCTCGTCATCGGAAACGATGCGGCCCTTCTCGAGATCGATCAGGAGCATCTTGCCGGGCTGGAGACGCCACTTGCGGACAATGTCTTCCTCTGCGACCGGGAGAACGCCCGACTCCGAGGACATGATGACGACGTCGTCCTTGGTGATGAGGTAGCGCGCCGGGCGCAGGCCGTTGCGGTCGAGCGTGGCGCCGATCTGGCGACCGTCGGTGAAGGCCATGGCGGCCGGCCCATCCCAGGGCTCCATCAGCGCGGCATGGTACTCGTAGAAGGCCCGGCGCCTGGGGTCCATCGTCGGATTGCCAGCCCAGGCTTCCGGAATGAGCATCATCGCGGCATGGGACAGCGAGTAGCCACCCATCACGAGAAATTCGAGCGCATTGTCAAAGCAAGCCGTATCCGATTGTCCTTCATAGGAAATCGGCCACAGCTTGTTGATCTTGTCGCCGTAGAGCGGCGAGGATACCGAGGCCTGGCGGGCGGCCATCCAGTTGTTGTTGCCGCGCAGCGTATTGATCTCGCCATTGTGGGCGACCATCCGATAGGGGTGCGCGAGTTTCCAAGACGGGAACGTATTGGTCGAGAAGCGCTGGTGGACGAGCGCCATCGCCGACACGACGCGCGGATCGGAGAGATCGAGATAGTACTGCTTCACCTGGTAGGAGAGGAACATGCCCTTGTAGACGAGCGTGCGGCTCGACAGGCTCACCGTGTAGTGGCCGATGTCGCGGCGCTTGTAGGCATGGTGGATCGCGTTCGATACGACTTTGCGGGCGACGTAGAGCTTGCGCTCGAACTCGTCGGCCGGCATCCCGTCGGGACGCCGAATGAAGACCTGGCGGTGCTGGGGCTCGGTATCGGTGACGAGCGCGGAAAGCTTCGAGTTGTCCACGGGGACGGTACGCCAGCCGAGAAGGCGAAGTCCTTCCTCCTTGAGGATGCGCGCCCAGACGCGTTCGCAATGGTTCGAGAGCCGCTGGTCCTGGGGCATGAACACATGGCCGACGGCATAGTCGCCGGGTGCGGGCAGGTCGAAGCCGAGGGCCGCGCATTCCTCGACGAGAAATGCGTGCGGGATCTGGATCAGGATGCCGGCGCCGTCACCGCTCAAAGGGTCGGCCCCGACCGCGCCACGGTGCTCGAGGTTTTCGAGAATGCGCAGCGCGTCCTCGACGATGCCGTGCGATTTGACGCCCTTCATCTGCGCGATGAAGCCGACGCCGCAAGCGTCGTGCTCGTTGGCGGGGTTATAGAGTCCCTGCGCGCGCGGCATGCCGCTCTCAAGGTGGGCGTCGTTTTGATCGCTCATCGTCGTGCCTTGCGTTTGCCTGCGAGGCGACTCACAGGTGACTGTCGTTTTCCAGGACGGGGGTGTTCAGGGCACTGCCCCGGCAATCCGAGCCGTCCTGTCGCGCGCACGCATGTCCTGGCTCGTGGCCGAGGCCAGGGAACAGCGTGCGAAGCGGAATGGTCTTTCACTTTAGGACAACTCTCAACGATGCGCTATGGCGACATTTGTGCAACGGCTCACCCTATCAGGCCGATGGAAAAGCACGCTGGTCCAGCGACTTGCTCAGGCGGTGGTATTATTCGGCGTAGCGCAGGTCAAAAAACGCGCCTATCGAAGACTGATTTTGGGTCCGGACTGCCGTTTGTTCGCCGTATTTTTGGCGGCACCCACAACGGTTGGGCTTCTGCGCTGGATCGGCGATCCCGGTCCGAGAAGACGAAAAGGGGCGGAGGCTCGCGCCCCCACCCCTCATGGAACCTCGAACCAAGGTTCAGTCGGCCGATCAGTTCACCCTGGCCTCGATCTGCTTAACCTCAGGTGACGCGACGCTGCCCACCGCGATCGGAACCACGCGGGGCTTCATGCGATCGGGAATGTTGCGAACGAGGGAAATGTGCAGCATGCCGTCCGCCAGCTTGGCGCCGGTGACTTCCACGAAGTCGGCTAGCTGGAAGCGTCGCTCGAATGCTCGCTGACCAATTCCACGGTGCAGGAACTGGCGCTCGACACCGTCAGGGGTCTTCTCACCCTTCACCGAGAGCGCGTTATCTTTCACTTCGATCTTGAGGTCGGCTTCGCTGAAGCCGGCGACGGCCATCGAAATCCGGTATTCCTGCTCTCCGGTACGCTCGATATTGTAGGGAGGATAGGCGCTTTCGCGATCCACTTCGGACGCGGCATCCAGCATCTGGAATAGCCGGTCAAAGCCGACTGTCGAACGGAAGAGTGGCGAATAATCGATCGGTCTCATGTCATGTCCTCTGGTTTAAGCGACACGTTCAAAAGCCCGCCCCATCGAGCCTTGCAGGCGGGGCCGGGCGTCTCAGTCAGCGCCCTCGGTCGAGCGGCGCAGTGGGAATGTAGGTCAGCGGCTCGGGCCTTCAAGGTGCGGGCTTATCGCTGAATTGAGGGCGGCGATGATTTCGTGCGGAAACGCCACAGAGGCGACAAACTTTCCTGTCGATTCAAACCACTTCATGGCGCATTCATCTGGTGGCTCTCAGTGTGCCGCGCTATGGGCGGGTATGCTCTCCAAGGAAGGTCGATATCATGATCCGTGTGGTTCAAAGACTGGCGGTCTGCATCGCCATCTCGATGGCCCTAGCAAACCCGGTCTTGTCTCAAGACCGCCGCTACGACGAGCCTTATGACGGTGTCGAGCAGGACGAGGCGCCGCCGCGCGAGACGATAAGGGATGGCTATCCCGAGCCCGTACCGCCGCCGCGATCGGGGTATGAGGGGGTGCCCGCACGCGGGTCATATAAAGACGACGAGCCGCCACCGGTTCGACGCTCTGCTCATTGCCTCACCAAGCCGGGGCTGCGCGCGGCACTTAACGACCAGGGTTGGTATCACTTCGACAACGTCGACTATCGCGGCAGGGTGGCCTTCATGACCGCCGAAAATGTGCGCGGCCGGCGCTTCGAGGTCGAATTCGACGCCTGCTCGGGGGATGTCGTCAACTCGCGTCCCGTGGAAGTCTATGTCGAGCGCCCTGCTCCTCCCGTTTACTACGGGTACGGATATTATGGTGCTCCGCGGCCATATGTCGGCATTCATGTTTATCGCGATCGGCCTTATCCGCGCGACTGGCGCTGATGCGGTGATGGGACCGGCGGACAACTCCGCCTGCCATATCGACGACCGCACTATTTCATCTTAACTCATAGCCTCCGCATGGGGGCTCGAACGAGGCTTCGTGCGGCGATCATTCGTCGGAGGGGGCATGCAACTCGTATCCGTGGCGACAAATCCCGTGCCGAGCGGAGCCGTAACGGGCTCTTTCGCGGGGCATGACGGGGCTCCGCTGCGGTTCGCCCGTTGGGAGGCTACGCGCGGACCGCGGCGTGGAACGGTGTGCCTCTTTCCAGGCCGAGGGGAGTACATCGAAAAATATTTCGAGGTGGTCTCCGAGCTGCGCCGGCGAGGATTTGCCGTAGCGACGATGGACTGGCGCGGGCAGGGTGGCTCGTATCGTGAGCTGCCGGACCCGTCTCGAGGACATGTCTCGAGTTTCCAGAGCTACGATCGGGATCTGCTGCGCTTCATGAAGGATGTCGTGCTGCCTGATTGTCCGCCGCCCTATGTGGCGCTGGCGCATTCCATGGGTGGCAATATCATTCTCCGGCATGCGATCGAGCCACAGTCATGGTTCGATCGGCTCATTCTGTGCGCGCCGATGATCGCGATCGCGCCGGAACGACTGCGGGCGCCGGTCTGGGCGGCGCAGCTCTATGCGGAGGTTCTGGGAGCTGTCGGTTTGGGCGGGCGTTTTGTTCGGGGTGGCGCGGGTGCGCCGATCGAACTCGATCCGTTTGAGGGCAATCTCCTGACTTCGGATCGCGAGCGTCACGAGCGCAACGCCGCGGTCCTGCGCGCGGTGCCGGTGCTCGGGCTTGGTTCGCCAACGGTCGGATGGCTGCGCGCGGCGCTGCGGTCATGTGCAACGATCGGCGCTTCCGACTATCCGCAGGGCGTTACGGTTCCAGCGCTTCTGTTTGCGGCGGGCAACGACGAGATCGTCTCGACGGCCGCGATCGAACGGTTTGCTGTCGGATTGAAAGTTGGAACGCACATCATGATGCCGGGTGCGCGCCATGAGATCCTGCAGGAGACGGACGCCGTTCGGCGCCGTTTCTGGGCGGCCTTCGATGCCTATCTGGGGATAGATCGGGCCGCCGCGTAGGCGTCGGCGTCACTTGGATGCAAGCAGGTCCAGGACTTCATCGTGAAGGCGCGGGTCACCGGTCGCCACGATATCACCGCCGAGCGCGGCCGAGTGTCCGGTCCAGGTCGTCACTCGACCTCCGGCGCGCTCGATGATCGGTACGATGGCGGCGATGTCGTAGGCTTTGAGGCCGGGTTCGACGATGACGTCGATGTGGCCGGCGGCGAGCAGGCAATACGCGTAGCAGTCGCCGCCAAAACGGGTCATACGCGCTTGCGACTTCAGCCGGGCCAGGACCTTACGCTCCCGGCTGCTCTCGAACAGGTCGGGATGCGTGCTTGAGAGCACCGCTTCGGACAGGTGCTCGCACGAGCGCGTCGAGAGCCGGCGCGACGTCCCGTCCATGCGCAGACGGGTCTCCTTGCCGATCGAGTAATATCTCTCGCCAGTGAAGGGTTGATCCATCATGCCAAGGACTGGTGTTTCGCCGTCCAGCAGGGCGATGAGCGTTCCCCAAGTCGGGAGCCCCATGATGAACGATCGCGTGCCGTCTATGGGATCGATGATCCACTTGTAGCGTGCTGCAGGATTGGTTTCGCCGAACTCCTCGCCGATCATGCCGTGTTCGGGGAAGGTCGCCTTCAGCGCGCGGGCAATCGCCTTCTCCGCCGCTTGGTCGGCCGCGGTGACCGGATCGAAGGCGGCGTGACCCGCCTTGTTCTCCACGACCAGCGATTTGCGAAAGTGAGGACGGATCGCCTTGCCGGCGGCGTCCGCAAGTTTGTGAGCACACGCCAGTAGCTGCGCGGCGGATGGTGATTTTTGCATGGATAGGGTTGAATTCGCGGGGCTCGGTGGGTCGGAAAGCTCAAGTTTCGAGCAAGTAGTGGCAATTTCCGATCACGTCCACGTGAACTCTTGTGGCGAGTTGGCATCAATGCACTAAAATAGAATATATTCTCAGTATGGTGTCTGTTGTCGCTATCTGCGAACAGACGCATACGGGATGGGTGGCACTATCTTGCCGATGGGCTTGATGCTGCTGCGGCCCATTTTGGGCGTTTCCTCCCTAGACTTGGGGCCGTTCCTCGTGAACGGCCACTTTTTTGAAACGCCCCGTCTTCCCCATAATTTTCGGCTACTCGATCGCAGGCCCCGGGCGTAGCGCTCGGGCGCAGGTCTTCGCCTGATTTTGGTGGGTGAGGATGTCTGACGGTGGTCAGGTTCCTCGCATGACGCCGCTCGTGCCGCCCTTGCGGCGCCATCACGTCAGCTATGCAGAAATTGGGGGTTGAGAATTTCGCAGCGCAATCTAATTTGTGCAGTGCGACATCGACGGGTTCTGCCCGTTCGTCGCTGCCCTCCTTGGGCGTTTCCTCCCTAGACTTGGGCCGCCGAACAGGCGGCCTTTTTTTTTGCCGTCATCGTCTCGCATGCTTTGTGGCAGTGCGATGTGGGCCGTGCGACGAGGAAAGCCTATTCGGCGGCGGCGCGTCCCGGGCCCATTGGCAGGGCCAGGTTCGGCAATTCGGCGAAGAGCCGCTCGGCGAGGGTCGTGAGGTCGTTTCTCAGCCTGTCGAATCCCCTCGTTTTCTCCATCGTCGATTCATTCATGTAGAGCGCGCGATTGATCTCGATCTGGAGGGCGTGGAAGCCGCGAGCCGGCCGTCCGTAGTGCTCAGTGATGAAGCCACCGGCATAGGGCCGGTTCATCTGAGTCTCGTACCCCATGCGTTTCAGGCGATCGCGGACGAAGCTTGAGAGCGCAGGGTGACAGGCGGCGCCGAAACGGTCGCCGAGGACGATGTCGGGACGGGGGCCGCCGTGGGTCGACATCAGGCTTGACGGCATCGAATGACAATCGATGAGCACCGTGTAGCCGAACTCGCGGAAAGTGATGTCCAGAAGCCTCGCAAGCTCGGCGTGGAAGGGCTTGTAGAGCAGCTCTATACGATCGAACGCGGCCGAGAGTGTCAGCTTGCGGGCGTAGATTTCCTCGCCGTCGGCAACGATGCGCGCCAGGGTTCCAAGGCCACCAACGACCCTGGCGGATTGGGAATTGGCGTAATCAGGGAGGGGGCCATCGAAGAGTTCCGGATCCAGCTCATAGGGCTCCCGATTGACATCGATATAGGCACGCGGAAATCGGGCGGCGAGAAGTGGAGCGCCGTGCTGGGGAATGCCCCCTACGAGCGCGTCGACGTAGCAGTCCTCGGACTTGCGCAGCGTCCGGGCGTCGAGGCGCACCATTTCTATAAACTGGCTCGGATAGACGCGACCTGAGTGCGGAGAGCACCAGACGAACGGCCTCGTCTGCCGCAGTGGCTGATGAACCACGAAGGGAGGGGACAGCTCTCTCCGGATCGAATCGCGTTCTGGCTCGTGCATCAATTCGCCGCTGCTCCATTGTTGGGCAGCAGTGTGCCTGTCATTGTGACGCATGTCCATGTCTGCCGCGGCTCGACGCTGAACAAGTGTAACCGGCGGGTATCGCCGCACGACTTCATTGTCCTTTTACCTTACGCGCCGCAAGATAGCGTTGTAGCGTGCCGTACTCCGCTTCCGCGGGGACGGATCGTCATTTGCTTTTGCCAAGCGTCGCCATCCATGACCCTCAATCCGTCGCGCCTTCCGCTCACACGCATCCTGCTCGCCGAGGACGACGACTCGATGCGTGGTTTCCTCGAACGGGCGTTGACCAAGGCCGGCCACGAGGTCGTCTCCTTTGACAATGGCGCGGAGGCGTTTGACCGGCTCCAGCAAGAGCCGTTCACACTGCTGTTGACCGACATCGTGATGCCGAAGATGGATGGAATCGAACTCGCCCGCAAAGCCAGCGAGCTTGATCCGGAACTCAAGATCATGTTCATCACGGGATTTGCCGCGGTTACGCTTAACGCCGATCTCGGCGGGGCCAAGGACGCGAGCGTTCTTTCCAAGCCTTTCCACCTCAAGGACCTCGTCCGCGAGGTTGAACGGCTGCTCGCCCAGTAAAAAAGGCCAGCGTTTGAGTTCGACCGCCTTGCCAGCGGTGAAAGATGAAGTTATAGACGCCGCTTCTCGTAACGCCCTTGTGGCGGCGGGCGCTTAGCTCAGTGGTAGAGCACTACCTTGACATGGTAGGGGTCATAGGTTCGAACCCTATAGCGCCCACCATCGGCGGGCACCGTGGCGAGATCAGAATTCTGACTTCGATGCTGCCCAGCAGTACTCAACCTTTCGCTGCTTTGCAGCCAACTATCAGGCCGGCCCATGAAAGTCCGTAATTCGCTCAAGTCGCTTCGTGCCCGTCATCGTGACAACCGAGTGGTTCGTCGCAAGGGCCGCGTTTACATCATCAACAAGACGCAGAAGCGCTTCAAAGCCCGTCAGGGTTGATCGGCCGGCCCGTCACCGGGCTCATTCGACGTTACGGAAGCGTATTTTGACGGCGGCCTTGGGCCGCCGTATCGTTTAGGGATGATACGTTTCTTCCCATCCCTTCCCGCCCGTCAGGTCTTTTCCAGGGGGCTGCTCGCCTCCGCGGTGTTCGCCGGGCTGCTTGCTTGCGGATCAGGGCTATCGGCCCAGGGGCTCAATCAAGGCCCCAGCGGCACCCCTGGTGATCGCTCCACGCCGCGGCCGCCTGCTCCGGGCTCGCCGGGGGCCAGGCCACCCTCAGGGGCGTTGCCGCGACCGTCGCCTCCCTCGGCTGGGATGCCGGGGGCCAGGGCCTCCGATCCGCTGCACATGCCAATTCCCGAGCGTGCGTCTGAGCGGCAGAAGATGCTCGAGAACCTCTACGCATATCTCGCCACGGCTGGGAGCGAATCAGAGGCGGCCCCCATCGCAGTCACAATCGAGCGGCTGTGGTTGTTGAACGGGACTGATACGACGGCATATCTGATGGAGCGGGCTGTGCGTGCCCTGTCGGAGAAGGAACTCGACAAGGCTCTGTCGTTCATGGACCAAGTGGTGGAGTTGGCACCCGACTATGCCGAGGGATGGAACCGGCGGGCCTATATCCACTTCGTGAGGGGTGATCTCGAACGGGCGCTGGGCGATCTGCGCCGCTGCTTGGCTTTGGAACCCTCTCACTTCCGCGCGCTGGAGGCGATTGCCGCCATCTTCAAGGAGGGCGGGCAGAAGGCGGCGGCGTTGAAAGCCTATGAGAAGCTCAACGAGCTTCATCCGAACTTGCCGGGGCTACAGGAGACCATCAAAGACCTGAGCCGGTCGGTTGACGGCCAGAAGACTTGAAACGTCCATTTTCGGCGGCCAGGCAGCAGATATCGCTGGTAAAAAATAGGGGGCTCACGGCCCCCTGTCTCATGTCATTCGACCTGTTGGACTGCTGACAAGCGCCAAGCGCCGGGTCCGCCCCCGATTCGGCGGGTGAAGGTCCAGACTTCCGTGACCTCTTCGGCGGCGTCGCGGCAGCCCGAAACCACCTTGCCCGAGGTGCGGTCGACCATTGCGTCGGTCAGGGCGTAGCGCATGGCAACCGTTGCGTACTCGCCTGACGGCTCGCTCCAAGCTTCCGACAAATCTCCGGAGAGCAATTTGGGCGCGCCTACCTCATTGCGCACGCCGTTGCGCGCGTTAGCCTGCAGTTCCTCCTGGAAATAGCCGACCATTTCAGCCGTCGCGGCTGTCCGGAGGGCGTCGAGGTCTTCCCGGCCATAGGATGTCTGCACCACACCGAGCAGGCGCTCGAATGAATTGAAGTCCGCGGTTTCGAGTGACAGCGGCTTAGTCGCCGCTGGCGCGGCGCCTCCGCCAATTCGGATGCCTTGCGAACCGGGTGCGGGGCTACGCGGTGGTCCGCTGCCTATTCCGTTCCCCGTGCGGCGTAATTCGTCTTGAGGGCCGAGATTGGCTGTCTGTGCGCCCGTTTGACGGCGGCTGCGGAAGTAGCCCACGACGAGATAAACGGCGCCGGCGATGAGTGCGAGTTGGAGCAGGAACCCCAGTACTGCGGTCAGGCTGCCTAGACCGCCGAACAGACCCGCGCCGAAGAGCGCGCCGATGAGCCCCGCGCCCAGCAGACCTCCCATGAAGCCCGAACCGAAGCGCGACTGACTGGTGGCTGCCGATCGGGCAGCGGTTGCGGTCTGCGCGGCTTGCGTTGCTGAGCGCTCCATCGGCTGGGCGGTCGTAGGGGCCGTGCGGGTCGATGGGGGCGGCGTGTAGGTCTTGAGACCACGGCTGCCTTGGCTGAAGCCGCTGCTCGGTCGAGCGTCCGCCGACGCCAGAGGCAGGGTAGCGAAAACCGTGAGGGCAGCAGCTGCAACCCGGACAAATTTAATTGAAGCGTTCGGGCGGAATGAAAGCATTCGAGACCTCTGAAAATACGAACCCATTATCATATAGGAATAGAGGATCCGCTTTTCAGCGGTGTCCTGCCATCAAAAGAGTTTCAGGCCGGGCGGAAGCGGGAGTCCACCGGTCGCTTCACGCATCTTTTCTTCCATCAGTGCGGAGACCTTGGAGCGTGCGTCCTCCGAGGCGGCGAGAATGAGGTCCTCGAGGATCTCCGCTTCGTCGGGCTTCATGAGCGAGGGGTCGATCCGAACCTTCTTGAGCTGGCCTTTTCCGTCGACCACGACCGTTACGAGGCCACCACCGGAGCGGCCCTCGATCTCGGCCGACGCCAATTCCTCCTGCATCTGCTGCATGCGGGTTTGAAGCTGCTGCGCCTGCTTCATCATGCCCATCAGGTCACGCATGATCGTCTTTCCTCGCTCGAATCGTGGGGTGCCGGCACGCTTTCTAGCCGGTTCCGGTCTCGTCGTCGCGTGTCACTGTCTGCCGGCGGATCGCGGTGATCCTGGCTTCAGGGAAGGCTTCGAGAACCGCCCGGACGGCGGGGTGTTGCTCGAGAATCGTCCGCTCCTTCTCTTCGCGCTCGCGGCGCAGGGAGCCCAGGGTCGGCTCACCCTGGCGCTTGCTCACCATCACGATCCACTTGCGGCCGGTCCAGCGGTTCAGTTTCTCGCGAAGGTCATTGGGCAACGTGGACGGCGCGCCCGGCAGCAGGAAAATATCAATCGAGCCGCTGCCCGCATCGAATTTCACGAGGCTTACCTGCTCCTCGAGATCGACCTTCAGTTTCGCGTCCCGATGGCGTCCGGCCAGCGCTACAACATCGGCGAACGACGTGACCGGCGCCATGGCCGGGGCTGGCGCATCCGGCTCGGCGTCGGAGGGGTCGAAGCCAGGGTCGTCGGCCCAGATCTCGTCGGGGTCGAGATTACCGACCTCGTAGTCGCCGGGCTCGGCGGGCGCCGGGGGGGCGGAGCGTGATCGAGGAGGGGGTGCCTGATGCGTAGTGACGTCCTCGTCCGGCTCGGCACGGCCAACCGTAGCACGGGCGCCGTCAGCGCTTCCCCGGCCGGAGGGGCTCGATACGCCTGCGTTGGGCGCGCGCCGTTGCGGGGCCTCGCCGCCGAGCATGCGCACGAGTTCGTCCGGTGATGGCAAGTCGGCTGTGTGTGCGATGCGGATCAGCACCATCTCGGCTGCCGCCAGCGGATCGCCGGCCTGTGCCGCCTCGGCGTGCCCCTTCTGCAGCATCTGCCAATAGCGGGACAGCAGCGGAACGGACAGGCTTGCCCCGAGAGCTTCTGTACGGCGCTTTTCGTCGGCGGACAGCGCATCGCTCGCGGTATCGGCACCGACGACTTTCATCCGCGTTATCTGGTGGACCGCTTCGGCCAGATCGCCGAGCACCTGAACGGGATCGGCGCCGTCACGGTGCAGTCCTATGAAAAGGCCGAGCGCCTGGGCGATGTCGCCGGAGGAGAGGGTCTCGACGAGGTCGAGGATGCGCCCGCGATCAGACAGGCCGAGCATGGAGCGCACCAAGCCGGCGGTGACCATCTCACGTCCGGCCATGGCGATGGCCTGGTCGAGGATCGACAGGCTGTCGCGCACCGAACCTTCGGCCGCCCTGGCGATCATGGCGATGGCGTCATCGGCAGCCCGCGCACCTTCCTTGGCGACGATCGATTTCAGGTGGGCGGAGAGCACCGGGACATCGACGCGGCGAAGATCGAAACGCTGGCAGCGCGACAATACCGTCACCGGGACCTTGCGCACCTCGGTCGTGGCGAAAATGAACTTCACATGCTCGGGTGGCTCCTCGAGCGTCTTCAGGAGCGCGTTGAACGCGCCCTTCGACAGCATGTGGACCTCGTCGATGATGAACACCTTCGTGCGCGCGGAGATCGGGCGATAGCGGGCGCTCTCGATGATTTCTCGTACGCTGTCGACGCCGGTGTTCGAGGCGGCGTCCATCTCGATTACGTCGGGATGGCGGCTGGCGATGATCTCTGCGCAGTGGCGGCCGAGCGTTGGCATATCCACTGTCGGGCCCGATGCGCCACCATGGGGTCCGTCATCTGTCTCGTAGTTCAGGCCACGCGCCAGGATACGGGCGGTCGTGGTCTTTCCAACGCCTCGGACACCGGTCAACATGTAGCCTTGAGCGATGCGGCCGGTCGCGAACGCATTGCGCAGCGTCTGCACCATCGCGTCCTGGCCGATCAGGTCGGGGAATGCCTGGGGCCGGTATTTGCGGGCCAGCACCACGTAGGGTTTTGCGCTCGGCGCGGCGTCGCCGAACAGTCCGCTCTCGGCTGGCGGTGAATCGGTCGACCAGGGGGGAGAGCTGTCGGCCGGGTTCAATGGCGGAGTGGCTGTTTTTTTCGTCATGGTGGTGTTGTGGCCTTTACGAGCGCGATCGCCAAGGGGGGATGGCGATGGCACGCGAAAACACCAGGTGTGAGTTAGACAAAAAAATGGCCGCACCTTGTGGTGCAGCCAGATCGTTCGTGGCTAGTCCTTTGCGGTTACTTCACTGGCGCGGTGGTGCTGCGGTCGAAGTCGAACCGGTAGTTCACCGAAAGCCGCCCGGTGTGCAGCGAGGGCTCGAGGCGAGTATCGAGGAACGTCTCAAAGCCGGTGCCGAGGGATTCCCGGTCGAGTTCGGTGTAGCGATACTCAGCCTTCATCGACAGGTTCGGCACCAGCAACGTCTCCATGCCGAAGCCCACCGAGTAGCCCGAAAAATTGGGAACTGTGGCCGTATAAGAGCCGACGATCGGGCCTGAGGCGGTGAACGTCAGATCTGAGAAGTTGGCCTCCGTATATCCGACGAGGCCGTAGATCAGCGTGCTTGGCGATGCGAGGTAGCCGAGACGCCCGCCGATGGTCCACATGTTGTCCAGCGAGAGCTTGCCGCCGGCCTGGAGACCGAGCAGTGGCGGTACTGACAGATTGATCGTCGTCTCGATGTCGGAAAAATCGTAGTCGAAGAATGCGCCGATCACCCAATTTCGATGAAACTGGTAATCGAGCCCGACGCTGACCGTACCGAACACGCCTTCACCGCCGATACCGTCGAAACCGAAATCAAATGAGCCCGGCGGCAGGAGCGGTCCTGGAGCAAGCGTAAGATCGTGGACGACGGCACCACCGCCGCCACCCAGGCCAACGCTCAAGCCCGTCCACTTGGGCTCGTTGGCGGAGGCGCCCGTCGGGGCGGTCATGATCAGAGACGCGAGGGCAATGGAAATGAGGCGCAATTTCATGGCTTCGGCTCCGGAATAACGTGTTGAACGTCGTTCCGGGAAGCTGTTGCGATTCTCGACGTCCTCATACTTGCGCGAGGCTTAATTGTTACCTGCGTTCGATCGGCGATTTGTACATGTTGCTGATCTGCAACGACTTTCAACCATAGGTGCAGGCTGAATGATGAATTGTTTCCATCTGTGGTGGTGATCGCTCAGTGGGGGAATTGTCGGCGGGGCCACGTGTGACCGAGCGACCTTCGTTCCGACGACATTGGGGCCCGTTTTCTGGTTCGCCGGCGACGGCGGGGGCTGGAAGGCTCGGGTTGGACGTCGGAACGGGATCAGTGTGCCGAGCTCGTATGCAGGGGCTGATGAGACCTGGGGCGCTCAAGTCGGGCCGGGCGTTGCACGACGAAGGGCCATGCGATGATGGCTGAGGGAAATCGATCGCCGCAATGGCCACTGGTCGATCGCGCGAAGGATCTATGAAGTGACGGATTGACTACGTGACGGATCGATTAAGTGACTGGCGGACGACCCGGCGCCTGATCGTTAGGGCTGCTTCGTTCCCGACCTGACCCGGTTGGCGAGGGCGTCGTCCGCCGCCAGTCCCGACGAGATATGATCGGGGCCGTGGTAACTTGCAAGTGGTGCTGTCCTGGCGTGCATAACTGACGCAGACTGCGGTGCATCGTGTTGCGTGGTCATATTGGCAAGCGAAACAACTGTGAGGTTTCATGAGTAGGCTGCACACTCATCCAGAACTCCACCGCGTCGAGCGCGTGGGCTGGCTTCGCGCCGCCGTGCTTGGCGCCAACGATGGCATCATTTCAACGGCGAGCCTGATCGTCGGGGTCGCAGCTGCGTCGACGAAGCCCTCCGAGGTTCTCGTTGCGGCGGTTGCAGGGCTGGTTGCCGGCGCGATGTCGATGGCGGCCGGCGAATACGTTTCGGTCAGCTCGCAGTCGGACACGGAAGCCGCCGATATTGCCCGAGAGCGCAAGGAGCTCGTCGATCAACCCGAATTCGAGCGCGAGGAGTTGGCGCAAATCTACGTCCAGCGCGGTCTCGAGGTGGGGTTGGCGCGTCAGGTTGCGGATCAGCTGATGGCGAAGGATGCGCTTGGAGCGCACGCGCGCGACGAGCTCGGCATCTCTGAAATCACCAGCGCGCGGCCGGTCCAGGCGGCGCTGACGTCGGCCGCCACGTTCGCGGTTGGGGCGGGCATGCCACTATTGATGGTGCTCGTCACACCCGCGGATAGGCTCGTCACAGTCGTCACAGTCGTCACGGTCGGCTCGCTGGCATTTCTTGCGGTTCTCGGCGCGGTCGGAGCGCAGGCAGGTGGCGCCGACCCGATCAGGGGGGCACTGCGTGTCACGTTCTGGGGCGCGCTCGCCATGGCGGCCACGGCGATGATCGGGAAGCTGTTCGGTACGTCAGTCGTCTAGGGCGAGGCCTGCAACGGTTTCAGGAGCCCTCGCCCGAGAGCCAGTCGAAGAACCGCGTGAGTCGGCCCGAGAGTGAGACCGTCAGGATGGTGAGGCCCACGACGGCGAGGCTGACCGCGCCGAAATAGGCAACCTTCAGGGACATCGGAGCCTCGGCCTCTGCGATCAGGTTCATTCCGAGGAAGCCGGTCACGGTCGTGCCGATGAGGCCGAGAATGGTGACCGTCGTCAGCCGGTGCATGGAGCCGGACTGGCGGCGGAGCATGTCGCTGTCGAGGTATTGGACCGTATCGAAGAGCTGGCTTCTGAGGTCGCGGTAGAAGTTCTCATTGCCGAGGTGGGATATCTGCATCCGGTAGAGGTCGCGGGCCTGAACCTGATCGGAAACCTCATTGAACCAATAGCGCTGGGTGAATCGCATGAACGCTTCCTGCAGCGTGTAAACGTCGCGCCGGAAGGCCGCCACGGAACGGGCGTCGGCGCTGCGAAGGCGAGTGATGGCGGCGACCAGCCGGTCCTTCAGCATCAGCATCGATGCCTTGTGGAAATGGCTGATCAGGAACAAGAGGAAATACTGGTGGCGGAACTGTCCGAGCAGGCCGCGCTCGGGGTCGGTGAGCCACGTGTCCTTGCCGCCGCCAAGGACGGTGAATGCGTGACCGCAGGTCAGAAAGCGCGTGCTCGTCGCCTCACTCTTTTCAGGGCCGTGGTAGAAGCGATCATAGCAGTGGCGGGCCTCGAAGTCGGAGAGCACCGATGCCGAGTAGGGCGGGTCCTCCTTGGCGCCCGGGCCTGTCGCGAACGCGAGCCGGACGAAGTCGGCGCGACACAGGTCGGAGAGTGTGTCCAGGACCAGGAACGCCATGACGGGCATGCGGTAGTATTCGATTTGGCGATACCGCAGGCTCGCGACCGGGTCCGTGGCGTGGGAGACGAATGGCGTCAGCAGGAACTCCCAGTGAGCCGAAATCCGCGGGGCGCACTTGATGCCGACGAAATTCAGGTAGTCGTCCCTGTCGCCATAGTCCGATGAGGCGAGCGGGGCACCGTCGGCGCCCAGCCACTCGACCTTCGCCGGGCAGTGCATCGGCTCGCCCGCCGCCGACCAGCCGGGCGGGTATGCGCGGCCGAAGCGGTACATGATCTCCTTGGCTGTCGAAAGCGGGATGTCGGTTGCTTCGATCTCGCACGCCAGCACGATGGCATCGACGTCGTGGAAGAAATGCAGGTCGACGTGTGCAATACGGCAGGTGATCGGCGGCGTTTCCGGGCGCAGCTCGATGCGAACCTCGCGGACGTCGTTGCGACGGTAGATGCGCAGCGGGGCGTCGCCCTTGCCCAACTGATTGCCGGTGGTATCGCCATAAAGGAACCGCTGGACGTGGGGGAGGAAGCTGACGAACTCGCGATAGTGCCGCTCCTGCAGGGCATCGGCCTTGGGGCCGAACTCGTCCTCGACGCGTTCCCATAGTCCGGAAGCGAGGCTCGTGAGCAGGGCCTCGGGCTCGACCCGCCGCTGGCCTGAGGTCTGCATGATCTGCAACGGCCAGATCACGATCTGACGGAAGTGCCTGACGTTGGGATCGTATAGCGTTTCACCGCGTGGCGCCTTCGTACCCGGCGACCCGGTCGGTATGCTGTCCGCATCCTGGCCCATTGATGGCGCTCCCTGTCAGTACGTTTCCGGCCTAGGAGTTCACTGCTTGAATGACAATGGTGTGTCCGGAGCAATGACGGCCGCCGACGCGAGGGTGGTCAGCGAGGTCCGGCCAGTCCCAGGGCCGTAGCGATCGCGCGGAACACGCCGGTATTGTCGATGCGTCCGCGGAATTGGTCGGCACCTGGTCCCATGGCGGTCAGAACGACGTCGTCGCCAGCGTGAATGCCGCTCGGTGCTGCGAGCGGGAGATTGCCGACGCGGCGCGCGATGCCCGGCACCTTACAGTTGCTTTCGTTCGCGACGGCAACCTTTTTCTCCTTGTCGACCTCTGCCGGCTTGTTTTCGCCGTCGAGGTAGGGCCGTCCGGCGTCGCAATGGTCGGGGAAAGCGGCGAAGACGAATGCGAGGCGACGCGTCACGTCGACGGTCGCGGGATAGCCTTCGGCGTCGGGAGCGGGGTAGTTCGGGAACTCGGCGGCCTGGTAGAGCTGGAGGCGATCGCGCGGGTTGAGTGCGGCCGTGCTGCCGTCGGGCCGATCGGCATAGGTGCCGACGATCGAGACGGGATGGGTGTGGTCGCCGACCACGACGATCAACGTATCGTTCTTCTCCGCGGCGAAGTCCTTGGCGATCTTGACTGCATTGTCGAACATGATGGTGTCGAAGACCGCGCGCTCCCAGTCCAGCGAGTGCGAGTATTTGTCGATGCGCCCGCTTTCGACCATCAGCACGAAGCCGTTCTCGCTTCGCGACAGGACCTTGAGCGCGGAGCGAACCTGATCGGTCAGGTCGGGCTGATCGGGGTATCGGCCGACGGTGCCTTTCTTCAGGATTCGCCGGTCGAGCGCGCCGTCGATATTCTGCTTGTTGAACAGTCCGAGCAACTTGGTCGTGTCGGGCCGCTCGGCCTCTATGGCCAAGACGCTGGCGGTCTGGACGTAAGTGTAGCCGGACGTGATGAACTTCGTGATGTAGTCCTCGTTGTCGGCCCGCTTGCCGTCGGGATGGGAGGCGGGGAGGAAGTTCGGCCAGCCGCCGCCGAGCATCACCTCGGGTTGCAAGTTGTGGAAGGCGACGACAATGTCGTCGTAGTCGGTGCGACGGCGGGTGTGGGCGACCATGGCCGCGGGGGTGGCGTCCTCGATCTCGGTGTTCGTCACCATGCCGAGCGCCATTTTGTGCCGGCGGCGGACCAGCTCGGAAATGTTTTCGACATGGGGATGGGCAAGCGTGCGTGTGTTTCGCGCGCAGTAGACGCCCATGGCGTTCACACACGTCTTATGCCCGGTAGTGTAGGCCGACATCGAGTTGGCGCTGTCGGTGATGATGCTGTCGCTGCCGGCCGTCGAAACGAGGGCCATGTTCGGCATGTCGTCGATCGCCAACTCTCCACCGTAGCGGCCCTGGCGAATACCCTTCGAGAGCATCCGGGCTGCGTTGCGGTGGGCGACCGACAGTCCGTCCCCGACAAACAGTATCACGTTGCGGGCGATACGGCCCTTGGGTGTGCCATAGACCTCCCAGGTCACCTTGGCCGGTTCAGGCGACTTGGATGAACGTGCCTCGATCGTATAGGAGCCGGGCTTCTCCAGCGCCACGCCGCGCAGCCAGAAGGCCGTCAGGTCGTTGCCCTCCTCCTTGTCGATCACCTGGGGTTCGGCGCCGAAGACGGCCGAGGCATCCTCGCCATTGACGAGAACCTTGATGTCGCCTCGCTCGAACTGGCCGGGAAACTCGACCTTCAGGTCGAACCGCGACCCCGCCAGTATCTCTGCCTTGTCGATGGGGTAAACGGTCTGGGCACCCGCTGGACCTGCGGCGGCTAACGGGAGCGTGGCGATCAACGCCGAAAAGAGGGTGCGCAGCAGCATGTGGTCCATTCCTCGACGTTCTCAATCTGTCTCCCCGGCTTTGAACCTGGGACATCCGTTATCTAGACATGGCGCTTGATCAATACGTGACAGCCGGATCGCCGCCCGGTACTTGGTATCCGAGCTTCCCCGACATTACCCCTTGCGGCCGCCGAATATGTCCAGGGCGGCATCTACGCGCTTCTTGATGGCGGCGGTCATTTCCTGGTCACTCTTGCCGGCGAGGGAGGCGACTTCGTCGGACATTGCGGCCGGCCGGCCGTTTGCGAACGCCTCGTGGTTCCGTTCCACCTGCCGGAGATCGTAGAGGTAGTTCACCATCATTCCGTAGCTCTCGCGCAGTCCCTTCTCCGACATGTCGGCCATCCAATTGACACGCTCGATACGCGCGCCGTTGCCGAGATGGAAGCGGGCCACAGGGTCGGAGATGCCGCGCGGCTGAGCGTGGCCGAGGAGATAGTGCACGGCCAGTCGCGACAGCACTTCGCTGGCGAGCCCCGAGCGCTGCGGTTCTCCCGGATCGGTGCCGTCGGGCACCGTATTTGCGAGCTTGCGGACGGCGTCGCGGAGGTTGGTCTCTGCAACCTCCTTTTGAAGCCGCTCGACCAGCGACTTGGGCAGTTCCCTGGCAAGATCGGTCGAGGCGTTGTCTACCCAGCGGCGGAAGCCGGGCATCGGTGAGAGGGTGGCGAACGTCTTCAGGCCCGGGAGTTCCTTCGACAGGTCGGCGGCGACCTGCTTGATGAGGAAGTTGCCGAAGGAGATGCCGCGCAGGCCCGGCTGGCAGTTCGAGATCGAATAGAAGATCGCGGTGTCGGGCTCGGGGCCGCCTTCGGGCGGCATGGGCGCACGGATGATCGGGGCTATGCGGCCGCTCATCTCGTTGACGAGCGCTACCTCGACGAAAATGAGCGGCTCGTCGGGCAGGCTCGGGTGGAAAAATCCGAAACAGCGCCGGTCGCTTGCCAGCCTGCGGCGCAGGTCGCTCCATCCGTCGATGGCGTGGACGGCCTCGTAGGCGATCAACTTCTCCAGTATCGCGGCCGGCGTGTTCCACGAGATGCGCTGCAGCTCGAGAAAGCCGCGGTTGAACCATGAGCCGAGGAGATGCTTGAGGTCATTTTCGATCGGCTGGAATTCCGGATTGCTCTGGAGTTGTGGGCCGAGGTACTCACGCAACTTCACGAGCGTGGCCGTGCCGTCAGGCGCCATGTTCATGCGGCGGAACAGCTCCTGGCGGGGGCTGTCGACGGCCGCGGAGAGCGTTGCGAGGTTCTCCGGCGTCGGCTTCGAGCGCCAGACATCGGTCGCGGCACGGATGCGTGCGGGATCAGGATTGAACTTGCGAGCGAGCAAGTCGAACAGCTCGAAGCGTTCGGCACCCGATGCGTGTCGCACGAGCCGCACCAGGTCGTTGGCAATAACCGTTCCCAGGACTTCGCCGCGTTCTGACATCAGAGCTTCCGCAAGCGCATCAGCCCGTTCGAGGAAGGTCGCGTTCTTGGAGATGCCCAGCCGGCTGCCGTCTCCGACGATGATGCTGCGGAGATATTCGATGACGCGCTGAGGGCTCTGCCTGGTCAGCGCGAGGGCGCCCATAAAGTCGATGTTGCCGGCGCCGGACGTCGAGGACGGTACAAGTTCCTGGCCGTACCTGATCCCGTCGAGTTCGGAAAGCAGCCGTTCTCGGTCGGCATCGAGCTTCGGGGCGCCCCTGCGGGTCGTAGGGTCGGCGAAGTTCGACATCTTTATCGGGTTGCCTGCCATTATCAGCGGCTTCGCTGTATCGCCGACGGCGGTTACCACCATGTTGCGCGCATTGACGTGGGGGTCGGCGACGACCTTGTCGATGGTATTGATCGGTGCCGAGGGCACGCCGGCGGCCTCGAGACGCGCGAGCCATTCCACTGAGGTGCTGGACGCGAGGGCGTTTTCGATCGCTTCGATCAGCGGCTTCCAGTTCTGGGTGCGCAACGTGTTGGTTTTGAAGCGGGCGTCGACCAGGAGTTCTGGGGTGCCGAGGCACTCGCACAGGCTGGCGAACAGCTGGTCGTTGGCGGCGGCGACGATGATGGGCGCGTCCTTGGCCTTGAAGGCGGAGAACGGCGTGATCGAGGGATGGCGGGAGCCCAGCGGTCCGGCGATTTCGCCAGTTGCGGCATACCGGGCGATGGCATTTTCCAGGATTGCGACCTGGCAATCGAGCATGGCCACGTCGACCTTGATGGCTTCGCCTGTCGCGCTGCGGTGGTGGAGTGCGGATGTAATGCCGATAGCGGTGAAAAGACCGGCGGTAATGTCGCCGATCGAGGTGCCGACACGAACGGGAGGCCCGCTCTCGGGGCCGGTAATACTCATAAGCCCGCCCATCGCCTGCGCGACCATATCGTAGGCCGCGCGCTTCGAATACGGCCCGGTGTGCCCAAAGCCGGAGACCGCGGCGTATATCAGTTGGGGAAAGCGCTCCCGCAACGTATCGAAGCCGTAGCCGAGCTTTTCCATCGTTCCGGGGCTGAAGTTTTCGACGACGACGTCTGCTTTCTCGAGAAGCCTTTCGAAGATCTCCTTGTCGGCAGGCGACTTCAGATCCAGGGCGAGGCTTTCCTTGCCGCGGTTGAGCGAGGCGAAATAGGCGCTGGAGCCGTCTATGATTGGACCGAATGCGCGGGCATCGTCGCCGGTGCCCGGCTGTTCGATTTTAATGACCCGTGCACCGAGGTCGGCAAGGACCATCGTGCAATAGGGGCCCGCCAGAACGCTGGTGAGATCAATGACCGTGATGCCCGACAGCGGTCCTTTGACCGGCATGGGAACCACTGTTTCATTTGCGGCTTCGCTCGGACGTCGCTTCGCGGTCTTGGGTCGGGAGCGCGTCGCCTCGTCCTGCTCGTTTGTCTTGGCCATGGTGGTCGCGGTCTCGCGGTGCGGCTTCTCGAGGTCTGATCGTTCGAAGCTCTGTGCAATGATGTGACGCGGGGAGCGCCCATTCGCAAGTATGGACCTGCTTTGGGGCATTCTGTGATCGCTGGGCCGGTGGAGCGGGCGTTCAGGTGGCTATCGTGCCTTGGCATTGGAGTCGTCGCTCGAGGCGGGCATCGTCGCCTGGACCGTACAACTCGTATTTCAGTCGGGAGCGCTCTACGATCGCGCTGAAGACCGGGTCCGCGACGTCGTTCTCGCGCACCCACTCAAGCGTCGCACCGTGAGGGATTGGGCATGACTTGACCAATGCGACCTGGCCGCATCCCATGCGCTCGGCAAGTCTTGCGGCCAGCGCGTCCGATGTCGTCGTCCAGTCGGCTGGGATGGTGTCGTCGGCGCTCTGCAACTCGTAGGGGAGCCAGACGGGCACCGCGCCGTTGACCAGGGCGCCAGCGATGCCGGCCAGCGTCTCGACCGTTTCGAAGCGCGGGTGGCGCGAGGCGATTACAAGCCCCATCTGATGCATGGAAAGGAGCGCCAGGCGGTGGGCGAGCGCGTCGGTGATCTTCAGGTCGCGCTGGGCGGTGCGAACGCCGTCAGCTAGCATTCCTCCACCTGGAACCACGACGACCGGATAGCGGGCCCTGGTGACGATTTCGGCGATCACCGGGAGCCTTTGCGTCTCGGCAAGGCTGCCGCCGAGCTTCAGGACGACCGCTGGTCCGACTGCATAGACCACCCGCGCCTCACTCAGCCCGGACGGGCGCGGACGATCTCGACGCCGCGGCGCGGACCGTTCTCGAGCTTCTCGACGGTAACTTTGACCGATACGAGGCGCGGCTCCTCGAGGATGCGGGTGGCGATCTGCTCGGCCATCGTCTCGACGAGGTTGATATGGCCCGAGCCGGTGACATCGCGGATGGCCGCCATGACGACGGAATCATAGGAGGGCACTTCCTCCAAGGTGTCGCGGCGGGCTCGCACGGAGGGCGAAACGAAGGCCTCGATGGTGAAGGAGACCTTCTGCAGGACGCCCTGTTCCTCGGGATAAACGCCAATGGCGCAATCCATGATCATGTCGCGGACGAAAATCCGGTCGAAATTGGCGATGTCGATCCGCGGTTGCTGAAGAAGGCGGCCGGCGAGGATCTCCATGTTCTTCATTTTCGTTTCCTACTCGGCGGCGCTGGTTCGCGGTCGGGGCTCGGTTTTTGTGGCCCAGCGGTCGATTTCCATCCGCACGGCCATTGTCGCCTCGCGCGTCAGACCGCCGGTGCGTTCCCCGGCGGCACAGAGGGCGCCTCGGAATCCGAGCACATTCGGCTTTAGTCGCATGAGAGCGGCCACGTCACATACTCGTAGTGATCCGGCAAGGCCAGAAAAAAGACCGTTGCCGGCGGCTTCCTGGACGAACCTCGCGAGGGTCGCGGCGGGCAGGACCTCGGTCAGGCGACCGGCTGCCTTGTTGGACGTGTCGAGCATGACGCCGGCAAACTGCGCCCGCGCCATCGCTGGAATCAGGGACAGGTCGGGCGAGGCGTCGGCGAGAAGCAGCCCGACGATGCGTGCGTTGCCCAGTGGACAACGGCCAAGCTCGGCGATGGTCGACATGGGATCGCCGCCTGGAAAAAACCCGATCTTCACGTAGTCGATCCCGGTCGCGGCCATCACCCGTGCCGCTTCTGCGACCTCACTGGGGTTGCAGGGGAGGTCGCCGATCGTCGCCGACACCAGCGTTTCGGACGGGAGGCGGCGCCTGATGTCGTGGACTATATCGAACGGCAAGGCGCCGAGCGCACCTGTCGCGGGGTTCTTGGCGTCGATGATATCGGCGCGGGATGCGACCGCAATGCGGGCCTCGGCTAGGCTCGTGACGCTGGCCAGGAACCGGACCGGTCCATCGTTTCTGAAGTAATGTGATCTCATACCGCTCCGAACACTCGCGCCTGTTCCAGGGCGAGCTTATCGGGCGCAAGGCGGTCGGTTGTCGAGAGCAACACGGGTAAATCGGCGACGACGCTAGAGTTTCCGGCGGGGGAGACGACCCCCAGCCGCACAATGCGAGTTGCCAGCCTCACGGCTTCGCGGCGATCGTGGGTTACGAAAAGGATTGTCGTCGGATGACGTTGCCAGAGTTCCAGCACCAGCGCGCGGAGCGCATCGGCGGTTGGATCGTCGAGGGAGACGAAGGGCTCGTCCATCAGCAGAATATCGGGCTCGACAACGAAGCCGCGGGCGATAGCGACTCGCCGCTGCATGCCCAGTGACAGCCGCTCGGGATAGGCGGATTCCGCACCGGCAAGTCCGACGCGGGAGATGAGCTCGGAGACGTTGGCGCGACGCGGATCGCCCTCTGGGAGGACAAGGGCGATGTTTTCCTCGACGGTCTTCCAGGGCAGAAGCCTGGGCGACTGGAAGATGAACGAGAGGCGGGGGTTCGGGACGCCGAACGTGATGCGGCCGTCGTAGTCCTGGTCGAGCCCGGCGACGATGTTCAGCAGCGTCGATTTTCCGCAACCCGACGGGCCGGAGATGACGACGAACGAACGATTGTCGATTTCCAAGGCGACGTTGCGAAGGACCGTATGCGCGGATCGGCCGGCGACCGCGGGCCACGTCTTGGACGCGACCTCCATGCGCAAGGCATACGGTGCTTTCGGCTCCCCTGTGGGGCCCATTTCGAGGCTCATCGCTTCCACCGGTTCAACCTCGACTGCAATGGCTGAAGCAAACCGTGCTCCACGATTTGAATGACGACGATGAACGCCAGCGCGTAGGCCAGGATCATGGCGACGTCGAAGGACTGGAACGCCGTATAGATCTTGTGGCCGACACCCGTCGCATGGCCGCCTAGCGCCTCAACGACGAGCACGATCTTCCAGACGAGGGCGAGCCCAGAGCGTGCTGCGGCCGCGAAAAACGGAGCGAGCTGGGGCAGCGTCACGTGGCGCAGCGTCTTCCACCATCCGAGCCGGTAGACGATTGCCATTTCGTCGAGGTCGCGAGAGAGGCTGCGTGCGCCCTCGCGCATCTGGACCGCGACGTTCGGGATCTTGTTGATTGCAACGGCGAGAATGGCCGTTGTCTCGTATGGCCCGAGCCAGACGTAGGACAGGGCAATGATGACGAGCGCCGGCAAATTGAGAAACAGGATCAGCCAGGCGTCGAAGAAGTGGTCCGCGAGCTTATTGCGACCCAGGGCAAGACCGATGGCCGAGCCGATGGCCATCGCGGCCAGGAAGGCCGCGACGACGCGCATCAGCGTGGCGCCGAGATGAAGCCACAGGCCGCCGGTGGTCGCCTCTTTTACGAGGAGGTTGAAGACGGTGTAGGGGCCCGGGCCATGGCGGTTCTGGGCGATAGCCGACGCCAGCGCCCACAATAGAATGAGTACGACCAGGGAGGCGGCAACCCAGCCCAGCCGGGACTGCCAGTCCGTGGACGAGGTCCGCTTCGGGGATGGAGCGCTAAGCTTTTGCTGCATGGAACAACTGCGGATCGAACTTGGTTCCGGCCCCGAGAAGCTCGGTATCGCCGTTTTCGACGAGTAGTTTCATGACCTTTTCCGCGGAGGCCGTATCCGCCGCACTCCACGGCTTGACGATGCCGGCCCGGTAGGCGGCCTTCAGTCCCTCGAACTCGGCGTCGCTCTGGGCCTTCATGAGGGGCTTCAATCGCTCCCAGGGCGCGTCGGCGGATGCGAGAAGTGCGTTGCCGTCCGCGGCTGCCTTCAACAGGGCATCGATTTGCGGGCCTTTGGCGGCCGCGGTTGATTCCTTCCACACGAAGCCGATGAACGCAGGGACCGGATCGACCGACAATGCCTCGAATACGCTCCGCATCGAGATGATCTCGCGGAAGCCGAGGCTCTTCAGACGGACGGTCTGGGTCCAGAAATTCAGGTTCGCATCGAGCTTTCCATCGCGCGCCTGCTCGGCGAGCAGCGGGGGGGCGCCGTAGACCACCGTCGATTTGCCAGCAAGGTCGACGCCCGCGGTTTTGCGCGCATATGCCTGCAGCAGAAGCCAGCTCTTGTCGATCGATGAGCCGGCGACACCCAGCCGTTTACCTGCGAGGTCGGACAGCGACTTCACCGGGCTGTCGGCTGGGACGACGAGTGCGCCAAGAGAGGAGGAGTATGGCGCGAACTTGAGTGGTTCGCCGAGGCCGCGCTGGCGGAGGGCCCAGGTCCAGTCTGTCACGATTACGTCAGAGCCGCCGCTGAGGAGCGAGATCGGGCCCGCGTGGTTGTTGGAAAGCTCGACCGGTGCAAGCTCGAGGCCGTTACTGCGGTCCATGCCTTCCGCGCGAATGGTCTCAATCAGCCAGTTGAGCGAGCCATATTTCACCGCACCGACTTTGAGGGGGCCGGCGGCGTGGGCTTTGGGGCCAGCTGCGAAAGTCAGGCCGGCGGCCGCCAGACCCGTGACGGCGAACGTGCGCCTGGAGATCATTTTGTATCCTCTTTCGCAATGCGATTACGGACGATGTAGCTGGTGCCGCGCAGCCAGGCTTCATCCGTGTTGCCTTGAATGCCGGCGCTATAGGTCTTGCGGACCGCGCCCGTCGCGCTGTCGATGATCTGAATGTTGACCGAAAGCAATGTATCGGAAAATTTCTGCACGACCCCGAGCACGCCGAGCTCGGCTCCCGCTTTCTTGGCCAGGTCGGCCTCGCAGCCGTTGCAGCGATGAAGCGGCGCGGCCGTTTTGATTTCAGCTGCAATGCTATCGGAGGGGATCAATTCGAAGCGGTTCAATTCCGATAGTCGTGTCTTGAGGTCCTCGGTCAGGAGGGCGAGGCGCTTGGTCTCTTCGGGGCGAATTTTTGGAAAAAGCTCACCCTCCTGCGCCGAATCGATCAACTCGAAGGGAAAAACAATCGCCTTTTCAACATTCTGTGCGGCAGTGCCGGCGGTCGACGTCAACGTCAGTAGCGCGGTGGCCAGAGCAAGCCCGCGGCCCGACCGTTGTGCTGCTGTCGCAATGTTCTTCGCGTTGGACATATGGTCGTCCGTCTCCGGGGTGGACATTACAGGCCGGGCCGCTTTTCTGCGAAAAGCTGGTTTTTGATGACGTAGCGGACGCCGCGGATCCAACTCTCGTCGGTATTTCCGCGAATGTCGGAGGACATCACCTGAACCACCTTACCGGCTTTGGCGTCTCTAACGTAAAGATTGAGATTGAGGATCAGGTTCGAGACCTTCTGGACCGTACCAATGATCACGATCTCCGCGCCAACCCTATTGGCGAGATCGTCCTCGCACTGGTTGCATTTGTAGATGGGGCGGAGCCGCTCGATGTCGGCGGCGATAGGGGCCAGGTCGACCAGTTCGTATCGGCCGTCGGTTCGGATCGCCTTGCGAAGCTCCTCGGAGATCAAAACCAGACGCTGCGTCTGGTCGGTACGAAGGCCGTCGACTTCTCCTTCTTGACTGTCGTCGATCAGATCGAAGTCGAAGACGAGCGCTTTGCGCACCTCTGCCGTAGCAGCCGGCGCCGGGACGAGGGCGAACGCCTGTGCAAGCAGAATAACGAGTAATGCGCCGATCGAGCGTGGTAACTGCAATTTCTTCTCCAAACTTCCGGCGGGAGCGCGATTGGTGCTCAGATCGGCTTCATAATGCGTTCTTACTCATTGCGCTGCTCACGAATTTTAGTGTCGTTCTCACGATCCCGCGAACTCCAAAACCTCACCTTGACTTGGGGTGGGTCGAGCCATTTGTAACCAGATGGCGCGCATGCCGACCTCATCGCCTGGGGTGAGGCAGCATCGATCACACAACATGAAGTCGCCTGGGAGGTTATCGCTTGTTTTGTTGGTTCGCTCGTTTCAAGACTTGCGGCATCGCAGCGCTGGCCGGGGCCGCTGCGGCGGGGCTTATGCTAGCCGCACTTCCGGCGCGTGCGCAGGAGCCGGCGGGTGCCGCCGCGAAACCTGCCGCCGCCAAGACGGTCATCAAGGTTATTCTGGCGCGTGAGCTCAGGCAAAAGCCTCTGCCGCTGTCGCTGCTCGATCAGCCGCCTGCCGACGATGGGCTTGGAGGCGCGAAGCTTGCGATCTCTGACAACAACACGACGGGCCGGTTCCTGAACCAGGAGTACGTGCTCGACGTCGTCGAAAAAGCGAAGCCCGAGGAGTTGATTGCAGACGTCTTGGCCAAGGTGGCCGAGGGGGCGGCATTCGTCGTCGCCGACGCTGCGCCTGCAACTCTTCTTGCGCTGGCGGATGCACTGAAAGGCAAGGATGCGGTCGTCCTCAATGCCTCGGCGCCGGATGAGAGCCTTCGGGAGGAACAGTGCCGGGCGAACCTGATGCACACCGCGCCGTCGCGCTCGATGCTGACCGACGCGCTTGCCCAGTATCTCGCCTGGAAGCGGTGGACGAAGTGGTTCCTCGTTTCTGGGTCATTGCCCGAGGACAAAGCGTTCGCGGACGCGCTTCGCCGTTCGGCGAAGAGGTTCGGCGCTACGATCGTCGAGGAGCGGACATTTGAGTACGACTCCGGCAGCCGGCGAACGGACGGAGGTTTCGAGCAGGTTCAGCAGCAGATTCCGACGTTCACGCAGAATGCCAAAGCGCACGATGTCGTCGTTGTGGCGGACGAGGGCGAGCTATTTGGCGAATACATTCCCTATCGCACCTGGGACCCGCGGCCTGTGGCCGGCACGGTCGGACTTGTCGCGACGGCGTGGCATCCCGCCATAGAGCTGTGGGGTGGCACTCAGTTCCAGAACCGCTTCAAACGCATGAACAACAGATCAATGCGCGTTCTAGATTACAATGTCTGGTTGGCGGTGCGCGCAGTCGGGGAGGCGGGGTCGCGTAGGAAATCAGGCGATTTCAAAGAATTGATCTCTTACATGCGATCGAGCGAGTTCGAGCTTGCCGCGTTCAAGGGGATCAAGACGACGTTCAGGGACTGGAACGGGCAGTTGCGGCAGCCTCTGCCGGTCACGGCGCCGAAGATCCTCGTTTCGGTTTCTCCGCAGCCGGGTTTTCTCCATCAGGTCAGCGAACTGGATACGATGGGGTTCGACAAACCCGAAACGAAGTGCAAGGCGTATACGGCCAAATAGCCGATACGGAAAAGGATGCAGGTGACAGCGCCGCACGGCGTGTCCCGGCAGATTTGTCCGTCTCCAAGGTGTTCAACTGCCAAGACCTCGATCAAGGGTGATCAAGATGCGTCTTTCTACACTGCTCCAGGTTGCTGCGGCTGCCTCCGTCGCCGCGCTCGCCATGGCGTCTCCAGCCCTCGCCTACAAGGTGTTCGTTTCGAACGAAAAGGACAATTCAATCACGGTGATCGATGCCGACAAGATGGAGGTCGTCCATACGATCAAGGCCGGGCAGCGGCCGCGCGGAATTGCATTATCCCAGGACAACAAGCTGCTTTACGTTTGCGCGAGCGACGACCACACCATTCAGGTTTTCGACGCCAATACCTACCAGTACGTGCGCAACCTTCCGTCGGGCAGTGATCCTGAGCTGGTGGCGGTGCATCCCTCGGGGAAATATCTTTACGTGGCGAATGAGGACGACAATCTCGTTACGATCGTCGACGTCGAGAAGAGCGCTGTCGTGACAGAGGTTCCGGTCGGCGTTGAGCCGGAAGGCATGGGTCTGTCGCCGGACGGGAAAGTGCTGGTCAATACGTCCGAGACGACGAACATGGCCCACTTCATCGATACGACGACCAACAAAACCTTTGACAACGTTCTGGTCGACAACCGTCCGCGCGTCGCGGAGTTCACCGCCGACGGTAAGCAGGTGTGGGTCAGCGCCGAGATCGGCGGCACCGTGACCGTCATCAATCCGGCCGACCGCAAGATCATCGGCAAGATCAATTTTGAAATTCCAGGGGTGACCAAGGACGCGATCCAGCCGGTCGGCGTTCGCATCACCAAGGACGTCAAGAAGGCGTTCGTGGCGCTCGGTCCGGCAAACCGCGTCGCGGTCGTCGACGTTGCCACGCTGAAGGTCGAGAAGTACCTTTTGGTGGGGCAGCGGGTCTGGAACCTCGCCTTGACGCCCGACGACAAGACGCTGTTCACGACCAACGGAACGTCAAATGACGTTTCCGTCGTGGACGTGGCGAGCCTCAAGGTCACCAAGTCGATCAAGACCGGCCGCTATCCCTGGGGCGTGGTCGTCGCTCCGAAATGAGGCGCGCTGCCAGGATGTTCGTCGATCGCCGTGAAAGGCTCCATTCGCCATGAATGCCGTGATACCTGCCGCCCGCATCGAACCCGTGCCCCCCTCGTCTCCTGTCGCACTTGAAGTGGAGGGCGTGAGCCACAACTTCGGCACCGTGAAGGTGCTGGACGACGTTTCGCTTACCGTGCCGCGCGGTGCGATGGTGGTCCTGCTCGGGCTCAACGGCGCTGGCAAGTCCACGCTATTCGCGCTCATCACACGTCTCTACGATAACGTGTCGGGCGCGATCCGCATCCTTGGCGAGGATGTCAGGCGGCGGCCAACGCGGGCATTGCAGCGGCTCGGCGTCGTCTTTCAGAGCCGGACGCTCGATATCGATCTGACGCTCACTCAAAACCTCGTCTACCATGCCTCTCTGCACGGTATCGGCGGCCGGGAAGCCCGGAGGCGGGCGGCCATTGCGTTGGAGACCGTCGGCCTATCGGACAAGGCGGACGCCGTCGTTCGAACTCTGTCGGGCGGGCAGGCGCGGCGGGTCGAGATCGCGCGGGCGCTGCTTCACGATCCGGGGTTGCTGTTGCTCGACGAGGCGACCGTCGGTCTCGACATCGGCTCGCGCGAGACAGTGCTGTCGATCGTGCGCTCACTCGCCGCCAGCCGTGGCCTCGGGGTACTGTGGGCGACCCACCTCATCGACGAGATCGCGCCCACCGACCTTGTGGTCGTACTGCACAAGGGACGCGTCATGTTCCGCGGGACGGTGCCGGAGTTTCTGGCGTCGACCGGGGCCGAAAATCTGTCAGCCGCTTTCCGGGTTGCCACCGGTACGGAAGCCAAATCCAGCGCGGGGGCTTGAAAGCCAACCGGGCCGAAAACAACAAATCATGGAGGAGACGATTATGTACAAGTCGATCGTGTGCGGCCTTGCTGCCGTGATGGCGCTTCCGATTGGCGCCATGGCTCAGGAAGTCAGCGGAAAGACCACGCGTCTGCCCGATCTCGTGGTGGGAACCGGCGACAGTGGCTATGGCTTCACGCACGAAAAAATGCCGACCCTCGAGACCGGAAAATCGTATCGCATGTGGCTAAAGGCGACGGGCAAGAAGGAATGCGCGTTCGAGGCCGACGAGCTTTTCGCCAACGTCAAGTGGCGCAAGATCGAGGTCAACAAGGTCGAGATCAAGCCGACGGGCATCCAGGAGATCGAGTTCGAGAACGAGGGCTCGGCCGAGTTGTTCTTCACGCCGACGAAGGCCGGTGAATACAAGTGGGTTTGCAAGGGCTTCGAAGCCAAAGGGCTCACGGGCAAGATCATCGTCAAGTAGGGCCCGGGGGCTTTGTCCGCCGAACAGGCAACATGTGAAGCAGGTATGATGACTACGACCTCGACGACCGCCGCAAACGCGCCCTCCGCCACGGCCCCGCATCGGGTCGTGCGCAGGCTTGGTCCTGGTGCCTATTTCGCCTGTTTCTCGGGTATCGTGTGGCGCGAAGTGCTGCGCTATCTGCACCAGCGCGAACGGTTCCTGTCCGCGCTGGTGAGGCCGCTCGTATGGCTGTTCATCTTTGCGGCCGGCTTCCGACAGACGCTCGGTGTCTCGATCATTCCGCCCTACGAAACCTACGTCCTCTACGAGACGTTCGTGACGCCTGGGCTCGTCGGCATGATTTTGCTGTTCAACGCCATGCAGTCCTCGCTGTCGATGGTTTACGATCGCGAGACGGGTGCCATGCGGACGTTGCTCGTCAGTCCGTTCCCGCGTTCGTTCCTGCTGATCTCGAAGCTTCTGGGGGGGGTCGCGGTCGCACTGCTGCAGGTCTACGTTTTCCTGTTCATCGCCTACTTCTGGGATATCGAGCCCGGCGGCGCGGCGATCGATCTCGGGTTCTTCAAGATCCCGCCACCGTTCAACGGATATCTGACGGTGCTGCCCGCGCTGGTTCTGGCAGGCCTGATGCTCGGCGCACTGGCGCTATTCATGTCGTCGGTGATCCGGCAACTTGAAAACTTCGCAGGCGTTATGAACTTCGTGATCTTCCCGATGTTCTTCGCGTCGTCGGCGCTCTATCCGTTGTGGCGCATCAAGGAGTCGAGCCCGCTGCTCTACGAGATATGTCGGCTCAATCCGTTTACGTATGCGGTCGAATTGATCCGATTTGCGCTCTATGGGCAGTTGGGGGCGCGGCTCGAAGGGGGCGGGATCGACCTGACGAACGTACTGGTCGTAACTGCTTACACGGTCGTATTCTTGCTGGCCGCCATTTACGCTTACAACCCATCGAAGGGGTTGATCGCGCGTCGCGGCGGCGGCGGTTGAGGAGAATTCAGATGACACGTTTCGGCAACGGTTGGGGGCTGTCACCGTTCATTGCGGTCGCAGGCTGCCTGGCGTTCACGACCTCCGCGTTTGCGGTTGGTGGCGCGCCTGGCAGCCCGGACTGGCCGTGCCCACAGCGCAAGGTCGTCAAGCTTTCTGCCTCCGATCTCCAGTGGGATGGCGAACTCGCCGAGGCCACAAAGGAGTGGCGGCGGGATAGCGGAGTTTCAAAGCTCGTCGAGTTACTCGCAAGCCGCCGTACCAGTCAGGACGCGGCCGCGGATGCTTTAAAGGCATTTTCGGATAAGTTGCCGGCGGGCGATCGGGCGGCGAAGCTGACGCTGGTGTTTGTGGGCCTGCTTGATACCGTCAACGAGTACCGGTCGGCGGTGATTTCGGGTATAGAGCGCTTCAACAAGCGCCAGAAGGGCAGGGCCTCCGAGATCGAGCAGGAGGGTCTGAAGCTAGCCGAGATGAAGAAGAGCATCGGCGGAGATCCGAGGCTTTCGGCCGAGTATGACAAGGCGGTCGAACTTTATGACTGGAACGTGCGCGTCTTCGAAGAGCGACGCCAGAACCTGCCGATCGCATGTGAAATTCCCCCGGCAATCGACGGTCGTACGTTCGAGCTCGTTCGGGAGATCCGGGAGCTTTTGAAGCCCGGCGGCTGATTGGATGGCTGAGCGGGTGGCGCACGTGCCGGGGGGGCGCATCACCCCTCAGGGTTGGCGGTGCGCTTCTTCGGTCCCACAGCTTCAGTCCCACAGCGCCTTTCGGACCTCGAACACTTCCATGAGACGACACGAGCGATGCGGGCCGTCGACGACGAAGGTCCATTCTCCGCCCGTGAAGGTGTCACACATCTTGACGCCCTTCACGAGGATCCAGTGGCCTTCCTTTTTGGTGTGGATCGCCAGAATGTAACTTGCCCAGGCGTTGCGTGGTTTCTGCATCCACTGCCAGAGGGTGGGCCGGGCTTTGCGCTCGAGGTGCATGAAGCTCTCGGTAAGCTTCATCTCGTAACCGAAGGCGGCGAGTGCCTCCTCGACCTCGTTGGCGAAGGTGCCGACGACGATGCTCTTGATCTCGGGCGCCATGTTGCGATTGGCGCGGATCACGTCTTCAATTTTGGAGATCGAAAAGCCGGTCACGGCCGAAATCACGGTCGGGCCGCAGAAGGCGCTGCGCCCGGTATCGTTGCGGCTCGAATTCAGGGACGACGTGGTTTTGCGACGCGCCCCGTCGCGCAGATGCTCCCTCATACGCGAAACGCCCCCATGAAATGGATTGTGACGGTCCACCACCTGAGAGGGGAGGGTGCGACCGGTTTGGTTAATTTTCAGTAAACATGTAATATTCGTAAATCTGTCTGACAGCTTATTCGGCCGGAGACGCCATGTACATCGTCGTCGAGTTTTTCGAGGCGGAGCCTCAGCACCAGGTGGCTCTCACGGCCGCACTGGTCTTTCTGGCACGGTCTACGCTCGACCGGCGGCGAGGCTGTCATCGTTTCGATGTCGGGCAGGACGATATCGATGGATCGTCGTTGCTCGTCTATCAGGTGTTTGAAAGCCGGGAGGCCTACACTGAGCACCTCGAGCTTCCCGCGTATGCCGAGCACCGGCTGCTCACCGACCCATGGACCAGGACGCGGCGGATGCTCAGTTACGCGATGCTGCCGCATGGCGGCGGTTGAGCGCGGCTGGCGCCCCTCTCCCCGAAGGCGCGGGTAGGGCCGAGAGTGGTCATCGCGGGAAGGGCGAGATGACGGTCGCGGTTGAAGGGCGGCGGCGGGTCAATCAGCCCATGGAGCACGTTTTCAAGCTGAGACATTGCTGACGCTTGTGGCGGCTTGCATTGGGGGGCCGAACTTGGTACCACCCCGGCTCGCTCGGTTGTGCACCGCGCGTCAAGGCGATGGGGAATCGTCTAATGGTAGGACTGCAGACTCTGACTCTGCCTGTCTAGGTTCGAATCCTAGTTCCCCAGCCATTCGGCTTTGGCGTTGTGCGGCGACAAGGGTTGTCGAACCTAGCCGACTTATGCCGCAGTCCCGCACCTGCATTGCGGTCATGATTTGTGGGGGGCAGCCTCCGCCCACCACCCAGTCAAACATTCGGCGCTGCATTCGTCTCAAAGGTGTCGGGCGCCAGTTCCGGACGACGTAACGTGGCGTGCCGTGCTCGCAGGGATCACGCGTCGCCTCATTTGATGCCGGTTCCGGATTCGGGGCGTGGCGGCATGCGATCCCGTCGCGACGGGAGGTCCGGGCACAGGACCAGTTTGCCCTCGAGGCCGCCTGCCTCGAGACGGCGATGCGCCTCGGGAACCTCATAGAAGGAGATCCGCTCGGCGATACGCGGCTGGATCGCGCGGGTTGCCAAAAGCTCGAAAAGCCGCTCCAGGTCCTCCCGGAACCAGGCTGGGTGCTGCGCCTTCATCAGATTGATCGAGTAGAAGAGGACCCTCTTCCTGCCGGGTAACCACCTCCAGAGATACAGGCGCGCCACCCACGTCAGGATATTGAGCATGCTCCGCTGCGCCTGGACGCCCGCCGTATAGCCGAAGGCGCAGAGGAGGCCGCCGCGTTTGAGCGCCGCCAACGAGCGGCGACACCCGTCCTCGCCGATGCCGTCGAAGACGACGTCGAACCCGTCCGGTTGGGCGCGCGTGTAGTCTTCATGTTGGTAGTCGATGGGGGTGGCGCCGAGTTCGCGGATAAGCGCCGCGTGATCGCCGCGCGCGGTGCCCCACAATTCGAGACCGGCCATCCTGCCGAGCGCGAGCAGCGCCTGGCCGACGGCGCCGGAGGCTCCATGCACGAGCACGCGCTGTCCTCGCTCCACCCGGGCCGCACGGTGAAGGAGCTGGTATGCGGTCGTCCAACTCAAGATCAGCGCGGCCGCCTCCGCTGAGTCGACGCCCGCCGGCACGCGTGTCAGGTCCTGGGCTTGCAGCGTGCGGTAAGCGGCATTCGACCCGACTACGGTTAGATCGGCCACGCGGTCGCCGATCTGGAAGCCGCGCACGCCGTCGCCAAGCTCATCAATTTCCCCGACGACATCATAGCCCAGCACGAATGGCGGCCGAAGGAACATCGTCTGGGGGTAGAGGTGGCGTCGGATTACGACGTCCGTGTATACGACGCTGGAGGCGAGTACGCGGACCCTCACCTCGCCCTGTCCGGCCGACGGCATGGGAGCGTCGACCACGTCCAGTTGATCCGGGCCGCCGTAGCGCCTGAGTTGCACGACACGGTTGCGGGGCTCGCTCATGGGCAAAATCCTTGCGGCGTATGATGCCCGCATGCTCAGACGACCGCGCTGCAGCGGGGGGAGGGGTATGCTGGCTGCGCCAATGTTCACCCGCACGGTTCACCGGCACGAGGCGCGCACTGTGGAGCAGTGGCTACGCGTCGCGTAGAGGAATGGTCATGTCATTGAGACGGATCAATGCGTTGAGACGATGCTGATCGCGGATGTTCGCTGCCGTGTTTTCCTGGGCTTCTGCACCGGCGTCTCAAAGTTGACCATCACAATCAAAAGGGTTGCGCTTCTCGTCGGTTTTCTGTTGGTCCTGCGCTGTGGTCTCCGGTTTCCATGGGAGTAGAAGCGCTCCACCTCGGAGCGGGCCCGGTCAAAGGGGATCCACTATGTGATTGTGGATCGAGATTTTTTTCTCGGTACCCCGGGCCATTGCCGTCCAGTCGATCGCTGAGATGCTTCTGATCGTCATTTGCGGGTTGGGGTTGGTGTGGCTCCGCTGGATGCCGGTCCGTCGGCTCGCTCAGGCGCGTGACTGCGCCGTCCGCCATCGGGCCGGGCTCTGGCCCACTGAACTCTTGAACGCGCGACTGAACGAGGCGACATCCTTATAGCCGATGGTATCGGCAATGCGGTCGAGGTTCTCCGTCGTCTCGCGCAGCTTCTGGCAGGCCAGCGTCATGCGCCAACTCGAGACATAGGACATCGCGCTCTGGCCGGTGACCTCCCGGAAGCGTGCAGAAAAGCGCGAGGGTGACATGGACACGATCTCCGCCAGCGATGCGACGGTCCATGGGGCACCAGGATCTTGATGCAGTCTGGACAGCGCCATGCCGATGCGTGGATCGTCGATGGCTCTGAACCAGCCCACGCGGTCTCGTCCCTGGCTGCGGCCGTAGGCACGCAGGGCCTCGGCGAAGAAGACTTCGAGCAGGCGTGCTGCGACGAAGCTCGTCGTTCCTTTCGATACTTCGAGGCTCAGCATCGAAGCCGCGTGATCGAGCATCGGATCGGCGTCTTTGCCTGATGTTGCGACGGTCAGGACCCGAGGCAGCGCCCGGTACAGTGGATTGAGTGGTGTGGCATGGAGTTGGAAGACACCGCAGATTAGCTCCGTTGCGTCCTCCTGGCTCAGATCGCCGGTCCAGTCCGTCTTACCGCGGAGGACCTCGGTGAGCGGCACGGGCTTCGCACGTCTGCCGGATGACATGAGATGAGGCGCTCCACTCGGACAGATCGCCACCTCGTGCGTCGTGATCCGCCGCATCTGTGCGCCATCATGACTGAGATCGAAGCCCCCCGCACGGACGAGATGGAACGGGACGATGCGAGTACCGCGATCCGCGCCAAGGGCAGAACGAAGCTCTTTTTCATCTGGGATCTCGATCGCCCATGGCGGGGCATAGCGCTCGTGCAGCAGGATGCTGCCGCTGATGCGGAGATCCTCGAGGGCATCGTTGAAGGGTGCGTTCAAGGCGGCAATCCAGTCGTTTCAGCAATGAAAATGATTGCTACCGTCATAGAGGCAACTGCCTGTGGGCACTAGTCTTTTCTCGTCCAGCCGGATCGTGGGGATGTGTCCCTGCCGTCCGGCCGCCCCCGAAGGCATGCAATTCAGGAACGCATCATGGCCGCACTTTCATCGGAGCTTTTCTACACGGCCCTCATCGCCGCCTTTACCGGCGTCATGTGGATTCCCATCATCGTCAATCGTCTCGCCGAGATGGGGCCTTGGAAGGCGTTGAGCAATCCCGAGCCCGACGTGCGCCCGCACGCCGATTGGGCCCACCGGATGGGACATGCGCATCGCAATGCCATCGAGAATCTCGTCGTATTCGCGCCACTCGCAATAAGTGTGAACATACTCGGCCTGACGTCGCCGCTGACCGCGTGGGCTGTCGCAGTTCATTTCTTCGCGCGCGTCGCGCATGCCGTGATTTACACGCTCGGAATTCCGCTCTTTCGAACCATCGCGTTCTTCGTCGGCTTCTGCTGCCAAATGCTGCTTGCCGCGCGGATTCTCGGTCTTGCTTGAGGAAAGGCGGAGGAGAAAGACATGCCACTTACCTTCTATTACCTGTCGGGATCGCCATTTTCATGGAAGGTTTGGCTGTCGCTCGAGCACTTGCGGGTTCCCTACGATCTCAGAGTGGTCTCCGCCGATGCCGGCGACCTTGGGAGCCCTGACTTCCGGGCGCTCAATCCGCGCGGCAAGGTTCCGGTGATCGTGGATGATGGCTTCGTTCTCGCGGAATCTTCGGTGATCGTCGAATATCTGGAAGAGCGGCATGCTCGGCCTGGTGCACGACTTTGGCCGGTTGACGATCGGGCACGCGCGCTGGCGAGAAAGACGGCGGCCGAAGGTGACGCCTACATCTATCCGCATGTGCGCAAGCTGGTGGTCGAGCTTCTCATGCGCAAGGCAGGGACACCTGAAACGGGACAGATTGATGAGGCGCGAGCGGCACTCAGGGGGGAGCTTGGGGGGCTGGATTCCTCGATCCAGGACGCATTCCTCGCTGGCCCGAGCGTTACGGCTGCCGACTTTACCGTCTATCCGTTTCTGGCCGTTCTGAACCGCGTGGCGACGCGGAAGCCCGAGCACCGGCTTGGTGAGGTGGTGCCGAAGGGGATTGCCGCGTGGATGGTCCGCGTGGAAGCGCTTCCGGTGGTCGCTCGCACGATGCCACCGCATTGGAGGACCATATGACAGACGCTGCCAAGCAATCTCCCATGTGTATCGTTGTCGGCGTCGGGCCTGGAAACGGTGCGGCGTTCGTGCGTCGCTTTGCTGGTGAGGGTTACCGCGTGGCGATGATCGCGCGCTCAAGCGAGACAATGAATGCGCTGGCGACGGAGCTGAGCGGCGCTCATGCGTACCAATGCGACATCAGCGATACCACTCAGGTGGCGACCGCATTTGCAGGGATCGCGTCCGATCTCGGCCCTGCCGATGTGCTGATCTGGAATGCGGGCAAGGGCGTTTGGGGCTCGCCGGAAGACATTCATCTGGCGGACTTCGAAATGGCATGGCGCACGAACACGTTTGGCGCCCTTGCAGCGGCCAAGGTCGTCATCCCGGATATGAAGGCACGAGGGTTGGGACACATCTACTTCATCGGCGCGACCGCATCGCTGCGTGGTGGAGCGAACTCCGTTGCCTTCGCCTCTGCAAAGTCGGCGCAGAAGAGCCTCGCTCAGTCCCTGGCGAGATCACTCTGGCCTCATGGCATCCACGTGGCGCTCGTTGTCGTGGACGGCGTCGTCGACGAGCCATTGATGCGGGCCAGGTTCGCGGAAAAGCCCGACGCGTTTTTCGTGAAGCCGGAAGATATAGCCGACACGCTGGTGATGCTCACGCGGCAGCGACGCTCAGCGTGGTCGTTCGAACTCGAGGCGCGCCCGTTCGGCGAGATCTGGTGAGCCGGCGCCCTATGTCGGAATAATTCATTGCCGGATCGTGCGGCAGGCGGGCCGGGATCGCACGTTGGTGCTTCGCGATTGCTTGTCGGGCGCAGCGCTTCGCCTTCGCAGTATGATGGTCAAAGCGAGACGCCGCACCAATTTGCGCGGCGTCTCGATGTGATCAGGCGCCGTACCTGTTGGGAACGTACATATCCTCGGAAATCGGGTCGCGCGTGTAGTCGGGGTTTTTAACCCGTTCCGGCAGCACGACTTCGGGGCGCTCGATTTCGTTGTAAGGCACCTGCTCCAGCAGATGGGATATGCAGTTGAGGCGCGCCAGTCGCTTGTCGTTGGCCTCGACGATCCACCACGGCGCATCGGATGTGTGCGTCCGCTCGAGCATGTCCTCCTTGGCCTTTGTATAGGCCTCCCACCGGCGGCGGGATTCGAGATCCATGGGCGACAGCTTCCACTGTTTCATCGGGTCGTGGATGCGTGCGAGGAATCTCAGATTCTGCTCGTCGTCGGAGATCGAGAACCAGTATTTGACGAAGATGATCCCCGAGCGGACGAGCATCCGTTCAAACTCGGGAACGGAGCGGAAGAACTCCTCGACCTCGTCTTCGGTGCAGAAGCCCATCACGCGCTCGACGCCGGCGCGATTGTACCAGCTGCGGTCGAACAGCACGATTTCGCCGCCTGCCGGCAGGTGGGAGATGTAGCGCTGGAAGTACCACTGGGTGCGTTCGCGCTCTGATGGAGCCGTCAGCGCGACCGTCCGGCAGATGCGCGGGTTGAGGCGTTGGGTGATGCGCTTGATCACGCCACCTTTGCCTGCGGCGTCGCGGCCTTCGAATATCACGAGGACTTTGAGCTTGTGGGTGGCGACCCAGTCCTGCAGCTTGATGAGCTCATGCTGGAGCCGGAACAGCTCGCGCATGTAGTCACTGCTTTTCAGGACCTGCTCGCGGTTCCCCCCGGCGATCTCGTCCTCGATGTCGCCGAAACGTGCGTCATTGATCTCGAGTTCCAGCGTCTCGTCGAAACTGTCTTCGATCTCTCGCGCAAGCTTTCCGCGCGCGGCGTAATGTTCATCGTCCTTCGGCGCCGTCATCAGTTGTCTCCCACACGGAAAATCCGCTTACGCCATTTGTCTCACGCGGCGTCGGGGTTACTAATGAGGGTGCTTTCATGAAAGATATACGACAGCCCATGGCGGACATGGAGGTGTCAAGCGGGACGGCTAAGCGGAGCCAACACTCAAACGGGAGCGGCGTTTATGAAGTTTCTTGCCGTCGCATTGACAGCCGCCGCCTCGTGCGTGGTGGCCGCCGGTTCGGGGTTGGCCGGACCCAGTGAGTGCCCAGGACTCTATCCAAAGGGGCTGGAGCCATTCACAGGGCTGTACCCGGCCATCGAGCGGCGCTTGCCGCTCGCCACGTTTGCGGCTGGACAGATTGTCGAGATCGATTTCGTCACGATGCCCGAAGCGGAATTCCGGGAGCATGTGATGGAATTGCAGGAGCTTCCTGCACGGGTGAGCGTCTATCTCGTCGGCGGGCACTGCTACGTAGGGAGCGGAGACTGCGCGTCGCTCGAAAAATCAGGCGTCCGGATCGGCACAACTGGAAGCTGGAACTGGGACAAGGACGAACGCCGCATCCTCGACATCGAACATCCCGCGAGTATCGCTCGGCTGGAAATGGGTGCGGAGACAGGATGGAGGCTCGGCGCTAACTACATCCGTGTCGACAACCTGCATCATCCGGCGGGCTCGAGCGAGCCGCGCACGGCGGATCAGATGGACTTCATATTCAAGGCCATTCACGCCGTCGAGGACCGGCTACGCGCCGAGGGCGTCATTCCCCAAGATCGCGCGACGGGCGTCGTTGCCCACAATAATCTCGACGTATGGGAGCGATTGATCCGGGAGGGGCGTCTCGCTCGTCCGCCGGTGTTCCTGACCTCGGAACGTACGGCCCAACTCGCCTTCAAGGGCCAGGGCTACAAAGGTGATGCCGAATTGAGGGCTGGACGGCTTTTGGCGGCGGGGCACCCCGAAATCGCGGCCGGCGCTCGGATCGCGCTGGCGCTGGGCGTCCCCTATACGGTGGCCGAATTCGCGATCTCCCATGATCTCGGCGGTGAAGAGCAGACGAGCTATCCCCTGCCCGCCGCATACGTTCAAGGTATCCGCGAAATGCCGGGTGTGAGCGATGTGATCGTCATTCCCGACGAGACCCATTACGTCGGCCGCGGGACCGCATACGAGGGACGTGGCCCGCGGGCGGTGGCTTCAGGGCCGTTTCCGGCAGATGCGAGCGCGATCGCTGCGCGGTGCATGAAAGAGCTGGAAAAATAAGCTCAGCCTGCGACTGGCGCGCCCAACACCGACCCCCCCGATGCCGGCATGCTTTCGAGCAGGCGCGCCTTCAATATCCCGAAGGGGCTCAAGATCCGCTGGGGATTGAGGAGCCTTTAAAGGTGCGGCCGTCACTGTCGGTCGTGGTCACTGTGAGTGGCTCGCCCGACTTGGCGATGTAGCTGAAGCGGATATTGGGGTCCTCGGAAAGCGAGATCCCGGCTTCGAGCTCGAATATGGAGTCGGCTCCACGGGTGACGCTCATGTTGGTCACGTATTTGGCCGGAATATACAGCCCGGTCAGCTGGTTCATCTGCATTCCGGAGTAATTCGGGTGGCGGACCATCACCTGGCCGATGCGGCCGGGATCGCTGCCGGGAAGGGCGGCGACATCCTTGATGAGGGTTCGTCCGATCAAGGCGAGCGCTTCGTCGGCATCCTTCAGGGCCGGAGCCGAGCAGCCGCCCGCCGCCTTCACGAACCGGGTCGACATGACGAGGGAGCCATCGGCCATTTCGGCGACGGCTCGCAGGTTCGAATACATGTCGAAGCGTAGTCGTGTCTCGATGATGCGCTCGGCGGTGGCGGATGCCGGGCCGAAGGTAAACGCCGCGGCCATCGGCGCCGGGTTTTTCTCGACGATGAGTGTTAGCTTGCGAACCTCCGCCGTCCCGGCGGGGAACCTGATGGTGACGGGAACGAGCGCGGCGTCCTCGGCGCGGATGGGTGCCTCGAGCGTCAACAGCGCTCCGGCATCGGTAATCGGCTTGGCGCCAAACAACTCCGACCTCAGGGACGGCCAGGTGTCCTCTTCCGCACCCCAAGCGGGAACCGATGCGCTTGCAACGACGGCGGCTAGCCCGGCGACAGCGGCCAGGTTCAGCAGGATCGACTTTCCGATGCTCATAGGCTCTCCAGTGCGAGGCATGGTCGGGGACTGCCCAGGGCGTGGGCCGAGACTGGCCAACTGGGAATTATTCCCACTCTAATTCAGCAAACGCGGTTGCAATATTACGCCGGTGGTACTCGTTGGACAACATCCAGGACCTGCTTTCTTCGAGCGCCGCGGATTCGACCGCCTCCGACAGCGTTTTTCCATTTTTTATCAGATCTTTGATCCCGGAGATGAGCTCCTCGAAGTAGCGTCTCTGCGGTGCAAGGGCCTGGGGCCACGAGACAGAGGCCGGGCCGTGGCCAGGTACCACCCGCTCTGCGGGCGAACCCGCCAATCGGTCGAGTTCCCGCATCCAGCCGCGGATCGATCCGTCAATCGTTGGGATGTGCTCGCAGAAAAGAAGATCGCCGAGGATAAGGGTGCCTGAATTGTGATCGCGTATCGACAGGTCGTTGTCGGTGTGCGCGGTGCCGTGGGCCGTCAATGTCAGTCGGCGGCCGCCGAGGTCGAGGTCCATAGCGGTTGCGACGAGGCGGGTTGGAAGGACGATTTCCGTCCCTGCGAACTCTGCGCCCAGTACCTGAGTGTTGTGGGCCAAGTAACGCGCGGACCGGGAGTTCAGACCGCGGGGCATCTTGGCGTGCGAGACGAACTCGGCCCCTGTGGCTCGAAACGGAGCGTTTCCAAGCACATGGTCCGGATGCATGTGAGTGTTGATCACATATCGGACGGGCTTTTGCGTCTTGGCGGCGATGGCGGCCAGTAGCGCGGCGCCGGTTCGGGCGCAGCCTCCGGTATCGATCACAGCTACCGCTTCGCTACCGACGACGAAGCTCAGGTTCGCGATGTGGCCGCCGTTCTCGGCCGTCATCACCTCGTGGACGCCTCGGGCCACGAATACCCCGTTCGCAATTTCCGCGACTGCGAGAACGGGCGGATTTGCGGCCTGGGCGGGCGTGGACAGGGACGCGGAAGGAGCGGCGAGGGTGCATAGCGCTGCCCCCTCGATCAGCTGCCGTCGATTGATGGGGCGCATTTGGCACTCTCGGGGTCGTTCGGAGGGCGGGCGAGGGTCTTTCCAGGGCTTGATAGATTCCCCTTTCGATGCTCTCGCAATGGCCGGTGCGAGGTAAATAGGCAGGAAAGTGCCTGTTTTTAAAGGCGGCATGCAGAGCATGTGCGACAGTCATCCGACTATTGTGCGCTGCAGCGTAGGCCAAATTCGGCAACAGGGCTCGGTCGGTATGGCGCGGGGCGCCTACTCAGCACCCGTGACGTTTTGCGCTGCGAGACTACTTGTCACAACGCGACTTGTGGCGCTCACAAAAAAGTGCGTATGTGTGACCGCGGCTGGGACTTTCGGACGAGCACATCGGCTGGCCCAAGCGTCAGGGGACAAATCGGAAAATAATCCGCGCCCTTGATTGTCGTCTCGGCTGCACTTGCAAGCATGGCAAGAAACCCTAACGGAGGAAGCGTGATGCGCAATAGTGCATTCGCAGCTGCACTTCTCTTGACGACGGTGGCCGCTCCGGCCTTCGCCAACCAGGACGTCATCAAGAACACCGCCGATTCTAAGCAGTGGACACTGCAGACCGGCGACTACGCGAACCAGCGTTATTCGAAGCTCGACCAGATCAACCGCGACAACGTCAAGAACCTCAAGGTTGCTTGGACGTTCTCGACCGGTGTTCTTCGTGGCCACGAAGGCGCGCCGCTCGTCGTCGGCAACGTGATGTACGTCCACACGCCGTTCCCGAACAACGTGTTTGCTCTCGACCTCGACAACGAGGCGAAGATCATCTGGAAGTACGAGCCGAAGCAGGATCCGTCGGTCATCCCCGTCATGTGCTGCGACACGGTCAACCGTGGCGTCGCTTATGCCGAAGGCAAGATCTTCCTGCACCAGGCTGACACGACGGTCGTCGCTCTCGATGCGAAGTCCGGTAAGGAGCTCTGGAAGGCCGTCAACGGCGATCCGAAGAAGGGCGAAACCAACACGGCGACCGTTCTGCCCGTGAAGGACAAGGTGATCGTCGGTATATCGGGCGCTGAGTTCGGCGTTCGCTCGCACGTCACCGCCTACAACATGAACACGGGTAAGAAAGAGTGGCGCGCCTACTCGCTCGGACCGGATAACGAGATCCTGTTCGACGCTGAGAAGACGATGTCGCTCGGCAAGCCTGTCGGCAAGGACAGCTCGCTCAAGACCTGGAACGGCGATCAGTGGAAGATCGGCGGCGGTTCGACCTGGGGCTGGTACTCCTACGATCCGGAGCTGAACCTCTTCTACTACGGTTCGGGCAACCCCTCGACCTGGAATCCGGCTCAGCGCGCTGGACCGGACGGCAAGCAGATCGACCAGAAGTGGACGATGACGCTGTTCGCTCGTAACCCCGACACCGGCGTGGCCGCCTGGGCATACCAGATGACCCCGTTCGACGAGTGGGACTACGACGGCATCAACGAGGTCATCCTCGCTGACATCGACGTTGCCGGAAAGAAGCGCAAGGTCGCCGTTCACTTCGACCGTAACGGCCTGGGCTACACGCTCGACCGCGCTACGGGCGAGCTGCTCGTCGCCCAGAACTACGACCCGAAGGTCAACTGGCACACGGGCGTCGACATGGATCCGAAGTCGGCCACCTACGGCCGCCCGAAGGTCAACCCGAAGATGTCGACGTTCCTCAACGGTCAGGACGTGAACACGAAGGGCGTTTGCCCGGCCGCTCTCGGCTCGAAGGACCAGCAGCCTGCTGCCTTCTCGCCGCTGACGAACCTGTTCTATGTTCCGACCAACCACGTCTGCATGGACTATGAGCCCTTCAAGGTCTCGTACACGGCTGGTCAGCCCTACGTCGGCGCCACCCTCTCGATGTTCCCCGCCCCCGGCTCGCACGGCGGCATGGGTAACTTCATCGCTTGGGACGCTGCTCAGGGTAAGATCGTCTGGTCGAAGCCGGAAGCGTTCTCGGTCTGGTCGGGCGCTCTCGCCACCGCTGGCGGCATCGTCTTCTACGGTACCCTTGAGGGCTACCTGAAGGCTGTCGATCAGAAGGACGGCAAGGAGCTGTTCAAGTTCAAGACGCCGTCGGGCATCATCGGCAACGTCATGACCTATGAGCACAAGGGCAAGCAGTACGTCGGCATCCTGTCCGGCGTCGGTGGTTGGGCCGGTATCGGTCTCGCCGCTGGTCTCACCAACCCGACCGATGGTCTGGGCGCGGTGGGCGGCTACGCTGGCCTCAAGGCCTACACCTCGCTGGGCGGCACGCTCACGGTCTTCTCGCTTCCCTAATCGGGCGTGAAGGAATAATTGGGGCCGGCGCAGTTCATCTGCGCCGGCCTTTCTGCGCCAGGAGCCATTGGTGCTGTCATAACGTCGCGTCCCGGCTGCTTCCGATCGGCTTGAAATCGTTGAATTGACATGCGACTTTAGCCAAAGGTGTAGCCGTCTGGATGACGCTGCTCCCAATCAACAAAATCATCTGATCACTCGATCACGAGAGGAACCCAATGAGACTCGCACTTTCCGTCACGCTTGCAGCGACGCTGGTCGCAGCTGCCTCGCTGCCCGCGTCCGCACAGTCGGCCGCTCAGGCCGCGCCGGCTGCCGAAAAGACGATCTCGCCCGAAGGAAAATGGACGACCAAGGACGGCGATCCGACCTACAAGGTCGAGGCCGATGGCATCGTCGATTGGTTTACCTATTCGGGTTTCCGCCGCTATCACTCCGAGTGCCACGTTTGCCATGGTCCCGAGGGTCAGGGCTCGACCTACGCTCCGGCACTCGTTGATTCGCTCAAGACGATGAGCTACGCGGACTTCGCCCGCATCGTTGCCAGCGGTCAGCAGAATGTTCGTTTCCAGAACAACTCGATCATGCCTGCACTCGGCGATAACAAGAACGTCATGTGCTACCTGGACGACATGTACGTCTACCTGAAGGCCCTTTCGGACAACGCCATCCCGCGTGGCAAGCCCAAGGGCCGTGTCGACAAGACGAAGCCTCAGAATGAATTCGAAGCTGCGTGCCTTGGGGGCTAATACTGTGCGCGGACACTTGGTCGCCGGCATCCTTCTCGCCTTACTGGCGGCGTTGCCCATCCTGGGTGGCGTTGGGTTGACGGGTGCTGGAGCTGCGGATCAGGCGGTGGTTGATCTCGTAAACCGGAAGGCGCTGCGCGTTTGCGCCGATCCGGCAAACCTGCCCTTCTCCAACGAGAAGGGCGAGGGTTTCGAGAATAAGATCGCCGAGGTGATCGGTGACGAGCTTAAGGTGCCGGTGGAGTACACGTGGTTTCCGATGAGCACCGGGTTCGTTCGCAACACGTTGTTTTCAAAGCGCTGCGACGTCATCATCGGCTACGCGCAGGGTGACGAGCTGGTGTTGAACAGCAACGCCTATTACCGGTCGACCTATGCCATCGTCGCCAAGAAGGGCAGCGGCATCGATGGCGTGGGCGATCTCGCCGACCCGAAGCTCGCCGACAAGCGGATTGGTATCGTCGCCAATACGCCGCCGGCGTACCTGATGGCCAAGCATGGCCTGATGGGCAAGGCTAAGCCCTATCCGCTCGTGGTGGACCGCAGATTCGAGTCTCCGCAGGAGCAGATGATCAAAGACATCCGCTCGGGCGAGATCGATGCTGGCATTCTCTGGGGGCCCTTCGCCGGGTACCTCGCACGTCAGGGTGGCGAGCCACTGGTCGTGACGCCGGTCAAGGTTGATCCGCAGCTCTCCACGAAGATGTCCTATGGGGTCACGCTTGGCGTGCGATTGTCGGACAACGATTGGAAGAAGCAGCTCAACACGATTCTGCGGAAGCGCCAGGAGGACATCGACAAGGTGCTTCTGGATTTCGGCGTTCCGGTTCTCGACGACCAGCTCAACGTCGTTACGACACCGCGCAAGTAGTCGCCGGTTGTCGCCGTCCAAACCGCATCAAGGTCAAGAGCGCCGGGGCTACCGGCGCTCTTTTTCGTTTGGGCGGTAGAACAGATGCCTAGCTCGGCTCTCGCTTCAGTCTGCGGGATGGAGGATAGGCGCGCACCTTCGGCACGAGGCCCGCCAGCAGGGCGCGCTGCATGCCCTCCCAATAGTCGATCCCCATCAGATCTCCGTTTACGGCCCGAAAATGGCGGCGCAGGTGAGGGTCGTCGATCCTGAGGCCCGTCAGCATCTCTTCGGGCAGGAAGATCGTACCGCTCTCGAAGACCCAGTCGGGTACGTCCTCCTCGCCATCGAAGCGACCGACATTCGTGCGAATCTTGACGCCGGTCAGCGGCTCCACGGCATCGTAGTCGTAGAGGTAGATCTTTCCGATTGGACCGACGCCGTAGTTTCGCGCGTCGAGGTCCTTGTTGAAGATGTTGGCGGCGGCGTTGTTGCGAATGCAGGTGCCGAGATTGACGATCGCGGTCTCTGCGTCTTCGCGCGATGCGCTGGCGAGATAAACGGGGAGCGGGATCATCTTCATCTGCATGATGAGATGCTCGAAGGTGACGTGCGATCCCTCGAGTTTCACGGTTTCGGAGGCCGCGGAAACGAGCTCGTCGAGGAGATCCTTTTCGAACCACTCCCGGTCGATGCGCAGACGTTCGTAGTTGACGTTGTCCAGCATGCTGCCGGCGCGGTCGATCTCGTGCACCAGACGGTATTTCTCCAGGACGGCGTCTCGTCCGGGCCAGACGCCCCACTTATATCCGGCGGTTGGGCGATCGCGGACGACCTTCATGACATAGCGAGAGCTCGGCATCGAGAAACCGATTGCGACCGTGCCGCGCGAACCGACGGCAAAGTCAAGCTTCTCGCTGGTACGGCTGCGCTCGTCGCGGAGTTCGGCGATGATCGCGACTTTGCCGACGTGGTTGAATCCGATCGTCGCGTAGTGCAGCCCAAGTGGGCGCTTCGGCATCAGCCGGGAAAGGAAGTAGGCGAGCTCGTGGTAGCGCTCGCTCGTTACGTGGAGATTTGCGAGCGAGGATGAGAACACGAACTGGAGATCGTCGCTATCTAGGAGCACCGCGTCGACAAAGATTCCACCCGGCTCGTTTAAGAGAGCGATTGCCAGGGGGATCGCGCTGCGCGCGGACTGAATCCGGCCCATCAGGTAGCAGCCGCGATTGCGGAAGAAGCCCGCGTCGATCATGCGGATCGAAATTTCATCGCCGGCGGTCGCGCCGGAACGCTTCAGGGCTGCGTTGATCTCCGCGGCGACAAGGGCCGCGTCGCCTGGAAGATCGCGGAAGGGAACGTCGAAGTGCACGAGTTCCAGGATCTCTAGCACAGTTGCGACGCCGACTTCGCCCTCGCAGATGTAGACGCGGCATATGGAGCTGTCGTCGGGCGGGCGGCTCGACCGGATTCCGCTGCCAGCATAGGCAACTGGTGTCCATTCGCCAGGGGTCACGCCGCGCCTCACCGAGCGCAACCAGGCGAAGGCGAGGTCAGCTTCGTAGCGGCCTCTGATCGCGTTGAGCAGATGGGCTTCGATCTCGACCCAGAAGCCTCGCTCATCGGGCAGGGTGGGCCATACCTCCCTCATCAGGGGAACAAACGTGTCGAGACAGCGCCTGTAGATCGCAAGGCGGTCGTGCGACAGCAGCGGGATTTCGGGCCAGTTGCGGGCCTCGAACGCGCGTTTGGCGGCGTAGGGTATCCGACGCGAGCGGTAGTAGTAGTGGTCGAAGACGGTGAGGATCGCCTGGGCGAAGCCACGGGCCTTCTCGTCACGGTCGCGGGATTCTGCGACCACGGCGAGCGCCTCGCGGGCGATGCCTTCGGTTTCGATGTCGCGGTCCAGCGAGCCGCCTTCGCCGAGGAGGCTCCACCACGTCGTCGATGATTGGGGTGCGGGGAGTGGGTGTGTCAGGGGTGGCTCTCTCAATTGGTCGCCCGCCATTTAACCTCGGAAAAACCGTGGTGGGATAGATTTCCGATGGGATAGCGGACATCTGGAGGGCTTGTGGCGGGTTTTGGACCAAACGTTCGCACCGGAGGGACCACGTCGGCGGCCGTTCGGATGCGTGGCGTGTGCAAGTCTTTCGACAGGAAGGCGGTCGACACACTGGATCTTTCGGTGGACGCGGGCGAGTTCTACGCCTTGCTTGGCCCCAACGGGGCCGGCAAGACGACCACTCTGCGGATGCTTGCCGGACTGATGCGGCCCGACGCGGGGTCGATTTCCATTTTCGGTATCGATGCCCTTTCCTTGCCACTCGAGGCAAAGCGGATAACGGCGTGGTTGCCGGACGAGCCGATGCTTTACGACAAGCTGACGCCGCTCGAGTATCTCGAGTTCGTCGCGGGCCTTTGGAGCGTGCCGCGGGCTGAGGCGGAGGCGCGGGCGTCGAAGTTGATCGATCTGCTCGAGCTTGGTCCACACCGTCACAGCCGCTGCGAGGGCTTTTCGCGGGGCATGAAGCAGAAGGTGGCCCTCGCGGGCGCACTGGTCCACGAGCCCCGGCTCATCATGCTCGACGAGCCGCTGACTGGACTTGATGCCGCGATTGCCCGGCAGGTGAAGGATTTGCTGATGGAGCGCGTGAGGAACGGGGCCACGGTCATCCTGACGACGCACATTCTGGAGGTCGCAGAGCGGCTGGCGAGCCGGATCGGTATTCTCTGCAATGGCCGGCTCGTCGCCGAGGGTACGATGGGCGAGCTGCAGCGGCATGCGGGCGTCGCGGCTCGAGCAGAGACGTTGGAGGATATTTTCCTGTCGATCACCGCGGCCGAGGCGGCATGACTTTCCTCGTGCCCGGATCGTTCCTCTGGCTGCTTGCGCACGATGTGCGACTGAACTGGCGGATGCTGGGGGACCTCTTCGCGCGATGGCCGGCATCGAAGCGGGCCTTGATCACGATCTGTGGACTTGGCGGGCTCCATCTCGTCGCGTTGGGCGGGATGGTCGCCGTCGAGCGATCAGCAGGCGGATTTGCCGGCGCCAACGACATCACGGCAACGCTGGCGATCGGCGCGGCGCTGTGGATGGTTTCGCAGGGACTGCTTGGAGCATCCCGTGCCCTTTTCCAGCGCAGCGAGCTCGAGCTGCTCCTGTCTTCACCATTGCCGGTCTGGAAGCCTGTCGCGGTCCGCGCGGCCTCGGTCGCGGCCTCCTCTTTTGGCTCTCTCGCGCCGTTCGTGCTTCCGGTGGCCAATGTTGGTGCAGTGCGATACGGGGCGGAGTGGCTGGGGCTCTATCTCATCACCGCGGCGCTGGCGCTGGCTGGAACCGCGGCTGGTTTCGTCATCGCCGTTTGCCTGTTTCATGCGGCCGGCCCACGATTGGCGAGGCTTGTGGCGCAGGTCGCGGCCGCGGTCATCGCGGGTGCATTTGTGCTTGGTGTGCAGATCATCGCGGTTCTGCCGGATGGCGCGTCTCGGCAGATCCTCACTCAACTTTCGTGGCTGGCGTCCGTCCTGCCTGAATTCGGGCTAAGCGCTGCGGCTGCGAGCGTAGCGCGGGGGGAGACCGCCGCCATTCTGACGTTCCTGGCCGCGTCGGCCGTTTCGTTCCTGGTTGCGTTGCGCATTTCGAGCGGGGCGTTCGTGCGAGCGGCGCTGATCGCGGCCGGTGCTGTGGAGGGTGAGCGCGGCGGGCGAGACGGGCGGCCGTTCAGGCCTGGGCCATATGCGGCGCTGCGGGTCAAGGAGCGCAGGGTCCTGGTGCGTGACCCCAACATCATCGCACAGCTCGGGCTTCAGATCATCTATACTTTGCCGATCGTGGTCATTCTTTCACGCTCGCCGGGCACGGTATCCCCCGCATTGGCGCTGGCACCGTTGATCGTGGTGCTGGCCGCGCAGATATCGGCATCGCTCGCGTGGCTGTCGATTTCGGGTGAGGATGCGCCCGAGCTCATTTCGACGGCTCCTTTGAGGGCGGGTTGGCCGGAGTTTGCGAAACTTTCCGCCATTGCACGGCCGCTCGCCGCCATTCTCACGCTGCCTGCCATGATCCTGTTCTGGATTGCGCCCGTGGCGCTGATCTACGCCGCGCTTTTTGGAGCGATGGCGGCCGTTTCGACGGCCTTTTTGAATTTCTGGCATCCACTGCCGGGAAACCGGCGAGGCATGCTGCGCCGCCACCATCAGTCGAAGATCGTGGCTATCGCCGAGCACAGTCTGGCACTTTTGTGGGCATGTGCCACCGTGATGGCCATGTCCGGGAGCCCGGCGGCCTCTGTTCCATTGGTTATGATCGGGCTCATTCTGTGGGGATTCAGGCCCAAAAAGCGCGGGTACATTTCAGGGCGCTCCGCCATTTCCTGAATACGTGCGGGACGCCTGCAAATTGGGCTTGCAAATGACAGACTGCCGCAGAACACTGCGGCCGTTCCGACAGCTGGGGATTTGGCTGTGGGTGGCTTTGAAAACTTGGAGTAATTCCTATGAGGCAGCTGATTGTCGCGGCGCTGGTGCTTGGGCTTGTCCCTTGTGCGGCTGTGGGACAGGAGCTCACTGGCACTCTGAAGAAGATCAAGGAGACGGGCACGATCACGATCGGGCACCGGGAATCCTCTGTTCCGTTTTCTTATCTGGACGATAAGCAGCAGCCCGTCGGCTTTGCGATGGATATCTGCATGAAGATCGTCGACGCCGTGAAGAGCGAGCTCAAGCTTGAGAGGCTTGAGGTCAAGCTCAACCCCGTGACGTCGGCGACCCGCATTCCGCTGCTGGCCAATGGCACGATTGATCTGGAGTGCGGCTCGACGACCAACAACGCCGAGCGCCAGAAGCAGGTCTCCTACACCAACACCCACTTCCTCACCGCGACGCGCCTTGTGAGCAAGAAGGCCTCCAACATCAAGTCGATCGCCGACCTCAAGGGCAAGACGATCGTCTCCACGGCTGGCACGACGAATATCAAGCAGATGAACGAGCTCAATACCAAGGACAACCTCGGCATGACGATCCTTGCCGCCAAGGATCACGCCGAGGCGTTCTTGATGGTCGAGACCGATCGCGCGCTAGCCTTCGCCATGGACGATATCCTGCTTGCGAGCCTCGCGGCGAACTCGAAGGATCCTGCCGCATATGAAATTTCCAAGGAGGCCTACAGCGCCCCCGAGCCTTACGGGATCATGGTCCCCAAGGATGACGCCGCTTTCAAGAAGGTCGCCGATGCCGCCACCGCCGCAGTATACAAGAGCGACGGACCCGCGCTGTTCAAGAAGTGGTTCCAATCGCCGATCCCGCCGAAGGGTTTGAACCTCAACTTCGAGTTCTCTCCGCAGCTCCAGAAGATGTTCACGTCTCCGCACGATAGCGCTGATCCCAAAGCGTACGACTGATTTCGAAGCATGGGCACCGGGCGGCGACACCCGGTGCCCTATTTGTATCCAGCGCCTGCCAAGGATCGGGCGTGAACATCGTCAACTGGAACCGGGCCCGTGAGATATAATTGGAACTGGGGTATCTTTTGGGAGCAGTCCCCCGAGGGCACCGGCACCTATGCCGCGCTTTTGCTGAGTGGTCTGGAATGGACCATCATCACGGCGCTCTGCGCCTGGGCGATCGCTCTATTCATCGGCTCCGTCATAGGCGTCATGCGGACGGTCCCGTCAAAGTGGGCCAACGCCATCGGCACCGCATGGGTCGAGTTGTTCCGCAACATTCCAATTCTCGTCCAGCTCTTCCTATGGTTCTTCGTATTGCCTGAGCTTCTGCCGAAGGCGTGGGGCACGGCGCTCAAACAGCTGCCGAACGCGCCATTCTATACGGCCGTCATCGGATTGGGGTTTGCCACTTCTTCGCGGGTCGCCGAGCAGGTCAGGGCGGGGATCAAGGCATTGCCGCGCGGGCAAACGATGGCCGGTCTGGCGCTGGGGCTGACGATGGCTCAGACGTATCGCTACGTTCTGCTACCGATGGCGTTCCGCATCGTACTGCCGCCGCTGACCTCCGAGTTCTTGAACTTGATCAAGAACACTTCGATCGCGCTAACGATTGGCCTGTTGGAACTCACGTTCCGGGCCCGCACCATGCAGGAATACTCGTTCCAGGTTTTCGAGGCATTCACGGCGGCGACCGTACTCTACCTGCTGCTCAACGTTATCGTCGTCACAGGGATGCGGCTGCTCGAGCGAAGCGTCGCCGTGCCGGGATACATGGGGGGGAGCAAGTAGGGCCATGTTCTCCAACTTCGACTTCGACGTCATCATCCGGTCGTGGCAGTACCTGTTCTTCGAGGGAATGCGGTTCACGCTGCTGCTGACGCTGCTTGCCACGATCGGCGGGATTGTCGTCGGCACCTTGCTGGCGCTCATGCGGCTCTCGGGGATTACCGTACTGTCGTGGTTTGCCAACGGCTACACCACACTGTTCCGCTCGCTTCCTCTGGTTCTGGTGATCTTCTGGTTCTACTTCCTGCTGCCTTACATCGGCGCTTGGGTGTGGGGCATGAGCCGCCCCATGCAGGTTGGCGCGTTCAACTCGGCACTGATCACCTTCACGCTGTTCGAGGCGGCATATTTCGCGGAGATCATGCGGGCGGGTATCCAGTCGATACCGAAGGGACAGGCCGCTGCCGGGTATGCCCTCGGGCTCAACTATTGGCAGGTGATGGGTACCATCATTCTGCCGCAGGCCTTCCGAAACATGCTTCCCGTGCTGCTGACTCAGACAATCGTCCTCTTTCAGGACACGTCGCTCGTCTACGTTCTCTCGCTGACCGATTTCCTTGGCGCGGCCGCGAAGGTTGCGCAGCGCGACGGCCGCCTCGTCGAGATGTATCTGTTTGCGGCAGTCGTCTACTTCATCATCTCGTTGGCGCTTTCGAACCTGGTCAAACGGCTCCAGGCGCGCATCGCGATCGTTCGTTAAGGGGCATCAGAAATGGCGATGATCGAAATCAAGAACGTGTCCAAGTCGTACGGATCGTTCAAGGTGCTCAGCAATTGCACGACGCATGTGAACAAGGGCGACGTCGTAGTCGTATGCGGCCCTTCCGGCTCCGGCAAGTCGACCCTCATCAAGACCGTCAACGGGCTCGAGCCCTTCCAGGAGGGCGAGATCATTCTCGATGGCGTATCGGTCGGGGACAAAAAGACGAACCTGTCGATGTTGCGTTCTCGCGTCGGAATGGTTTTCCAGCATTTCGAGCTTTTTCCCCACATGTCGGTGATCGAGAACCTCTGCCTCGGCCAGAGGAAGGTGCTGGGACGCGACAGGGCGGAGGCCGAGGCCAAGGGCAATGCGTTGCTCAAGCGGGTCGGGCTGTCGGAGCATGCCCTGAAGTTTCCAGGTCAGCTCTCGGGTGGTCAACAGCAGCGTGTCGCCATCGCTCGCGCGCTGGCGATGGACCCCATCGTCATGTTGTTCGACGAGCCGACGTCGGCGCTGGACCCAGAGATGGTGACCGAGGTTCTCGACGTGATGGTTGCGCTCGCCAAGGAGGGCATGACCATGATGGTTGTGACCCACGAGATGGGGTTTGCCCGCAAGGTAGCCGATCGCGTGATCTTCATGGATCGCGGTGAGATCGTCGAGGACGCCACTAAGGAGGACTTCTTCGGCAAGCCGCGCAACGAACGGGCGCAGCACTTCCTGTCGAAGATCCTGCAGCATTGAGGGCGGCCGCGCCGCCATCTCGAGCATCTCTATTTTTTTGGGTTTCGAGCGCCGGCGACGGGGCGTGCGAGCGTGCGATCTTGCACTGCGTTGCACACTCGGCGACGGTGGCTTCGATGCGGTGCATCACATTACTTTGACGACAAACAATCGTGACTGCGCTAGGTGTCGCGATAAGGCCGAAACGGCCTGGGGGACCATAACCCCATATATTTCTGGCGATCGCGGAAAGCGCGCATCGCTCTGGGAGGAAATAGAAATGTCGATTACACGTCGCGCACTGCTCGCCGTTGGCGGGTCGGCGCTTGCCACGATTGCCGCTGTTGGCCTTTCAACCGCTTCCTTCGCGCAAGCCTGGCCGGAGAAACCGATCACGTTCGTCAATCCGTTTCCTGCTGGGGGTGGCACAGACGCCTTCGCTCGGCCGCTGGCTGCGGAACTGACCAAGCAACTCGGCCAGAGCGTCATCATCGATAACCGCGGCGGGGCGGGTGGGACGCTCGGCGCGGGCGTCGCAGCGCGTGCGGGCAAGGACGGATACACGTTCTTCGTTGGCGCCGTGCACCACACGATTGCCCCCGCGATCTATTCGAAGCTCACATACGATCTGCAAACGGACTTCGAGCCGATCGCTGTGATCGCCGTTGTTCCACACATCATCGTTGTGAACCCGACGAGGGTGCAGGCGAAGTCACTAAAGGAGCTCATCGACTACGCGAAGGCCAATCCGGGCAAGCTCAGCTTCGGTTCGGCGGGTAACGGCACCTCGCACCATCTCGCGGGTGAGATGTTCAAGGGGCTGACCGGCACCGACCTCCAGCACGTGCCCTACAAGGGGGCCGGTCCAGCGCTTCAGGACCTGATCGGCGGCCAGATCGACATGATGTTCGACGGCCTCGGGTCGTCGGCGGCGCATATCAAGGGCGGCAAGATCGTTCCGCTGGCATTGGCCGCAGGGGCCCGTGCGACAGTAGTTCCGGATGTTCCGACCGCCGCCGAGGCTGGCGTCGCGGGCTTCGAAGCGTCCGCCTGGTACGGTGTTTGGGCCATCGCCGGCACGCCGAAGGACATCAAGGAAAAGATGGCCGCTGAAATCGCCAAGGCCTTGAAGTCCGACACGGTGATGGGGGTGTGGGCCACGCAGGGCGCCAAGCCGGGTCCGGCCGGCGCGGACATGGCGCGCTTTGTCAAGGCCGAGATTGACAGCTGGGGCAAAGTCGCCAAGGCCGCCAACGTCAAGATCGACTAGGCACGACCCGGGCTCGCACTGGCGGGGTTGGTCCTTCGGCAAGGGGCCAATACTCCGCCGGGAGCCCGGAGCGGACGGCACGATACCGCGATTGATGCCAGACGTCGCAGCTTGATGCAGGCGTCCCGGGCGTTTTCGACTTGCCGCAACAGGAACTACGCCGCCATGCCAAAGTGGATATCGGGACCACGCGATTTCTGGACCGGGGCCGTCTACATCGCAATCGGCTCTGGAGCCTTGTGGCTCGCCATGGACTATAAGCTCGGGACGGCAAGCCGCATGGGGCCGGGATATTTTCCGCGCATTCTGGCGGTGATCCTGATCGGTATCGGCGTCGTGTCTCTGGTCCGTTCGTTCTTCGTCAGAGGCGAGCCGATCGCAGATATCGCCTGGAAGCCGCTTGTGTTCGTTTGCGGGGCGATCATCGCCTACGGGCTACTGGTGGCGGAGGCCGGCCTCGTCGTGGCGCTCGTCGCGCTCATTCTCGGCGGGGCCGCCGCAAGCCGGGAGTTCCGCCTGGATCCCAAGGCGCTGGCGGGGATGTGCATCCTGATCGCGGTTTGTGTCGCCGTATTCATCAAGGGGCTCGGGCTGCCAATACCGATCGTGGGGCCGGGCCTCAAGGCTGTGATGTCGGCCATTGGCATCGTGATCTGAGCCGGGAGCGTTCGACATGGAAATCTTCGCCAATCTCGCGCTCGGGCTTTCGACAGCACTCACACTGACGAACCTTCTTTATTGCCTGATCGGGGTGTTTCTTGGAACTGCGATCGGCGTGTTGCCGGGGCTTGGGCCGGCGGCCACGATTGCCATGCTGCTGCCGGCGACGTTCGCACTCCCTCCGGTGACGTCGCTCATCATGCTGGCAGGGATTTTCTACGGCGCTCAGTATGGCGGGTCGACGACGGCGATCCTCGTCAACGTTCCAGGCGAGACGTCATCGGTCGTCACGGCGATAGATGGCTACCAGATGGCCCGTCAGGGCAAGGCGGGGCGCGCGCTCGCGGCGGCGGCGATCGCATCGTTCTTCGCCGGAACGGTATGCACGCTGCTGATCGCGCTGTTCGCACCGCCCCTGACCGAGTTGGCGCTGCGGTTCGGGCCGGCAGAGTATTTTTCGCTGATGGTTCTTGGTCTCATCGCGTCGATCGTGCTCGCGTCGGGCTCAATCCTTCATGCGCTCGGCATGATCGTTCTCGGTCTACTGCTCGGCATTGTCGGTACCGACGTGATCGCGGGGACGCAGCGGTTCACGTTCGGGTTTCTGGAACTGTCGGATGGCATCGGCTTTGTGATCGTCGCGATGGGTGTGTTCGGCATCGGCGAGATCATCGCCAACCTCGAGATGGAGGGCTCGCGCGACGTCATGATCAAGCGCGTGACAGGGCTGTTGCCGACGCGCGAGGACTGGGGGCGGATGGTGGCGCCCATGCTGCGGGGGACGGCGATCGGCTCGGTGCTTGGCATTTTGCCGGGCGGCGGCGCGGCGCTCGCTTCATTCGGGGCTTATGCGCTCGAGAAGAAGGTCTCGGCTCACCGTGCCGAACTGGGCAAGGGGGCCATCGAGGGCGTCGTCGCTCCCGAGGCGGCCAACAACGCCGGCGCGCAGATGTCGTTCATACCCATGCTGACGCTCGGCATCCCATCCAATCCGGTCATGGCATTGATGATCGGTGCGATGATCATCCAGGGCATACAACCCGGCCCCGGCGTCATGACCGAGCAACCGCAGCTCTTCTGGGGCGTCATCGCCTCAATGTGGATTGGGAACGTGATGCTGCTGATCCTGAACCTGCCGCTGATCGGGCTGTGGGTGCGAATGATCACCGTGCCTTATCATTTCCTCTATCCGGCGATCCTGGTGTTCTGCGCCATCGGCGTCCTCAGCCTTTCGAACTCGACGTTCGACGTCTACCTGATGGCTCTGTTCGGCTTTTTTGGATACGTACTGAAAAAGCTGGATTGCGAACCTGCGCCCCTGCTGCTCGGCTTCATCCTGGGGCCGATGATGGAGGAGTACCTGCGGCGTGCGATGCTGCTGTCTCAGGGCGATGCCATGGTGTTCATCAACCGACCGATAAGCGCGACGATGCTCGCCATGGCGCTTGTTCTGCTGGCGCTGGTCCTGCTGCCGGCGTTCAGCAAGACGCGCGAGGTTGCGTTTAAGGAAGACGTGGTTTGATAGGCAGGGTCTGGATGTCCGATGGCGGTCATCGGGTCGACGGCGATCTCGCCGTCGTCGTCGCATTGCGCAGCGACGACACTCGTGGGTATCGTCCCGGCCCATGACCGATACGCTGAAAATTGCCTTTGCCCAGTTCAATCCGACCGTGGGTGATCTCGATGGGAATGCCGCCAGGGTTCTGGCGGCACGTGCAGAAGCCGCGCGGCTCGGAGCCGATCTCGTCGTGCTGCCAGAGCTTTTTTTGACCGGCTATCCGCTGGAGGATCTCGTCCTGAAGCCGGCGTTTCAGGATGCGGCGCGGGCGACGCTCGAGCGGCTTGCGGTGGCGCTCGGTCCTGGGCCGGCGGTGCTTCTTGGGACGATCTGGAACGAGGGCGGCAAGCTCTACAACGCGGTGGTCCTGCTTGACGGCGGGCGGATCGCGGCCGTCCGCACGAAGGTCGACCTGCCGAATTACGGCGTCTTCGACGAAAAGCGGGTGTTCGCGGTGGGACCTCTGCCGGGGCCGGTGGCCTTCAGGGGCGTGAAGATCGGGGTTCCGATCTGCGAGGACATCTGGTCGGATGAAGTTACGGAATGCCTCGCGGAGTGTGGGGCCGACATCCTCATCGCCATCAACGGATCGCCGTTCGACTGGCCGAAGCCCGACAAGCGGTTGAATGTCGTGGTGGCGCGGGTCAAGGAAACGGGGTTGCCGCTCGCCTATCTGAACCAGGTCGGCGGACAGGACGAACTGGTGTTCGACGGCGCGTCGTTTGTGCTCAATCCCGACTGCCGCATCGTGGTGCAGATGCCGGCGTGGCGCGAGGCGATCACTCTCACGACGTGGCGCAACACGGGCGAGGGATGGGTCTGCGAGCCGGGGACGTGCGAGACACTTCCGGAGGGTGACGCGGCGGCCTATCACGCGGTCATGCTCGGGCTTTCCGATTATGTCTCCAAGAACGGCTTTCCGGGCGTCGTGCTGGGGCTATCGGGTGGCGTCGACAGCGCGCTCGTCGCGGCGATCGCGGTCGATGCGCTCGGCGCCGACAGGGTTCATGCGATCCTGCTGCCTTCGAGGTTCACGTCGAATGAAAGCATCGTGGATGCGAAGGCGTGCGCGGCCGCGCTCGGGATACGCTTCGACAGCGTGACGATCGAGCCGGCGGTTGCGGCCATGACGTGGAGCCTGAAGCCGCTGTTCGGTGACCGGCCCAACGACGTCACGGAAGAGAATCTCCAGAGCCGGGTGCGCGGAACGCTGCTGATGGCGATCTCGAACAAGTTCGGTCCGATGGTCGTCACGACGGGCAACAAGAGCGAGATGAGCGTCGGGTATGCAACGCTCTACGGCGACATGAACGGTGGCTACAACCCGGTCAAGGACCTTTATAAAACCGAGGTCTATCGCCTTGCCCATTGGCGGAACGGGAACGTTCCGCATGGAGGCAAAGGGCCGGCAGGTTTCGTTATCCCGGAGCGCATACTGACGAAGGCGCCGACGGCGGAGCTGCGGGAGAACCAGACGGACCAGGATAGCCTGCCGCCATATGCGGAGCTCGACGCCATCCTTACGGCGCTTGTCGAGCAGGAGATGCCGCTTGCCGACATTGTGGCGAAGGGTTTTGCCGCCGATACCGTGGCGCGGGTTGCGCGGCTGCTGCAACTTGCCGAATACAAGCGTCGGCAGGCTGCGCCGGGGGTCAAGATCTCGGCGCGCAATTTCGGGCGAGACCGGCGCTATCCGATCACCAACCAATTCCGCGAAAGCGTCGTGCGGGAGCCCGCCGATGCCATGCGTTCGCAAGAGGGCGTATCCGCGATAGCGCTCCCGCGTGCGGACGGCGGCGGTGAAGCGTGACCCTCAGTTGGGGTTGGCTTCGAACGCCGCGGGTCGCGCATAGTCGATCGGGGCCATGTGCTGCTCAATGACGCCGAGTTGGATCGCGGACCTAACGAGGCGGCGAAGCGAGCCGCGCCGCAGGGCCGAGGGGCGGCGGTCATGAAGGCCGGCGATGAAGGCCTCGTCGTCCTCGTCCAGATCGTGGCGGGCCTGCCAGCACTGGTCGATCAGGCGTCTGACAGGGATGCCGCGCCATTCGCGAGATAGCTCCGCTCGATCGCGCAGATCAATGAGGACCTCGCGCTGGCGCATGGTGATAGGCTCAGGCCCCTCGAATTGGCTCATGTGCTCGAGGAAATCGAGTTCCCAATCGGTCCAGTCGTGATCAGTGGAGGTCAAGAGCAGGGCGGCCATGCGCCGAACCGCGGAGGCGTCCTCGGCGATGCGCTTCATCTCGGTGTGGGTGGCCATGATGTCCTCCGCAGTCCGCAATGTGTGGATAACGCGTGAACAAATTCTGGATGATGCTAGGTGATTCCTATTTCGCGATTGCGCGTATCCCACCGCCTGTCCACAGGTTCGCAACAGGTTGTTTCTGCCCGGGACCGCGGAGATCTTGCTCCAGTGGTCGCCATCGACCGAAAGGCCCGTCATGTCCGTCGCCGTTCGCTTTGCGCCATCGCCCACGGGTCGCCTGCACGCGGGGAACATCCGGCCGGCGGTGCTCAACTTCCTGTTCGCGAGGGCACATGGGGGCACGTTCATGCTGCGGCTGGACGATACGGACCGAGAGCGGTCGAGGCCGGAGTTCGCCGAGGGGATCGAGCGCGACCTGACGTGGCTCGGACTGGCTTGGGACCGGTTCGCCCGGCAATCGGACAGGCTCGTGCGGTATGGGCAGGCGGCCGACGCGCTGCGGGCGTCGGGGCGGCTCTATGCCTGCTTTGAGAGCGCGGATGATCTCGACCGGAAGCGCAAACGCCAGCTCGCGCGCGGGTTGCCGCCGATTTACGACCGTGCAGGATTGAGGCTGACGGGGGAGGAACTGGCGAAACTCAAGGATGAGGGGCGCCGGCCGCACTGGCGGCTCCGGCTCGACAACGATGCACCCGAGGCGCCACTGGTCCCAAGACCGACGCTGGTTAGATGGCACGACCTGATACGCGGTGAACAGACCGTGGACATAGGCTCGCTTTCCGACCCCGTGCTTATCCGCGAGGACGGGACACCGCTCTATACGTTCACGAGCGTGGTCGATGACATCGATTTCGGTATCACGGACATCATTCGCGGCGAGGACCACGTTACGAATACGGGCGTGCAGATCGAGCTGTTCCGGGCCCTCGGCGCGGAGCCGCCCCGTTTCGCTCACCATAGCCTGCTGATCGGGGCCGACGGGCAAGCCCTTTCCAAGCGGCTCGACAGCCTGTCGATCTCCGGTTTCCGAGAGACCGGCTACGAGCCGATGGCGGTGCTGTCGCATGCGGCGCTGATCGGCACGTCGGATGCCATCGAGCCTCGCGCGACGGTCGAGGAATTGGCGCGGGGGTTCGACCTCGCGAAGGTCTCGACGGCGCCGGCCCGCTTCGACCCGGCCGAACTGCTGCATGTCAATGCCCGCCTGCTGCAAGGGCTGCCGTTCGCGGCCATCGCGGAGCGGCTCGCGGCAATGGGGATTGGCGGCGGGGCAGAGTTCTGGGAAGCCGTGCGGGGAAATCTCGGGGTGCTCGATGATGCGCGGCAGTGGTGGGGCGTCGTCGCCGGCGAGATCCAGCCTGTCATCGAGGACGAGGCGTTTGCTGCGAAGGCCGCCGAGCTGCTGCCGCCGGAGCCGTGGAACGGCGAGACCTGGGGCGCCTGGACGTCGGCGATCAAGGCCGCGACGGGGGCCAAGGGTCGCGCTCTGTTCCACCCGATTCGCCTCGCGCTGACGGGGCGGGACACCGGGCCGGAACTCAAGCCATTGTTGCCATTGATGGGCCGGGAACGGGTTTCCAGGCGACTGCTGACGATCGGGTAGGGGCGGCTTGTGTCATCGGAACCCGCGTGATAGAAGCCCGGTTCCGCCGGGTGTCGATCCTGACCGCTCGGCGTGTTGGCCTCGTGGCGGAGTGGCTACGCAGCGGATTGCAAATCCGTGTACCCCAGTTCAATTCTGGGCGAGGCCTCCAACTTTTCCCATGCCGCGTTTTCCCCTGCCGTCGGGAATATGTTCACGCCGCCTCTCGCGGCAGATCGGTGGTGGATAGATTGGCGCCGGATTGGCTTGCCGGCCGTGCCGCCACCAGAATCGGTCTAGCGTCTCGGCTCGACACAGGCGAGCACCGATGGCGGCAAGCGCACTCAAATCCAAGCGAGACTCGAACGAACATGCGATGAGCGAGGCCCACGAGATCCTCGACCGCGTGTTTGGCTATGCGTCCTTTCGCGGGCAGCAGGAAGAGATCGTCGAGACGCTCGTCAGCGGTGGCGACGCCTTGGTGCTGATGCCGACGGGTGGCGGCAAATCGTTGTGCTACCAGATCCCCGCGCTCGTCAGGCCCGGGACCGGAATCGTGGTCTCGCCGCTGATCGCGCTGATGCAGGATCAGGTGACGGCGCTCAAGCAGAACGGCGTCAACGCCGCGTTTCTCAATTCGACGCTCGACCGGCGCGAGCAGGAGGCCGTCGAGTGGCAACTCGTCGGGGGCAAGCTCGACCTGCTCTACGTCGCGCCCGAGCGGCTGGTGCAGGAGCGGATGCTCTCACTCATCGGGCGCGCCAGGATTTCACTGTTTGCCATCGACGAGGCTCATTGCGTTTCGCAATGGGGGCATGATTTTCGACCCGAGTATCGCCAGCTCAAGATCCTGACCGAGCGGTTTCCCGACGTGCCCCGCGTGGCCCTGACCGCGACCGCCGACGAGCGTACGCGCGAAGAGATCGTTCGCGAGCTGTCGCTCGAGAACGCCGCGCGGTTCGTGTCGAGCTTCGATCGTCCGAACATCCGCTACACCATCGCCGAGATGGGCTCGGGGAGTGCGAAAGAGCGGCTGTGGGCTTTCATCGAGCGTGAGCATCCCGATAGTGCCGGTGTCGTCTATTGCCTTTCGCGGAAGGCCGTCGAGGAGACGGCGGCATGGCTCGAGCGCAAGGGCCGCCGCGCTCTTCCCTATCACGCCGGGCTCGAGGCCGCCGTACGGATCCGGACACAAGAACGGTTCCTGTCCGAGGACGGGCTGATCGTTGTCGCGACGATTGCGTTCGGGATGGGGATCGACAAGCCGGATGTGCGGTTCGTGGCGCATCTCAACCTGCCCAAGTCAATCGAGGCCTATTACCAGGAAACGGGGCGGGCGGGCCGCGACGGTGACCCGGCCGACGCGTGGATGGCTTATGGGCTACAGGACGTCATTCAGCTGCGGCAGTGGATCGCGCAGTCCGAGGGCAGCGAGGCCTTCAAGACCGCCCAGCGGCAGAAGTTAGACAAGCTGATCGGACTGGCCGAAATGGCGACGTGCCGACGGCAGGCGCTGCTGTCCTATTTCGGCGAGCACGGGTCGGCGCCGTGCGGGAATTGCGATAACTGCCTCAACCCGCCGCGAACCTTCGATGCCACAGAAGCTGCGCGCAAGGCCCTGTCTGCGGTGTACCGCACCGGCCAGCGGTTTGGCAGCCAGTACGCGATAGACGTGCTGCGTGGAACCACGGACGAGCGCATCATTCGCAACGGGCATGACCGCCTGCCCGTTTTCGGCATCGGCGGGGAGCTTGGCGAAACACAGTGGAAGGCGGTTTTCCGGCAGCTGACGGCGGCCGGGTATCTCGAGGCGGACGGAGAGGGGTATGCAACTCTCGCCTTGACCGAACGTGCGCGACCGCTGTTGCGAGGCGAGGAAAGCTTTCTTCTTCGCGAGCAGGTGGGAGAGGCCAAGACATCGCGAAAGGCCCGCGCTCGTGGTGGGGCGGGGCAACGCGGGCTGCCACCTGGTGGCGAGGCAGCGGCCGAGCGGGGCGGGCTTTATGCCGTGCTGCGTGTCACGCGCTCGCGGCTCGCCAAGGAGGCGGGGGTGCTACCGTTCATGATCTGCCACGACAAGACGCTGGTCGAGCTCTCCGAAAAACGGCCGCGCAGTGAGCAGGAGCTGCATGGCATCACCGGGCTCGGCGCCGTGAAGATCGAACGCTACGGGGCCGCCTTCCTCGAGACGATCGCGCGCGAGGGAGACGGCGGGTAGGCTGCTGCCGCGTCAGGTGGCAGGGGCTTCCCGCATCATCGCCATGCCGGGGACCGTTTTGGCGCCGTCCTTCAGCAGCTTGTAGTTGATGGCGTCCAGCAGGGCCTCGAAGCTTGCGTCAATGATGTTGGGGGATACGCCCACGGTGATCCAGCGGTCCCCGGTGCGGGTGTCGTGGCTTTCAACGAGAACACGGGTCACGGCCTCGGTTCCGCCGGTCAATATGCGCACCTTGTAGTCGATGAGCTCGACGCCATCGATGTGCTGCTGATAGCGGCCGAGATCGCGGCGCAGAGCCTGATCGAGCGCGTTGACCGGGCCATTGCCTTCGCCCACGGACCAGAGCGGCTGGTCCTCGCCGGCGACGTGGACCTTCACGATCGCCTCCGAGACGGTGACGAGGTTGCCCAGAGCGTTGTGGCGGCGCTCGACCATGACGCGGAAGCTATCGACGGTGAAATACTGGGGCACGGCGCAGATGATGCGGCGCGCCAGTAATTCGAGCGAGGCTTCAGCGGTCTCGTATGCGTAACCGGCTGCCTCGCGGGACTTAACGGTTTCGAGGAGCTGGGTGACCTTCGGGTCTGCGGCCTCGATCGATAGGCCGAAGCGGCCCAGGGCGTCGAGCAGGTTCGACCGGCCCGCCTGGCTCGAAACCAGGACGCGGCGTTCGTTGCCGACCTCTTCCGGGCGAACGTGCTCGTAGGTCTCGGGTTCCTTCAGGACGGCGGAGGCGTGGATGCCGGCCTTGGTCGCAAACGCGCTCTCGCCGACGTAGGGTGCGTGGCGGTTCGGCGCGCGGTTCAAGAGTTCGTCCAGGACGCGGCTGGCGTGCGTCAACTTTCTCAGCCGGTCCGGGGTGACGCGTGTCTCGAAGTGGTTTGCGAAGGCCGATTTCAGGAGAAGCGTTGGAATGACGGACGTCAGGTTGGCGTTGCCGCACCGCTCTCCGATACCGTTGAGTGTGCCCTGGATCTGGCGGCAGCCGGCACGCACGGCCGCGAGCGAGTTCGCGACGGCATTTTCCGTGTCGTTATGCGCATGGATGCCGAGCCGGTCGCCGGGCACGACCGTTGCGACGTCGGCGACGATGCGTTCGACTTCGTGGGGGAGGGTGCCGCCATTCGTATCGCACAGCACGACCCAGCGGGCACCGGCGTCGTAGGCCGTCCTTGCGACGGCGAGGGCATATGCGCGATCGGATTTGTAGCCGTCAAAGAAATGCTCGCAGTCGATCATCGCCTCGCGTCCGGCGGCGACGGCTGCGCGGACGGACTTTTCGATGCCGTCGAGGTTTTCCTCGTTGGTGATCCCGAGGGCGACCCGAACGTGATAGTCCCACGCCTTGGCGACAAGGCAAACGGCGGGGCACCGGGCGGCGAGCGTGGCTTGAAATCCGCTGTCGTTCTCGACCGAACGGCCGGCTCGCTTCACCATGCCAAAGGCCGTCAGCGTCGACGCCGTCAGCGCCGGTGGGGCATCGAATAGTTCAGTGTCGACGGTGTTGGCGCCGGGAAAGCCACCTTCGATGTAGTCGATGCCAAGGTCGTCTAGGACAGCCATGATGCGGCGCTTGTCGGCCAGCGAAAAATCGATGCCGGTCGTCTGGGCGCCGTCGCGCAGGGTGGTGTCGAACAGGTAGAGGCGTTCACTTGTCATGCTTGGCGTCCTCGCGAGCCTCGGAACTCGGGCCCGCATCCATAACTGAAAGGCGTTTACGCTTCCTTGGGACCCGCGTCACACGTCGCTCAGCGGACGTCCCAGGTGGTAATCGGCTCACCCGTCGAAGGGTCCTTGCCGTCCTTGATCACGACGCCCATCGCCACCAGTTCGTCGCGAATCCGGTCGCTTTCCTTGAAATTCTTTGACTGACGCGCGGCTAGCCGGGCCGAAATCAGATTTTCGACCTTGGCCGCGTCGATCGTAACCCTTGGCTGTCCTGCAGCGAAATCGTCACGGGTTTCACCCGCGTAGAGGCCCACAAGTTCGAGCGAGGAGCGCAGCAGCGCCGCGGAGTCGCGGTTGCCACGCTTGCCCGACTTCGCCATGCCGTGAAGGATCGACAACGCGCTCGGCGTGTTCAGATCGTCCGAGATGGCGGCCAGGAACTCGGCGTCGGGCGCGGCGGCGGACGGGACATCATGCACGATCTCGGCAAACTCCATCATGGTCTGGCGTGCATGTACGAGACGGTCGACGGTCCAGTCGAGTGGCGAGCGGTATGCCGTACCGAGCATGGCTAGGCGGCAGACCTTTCCGGGCCAGCGCTGACCGCCGAACGTGTCGGTCGCGACGAGCTGATTGATGGTAATGAAGTTGCCGAGAGATTTCGACATCTTCTGCCCTTCGACCTGCACAAACCCATTGTGCATGAACACTTTGGCCATGAACGGCGTGCCGTAGCCGCAGCAGGACTGCGCGATCTCGTTCTCGTGGTGGGGAAACACGAGATCGACGCCACCGCCATGGATGTCGAACGTGTGACCGAGGTGGCGGGCGGCCATGGCCGAGCATTCCAGATGCCAGCCCGGGCGTCCGGCAGGCTTTATTCCGCACGGGCTCGGCCAGCCCGGCTCACCTGATTTTGACGGCTTCCAGAGCGTGAAGTCCATCGGATCGCGCTTGTAGGGCGCGACATCGACACGTGCGCCGGCCTCCATCTCATCGGTCGATCGACCCGACAGAGCGCCGTAGCCAGCCATGCTGGGCACCGCGAACAGCACGTGGTCTTCTGCCACGTAGGCGTGGCCGCCAGCGACGAGCGCCTCGCAGAGGGCGCGCATCTCGTCGAGATGGTCGGTCGCCCGGGGCTCGACGGTTGGCGGGAGCGCGCCGAGGGCGGCGCAATCGGAGTGGTACTGGGCCGTTGTCGCCGACGTCAGTTTCGCGATGGCGGCGTTGATGTCGAGGCCGGGATAGTCGGCGGCAGCGCGCGCATTTATCTTGTCGTCGACGTCGGTAATGTTGCGCGCGTAGGTGACGTGGTCGGCGCCGTAGGTGTGGCGCAACAGGCGGAACAGCGTGTCGAAGACGATGACCGGGCGACCATTGCCGATGTGGACGAAGTCGTAGACGGTCGGACCGCAGACGTACATGCGGACGTTTTTGAGATCGATCGGCTCGAACGGCGCCTTGGAACGCGTGAGCGTATTGTAAAATGACAGGGTCATGACAGGTCCGAGGGTCCGGCGCCGGACGAGAAGCTTCGCGCGAGCACCTGCAGCAAACTCCGCCTTATGGGAGCGGCCGGGGATAGCGTCAAGCGCGACGGGTGCGGATCGGACGCATGTCTGCCGCCGCATTTATCGCGCATTCGGTGGCTTGACTGAACCTGCGGAAGCGGGACGATACGCGTCAGAGTCGGATGGCTGCCGCCTACGATCGCTACTCCGGATGGGCCGCGTGAGGAATAGACGACCAGAGCAGACGGCATCGGCGCATTCGGCTCGACGAGCCGCGGGCACACTGGCGCTTGTCGTGGCCATTGCGGGTTTTGCATTCGCCGGCGCTTTGCTCGCCGGAGTGTCCCATGCCACCGCCCAAGGGTTCAAGTGGCCGTGGGAAGATGCGCCGCCGCGTCCGCGCGAGTCGTTGCGTCCACCTCCCGCGCCCATTCCTCCTCCTCCGCCACCGGCAGCCGCGCCATCCTCACCCGGGCAAGCTCCGCAGGGTGGGCAATGGATGACTCGCAATCCGATCTGCGGGCAGCTCGAGCAGCGGCTTGCGCAGGAGAACCAGCGCGGTAGCCAGGCCAAGGATGTACTTCCGAGGCTCGAAAGCGAGATCAAGCAGCTGGACCGCACCTATCAGCAGGGCGAAAATCAGCTCGAGCGGGCCGACTGCTACGAGTATTTCCTGTTCGCGAAATCGTTGCGTAACACCCGGCAGTGCCGTGACCTTTCCCAGCAGCTCGAGACGGCAAAGCGCCGGCTCGGCGAGCTTGAAACGCAACGGCAGCAGATCATCGCGTCCAGCGGCCGAAGCTACTCCGACGACATCGTGCGCGAGCTGGCTCGCAATAACTGCGGGGGCCAGTACCAGCAGGACGCGAGCCGGGGAGGCTCCTCGTCCGGCGGTAGCTCGATCTGGCAGGATAGCGAGGGCGGCGGACTGTTTGGAGGCTCGGGCGGCTTCGGGGCTTCGCAGTACAATACCTACCGGACCGTGTGCGTCAGGCTATGTGACGGCTATTACTTCCCGGTGAGCTTTGCGACGCTGCCGCAGCGGTTCCAGCAGGACGCGGACGTGTGCGCGTCCAAATGCGCGGCCCCGGTCGAACTCTACTATCACCCCAATCCGGGTGGTGCGATCGAGCAGGCGGTGGCTGCGAAATCTCAGGAGCCGTACACCAAGCTCAAGACGGCGTTCCGGTACCGCAAGGAGTATGTGCAGGGGTGCTCGTGCAAGGAAGCCGAGTACGTCCCGGCGGCCGGCGAGGGTGGACCCATCGCTCCCGCGCCGCAGTCGCGACCAGCTCCGGATCGCCGCGCTGAGCGGTCTGTGCCGGGCGCTGAAATAAATCCGCGCTGAGCGCCTATTCCCTGTTGTCCGCAACTGGCCGGGTGCGGGACCCCGGCTCGCGGTGTTTCGACGATTCGTCCGTTGCCAAGCGCGTAATTTCGATTCTGTTGAAAGTGGGGATCGGGCCGGGGACGGCTGCTGTTGTGTGACCGGGGCGGGCGGAGTCGCGCTATGAGCAGCGGGCCATGACAAACACCGCCCTCTCCTTGACGATCCCCGCCGACAAGCTTCGACAGGCAGCCCAAGCCGACGAGCCAGTCGCGTTCCGCCAACCACCGCACAACATCGAGGCCGAACAGGCCCTGTTGGGCGCCATTCTGATCAACAACGAAGCCCATGACAGGGTTTCGGGCTTCCTCTACGCGGAGCATTTCTACGATCCGCTTCACGGGCGCATCTACGAAACGATCGCGCAGCTGATCCTGGCTGGCAAACAAGCCACGCCGGTGACCGTGAAGACGTTCTTCGAGAACGCGGAGCCGATCAATCCGCACCTGACGGTTCCGCAATATCTGGGTCGTCTCGCTGTCAATGCGACGACGATCATCAACGCGTTCGACTATGGCCGAACGATCTACGAACTCGCCGTTCGCCGCCGCCTGATCACCATCGGCGAGGATATGGTGAACCTCGCCTACGATAGCCCTGTCGATAGCGCGCCGGAGGATCAGATCGGGGAGGCCGAGAACGCGCTCTACTCGCTTGCGGAGCAGGGGAAGTACGGGGACGGGTTCTTGTCGTTCGGCACGGCGCTGACGCACGCCATCGAGATGGCGAATAACGCGTATCAGCGGGCGGGAGGGCTCTCGGGCATTTCGACCGGTCTTACGGACCTCGATTCCAAGATGGGTGGCTTGCAGGCGTCGGACCTGATCATTCTCGCCGGCCGTCCTTCGATGGGAAAGACGGCGCTCGCAACGAACATTGCCTACAACATCGCCAAGTCCTACCGGGCTGAGAAGCAGACGGATGGTACGACCAAGGTGCTGGACGGGGCGGTCGTCGGCTTCTTCTCGCTCGAAATGAGCGCCGAGCAGCTTGCGGCTCGTATTCTGTCCGAGCAGGCCGAAATCCCTTCCGAGAAGATCCGCCGCGGCATGATCGACGAGGACGATTTCCGGCGCCTTGTCGAGACTAGCCGGGAGATGAGCGAGGTTCCCCTCTACATCGACCAAACCGGTGGCATCTCGATCGCGCAGCTCGCGGCGCGCGCACGCAAGCTCAAGAGGCAAAAGGGGCTGGGCTGCCTCATCGTCGACTACCTCCAGCTCCTGTCGGGTTCGAAACGGACGGGCGAGGGGCGCGTGCAGGAGGTGACGGAGATCACGACGGGCCTCAAGGCGCTGGCCAAGGAACTTGCGGTGCCGATTATCGCGCTCTCCCAGCTTTCGCGTCAGGTGGAGCAGCGCGAGGACAAGAGACCGCAGCTTTCAGACCTTCGCGAATCGGGCTCGATCGAGCAGGACGCAGACGTCGTGATGTTCGTGTTCCGCGAGGAATATTACGTCGAGCGCACGAAGCCCTCCGAGGGCACCAAAGAGTTCATCGACTGGCAGCAGAAGATGATGGCAGTGTCCGGCCGCGCCGAGGTGATCATCGGCAAGCAGCGTCACGGTCCGGTCGGTGCGGTCCAACTTGCGTTCGAAAGCCAGTTCACGCGCTTCGGTAATCTGGCCAAGGACGACCGCATGCCGGAAAGGTACGAATGACGACCGTCGCCGCCGACATCCGCCCACTGATCCCCGAGTCGAGCACGTCGGAGTCGACGAATGTCGAGGTCGTGCTCAACGATCTGCGCGCGGGGCTCATCGAAATCCCCGATTACCAGCGCGACAGCGATCAGTGGAGCAACCAGACCAAGTCGCTGCTCATCGAGTCGGTCATCAACAACCTGTCGATACCGGCTTTCTTCTTCGAGGTTTTGCGGCGGGCGGACGGGCTCGAGATCAACCAGGTGATTGACGGCCAGCAGCGACTGACGACGCTCGATCAGTTCTTCCAGCGCAAGCTGCGTCTCGTGTCGCCCGACGATGCGCCCTACATTTCCCCGAACTCCGTCCACTACGCGGGCAAGACTTTCGACGAGCTTCCACCGGTCTACCAGCAGTCGTTCCGCCGCTATCGGCTCGCCGTCATCAAGTTGCGCGATCTCGCCGACATGCGCCTCGAAGTCTTCCGACGCATCAACCAGGGGGGCACGCCGCTTTCGGGGCAGGACATCCGCCTTGCGTATTATGGCGAGGCGTCTCCGTCGCTGGCGTTCGTCCGGCTGGTCGGGATCTATGACGCCCAGCGCCACGCAGCCAACCGGTTCTCGGCCACTGCGCAGACGAAGTACGGGCTGTCTAACCCGTGGAACGAGTTTCAGAGCCCGTCCATCGCGTGGTTCGACCTGTGGGACAATAAGGAACTCGCGCGCGGCCAGACGGCTTCGGAAATGTTCCTGTTCACGGTGCTTGCGGCCTATCATGCCGAGATCGACGACATCATCCAGAACGGCAACGCACTGACAAAGCTTGGCGTGCGGTTCAACAAGAGCCTAGACGAGGTGCTCGACGTCGCCTGCGCGCAATACCGCTTTCAAGACGCCAACCCCGATCAGCCGCCAATTCTTCCCACGCTGCCCGAACTGAAGGGCCGCCTGTTCCCGCATTTCGCCGCGTCGATCGAGAAGCTGACTTGCTTCGGTCCGAGCCTCAACGTGCAGAAGAACAGGATGATGGCGACGGCCATAGGGGCCGTCTATCGCCGGCGGCTCGATCCCGAATCGCTGACCGTGGACCACTGGGGGCGGATCGTAGAATTCGTGCGCAAGACGCCCGAGATCGCCGAGAGCGTCGGGGAGGTGTGGCCACAATCCCGGGGGCGCTGGGACGGGCCCAAGGGGCACCGGGCGCAGCTCGCCATCGCCCAGCGCGTGCTTGAAAAACTTCTGACGTGACCGGCGAGCGGCCGTCCTATCTTGGCACTATCGAACCGACCGTGCGGCTTTACCCGGCGAGTTGGCGGGATGCCGCCGTGCGGGCCTCGTTCTCCACCGCGCTCGGCGGCGTCGCATGCTGTGCCTGCAAGCGGGTGTTCCGGCGGCCATCGGAATTGCGGCTGCTGCAGGCGGATCACATCGTCTCCTATGCGCGAGGCGGCTTGACGACTTGGGAGAACCTGCAACTCCTCTGCTTCGGTTGCAATGCATCGAAGGGGGCCTCGTGAGCGGCGACACGTCCGAGACTGCGCGGGCATCGGCGAGTCCGTGCGTCATTACGATCGACCTCGGCGCCCTGGTGCGGAACTGGCGGGCGATCGCTGCCCTCGTTGCTCCGGCGGAATGCGCAGCGGTGGTCAAGGCCGACGCCTATGGGGTCGGGGTCGCGGGTGCGGTGCCGGCGCTTGCGTCGGCGGGATGCCATACGTTCTTCGTCGCCACGTTCGAGGAGGCTTCCAGGGTACGGGCGCTCGCTCCCGAAGCTGTCATCTACGTGCTCGATGGACCTTCCGCGGGCGGGGCCGCACAGTTTTGGTCATTGGGCGTTCGGCCAGTGTTGTCCTCCCTCGGCGACGTTCGAGATTGGGCCGCGGTCAGTCACGATCGGGGCCCGAGGCTCGGGGCAGCCCTTCAGGTCGAAAGCGGCATGAACCGGCTTGGGCTTGATCGTTCCGAAGTCGATGCTCTGGTGGGAGAGCCGTCGTTGCTCTCGCGTTTCGAGACTACGCTCGTCATGAGCCATCTTGCGTCGGCGGAACTGCCTAGTGTGGCGCAGAATGCCTCACAGCACCGTGCATTTCTGACTGCGGCGTCGAGGTTTTCCGAGGTGCCGCGCAGCCTCGCTGCGTCCGGCGGCATTCTATTGGGCCCCAGCTATCACTTCGACCTCGTTCGTCCGGGTTACGTGCTCTACGGCGGGCAGCCCTCGGAGGGCCGGGCGGCGCCTGTCGAGCCCGTGGTCAGGGTCGAGGCGCGCGTCCTTCAGGTTCGGGACGTGGAGGGCGGCGAGGCGGTCGGATATGGCGGCGCATGGGTCGCGCCCGGCCGCTCGCGCATTGCGACAATTGCGTGTGGTTATGCGGACGGGCTTGCCCGTGCGTCGGGTGCGCCGAGCGCGATCAAGGGTGGCGCGATCGCGTTCCGGGGGATACTGGCGCCGATCGTCGGTCGGGTGTCGATGGATCTCGTCACGGCCGACGTGACGGAGCTTGGGGCGGCGGCGCCCCGGCGTGGGGACCTCGTCGAATTGATCGGCCCGACGATCTCTCTGGAAGATGCGGGGCGGGCCTCGGGCACGATCGGCTATGAGGTTTTGACGCGACTATCGCGGCGGGCGACGCGTATCTACCTCGATCCGGCCAACGAGGGGGGGAGCCGACATGGCCAAGGCTGACAAGATTGCCTACGTTTGTCAGACGTGCGGGGTGACATCGCCGCGCTGGGTCGGCAAATGCCCCGGTTGCGGGGCATGGAACACGCTGGTCGAGGAGGCCGGAGCGGCCGCTGTGGCAGCAGTTCCCGGCTCGGGACTGTCGCGGCGCTCCAAGGGTCGACCCGTGTCGCTCGAGGCGCTCTCGGGCTCGTCCGAGGAGGCGCCACGTCTGCCGACCGGGTTCGGCGAACTCGATCGTGTTACCGGCGGCGGCATCGTGCCTGGATCGGCTATTCTGATCGGTGGCGAGCCGGGCATCGGAAAGTCGACGCTCTTGCTGCAACTTGCGGCTAATCTCGCCCGGGATGGGCGTCGGACGCTCTACTTCTCGGGTGAGGAGGCGACCGCTCAGGTCAGGCTGCGCGCCGAACGGCTGGGACTTTCCAATGCTCCGGTGGCGCTGGCGGCCGAGACCAACCTTTCGAATATTCTCGCCACGCTGGAGAGCGACAGACGGGCGGATCTCGTCATCATCGATTCGATCCAGACGCTTTGGGCGGACGAGCTCGATGGAGCGCCGGGGACCGTGACGCAGGTCCGGGCCGCGACTCAGACGCTGATCAGATACGCAAAGGGTGCCGGCGCATCGCTACTGCTGGTTGGCCACGTCACCAAGGAGGGCCAGATCGCCGGTCCAAAGGTGATCGAGCACATGGTCGACACGGTGCTCTATTTCGAGGGGGACCGTGGGCATGCCTACCGCATCCTTCGCGCGGTGAAGAACCGTTTCGGACCGTCCGACGAGATCGGCGTTTTCGAGATGGTCCAGTCGGGCCTCAAGGAGGTGACGAACCCGTCCGAGTTGTTCCTCGGCGACAGGCAGTCCTCCTCACCTGGCTCCGCCGTGTTCGCCGGCATGGAGGGCACGCGGCCGATCCTCGTCGAAATCCAGGCGCTCGTGGCGCCATCGGCGCTCGGCACGCCGCGGCGGGCCGTCGTGGGGTGGGATGGGGCGCGCCTCGCCATGCTTCTGGCGGTTCTCGATGCCCGTTGCGGGGTCTCATTCGGTGAAATGGACGTCTATCTGAACGTCGCCGGTGGCTTTCGCATCGCAGATCCGGCGGGCGACCTCGCGGCGGCCGCGGCGCTGCTGTCGTCGCGATCGGGTGTGCCGCTGCCCAGCGGGCAGGTCTATTTCGGTGAAATCGCACTTTCAGGCGCGGTGCGAGCTCCGGGCCACATGATGGCTCGGCTGAAGGAAGCGCAGAAGCTCGGGTTCCAAGAGGCCGTCGTTCCGGAGGGGGGCGATATCGACACCAGAGGTCTCTCATTGCGTATCGAGCGGCTCGCGACGCTCAAAGCCCTTGCGGATGCGATCGGGCAGTGCGACTGAACGGTGCTATTTTTTGCGGTTCAGGGTAAAAGGCCAATTATCCAAGGCGCCAGCCTTACCGCAGGGGGAACGACGGATATGATTGGACCGCTCAGCTATCTGGACCTGACGCTGCTGACTTTTGGGCTCATCTCGGCGTTGCTTGCGATGTACCGGGGTCTGATGCGCGAAATGCTCTCGATCCTGTCGTGGATCGTTGCGGCGGGAACCGCGTTCATCGCGTTCAAGCGGGCACAGGAGTCGGTTGGCATCGAAATCGGCAAGCAGCTTGGTCTTGCCGGCAACAACGGGGCGCTTGTCGGAGCAGCGATCATCGCGGTCGCGGTATTCCTGGTGGTTTTGATCGTGGTCGAGTTGATCACCACCCGCGTTTCCGACGCGATCCTCGACACCAGCGTCGGCATGATCGACCGGCTGCTCGGCTTCGTGTTCGGCTTCCTGCGTGGGGCGTTGATCGTGGTCGTCGCCTACATGCTGGTCTCGGAGTTCTTCCCCGAACAGACGCGCAACACCGCTTGGGTCCAGCAGTCCAAGACTCTACCCTACATCAAGGGGCCGGGGAATTGGCTCAAAGGCATGTTGACGCAGCACGCCGTGCCTCTGCTTGACAAAAAGTCTGGGGATCAGCCGGGCTGAAGCCTGCGGTTCATGTTTGTTTAGGCAGTTCTGTCCTCTAAACACTGGTGCACACCGTCGGAGAAGCTTATGTAGAAAGCTTCTTTGGTGGCTGGTCGCGCCTTTCCTGGAGGATGGACCCATGTCTATGCGGGAAACATCGGAACTCAGGGGCGTGTTACCGTCCTCTTCCGGACCGATCCAAGACGTCGAGCAACGACCGTTCGCGCTCCCACCTCATCTTGATTTCATGCCGGGTGACGACGATCGCTTGCACGAGGAGTGCGGCGTTTTCGCCGTTTTCGGACACCCTGAAGCCGCCGCCATGACAGCGCTCGGGCTGCACGCGCTCCAGCATCGCGGACAGGAAGCCTGCGGTATCACGACATTCGACGGTCAGCACTTCCATTCCGAACGGGTGCGCGGGCTCGTTGGCGAGCACTTCAACCGGGCGGATGTCATCGCCGGCTTGAAAGGGCGGATGGCGGTTGGACATAACCGGTATTCAACGACCGGCGCTTCGACGGTTCGCAACATTCAGCCGTTGTTCTGCGACATCGACAAGGGCGGGTTCGCGGTCGCTCACAACGGGAACCTGACAAACGCGCTCACACTTCGCCAGGAATTGATCAGCTCCGGCGCGATCTTCCACGCAACGTCGGATACGGAGGTCATTCTCCATCTCGTCGCCCGCTCGACCCGCCCGCGCATCATCGAGCGGGTGGTTGACGCGCTGCGCCAGATCGAGGGTGCCTATTCTCTCGCATGCCTCACCGACAATATGCTGATTGGCGCGCGCGATCCGGTCGGCATCCGGCCGCTCGTTCTCGGGCGGCTGGGGGAGGCCTACGTGCTGTCGTCGGAGACGTGTGCGCTCGACATGGTCGGCGCGACGTTCGTTCGTGAAATCGAGAACGGTGAAGTGGTCGTCATCACGGACGATGGCCTTGAAAGCCACCGTCCCTTCCCACGCCGTCCCGCGCGGCCCTGCATCTTCGAGTACATCTACTTCGCACGCCCCGACAGCGTCGTCGGCGGGCGTACCGTCTACACGGTGCGGAAGGCGATGGGCGCGGAATTGGCGCGCGAATCGCCCGCCGAGATCGATGTCGTGGTGCCGATCCCGGATTCGGGGGTGCCCGCGGCCATCGGGTATTCGCAGGTCTCGGGCGTACCCTTCGAACTCGGCATCATCCGCAATCACTATGTGGGTCGCACCTTCATCCAGCCGGACCAGCGCATCCGCGCCTTCGGCGTCAAGCTCAAGCATTCCGCCAACGCCACCGTCATCCGCGACAAGCGGATCGTACTCATCGACGACAGCGTGGTGCGTGGAACGACGTCGAAGAAGATCGTCGAGCTGATGTATGAGGCCGGCGCCCGTGAGGTCCACATGCGGATCGCCTGTCCGCCTATCAAGTGGCCCGACTTCTATGGGATCGACACCCCGGACAAGGCGCAACTGCTGGCGGCGGAGACGGATATCGAAGGCATGCGGGCGTTCATGGGGGCGACTTCGCTGGCGTTCCTTTCGGTCGAGGGCGTTTACCGTTCGGTCGGCTTTGGCCAGCGGGATCCGTTGAATCCGCAGTTCTCCGACCATTGCTTCACCGGTGAATATCCAACTGCGCTGACCGACCAGACAGGATCGGCGCCGACGCGCCAGTTGTCCCTGCTCGCCGAGGGGTGATGGCCAATACAACCAAGCGACTTGCTGGCCGGATCGCGCTCGTCACCGGGGCGTCGCGCGGCATCGGACGCGCCGTCGCGCTGGCGCTTGCCGCCGAGGGCGCACACGTCATCATTTCCGCGCGAACCGTCGGCGCGCTGGAAGAGGTCGACGACGCAATCGCGGCAGCCGGCGGCACGGCTACGATCCTGCAACTCGACCTGAAGCGGCTCGACAAGGTGGATCAGCTCGGGCCGGCGTTGTTCGAGCGTTGGGGCAAGCTCGATATCCTCGTCGGGAATGCCGGGACGCTCGGGAATCTCACGCCCATCGCCCATGTCACGGACGAAGTCTGGGACTACACGATGAACCTCAACCTGGCGGCCAATTTCCGCTTGATCCGCACGCTTGATCCGCTGCTGCAGCGTTCGGATGCGGGGCGGGCGATCTTCGTGACGTCGGGGGCTGCCCGCAAGTCTACCGCCTATTGGGGTATCTACGCGGCCTCAAAGGCGGCGCTCGAGGTGCTGGTCAAGACTTACGCGGCCGAGAACGCGACGACGAGCGTTCAGGCCTGCCTCGTTAACCCGGGACCCGTTAGGACCGCCATGCGGGCCAAGGCGTTTCCAGGCGAGGATCCGATGACGCTTCCAGCGCCGGATGAAATTGCGCCGCTGGTCGTCGAGCTGGCCCTGCCGTCGTCGGCCGCTTCAGGAACGACGGTTGATTTTGCCGCGTGGCGCAAGCGAGATGGGCTGGCTCCGGACGAACAAGGTTCCTGACCTGCGGGGGGCCTGACCGACAGGGGTTGCGGGCCGGCAGTCTTGCCCTGGTCGCGCGGACGCATACACAGACCTGCCCTGGACAGAGGGCCAACCGTTCAAGCCACCTCGATTACCATGCCGTCATAGGCTGGCTCGACGTTGTCGGGCAGAGTACGGCGCAAGGTCTCGTAATCGAGCTCGGCCGTCATATGGGTGAGGATCGCGCGTTTGGGTGCGAGCTTCTCGATCCAGTGGAGCGCGCGCTTCAGGTGAAAGTGGCTCGGATGTGGTTCGGGCCGCAGCGCGTCCACGATCCAGAGGTCGAGATCCTTCAGCATGCGCTCGGAGCCATCGACGAAGCCCGATATGTCGGGCGAATAGGCAATCCGACCGAACCGGTATCCGAGGCTCTTGATGTCGCCGTGCTGCTGGGGGATCGCCAGTGCATCGATGGGGCCGCCGGGGCCGTCGATCCGGACATTGCCGCCCGGCTGCAATTCCACAGCCTCGAGGATTGGTGGATAGCTCGATCCGGGCTGGGCCTCGAAGCAATACGAGAAGCGCCGGACGAGCGCTTCCTTTGTCACCGGGTCCATGTGGCAGGGGATGCGTCGCTTCATGTTGTAAGCGACCATCCGCAGGTCGTCGATGCCGTGGGTATGATCGGCATGGTCGTGGGTGAAGAGGACCGCGTCGAGGGCTTCGAGGCGAATGTCCAGCAACTGTTCGCGAAGGTCGGGCGAGGTGTCGACGAGTACGGCGGACCTGCCCCCGGTCGCCTTGCGCTCGACGAGAACCGAACAGCGTCGGCGGCGGTTCTTCGGGTTGGTGCGGTCGCATTTGCCCCAGCCTCCGCCGACGCGGGGGACGCCACCGGATGAGCCGCAGCCGAGGATCGTGAGGCGGAGGCTCATGCTGCCGCGGCCGGGCCGTTGGTGGACGGGACGGTTGCGGGACGCCGGGCCTTAGCGAACAGGCGGTAGAAATTTTCGGTGGTGGCGGAGTTGAACTCGGACTCGGACATCCCGCGGGCCTTGGCGAGCGCGCGGGCGGTGTGGACGACGTAGGCGGGCTCGTTGGTTTTGCCGCGGAACGGATCTGGTGCGAGGAAGGGAGCGTCGGTCTCGACCAGTATGCGGTCGAGGGGGACCTCGCATGCGATTGCGCGGAGCGCGTCGGATTTCTTGAAGCTCACGACGCCCGAAAAGGACACGTAGAGCCCGAGATCGACAGCGCGCATGGCGAGGTCGCGGCCACCCGTGAAGCAGTGGAGGAGGGCTGGAAAAGCGCCGTTGGCATGCTCCTCGGTGAGAATTCGGGCCGTGTCTGCGTCGGCCTCGCGCGTGTGTATCTCGAGCGGCAGTCCGGTTTCGCGGGCAGCCGCGAGGTGGGTGCGGAATCCTTCCGCCTGCGCCTCGGCCGACGCCTTCTTGTAGTAATAGTCAAGCCCCGCCTCCCCGATGGCTACGACCTTTGGATGTTTCGACAGGGCTACCAGTTCGGCGGCCGTGATACCCCGTTCCTCGTCCGCGTTGTGGGGGTGGGTGCCAATGGAGGCATAGACGCTGTCGTACTTCTCGACGATGGCCTGCAGGCGTTCGAAGCGCCGGACGTGGGTCGAGATGGTAACCATTTGGCGGACGCCGGCCGCGTGCGCGCGTGCAACCACACCGTCGAGGTCGGCGGCGAAGTCGGGGAAGTCGAGGTGGCAGTGGTGGTCGATGAGCATAATCGGTCTATGTTCGCGGTTGCCTCCAATTTCAAGGCGGTCGAGAGACGCGGCTGTCGTGGCCTCACCGTGCGGACCGCTCAGCGTTGGTAAATCGTGCCGCAGCATCGATTTTGAACTCGATCCGGGCAGCGGATTGGACCAAAAGGCCGGAGACCTAAACTGGGGACCGCAATGCTTGACTATCTACCGCCGGATCAGACGTTTCTCGACCCGGACCGCCTGAACATCGACAGGCCGGAGACGGCGCGCGTCGTCGTCATTCCGTTTGGGGTCGAGGCCTCGGTCAGTTACGGCGGTGGCACAGCGACGGGACCAGCGGCAATCATGGAGGCGAGCCATCAGCTCGAACTCTACGACGAGGAGTTCGACCGCGAGATCGTCAACGACTACGGCATCGCGGCAATACGCGAGCCGACCATCGCGGCACCTCTCGGGTCGGCACTCGATCAACTCGCATCGCTCAGCGAGACGATCGTGACCGCGGGGAAGCTGCCGTTCGTCATCGGGGGCGAGCATTCGCTGACGCCGGGAGCGATCCGCCCGCTCGTCGCCCGCTATCCCAACCTCGCCATCCTGCAGATCGACGCCCACGCCGATCTGAGGGACGGCTACCTCGGCGAGCATTACTCGCATGCCTCAGCCATGCGACGCTGCCTGGACAATCCCGGCGTGACGCTTGTTTCGGTCGGCATCCGTGCGCTGTGCCAGGCGGAGGCGGATTTCGCCAAGGCGAATTCCGGTCGGGTCCATATCCACCACGGGCGGGATCAGTCGAACTACGACATCGAGCGGATCGTCGCTCCGCTGGCGGGACGGCCGCTCTATGTCACATTCGACATCGACGGACTGGACAGCGCGCTAATGCCCGCGACCGGTACTCCCGTTCCGGGGGGGCTTGGATATCTCCAGTCGCTCGCCATCGTCCGGCGGGGCTGCGAGGTGTCGCAGATGGTGGTCGGAGCCGACCTCGTGGAGCTTGCGCCCCTGCCGGGGCTGCACGCTGCGAACTTCACCGCCGCGCATCTCGCGTACAAAATGATGACCTACGCGGCGGTGTGCGGGGCTCGCGGAACGACGGCCTGAACAGGTAACATCGGGAGGGCGCGGGCGTAGTCAGATGGGTCTGCCCCGCTGGGTGGGCCATGACCGCAGCAACCAGTTCAGGCGACAGACATGGTGTCCGACGCGACCGAGACGATCAAGGCGGCAGGGACGGTTCTCGTTTTCGGCGGGCCCTATAGCAACGCCCAGGCAACCCGGGCCATTTTAGACGAGGGCAAGCGGCTCCGCATACCTCGATCGCACACGATCTGCACGGGGGACATCGTCGCTTACTGCGGGTCACCCGCCGCTACGATCGAGCTCGTGCGACGGGCGAAAATCCATGTCGTGATGGGGAATTGCGACGAGCAACTCGGCAACGACGGGCTCGATTGCGGTTGCGGATTCCCCGAGGGCAGCTCGTGCGAGAGGCTGTCGTCGGCGTGGTTCGCCTATGCCGACCGGGAGGTCGGGGCGGCCGACCGGCGTTGGCTGGCGAAGCTTCCAAAGCGGGTCGATCTCGATATCGGCGGGTTCCGGCTGGCTGTCATCCATGGCAGCGTCAGCTCTATCAACAGCTTCGTGTTCGCGACCAGCGAGCAAGCTCTGAAGCGCCGGGAGTTGGAACTTTGTGGTGCCGACGGGGTGATCGCAGGACATACGGGCATTCCGTTCACCGAGGTCGTCGACGGGCTGCTGTGGCACAATGCGGGAGTGGTCGGGATGCCGGCCAACGATGGCACGAGCCGCGTCTGGTACAGTCTCATTCATCCGACGGACGGCGGGCTCTTGATCGAGCACCGGGCGCTCGCCTACGACCACGCGGCCGCCGCGGCTGAGATGGAGGCGGTGGGGCTGCCGAGCGAGTACAGGACGGCTCTCGGCACGGGGCTTTGGCCGAGTTGCGACGTTCTTCCGCGCCATGAGACGGCTTGCCAGGGCCAACGCATCGAGCCGGGGGTCATTGCGTGGTCGGGACCGCAAAAAAGGACTTCCGTCGCGGCGGGTGTGTCTGTACTCGGCGGGGAGACCCGTCTGCTTTGGCCGGATACCTTCAGGAACAGCACCATGGCCCGAACGCCCGCCACGAATGACGCCGCGCTTCCCGCTGCCGGGGTTTCATGTTGCACGCCCGTTGAACCGGCGCCCACGGCGTCAGCCAGCTGCTGCGCGCCGACGAATGCGGAGGCGACCCGCGAGCTTTATCGTGATGCGGCGCTCAATCCGGATTCCACGCTTTGCTGCATCACCAACTCGACGTGGCAGCTTCCCGGTCTCGCGATCCCCAGACGGATGATCGAGATGAACTACGGTTGCGGTTCAACGGTGCATCCCGGCGACCTCGGCGGCAGCCCGACGGTGCTCTATGTCGGCGCAGGTGGCGGTCTCGAACTGCTGCAGTTCGCCTATTTCAGCCGCCGCCGGGGTGCCATCATCGGTCTCGACGTCGTCGACGAAATGCTCGACGCGTGCCGACGGAATCTCGTCGAGGCGGAAGAAACCAATGACTGGTTCAAGCAGAGCTTCGTCGATTTGCGCAAGGGCGACGCGATGGCTCTTCCCATCGCCGACGGCTCCGTGGATGTGGCCGCGCAGAATTGCCTGTTCAATATTTTCCACTCCGACGACTTGAAGCGCGCACTGAGCGAGATTTCCCGCGTGTTGAGGCCGGGTGGGCGACTGCTGCTTTCCGATCCCATCTGCGAAGCCGAGATCCCGGAGGCGCTGAGAGCCGACGAGCGTTTGCGTGCCATGTGCCTGACTGGGGCGCTGCCGCTATCTGGATATATCCAACGGCTTGCGGACGCCGGGTTCGGGCGGATCGAGGTGCGCGCGCGACGGCCTTATCGGGTTCTCGGACCCGGCCAATTCGCTACCGAGCATCCGATTGTGCTCGAAAGCGTGGAAATTTGCGCCATCAAGTGCGACGTGCCGGCGGATGGGCCCGCGGTCTATGCGGGGGAGATGGCGATCTACTTCGGGGCGGATGCCTCGTTCAATGACGGGAGCGGCCTCTCGTTGCCGGCAAACCAACCGCTTCCCGTCTCGATGGGCGACGCAGCGCGCCTGCGGTCGCTTCGACGCGCGGATATCCACGTCTCGGCGCCGAGTTGGTTCCACGCCGGGGCGTCGAGCGGAGGCGGGTGCTGCTGAAGCCTCGTCCGGCGCGCTGTCAGATGATCTTGCGGCGGATCCAGTTCGAGACCTGCTCGACGGCGATCACCAGGAGAAAAATAGCGATGATGATGGTGCAGGCGCCGTCGTAGTCGAACAGGTCGAAGGCGACCTTTAGCTCAACGCCGATGCCACCGGCACCTACGAGACCGAGGATGACCGATCCTCGGACGGCCTTCTCGAGCGCGAACAGCGACGTGGCGATGAACGACGGCATGGCCTCGGGGACGATGGCCGAGAAGATCACGCCGGTTCTCGTCGCACCCAGCGCGGCTAGCGCCTCGCGGGGGCCTTTGTCGGTTTCCTCCATCGCCTCGGCGAAGAAGCGGCCTGCAAAGCCGATCTTATCGACCATGATGGCGAGCACGCCTGCGGCCGGACCAAGGCCGACCGCGATGACGAACAGCAGTGCCCAGACGAGGTCGGGCACTGTACGGAAGAATGCGATCAGGCCGCGCGAGGCGACACGCAGCAACGGATGGGGCGAGATGCCGTCGGCGGCAAGTATGGCGAGCGGGAACGCGAAGACGAGCCCGAGCACGGCGCCGACGAGGGCCATCTGGAACGTGACCAGCAGCGAGTAGAGGATTTGGGGGAGGCGTTCGGTGTCGGGTGGAAACATCCGCGCGATGATGCCGCCCATGGCGGGCAGTCCGCGCTGCATGCGTTCGAGCGAGAGATCGACGCTGGCGAAGGACCAGACCACGAAGGCGGCGATCAGCACCCACATCGTGAACGTGAGGGCGCTCGTCCGCTCGAAGCGCGGGACGCGCTGGGCCGCGGAGAGGGCTCTATTGGCGGTGAGGTCGGTGGAACTCATGCCCGGGCCTCATCGTCGGCAAAAAAAGCCCGCAGGCCGGCCGCGTCGCATTCGCGCGCCGGCGCATCCAGAACGACTCGCCCATGCGCCAGCCCGACGATCCGGTCGGAGAAGCGGAGCGCATGCTCGACGCGATGGGAGACGAATGCGAGGGTCAGGCCCTTGCTCTTGGCGAGTTCGAAAAGTGTGCGCATGACGTCTTCGCCGGACCTCGGGTCGAGGCTCGCGTCCGGCTCGTCGGCGAGTACGATTTCGGGCCGCTGCATCAGCATTCGCGCGACGGCCACGCGCTGAGATTGTCCGCCGGAGAGGCGATCGGCCCGCTGACTGGATTTTTCGGCGAGCCCCACGGCCTCGAGACATTGGAGTGCCTCGGCCCTGACTTCGTCCCGGGCGAGCACCTGCGACCATGTCCTCGGGCCGTGCTCTCGCGATTGAACGCCATGGACGACAATCGTCAGCGCGGAGAGGCGTGGGACCAGATTGTGTTTCTGAAAGACCATCCCGACACGGGCGCGCAGGCGTATGAGGGCCTGCGGAGGTAGGGCGTGGACGTCCTCTCCCAGTACCCGGATGCTGCCGGTACTCGGCTCGATGAGCCGGATCAGGCAGCGCAGGAGCGTTGACTTCCCCGTGCCGTTTGCACCGATGATCGCGACGGCGGACCCATGCGCGATCGACAGGTCGAGCCCGTCGAGGATCGTGGTTTCCCCGAACCGCTTCACCAGTCCATCTACGACGACGGCAGGTCCAGCCGCGGGCTGTCCTGCCATCGCCTGTGTTGCAATCTCGATTTGGCCATCCGGCACGAAATTTGGTTCCCGACCCTGGTTTTACTTGCCGATGAAGTTCGTGAACTCCTTGATGCCGATGTTCACGTACATCTTGCGAACGATGTCGTAGTCGGCGTCGGTCACGGTCGCGCGGAACTTCCCGCCATCGAACTTCTTGTTTTCCTTGGTCGTGACCACGGCGGCATGGATGGCATCGGCGTGATCGGCGAACGCCTTACGGAACGCTTCTAGCGTCTCGGGCTTGACCTTCGGGGAAGCGAGGATGACGTCGTCGGGCAGGATCGGACCGTCGCCGATTGAACGGAACTTCTTGTCCGGATAGGCTTTGCGGACGCGCTCCAAGTGGGTCTGGTTCATACCGATGGCGCCGAGGTCGCCCTTCAGCATGGCTTCGGCGGCGACGTTCACCTTGAGGAACACCGGCTCATAGTCCTTGCCATAGGCAAGGCCGCCATCGGCGAGGATGGTCGCCGGGCCGAGGTGCTGGGAGGTAGAGCCGATCTCGCCGAACGAGATCTTCTTACCCTTCAAGTCGGCCAACGACTTCGCCGGGCTCTCATCGAGCACGACGATGCTCGACTTGTAGTTGGGGCGCGTCCACACGACGACCGGCTGCGACTTGAGACGTGCGTTGAAGACGACGTATTCCGCCGGACCGGTCAACACGAAGTCGACCTGATCGGCCGCCATGGCCTCGACGGCCGCCGTGCGGCCGGAGACGGGGAAGAGATCGATTTTGAGGCCCGACGCCTTCTCGAAGGCTTCCTTGAACGGGCCATACTCTCGCTGAAGCGATTCCAGACCGTCGATGTCGGTCACGGCGAAGCGAACTTTTGTTTCGGCCGACGCCAGACCGGCACCAGCCGGGGCGAGGATGGAGACGGCCGCGAGCGTCAGTGCGGCGGCGGCACGGCGGGTGATCTTGTGGAGCATCGGCAGGTCCCTCTGCGGATTTCTGAAGTCTCGAATTGCGCTGCGCGCTCGCTTCGTCCCAGCGGCATGGCAGTCAGGGCCTAGCAATCCTCCACGACAGTTGGGTGACGGTCCATCAGACGGGGCGCCGTGGCGGGAGAGGCGGGCGTTCTCGCTTTTCGATTTTGTTGGGATTGTCAGTGTCATTCGCACATCGGCCATGGTGCCCCCATTGACAGGGGGCGCTTGGCTGTGGGTCAACGCGGCCCGACGTGATCGGTGCTGTGGGTGGGAGAATCAGGCGATGGGGTTTCATATTCGGGGCGGGCGCGTCCTGGTCGATGGCGGCTTCGCGGAAACGACCGTTTCATTGGAGGGGGGCTTCATCGCCGACGTTGGTGCGGGCGGCGGCGGGGCCATTTTCGACGCTGCCGGCCTGCTCGTCCTGCCGGGTATCGTGGATATTCATGGCGATGCGTTTGAACGGGTCATCGAACCCAGGCCGAACGTTCGCTTCGATCTCGAGCTGGCGCTGCGGGAGGCAGACCGGCAACTCATCACGAGCGGCATCACGACCGCCTATCATGGTGTCACCTGGTCGTGGGAGCCTGGATTGCGCGGGCGCGAGGCGGCCTGCGCCATCATCGACGCCATCGATCGCCTGCGGCCAGAACTCGACGCGGATACGCGCATTCACCTGCGTCACGAGACGTTCAATCTCGACTCCGAGAACGAGATTCTGGGCTGGATCGCCGCCGGCCGGATCGATTGCCTTGCCTTCAACGACCACATGACGGGTACGGTCAAGGATCGGCATCGCCCCGAAAAGATGGCCAAGATGGTCGAGCGCTCCGGTCTGACGGCGGCCGAGTTCGACGCGCTCGTCGAGCGAACCTACGCGCGGCGGGCGGAGGTTCCCCAGTCACTCACGCGACTTGCGGCGGCGGCAGCGTCAGCCTCCATTCCTTCGCTTTCACACGACGATCTGTCAGCGGAACAGCGAGCGTGGTTTCGCGAGCGGGGCGTTCTGATTTCAGAGTTTCCAACGACGGAGAGCGCGGCGGCATCGGCGATCGCTGCCGGCGAGGCTACGGTTTTTGGCGCGCCCAACGTGCTCCGTGGCGGAAGCCACACGGGGTGTCCCGGGGCCGCCGACATGGTGGGCAAGGGGCTCTGCAGAATACTGGCGTCGGATTATTATTACCCGGCCTTATTGCACGCGCCCTTTAAACTCGCCGCTGACGGTGTCTGCTCTCTTGACGAGGCCTGGGCGCTCGTGTCGCGGGAGCCTGCACGTGCGCTCGGTCTCCATGACCGGGGGAATATCGCGGCGGGGCAGCGGGGAGACGTCGTCATCGTCGATGCCGCGTCGTCGAAGTCACCCCGGGTCGTTGCAACCATCGCTGGCGGGGAGGTGCGGTATCTGCGGGATGGCGCACGAATTCGCAATTAGCCGTCGCTGAAGCCGGGCTGGTTTTCGATCCGGTCTGGCGGCTGATGCAATCAAGGTAACGACTTGAAATCGGATGGTATCTTATCGTTTTCTGAGTTTGATCAGCGAGGGTAAGACCGGGGCCGGGTGGTGCGGTAGCGCTTCGGGCTGTCGTGAAAGCGAACGTTCCTGAACAACGAACATTTTGTCTCCCCAATCGATCGATTAGGCTCGTTGGAGTGCGTTTCCATCTGCGTCGCCGCACCAATTCGACAACCGCCCTGGAGGGACACCCATGAAAGTCTTGTCAACCGTTCGAACCATGCTGCTGGCGCTCGTCGCGCTCGTGGGTGTGTCCTCCGTCGGTCATGCCGACAGCGGGAGCGTGACACTCACGATCTACAAGGCGGGGTGGATCATTGGCGGATCGGGCGGGAGCGGCACGCTCTACTTCCGAGGCAGGGAGTACGGACTGACGACCGGCGGGCTCGACTACGGGCTTGTGTTTGGCGGCTCGAAGACCGTGCTTCGCGGACGGGTGACCAACATCAACAGGGCATCTGACATCGAGGGTGTGTATGGCGCGGCCGGGGTGGGGCTGGCGGTGGGTGGCGGCGCTCGCGCGATCGTGCTCACCAATCAGAAGGGCGCCGTGCTGCAGCTATCTGGCAAACAGGTTGGGCTGATTGCGAACGCGGACCTGAGCGGGCTCGCCATAACGCTGAAATAGCACAGCTAAGCCAAGCGGCGCTGGGGCGACAACCTCCGGCGCCCGTATTGGCCCGTCCGGGCGGCGGCCAAAATGGTGGGCGATGTAGGGATTGAACCTACGACCCCACCCGTGTGAAGGGTGTGCTCTACCGCTGAGCTAATCGCCCGGACCGATCCGGAGCGACGCTTTTGATCGGCCAGGCTTCGCAAGTCAAGTGGCTGCGTTCAATTGCGTTCCGGGCGCTCGGGGCGGCGCTGATTTCGATGGACACTCAGGCTGGCAGCGCGATTGTGGCGACGGCCATTGCGGCTATGCCTTCACGGCGGCCGACGAAGCCCAGCTCTTCGGTGGTCGTGGCCTTGATGCCGACGTCTCCGGCGGGGATTCCGAGCGTTGCCGAGATCGCCGCCTGCATGGCTGGCCGGTGCGGGCCGATGCGCGGGGCCTCCGCGAGAATAGTAACGTCGGCGTTTATGATGCGCCCTCCGCGCTCGCGCACGCGGCGAACGGCGTCTTCGAGGAACAGCATGGAGCGGCCCCCCTTCCAGCGCATATCGGAGGGTGGGAAATGCTGGCCGATGTCGCCATCGCCGATGGCGCCCAGAACCGCATCTGTCAGGGCGTGCAGGGCGACATCCGCATCGGAGTGGCCTGCGAGTTTGTGGGTGTGGCCGATCTCGACCCCGGCGAGCCACACGCTATCGCCCGCGGCGAAGGGGTGGACGTCGAACCCCAGGCCAGTCCGGTATTGCAGCGTTTGAGTTGCCGTGACGGCCTGGAGGCGATGCCGGGCAAGGGCTATATCCTCGACGGTCGTAAGCTTCGTGTTTTCAGGAGAGCCCGGGACAAGCTTCACCGCCAGTCCAGCCCATTCGGCGACTGCCGCGTCGTCGGTAAGGTCGTTTCGACCTAGTGCCGCCAGCCTGCGATGTGCGTCCAGGATCTGTGGGAACCGGAAGCCCTGTGGCGTCTGGGCCCGCCATAAGCCCGCACGATCGAGGGTTGCTGCGATCGTTCCGTCGGGGGCGGCGCGCTTCAAGGTATCGGCGAGCGGATCGGCGGCGATGGCTGCTGGATGGCTGTCGAGGGCGGCCAGAACCCGGTCGATGATGGCCGTGCCGACGAACGGTCTGGCGGCATCGTGGATCAGAACCCTATCGGGTGCGAGGGCGGCGAGCGCCTCAAGTCCGGCCAGCACGGAGGCCTGGCGGGTTGCGCCGCCATCGACGGCGGCCGTCACGCCAAGGCCATCGGCTGCGCGTGCGAACAGTTCTCGATCGTCGGGGTGGATGACGACGATGGTCGCGCTGATCGCAGGGTTGGCGAGAAAGGGGGCGAGGGTGCGAGCGAGGACCGACCTTCCGGCAATCGCGACGTATTGCTTTGGCGGCCCATCAGGTGACTGGGCACGCGAACCTCGGCCGGCTGCAACGATGATGGCGGCGGTGGTTGTCGTCACGGGGCGGGCGCTCCTGAGGCAGGGAAAGTTCGCTCAATAGAAGACGTGGCGGCCATGTCGCAATGGATTGTGCGGTGCGAACCTCTTGCGCTGCAGGGTGATTCGACTTACCCTGCCTAAGTCATGAGCACTTTATTGTGCTGCCCAAAACTTGATCAAGGGCCATTTCGTTGCTCCGCCCAGGTTTGAAAATCGGCGATATTTCATTGCCCCACGCGGTGGCGCTGGCGCCGATGTCGGGGGTCAGCGACCTTCCGTTTCGCCGTATCGCTCACGAATTGGGGGCGGGTTTTGTCGTGTCGGAGATGGTCGCCAGCTCCGAGCTGGTACGGGAACGGCCCGACATGCTGCGCCGCGCACAGGGTGGTGCGGTCGCCCCGTTCGTCATGCAACTCGCGGGGCGTGAGGCGCGGTGGCTCGCCGAAGGTGCTCGTGTTGCAGAAGGGCTCGGGGCCAACATCATAGATATCAATATGGGGTGCCCGGCGAAAGAGGTGACAGGGATGCTGGCGGGGTCGGCGCTGATGCGCGATCTCGATCATGCGCTGACGCTCATCGACGCCACAGTTGGGGCCGTGAAGGTTCCGGTCACTCTGAAGATGCGCCTTGGTTGGGATGACACGTCGCGCAATGCGGCCGATCTGGCGCGCCGCGCGGAGGCCGCGGGTGTCCGGCTGATCACGGTGCACGGCCGGACGCGCTGCCAGTTCTACAAGGGAACGGCGGACTGGAAGGCCGTTGCCAACGTCAAAGCGGCGGTATCGATACCGGTCGTCGTCAACGGGGACGTCAAGACGCCGGTGGATGCACTGGCGGCGCTTGGCCAATCGGGTGCGGACGGGGTGATGATCGGCAGGGGTGCATACGGCGCGCCGTGGCAGCCGGCTCGGCTCGCCGCCGTCATATCAGGCGGGGCAGATCCCGGGGCGCCGGGACTTGCCGAGCAGTCCGACATCGCGATCCGGCACGTCGAGGGGATGCTTTCCCACTACGGTCGCGGTCTCGGCCTCCGAAACGCGCGGAAGCACATGGGCTGGTACTTAGAAACGAGCGGGGTGCCTGAGGCTGACGCCAAGGCGTGGCGCCGGACCTTGTGTACGGACGACGAGGCCGATCGCGTTTTGTCCAATCTCGCCGCGTTCTACCGGTTTGCTGGTGAGACGATGGAGAGGAGGGCTGCCGCATGACGCTGTCGTCTGGTGAGAACCGGTCGGGTCAGGTCAAAGCCCGGCGGACATTCGACTTCGAGCTGCTGCTGGCGACACTTCCCCATCCGATTCTGGTGATCGGCGCGGACAACCGCGTTTTATACGCGAACGCCGCGGCCGAGACCTTTCTATCGACCTCGCTCGCCTTTCTGAGGCGCGAGCCGTTCGACCAGGTGGTTTCGTTCGGGTGCCCTTTGGTCTCGCTGATCGATCAGGTACGCCGGACCGAGCAGACCATGAACGAGTATGCGATTGAGATCGCCACCCAGCGGCAGCCGCATCCCAAACTGGTCGACGTTCACGCGGGGCCGTTTCCCGATCATCCGGGGCTTGTCATCGTGATGCTCCAGCAGCGCACCATGGCGCAGATGATCGAGCGGCAACTGACGCATCGTGCGGCGGCGCGCACGGTTTCGGGCATGGCGGCGGTACTTGCCCACGAGATCAAGAACCCGCTATCGGGGATACGGGGCGCTGCGCAATTGCTCGAGCCGGGCCTCAACGACGACGACCGGGCACTGGCGCAACTGATCTGCTCGGAGACGGATCGCATCCGAAATCTGGTGGATCGGATGGAGGTGTTCGGGGATGAACGGCCTTTGCCGAAAGAGTCCGTCAACATTCACGACGTTCTCGACCATGTGCGTCGGCTCGCGGAGACGGGATTTGGGCGCGGATTGCGATTTGCCGAGGACTACGATCCCTCGCTTCCGCCGGTGCCCGGCAATCGCGACAAGCTCGTCCAGGCGTTCTTGAACCTCGTCAAAAACGCCGTTGAGGCCATCGACGACAAGTCGCGCGATCAGGGGCGGATCGTCATCACCACTGCGTTCCGGCCGGGTGTGAGGCTGACGGTTCCAGGCACGGGAGCGCGGATCTCTCTGCCGCTCATGATCTCCATCGAGGACAACGGCGCGGGTGTTCCGGAGCATCTGAAGCCGCATCTGTTCGACCCGTTCGTCACCACGAAACGCAATGGTACCGGGCTTGGTCTCGCGCTTGTCGCCAAGATTATCGGCGACCATGGCGGGATCATCGAGTGCGACAGCGAACCCTCGCGGACGGTGTTTCGTGTGCTGCTGCCGATGGAAGCATCGGGACGGCGCGCGGGCGTGGCGAGCACTTAAGTCGAAGCAAATCGAGGTCGAGCCAGCGAGGTAAAGATGGCGCGAGGAACGATCCTAATCGCGGACGACGATACGGCGATCCGCACCGTTTTGAACCAGGCGCTCGCTCGTGCCGGATACGCGCCGCGAGCGACCGGCAACGCGGCGACGCTATGGCGATGGGTGCAGCAGGGGGAAGGGGACGTCGTCATCACCGACGTGATCATGCCCGACGAGAATGCTTTCGACTTGATCCCACGGATCAAGAAATTGCGCCCGGACCTGCCGATCATCGTCATGAGCGCTCAGAATACGCTGATGACCGCGCTCACGGCGGCCGACAAAGGGGCCTATGAATATCTGCCGAAGCCGTTCGATCTCTCCGAGATCGTGGCCGTGGTCGGCCGCGCGCTTTCGCAACCGGACCGCAAGCCGGTGCGCGCGCCGGAGGCGCCGGAGGAGGAACTGCCTCTCATCGGCCGCTCTCCCGCGATGCAGGAGATCTACCGCGTCATCGCGCGCCTGACGCAGACGGACCTCACGGTCATGATCAACGGCGAGAGCGGGACCGGCAAGGAACTCGTCGCCCGCGTGCTGCACGATTACGGCAAGCGGCGTGGCGGTCCGTTCGTTGCTCTCAACATGGCGGCGATACCGCGCGAGCTGATCGAAAGCGAGTTGTTCGGTCACGAGAAGGGCGCCTTCACCGGCGCGCAAAACAGGTCCATCGGGCGCTTCGAGCAGGCCGAGGGCGGCACGTTGTTTCTTGACGAGATCGGCGACATGCCGCTCGAGGCTCAGACGCGTCTGCTGCGCGTGCTCCAACAGGGCGAATACACGACCGTCGGCGGACGGACGCCGATCAAGACCAACGTACGCATCATCGCCGCGACACACCGCGATCTCAAGAACCAGATTGCGCTCGGCCAGTTTCGCGAGGACTTGTTCTACCGTCTCAACGTCGTGCCGATGAGACTTCCGCCGCTGCGCGAGAGGATCGACGACGTCGGCGATCTTGTTCGCCACTTCCTGCGGCAAGCTGCGCGGGAAGGGCTCGGGCAGAAATCGATAGAGACCGCGGCGATCGACCGGATGAAGTCCTATAACTGGCCCGGCAACGTGCGCGAGCTTGAAAACTTCGTGCGCCGGCTCGCCGCGCTCAATCCGGAAGAGACGCTGACCATTCCGATGGTCGAGCAGCACCTGGCGGAGACCGGGCCAGCGGCGCCTGCAGAGCCGGGGGCTTCGCCGAAGAACCTCTCCGAGCAGGTCGAGCGGTATCTGGCCGAATACTTCGCCTCCTTCGGACGCGAGCTTCCGCCGGCGGGGCTCTATGATCGCATCATCCGGCAGGTGGAGCTGCCGTTGCTGTCGGCCGCGCTGGCGGCGACGCGCGGCAATCAGATCCGAGCCGCGGAGCTGCTCGGTCTCAACCGCAATACGCTGAGGTCGCGGATCCGCGAACTCGACATTCGAGTGTTCAGGACGCCGATGCAGTAGGGACGCAGGGCGCAGAGGAGAATGGCCATGCAGGCAAGTCAGTCGCAGTCTCAATCGTCTTCCTCTCAATCTCAATCTCAATCTCAATCTCAATCTCAATCGCAGGCGCAGTCCTCCCAGCCGTCGTTATCCCGCTTCTTCGACGAGATGCGCGGCTTGGACGGCGATGTTCGGGCCGGTTACGCTAAGCTCGCGTCGTGGCTCGATGAAACACCGGGTGAGTTGCTTGCCAACCGGCAGCGCGAGGCCGAGCACTTCTTCCGCCGCGTCGGCATCACCTTCAACGTGTACGGCGAGGACGAGGGGACCGAGCGGCTGATCCCGTTCGATATTCTGCCGCGCATTCTCGAGGCCGCCGAGTGGCGGCGGCTGGAGAAAGGTCTCCAGCAGCGGGTGCAGGCTCTCAATGCCTTCATCGCGGACGTCTATGGCGACCAGGAATGCATCAAGGCCGGCGTCATCCCGCGCGAGATGATCTATCAGAACCCCGCCTTCGAGCCGGAGATGAGCCGCTTTAAACCGCCCGGTGGGGTCTACGTGCACATCGCGGGCATCGACGTGGTTCGCGTCGATGCGGATACATTCTATGTCCTCGAGGACAACGCGCGGACGCCCTCCGGCGTCTCGTACATGCTCGAGAACCGGGAAGCCATGATCCGGCTCTTTCCCGACCTGTTCCGCCGACACAAAGTGGCGCCGGTCGAGAACTATCCCGACCTGCTCCTGCAGACGCTGCGTGAAAGCGCGCCGGCGACGGCTTCGCGTGAACCGACGATCGTGCTGTTGACGCCTGGACCTTACAATTCAGCCTACTACGAGCACTCGTTCCTTGCCGACAAAATGGGCGTCGAGTTGGTGGAGGGACGCGATCTCTTCGTCCGCGACGGCGTCGTCTACATGCGCACGACGCGTGGGCCGGAGCGGGTCGACGTGATCTACCGGAGGGTCGACGACGAGTATCTCGATCCGCTGTCGTTCAATCCGTCCTCGATGCTCGGTGTGCCGGGCCTCGTCGCGGCCTACAAGTCGGGTAACGTCACGATCGCCAATGCGGTCGGCACCGGTATCTCGGACGACAAGGCGATCTACAGCTACATGCCAGAGATCGTGCGCTTTTATTGCGGCGAGCAGCCGATCCTCGCCAACGTTCCGACGTGGCGCTGCCGGGAGAGCGATGGTCTGCGGTATGTGCTCGACAACATCGCTTCGCTGGTCGTCAAGGAAGTGAATGGTTCGGGCGGCTACGGAATGCTTGTCGGTCCGCACTCGACGCGAGAGCAGTGTGCGGCATTCGCAGCCAAGGTCAGAGCGCGGCCGGATGGCTTCATCGCGCAGCCCACCTTGGCGTTGTCGACGGTGCCCTGCTTCGTGGAGCGCGGCATTGCCCCGCGCCACGTCGATCTCAGGCCATATGTTCTGTCGAGCCCCGAGGGGGTGCGGTGTGTTCCGGGCGGGCTGACGCGGGTGGCGATGAAAGAGGGATCGCTCGTGGTGAACTCGTCCCAGGGCGGGGGAACCAAGGATACCTGGGTCGTTGAGAGCTGAGTGCGGACGCACGTCGGGCATTTCTTTTCGGAGCCGGTACTGGGCACTTAAGAACGGGGAAGATCGATGCTCTCGCGGATGGCTGACAGTCTGTTCTGGCTCTCCCGCTACGTCGAGCGGGCTGAGAATCTCGCGCGGACGATCGAAGTCGCCCAGCGCATGGCGGCGCTTCCATCGGCCTACGCCGATACGTCCAATGAGTGGGACAGCGCGATTACCGCCGCGGCGGCCCACGACGCATTCTTCAGGGTCCACAAGACGGCCACGCGGGAGACCGTGATCGCGTTTCTCGTCAACTCGCCAGACAATCCCTCATCGATCGAAGCTTGCATCGATATCGCACGGGCCAACGCGCGTTCCGTCCGCACGGCGATCACCACCGAAATGTGGGAAATCCTCAACGACGCTTGGAACGACCTTCAGAACGTCGATCTCGATGGCATGAGCGATGGCGAGATTCTACGCTTTCTCGATAGCGTGAAAGCGGTGTCGCTGCGGTTCGACGGGGCGGCCTACCGCACGATGTTGCGGACCGATGCCTACTGGTTCCAGCGTCTTGGTACATTCGTCGAGCGAGGCGACAGCATGGCCCGCCTGCTCGATGTGAAATACCATCTCCTCCTGCCGGAAAAGGAGCCGATCGGGGGAAGCCTCGACTATTTCCAGTGGGCGGCCATTCTTCGCAGCGTGAACGCGTTGACCTCGTTCCACTGGGTCTACCGGGAGAACGTGAGGCCGTGGCTCGTGGCGGATTTCCTCATTCTCCGCGGGGAGCAACCGCGCTCGCTCATCTCGTGCCAGCGGGCGCTCAGCAATTACCTCGACCAGATCGCGGACAACTACGGTCGCCAGGGGCCGGCGCAGCGACAGGCGCGCCAACTCGTGACCTCGCTTCAAAATGCCGATATGAGCGCCATCTTCCAGGTCGGCCTTCACGAATACTTGACGCAGTTCATAGCCGAGAACAACCGGCTCGCGAGCGCCATTCGCTCCCAGTATCTCGTTTGAGTAGGAGATTGCGATGCGCCTGACGATCCGGCACGAGACCCGCTACGTCTACGGCGAGCCGGCCTCGAGCGCGATCCAGAGCCTCCGGCTGACGCCCCGGTCTCATGATGGGCAATTCGTCCGCAACTGGCGCATCGAGGTCAGTGCGGACGCGCGGCTGGAGCGGCGCAATGATGGCTACGGCAACATCGTTCATACGGTGTTCGCGGAGGGCCCGCTCAGTGAGCTTCTCATTGTGGCGGAGGGCGATGTCGATACGGAGGACACGAACGGGATCGTGGCCGGCACGAGCGAGCGGCACCCGCCAGGGCTTTATCTGCGCACCACTCCGGCGACGGAACTTACTACCGAGTTGGCGGCCTTTGCCCACGGATCGCTGATCCGCCAGGGCGGTGACCGGCTTGCGGCGCTACACGACATGCTAACGAGCCTGCATGGAATGATGTCGTTCGAACCAGGCTCGACCTGCACCAGCACGAAGGCCGGGGAAGCTTTCGCCCGGCGAGCGGGGGTCTGTCAGGACTTTGCCCACGTGTTCGCAGCCGCGTGTCGGCGGATCGGTGTGCCCGCGCGCTACGTCGCGGGCCACTATCTGCGGACCGACACGTACAAGCAGGATGCCGGACACGCATGGGTCGAGGCCTACATTGAGGGCACCGGGTGGATCGGCTTCGATCCGGCCAACGGCATCTGCGTCTGCGACCGGCATGTGCGGGTCAGCATCGGTTGTGACACATTCGGCGCGGCGCCAGTCAGGGGCACCAGAACGGGAGGCGGGGAGGAAACTTTGCTCGTCGCCGTGAAAGTGACCGAGCGTCCATCGGCCGGCGCGGGACGGGGAATTGCCCGCGCGGTCGCTGTCCAGTAATCGGGGGACTTATGGGGCTCAAGACACAGCGATGACCTACTGCGTTGGAATTCTTGTCGACGCCGGCATGGTCATGCTGGCCGATACGCGAACTAACGCGGGGCTCGACAACATCGCGACGTTTCGCAAGCTGCATGTGTTCGAGCGGGCAGGTGAGTTTGGCTGCGCGCTGGCGACAGCGGGCAATCTCTCGATTACGCAGTCGGTGCTTTCCCATCTGAGGGAGGGGTTGGAGGACACCGTCACGGGCGAGCGGGTGAGGCTTGCGGATCAGACGAGCATGTTCGAGGCTGCCGGGTTCGTTGGGCGGGCAATCCGGAAGGTCTACGAGACCGACGGCGGGGCTCTCGAACAGCATGCATCGTCATTCGACATCACGATGTTGCTCGCGGGGCAGGTCAGGGGCCAGGAACCCAGGCTCTTCATGATCTATCGCGCGGGTAATTTCATCGAGGCAACGCATGACACCCCGTTCCTGCAGATCGGTGAGCACAAATATGGCAAGCCGATCCTAGACCGGGCCATGACGCACACGACGCCGCTTGCGGAGGCGGTAAAATTAGCGCTGATCTCGATGGATTCCACGATCCGCTCAAACCTTGGCGTCGGCCTGCCTGTCGATCTCGCCGTGATGGCGCGGGACGAGATCCATCCCCGCTGCACTCGAATCGAGGCGACCGACGCTTATTTTGCCGATCTCAGGGCGCGATGGTCGGCCGCCCTTCGGGCCGCGCATGCGGACATTCCTCTGCCGCCTTACCGCTAAGGTCTGTATGCCGGCGCGGGGGCGCGTTTTGGGGGGATGTTATGATCCCGCCAGCGCGATTTTTCGGTGTTCTCACTGGTCCAGTGGCCCGGTGTTGCCATTTTTTGACGGCATGGTCCCAAACTTGTCGCGGATATGTCACAGTCTGCTGCTTGTTTGTGTTATCGGAGCGGCACTGTCGCAACTTCGCCGCCACACGAGAGACACGGGGCTTCGGTGCCGGGGCGTCGAATATCGAATTCGAAGGTCGCGACCGGAGGCGAGCCCTCAGCTTGCGCCGAGTTAAATGATCTGCCGTTTGAGCGGCTCACTATGAGTGCGAGACGTGACAGCACCAAGAGGTGACAGCGACGTTGGACGGGAGACGGCTGGGTCGGAGCGGGAGCTTCGGGTGGCGGGGGGCTTTACCGTGCCTGCGGCGCCTCAGACGGTGTCTCCCAAGGCCCGCGGGCCTGGGGCGAGCACTCTGAAACTGCTTCTCAATCCCGGTGACAGGGTATTCTGGCTCGGTCTGGTGGTGGTTGTGCTTTCGCTGATCGCGGCGCTGGCGACCTACGCTATCCTCACCGGCCTCACGCCGATTCCGCCTTCCGGGCAGGTCGTTCTGTCGACGCTCTTCGTCAACGCCGTGCTGCTGCTCGCCATGTTCGCCGTCATCACGTGGCAGATGACGGGCCTCGTGCGCGCTTGGCGCGAGAAGGTGCCGGGTGCCCGGCTCCAGGTCAGGGTCGTCGCGCTGTTCTCGCTGATCGCGGTGCTTCCGGCCGTCCTGCTCGCGCTGGCGGCTGCCACAACGTTTTCGCGCTCTCTCGACGGGTGGTTCTCAAGGAAGACCCGCGATATCATTGATAATTCGGCTGAAGTGGCGCGCGCCTATATCGATGTCCACGGCCAGCTCATCATTACCGACATCCTCAACATGGCGCGCGATGTCGACGCGGAGATCGCAACCAATGTGCTGGGCGGAACGCAGCCCGGGCCTGTGGCGCTGAAGACGCTGCTGCAGGCTCAAACGACGCTTCGCGGGTTGCCTGTCGGGCACGTGATCGACGCCGAAGGCCGCCGCGTGGCCTCGGCTTTTGAGGACGACAAAGTTCCATTCGCCCGGCCGCCTGTCGACGCCATCCGTCGGGCCGAGTCGGGGCAGGTGCCGCTTCTCGACAGCAGCGCGACATCGCGAGTTTATGCGGTCGCCAAGCTCGCCCAGATGCCTAGTCGCTATCTTTATGTGGCGCGCGAGCTGTCGCCGGCGGTCGTCGAGCAGATCCGACGGACGCAGCGCAACACGGACGAGTACCAGCAGCTCCGCGCCGTCACGCGCAACCTCAAGATCGCCCATGGGCTGATGTACTTTATGATCGCGAGCACAGCGCTGCTGGCGGCGATCTGGGCCGGGCTGTGGTTTGCGGCCCGCTTTGTGTCTCCCATCCGTCGCCTCATCGAAGGCGCCGAACTCGTCTCGAAGGGAAATCTGACGGTAGAGCTACCCGAGAAACGCGGGGAGGGCGATCTGCGGCGCTTCTCGGCGACCTTCAACAAGATGACGCGAGAGTTGAAGCACCAGCGGGACGCGCTCGTGACGTTCAACGAGCAGCTCAACGCCCGCCAGCGGTTCACCGAGGCTGTTCTATCTGGGGTCTCGGCCGGCGTCATTGGTCTCGACAGCAAAGGCATCGTCACGTTGGTTTCGCGCTCGGCCGAGCGCCTGCTGGCGCTCGAAGGGGCGAGCATGATCGGTCGCCGGCTCGACGACGTCCTGCCGGAATTTGCCGAGGCGCTGTCAACCACGGTCGAGAGCAACGCAAAACATCGCGCCGCCCGGCAGGCCTCGCGCATGGTCGGCGCGGAGGAGCGCACCTTCGCCGTCGAGGTGACGCGCGAGCAGGCGGAGCAAGCAAGCGTCGGCTCGGTTGTGACGTTCGACGATGTTACGGATCTCGTCGTAGCCCAACGCACGGCGGCATGGGCCGACGTCGCACGGCGCATCGCTCACGAGATCAAGAACCCGCTCACGCCGATACAACTTTCGGCCGAACGCATCAAACGCAAGTACGGCAAGGAGATCACAAGCGATCGCGAGACGTTCGACAAGCTGACGGACGCAATCTCGCGGCAGGTCGATGTCATCAAGTCCATGGTCGACGAGTTCGCGTCATTCGCGCGACTGCCGCAACCGACGATGGAGGATGGCGATCTTCGCGAGGTGGTTCACGGGCCGGTGGTTCTCTTTCGGGAGAGCCACAGCGCCATCCAGTTCTCGCTGGATGTGCCATCCACCGCTGTTCCAGGGGTCGCCGATCGGCGGCTGCTCAGTCAGGCGGTGACGAACCTCGTCAAAAATGCGACCGAAGCCGTTGAGGCCCTTGGCCAGGGCGGGGAGAAGCCCGAGGGCTGGCAAGGCCGCATCGAGGTGCGGCTTATGCGCGAGGCCGATCGGGCGGTGATAGAAGTGATCGACAATGGGATCGGGCTGCCGAAGCAGAACCGGGCGAAGCTTCTCGAGCCTTATGTCACGACGCGCGCCAAGGGAACCGGTCTCGGGCTCGCCATCGTGCAGAAGATCGTCGAGCAGCACCGGGGGACGCTGGAGCTCGATGATGCGCCGCCTGCGCCCGGCAGGACCAGGGGGGCACGCGTTCGTCTCACTCTGCCGATGCCGTTGATTGCGCCTGCTGTGGCCGAGGCGCCGCCCTTGGCTGCCGGTGCCGGAACGGGGGGGCGGTACCGGAACTGGGGCGGGTGCTGAGAAGCAGGAGGCGGGGAGCGACCGGGGGCACGAGGCAAACGTGGGCATCGCGACAAGCGCTGGTTCCGTTTCGAGCGACGAGAACGGGTATGGCAGCGAGCGCCGCCACGACAGCGACAGGCCTGGCTCTGGCGCCAGCAATCGCGATGACAGACCTTTCGAATCCGCCTGTTCCGCCAACGGCGAGGAAGGCCCGTCCGTCCCTGCGTCTGTGCAGCCTGAACAGCCGAAGCAATCTATTCCGTCGAAACCCGCCCAACCGTTTGCGACGGCGACACTCTTGAAGAACAGCGGGCGTGTGATGCCGCGCCCGGAAAGCCGTACCAAAGGAGCACGCTCATGACTGCCGACATCCTGGTCGTCGACGACGAGGCCGACATTCGCGATCTGGTCTCGGGCATTCTCGAGGACGAAGGACACCGGACCAGGCTCGCCCGCGACAGCGACGAAGCGCTTCGCGCTATCGAGGAGCGGCGCCCGCAGCTTGTGATCCTCGACATCTGGCTACAGGGCAGCCGTCTCGACGGGCTCGAGGTGCTGTCGATCATCAAGCGGACGTACCCAGACCTGCCGGTGATCATCATCTCCGGCCACGGGAACATCGAGACCGCCGTCACCGCCATCAAGCGTGGCGCCTATGACTATATTGAGAAGCCATTCAAGGCCGACCGCCTGATCCTCGTCACCATGCGGGCACTCGAGGCTTCGAACCTGAAGCGCGAGGTGCGGGAGCTGCGCGAAAAGTCGCCGATGAGCGTCGAGATGATCGGCAAGTCAGCGGCGATGAACCAGCTCAAGAACGGCATCGAGCGGGTCGCCCCCACCAACAGCCGGATCATGATCCGTGGTCAGTCTGGCACCGGCAAGGAACTGGCGGCGCGAATCATCCACCAGCGGTCGCAGCGTCAGACGGGACCGTTTGTCGTACTCAATGCCGCTGCGATGGCGCCCGATAGGGTCGAGGAAGAGTTGTTTGGCACCGAGGACCGCTCGGGTGGCGCGCGCAAGGTCGGTGCGCTCGAGGAGGCGCACGGCGGGACGCTCTACATCGATGAGATCGCCGACATGCCGATCGAGACACAGGGGAAAGTCCTTCGCGTGCTCGTCGAGCAGAAGTTCCTACGCGTCGGCGGGTCCCACAAGGTTGCCGTGGACGTTCGAATTATAACCTCCACAGCGCGCGACCTTGAGCGTGACATGGCGGAAGGGCGATTCCGCGAGGATCTTTTTCACCGGCTGAACGTCGTACCGCTGCGCGTGCCGAGCCTGGCCGAGCGGCGCGACGACATTCCCGAGCTGATCAATCACTTCGTCCAACAGATCGCCCAGTCGTCAGGACTGGCTGCGCGGCGCATCGGCGAGGACGCGATCGCGGTCCTCCAGGCCCACGATTGGCCTGGCAACGTGCGCGAACTGCGAAACAACGTCGAACGGCTGATGATCCTGTCGGGTGGAGACCCGAGTGGCGTCATCACGGCCGAGATGCTGCCCGACGAGATCGGGTCCAACGTGCCGCTTCCTGTCAATGGCGGGGCGGAACATCTGATGAGCTTGGCGCTGCGTGAGGCAAGAGAAATCTTCGAGCGCGAGTATCTGCTGGCGCAGATCAATCGGTTCGGTGGTAATATTTCGCGGACAGCGGAATTCGTCGGTATGGAACGCTCGGCGCTTCACCGCAAGTTGAGGGCGCTTGGCGTGACATCGGACGCGCGCAGCGAGAAGGTGGGAACCTGAATTCTATGACACGTTGGGTTTATATCAACGGCCGTTATCGCCGTTACGACGATGCGCTCGTGCATGCAGAGGACCGAGGGTTCCAGTTTGCCGATGCTGTCTACGAGGTGATGGAGGTCCGCTCCGGCCGGCTGGTGGATGCAACACGACATCTGGCGCGCCTTGAGCGTTCGCTCGGGGAACTCGGCATTCCCTTGCCGATGCGACGTGAGGGTTTGCTCGGGGTGATCGGAGAAGTCGTGCGGCGCAATCTCGTCCGCGACGGCCTTGTCTACATGCAGGTTACGCGCGGGGCGGCGCCGCGAGACTTCACGTTACCCTCTAGAGACACGCCGCCGACCCTGGTCGTTCTGGCTCGCGCCATCGTCAAGGGCGCTGTCGACAAGAAGGCCGAGACCGGGATCAGCGTCAAGACAGTGCCGGAGTCGCGTTGGGCTCGCTCGGACATCAAGACTGTGATGTTGCTGCCGTCCGTTCTTGCCAAGGCCGCGGCCAAGGCGGATGGAGCGGGCGAGGCGTGGTACGTCGACGGTCGCGGGTATGTCACGGAGGGCGCTTCCAGCAATGCCTGGATCGTAACAGAGGGTGGTAAGCTCGTTACCCGTCCAACGGGGCATGAGATTCTGCCAGGTGTCACTCGCGCCACCCTCAAGGATGTGGCCGCCGAAGCCAACATCGAGGTCGTCGAGCGGCCGTTCACCGTTGCGGAGGCCCAGGCTGCCAAGGAAGCGTTCATCACATCGGCGAGCACGATCCTCATGCCCGTGGTGCGCATCGATGGTCATCCGATCGGAGATGGCCGGCCGGGCGAGATCAGTCGCCGCTTAAGGCAGCGGTTCCACGATGTGGCCGAACAGCGGAGCATCTAAAATTTCATTATAGCTGCATGTGCCCGCAACGCCGGTTCAGAAGCGGTTGCGCGAAGGCGCCTATGCATTCATATGTCACAGCGTGTGTGTAGGATTTCGAGCCCGTGCCCGCGGCCGCGTATTACGCAGCTTGCCAACCGAAAAAACCGATAAAAAGCGGAAATTCAAATGCCAGCCGAACGAACGCAGAACTTGCAGGACGCGTTTCTCAATCATGTCCGCAAGCAGAAGGTTCCGCTGACTATCTTTTTGATGAACGGCGTTAAACTTCAGGGTATTGTTACTTGGTTCGATAACTTCTGTGTACTGTTGCGGCGCGATGGACACTCCCAACTTGTTTATAAGCACGCCATTTCCACGATCATGCCCGGCGCACCGGTCAATCTCATGGACAGCGACAACGACGCCTCGACAGGCTAGCCTCATTGAGCATCGAAGATACACCAGGTGTGGAAGGTGAGGCTGATGAAGCCGCTAATTCCACCCGGCCGGAGCGTCCTTTTTCCACCGCCGCCGTCGCTATGCGGGCGCTGGTCCTTGTGCCAGTCCTGTCGCGCGAGCAATCTGCGGCCCGGCGCGGTGCTGCTCCTTCGGTCCATACCCCAGAGGATCGACTGATCGAGGCGACGGGGCTCGCGGAGGCCATTGATCTCGACATTGCGCAAGCCATGATCGTTGCCGTTCCCACACCCCGGCCGGCAACGCTGTTCGGTCAGGGAAAGGTGGAGGAGATTGGGAAAATCGTCGACGAGCAGCACACTGGGCTCGTCATCGTCGACCATGCTCTGACGCCTGTCCAACAGCGCAATCTTGAGATGTCTCTCAAGGCGAAGGTGCTCGACCGGACGGGGTTGATCCTCGAAATCTTCGGCCGCCGGGCCCGTACGCGCGAGGGTTCGCTACAGGTGGAGCTTGCGCACCTTGGCTACCAGAGATCGCGGCTCGTCAGGAGCTGGACGCACCTTGAGCGCCAAAGGGGTGGCCGCGGGTTCCTCGGCGGTCCTGGCGAAGCGCAGATCGAGCTTGACCGTCGTATGCTCGACAATCGGATCGAGGCCATCGAGGCCGACCTCGCCAAGGTCGCGCGGACGCGGGCACTGCACCGCGCGGGTCGGGAACGGGCATCGACGCCCGTCGTGGCGTTGGTTGGGTACACCAACGCAGGCAAGTCGACGCTCTTCAACCGCCTGACAGGCGCCGGGGTCCTCGCGGAGGATCAGGTGTTCGCCACGCTCGATCCCACCATGCGGGTCGTCAGGTTGGCCAGCGGGCGCAAGGTTATTTTCTCCGATACCGTCGGTTTCATCTCGGATCTGCCCACCGGCCTCGTTGCGGCGTTCCGTGCGACGCTCGAGGACGTCATCGAGGCCGACATCATCCTGCACGTCCGGGATATCTCGCACCCGGAAACGGAAGCCCAGCGCGCTGATGTCGAGCATGTCCTCGCCGAGCTCGGCATTGACGTCACGTCGGGGGACGCGCGGATCATCGAAGTTTGGAACAAGATTGACCGGCTCGATGCGGGCACGCGCGAAAGCCTCGCGGGTGAGGCCGGATTTGCAGCGCGAGCTCCGGTCGGGGTCTCGGCGCTAAACGGGGATGGTATCGAGGCGCTCATCGCGCGCATCGAGGAGCATCTCGGCGAAGGCGATGCGATCCTCGACATCACGGTGCCGCCCGGGGATGGCCGAACCCTGGCATGGCTTCATTCCGAGGCGGAGGTGTTGTCGCGGGACACGGCCGAAGATGGAGCGACCCGCGTCACGGTGCGAATTCCGGCCGAAACGCGCGAGCGTTTCTTGGGCCGTTTGCGCAAGTCCGGCGTCGCGGTTTGAGCGGCGGGCCCGCTTGGGCCTCAGTTGTCGGATGCCGAAGCGTTCCGCGGGGCTCTCATTCCAGGCCGCGGGGACGTTCCAAACGGGAGACGGTGCTGGCGGAGGGTGATATTGGGGGGCAGATGAAGCTTTGGCTCAGGGTCACGCGCGTCATCGTTGCTTTTGCGGCGATCCTTTTTGGCTGCGCCGGTGCGATGGCCCAGTCCAGCGCTATCGTCACCGTGTTTGCGGCGGCCAGCCTCACCAACGCGTTGCTGGAGGTTGGCGGCGCCTTTACGAAGAGCGGTGGCGGGAAGGTCGGGTTCTCGTTTGCCGGGTCTTCGACCCTCGCCAAGCAGATCGAGCAGGGTGCCGACGCGCACGTCTTCATCTCCGCCGACGAAGCGTGGATGAACTACCTCGAAATGCGCAAGCTGCTTACGCCCAGCACCCGTCGCGATCTCCTCGGCAACAGCCTCGTGCTCGTGGTCCCGGCCGGGGCCGGACCGATTCCTACGATAGCGCGGGGGACGAACTGGCTCGGCGCGCTTCCACCCGGCCGCATCGCAACGGGCGATCCTGCTCACGTCCCGGTTGGCAAGTACGCCCGTCAGGCACTCACGAGCCTCGGCGTCTGGGGGAGCGTCGAAGGGCGGCTGGCGCGAGCCGACAACGTCCGCAACGCGCTGGTGCTCGTCGAGCGCGGGGAGGCTGTCGCGGGCATCGTTTATGCGACTGACGCTAGCATATCGAAGAATGTCACTGTGGCTGGCACATTCCCGGACGACACCCATCCCCCCATCGTCTATCCGGCTGCCCTCGTGCGCCCTCACGCGGGGGGCGAGGCCCAACGCTTCCTGTCGTTTCTCAGCGCGCCGGAGGCGCAGGAGATATTCCGGCGCCATGGCTTCACGGTGCGCTAAACCTTACGATGCGCTAGGTCTCACGGTTCGCTGGTTCCCACGGTGCGCTTGCTCGCAGCGGCCCCCAACGCTTGGACGGCGGATGCCACTCTTCCGGCGCTGTGCTAGTGGAGCGTCATGCTTCTGCTTTCTGATGTCGAAATCGATGCTTTGCTCTTGAGCCTCAAGGTCGCGCTGCTCGCCACGGCGCTGTGCCTTCCACCGGCCATCCTCGTGGCATGGCTCTTGTCGCGAACGAAGCTTCCCGGTCGAACCATCATCAACGTTCTCGTGCATGCGCCGCTGGTGCTGCCTCCCGTTATCGTCGGCTATCTGCTTCTTCTGCTGTTCGGGGTGCGGGGGCCGGTCGGGGCCTGGCTCAATGATGTTTTCGGCGTGCGTCTCGTCTTCACCACGGCCGGCGCGGTCGTCGCGGCCGCCGTCATGGCGTTTCCACTCATGGTCAGGGCGGTGCGGCTGTCGCTCGATTCCATCGATCATGGCCTCGAATTCGCCGCACGATCGCTTGGGGCCTCGCGGCTCGATGCCTTTGCGACGGTCACGCTTCCGTTGATGCTGCCCGGAATTCTGGCCGGCGCGTTGCTTGCGTTTGCGGCTAGCCTCGGCGAGTTCGGCGCGACGATCACGTTCGCGTCGAATGTCGAAGGTGCGACCCGCACTCTTCCGCTGGCGATCTATACGGCGACGCAGACGCCCGGCGGGGACGCGGTGGCGCTCCGCCTCGTTGCTCTTTCAATCGGGCTCGCGCTGGCCGCGCTCATTTTGTCCGAGGCCGCCGAACGCTGGGCCCGCCGCACGGTCTTTGGTCAATGATCGAGGCCCGTATCCGCAAGCGGCTCGGCGCCTTTACGCTTGATGTCGACCTCGAGCTACCCGCGCGCGGGATCACTGTCCTGTTCGGGCGGAGCGGAGCTGGAAAGTCGTCGGTGATCCAGGCCATCGCAGGCGCGATCCGGCCGGATGGTGGGCGGATCGCCCTCGCGGACAGGACGTTCTTCGATGCCGCACTCAAGGTGGACTTGCCCGTTCATCACCGGCACGTCGGTTTCGTGTTTCAGGACAGCCGCCTTTTTCCTCATCTCAGCGTGCGAGGAAATCTCACCTACGGGTATCGCCGCAAGAGCGGGGACCACCTGATCGGGTTCGACGACGCAGTGGCGCTCCTTGGCATTTCGGATCTTCTCGACAGGAGGCCGCATAAACTCTCAGGAGGCGAGCGGCAGCGGGTTGCGATCGGCCGGGCGCTTCTGGCTCAACCGTCGCTGCTATTGATGGACGAACCGCTTTCCTCCCTCGATCCGCCGCGCAAATCGGAGCTGTTGCCGTACATCGAGGGCCTGCGCGACGAACTCCGCCTTCCGATTATCTACGTCAGCCACGCCATCGACGAGGTGGTGCGGCTCGCCGATCATCTCGTCATCATGGATGCAGGGCGCGTACTCAAGTCGGGGCCGTTACTCGATGTCGTGTCCGATGGTGATGTCGGGCCACTGATCGGCCGGTTCGAGGCGGGGTCCGTCATTTCGTGCACGGTCCAGCGGCACGACGGCGTTGCGGGACTTTCGACACTCGCCTTCGAGGGGGGCGAGTTGCGCGTGCCGTTGGTCATGCTTGCGCCGGGAGCGGCGCTGAGGGTGCGTATTCGTTCTCGTGATGTTGCGATCGCGCTTTCCAGGCTCGAGGGCGTTTCGATCACGAACCAGATACGGGGCACGCTCGAGAGCCTCACGCCGCGAGAGGGGCCCTACGTCGAGGCCGCTATCAATGCGGGCGGAACGGTGTTGCGGTCGCTGATAACGCGGGAGTCGGTCGAGAGGCTCGGTCTCGTTCCAGGCCAGGATGTCTGGGCCTTGATAAAATCCGTGGCATTCGACGGCAGGTCCGTCGGGTTCCTCCGGCGCATCAGAGGGGCCCGTGACTAGAGCATGTTCAGGAAAAGCTGACGCCGGTTTTCCGTAAGAATATGCTCAAAATTCAAAGACCTAGAGCCCGATCATAATTCCGCTCAAACTGAACGCGCTCTAGGTGCTTTCCGGCTCCGTCCCACCCTCGCCGCTCATCGACCGGCCGAAGATCTCGGCCAGTCTGGCAAATCCCTCGACAGGCACGCTCTCGGCGCGCAGTTCGGGATCGATACCGGCCTCTCGCAGCAGCAACTCGGGCGCCGACGTCAGCATCTTGAGGCTCTGCCGCAGCATCTTTCGGCGCTGGCCGAAGGCTGCCGCCGTGACGCGCGCCAGAATTTTAGCGGAGCCAGCCGGCCGCGGATCGGTGCGGGGGATGAAACGAACCACGGCGGATGACACCTTGGGTGGTGGCACGAACGCACTCGGTCCAAGGTTCAGTGCAATCCTGGCTTCGGTTCGCCACTGGGTCAGGACCGACAGACGGCCATAGGCCTTCGTGCCGGGCGCAGCGACGAGACGGTCGGCAACCTCGCGCTGGAACATGAGCGCCATGCCGGCGAACCAGGGCGGCCATGGCTCGCTTTCCAGCCACCCCGTCAGGAGTAGGCTTGCAACATTGTAGGGTAGGTTCGCGATGACGTAGGCTTCGCCTGCCGCTTCGCCTACGAGCGATTTCCAGTCAACTTCGAGTGCGTCTGCCTCGTGGACTTCCAGGCGACCGGGGTAGCGCGCGCCGATCTCCGCCAACGCGGGAATGCAGCGCGCGTCGCGCTCTATGGCTACGACACGCTTGGCACCTTCGAGAAACAGGGCTCTGGTCAGTCCGCCAGGGCCAGGGCCGACCTCGATGACGGTTCTACCCTCGAGTGATCCGCAGACCCGCGCGATGCGCCGGGTGACGTTGAGATCGAGGATGAAGTTCTGTCCAAGGCTCTTCCTGGCATCGAGCCCATGGGCAGCAATGACCTCGCGGAGTGGCGGCAGACCATCCGGGGAGGCGCCAGTCGCGAGGTTCGCAGGCGGGGCCGCGGGGTGCGGCTGCGGCAAACGGGATGCGTCGTCGGGGCCGTTCATGAGGGCACCGTCGCGGCAGTTCGCATCATCGACATGCGCTGGGCCAGCTTCAGGGCCTCGATGAGGCTGGCGGCCGAAGCGGTGCCCTTGCCGGCAATGTCGAACGCCGTTCCATGGTCAGGCGATGTGCGGACGAAGGGGAGGCCGAGCGTGACGTTCACTCCAGTGTCGAAGGCCAGTGTCTTGATCGGGATAAGCGCCTGATCATGATACATGCAGATCGCGGCGTCGTAGCGGGCGCGCGCTGCGGGATGAAACATCGTATCCGCTGGGTGAGGACCTGTAACGTCGAAGCCGTGCGCTCGCATGGAGGCTATGAGGGGTGCGATCAGGTCCCTGTCCTCGGTTCCAATCGATCCATCTTCTCCCGCGTGCGGGTTCAGGCCTGCGACGGCAATACGGGGTGCAGGAATTGCGAAGTCCCGGCGCAGGCTCTCGGCCGTCGTCTCGATCGCCGTCCTGATCGCTTCCTTCGTGAGCGCCGCGGGGACGGCGGACAAGGGAATATGGATCGTGACGGGTACGACACGCAACTCCCTCGACGCGAGCATCATGACGGGCCGGAACGAAGAGCCGGGGGTAGCCCGCTCGGCCAGGTGGGCGAGGTATTCGGTGTGGCCGGGATGGCTAAACCCGTCGGTGTAGAGAACGGACTTGGCGATAGGATTGGTGACGACCGCGGCCGCGTTTCCGGAGATGGCCTGAGATACCGCGAGGTCGATCGACGCAATCGTGGCCGCTGCATTTGACGGATTGGGCTTGCCCGGGATTACGGGTGACGCGGTCGCGATCTGTACGACGGGCAGCGCATCGGCAAACAGCCGCGAGGCTTCGCTGACCAATGAGATTTCGCGGATCGGGATGGTCCAGCCTAGATGGCGAGCGCGTTCGGAGAGTTTGGCCGCGTCGGCGAAGCAGGCGAAGGGCGGTACCATTTCGCGGGAGCGGACGAGCCAAGCTGACAGCGTGATATCAAGGCCGATCCCGGCGGGATCGCCCATTGTCAGCGCGAGGGGAAGGATGGGGGCGGCGGCGTTGTCGGAAGGCATGCCGCTTTTCGATCACGACGGACCGCTGGTGGCAACACCCATCCGCGGCTTCCGGTCATCAGCGATAGGTGATCGAAGCGTCGTCGCGGAGGATTCGGAGGTGGCGCTTGGCGAACAGCTCGAATTCCTTCTGACGAAGCTCTTCCAGCGCCGCGGTGCGCTTCTGCTCGTCGGCCTTTACCGTCTGACGCCCGCAGACGGCATACAACTCGACACCGCCTTGGCCGACCGTGGGCGGTACCATCTCGCCGTCCTTGGCGTTGACGAGGAAGCTTCGCGTCGGCTCGCTTATTGTGCCGGCCTTGCGCGTGCCCAGGTTCTCGAACTTTGCGCCCGTGACGCCGGCGGCGAGCGCGGCCATCGAATTGCAGTCCTTGAACTTCTGGCGGATGCCCTCGGCCTCGGCCACGCGCTGGTCGACGAGTTTCTGCGCGAGCTTGCCGGAGATCGGGAGCGTGATGCGCTGGACCTGCATCTCAAGTTGATCGTCGACGGCCGGGCCCTGTGAGACCATCCGCTCGACGTCACGCTCGCTAATGGCGATCTGGTGCCCGAACTTGCGCTTTATGACCTCATTCCAGGACAGGGTGGCGCGGAAGCGCGCGCGCATGGCCTCGATATCGGCCCCCATGCCCGAAAGGTGCTGGGCGAATTGGGCCTCGGTCATCTTGTTCTTCTCGGCGATGCTTCGCACGATGCGGGCGACGTCCTCATCGGACGCCAAGACGTTCATCTTCTTGGCTTCCTGGAGCTTCAGGCGTTCGTCGACAAGTTCATCGAGCGCCGTCTTCCGAAGACCCGGTAGGACGCTTGCCCGGGCATTTTCGACGGCCTGCTTCTGGAGCGAGATGGCGAACTGTTTCTTGCGCTCCTCGAAGATCGCGATGATCTGCTCTTTGGTCTTGCCCGGATTAGCCTTGATGATCTCGCCGAGGATGGCTTTCAGCCGATCGGCCGTCTGCGGATCCTGGAGCATCCGCTTGAAGTTCGCTTGAGCCTTTTCGCCGAGGTTCGCCGAAAGCCCCATGAACCGCTGCCGCTGGTCGATCTCGTAGCCGGTAATCGGCTCGTCGTTGACGAGAACCGCGATACCGATACCCCTGGTCTCCGCCGCCCGAGCCAGCGCGGCGTTGTCGGTGCGGGCGACGGCTGTCTTGACGGTGGCCGACTTGGGCGTGGCGGGCTTCGGGGACTTGGCTGCGCTGGCCGATTTGGCCGCGGGGGCGGCTGGTGCCGTGCCCGCCTGCGGGGGTTGGACGGCAACGGGGGGCACAGGTGTCGGGCGGGCGTTCGGATCCGCGGGCGCGGTGGTCGCAACGCCGCTCGGCCGGACGGTTATGGAGTTGAAAGATGGGAAAGCCGGTTTGCTTTCGTCGCCGGCCTGCTGGGCGAAGGCAGGGCCGATCAACCCTGGAAGCAGGGCTGTCACAAGGGCGGCATCGAGAAGCTGGCGGCCAGCAGGTATCCTCATTGAGGCTGACGGATCCCATTTAGAGAAGACGAGCGTGACTTCCGGCAGCCCGCCATGGTGTTGCGAATCGGGAGATCTCCCCATTCGCATTGGACGCCGGCCGGCAGCCCCTATGCAACCCGCGCGGTTACGGCATCCACGGAATTTGCACTCATAGCTCCTTCGGCTAACACCGTGGCGCGCCTATGGCAATCAAACGCGCATAATTGGGCGCGCTGGCGAAGGGTTAGCTGAAGAGACTTGTGAACTGGGTGCGCCCCCCACAGCGGGCCAGCGCGGTTTCAATCTCCCGGCCCGACGAGCACGATCCGGGCGCCGCCATACGGGCCTCACTTCGGCTTCTGGTCATCACCGAAGGTGTGGTCCAGAACGCTCGTTTTATAGCCGAAGCTGCCGATGTTCTTGAGCTCGAAACGAACCATCAACGAGCGGTCCTCCTGCAGGCCCTGGGCCGCATTGTCGAGGAACGTTTCCTGGTAGGTCGTGGTCAAGACGAAGCAGTCGTCAGCGTAGCGCAGCGAGATGCTGTCGGTCAGAATCTGCGACGCGTCGATGTCGTAGCGGATCGAGCCGAGTAGGCTCCAGCGGTCGGTCAGTTTCAGACCGAGTATGCCGATGATGTCCTGCTGCGACTTGTCGATGCCGAGCAGCGGATCGGCCGCGGCATAGGTGTAGACGGCCGTCGCCGAGACCGGTCCGTAGCTGACGGACGCGAAGAGATCCTCGCGGCGGAGCGTCAGGTTCTCATCGTCAAAGCGGCTTTGCGCGAGGAAGCGGAATGTTTCATTCGGTGCGAAGTAGGCGCCGAGAACGTAATCCGACTTGTCCTTTTCGAGGCCACTCGAAGGCGAGAACAGGTAACGGTTGGTCGACACTCCATTGACGACCTCTGGAAGCTGGCCAGGGTCCGTGTAGGCGTTCTCGCCCGAGAAATGATAGTGTTGTCCGGCCAGGAAGCGCGCGTATCCGCCACTGTTGGACTGGAAGGTGTACTGCAGACCGACGTTCGCCCGGCTTCCGGTCTCGACCCGATCGCCGCCCGAGAACTTCACCGGTTCAAATAGGTTGCTGTCATCGAAGATCAACGAGCGGGCGTCTTCGTTCGGCAACCTGCGTTGCTCGACGCTGGCCTGACTGACGTACACCTGTCCAATCGGCTCGAGAACGTGCGAGCCGCCGCGGCCGTTGGCGACCCACGGCCAGGAGACGGTCACACCGCCCGTGGCAAGTGCGCGGCCCGTGCTTTCGTCGGAGATCAGCTTGCCCGTGGCGGGATCGAGGACGTTGTCAAGGTAATAGACGTCACCACGCAGCTCGCCGTAGGGCGTGTAGGAGATGCCGATCGCGTCGGTCAGCTTGCGGCGCCACTTCGCTTCGCTGCGGACGTGGCTGTAGCTTTCATTCAGGCGATTGCTGACCGCGTCATCCCGCGTAAGGGATACGACGTTGTTCTTGAACGACAACTCTCCGCCCAGAACCGGATCAGATAGAACGTAGTCGTGGTCGATCACGGGATGGACACGCGATTCCGAGCTCGGATTGTCGGAGAGCAGCAGTCCACCGAACTGGTACAGACGGACGCCGAAGTAGTTCCGGTCGTTCAGCCCTTCGACGAAGAGGGTGTTGATGCGATCCGTCAGCAGCACGTTGTCGAGCTTGTAGAACCGGCGGAACGTGTCGTCGCTTTCAAGCGTCACGTCCCAGCCGAACTTCCACCAGCTCGAAAGCGAGAACAGGCCCTTCGTCTCGAGACTTCCGCGCCAGCCATCGACTTTCCGGTTCGTCGCGCGATCGCCAGGGAGATCCTCGAAGTTCTGCTCGATGGCCGCGCCTTTGATCTCGTACTGCCCCCCGGCGAGCCGATGGCGCCAATGCCCCTGCCAGAGCACGCCCTGCTTGGAGAGGTACTCGGGGTTGAAGAGGAAGTCGTACTGGGGCGACAGCGCGAAATAGTACGGCGTTGAGACCGTGGTTCCGAGCGTCGAGGAATTGCCGAAGTCAGGCAGCAGGAAGCCCGAGCGGCGCTTCACCGTCGGATCAGGGTGCTCGAAGAATGGGAAGTAGGCGACTGGAATGCCGAGGAACTGGAACTTGGCGTCCTGGTAGGTGATCGTCGCAGCCGACTGGTCGTGGATGATCCGGCTCGCACTGATACACCAGAGCGGCGGCATGTTGCCGTCAGACTTACAGGGCGTGTACTTGCCGTCGGTGAACTCGCTGACGTTGCCGTCCTTGCGAACCGCCCGGCGCGCCGTAATGCGGGTATTGTCGGTCCCGACCAGCGACAAGCTCTCGATGAAGCCTTCGCGGAAATCGTCCGTGAGTTCGATCGCGCCGCCGCGCCAGATGCTGCCGTTCGGGTCGCGGATCGTAACGTTACCGTTCGCGACGATGGTCTTGGCCGCCTGGTCGTAGGCAACCTCGTCAGCCGTCAAGCTATAGTCACTGTAGTACAGCTCGACGTTGCCGCGAGCGACCACGCGATTGCCCGTATTGTCGTAAACGAGTTCGTCCGCGTTCAGGTACATCGGCTTCGTTTTGTCGAGCCGGGTCGGCGGAGCGAGCTTGGGAGCGCTGGTCTTGGGGAACGACGAAGGCTGCTTCTGAGCGAGAGCCGGAAGCGGGGCGACGGTCAAAGACGCGACGGCTGCAACGACAGCCAAGGCGGCCGTCCGAGGCCGCGATTGGGCGCACACAGCCGCTCCCACCGGGACCGTCGCCCGCAGGCAACGCACCACGGTGCGCCGGAAACCGCCTGTGCCCCACTTCATTGGGTGCGGTTTTTGCGCGACACGCTCCACTCAGCCGTCCTCCTGGTGCAAGAGCACCGTAGTCGTAAGCACGAATAAAAGCACGATCGGAAGCCAAACGGCCGTCCAGGGTGGCACTAGACCAGCAACCCCGATCTGCCGTGATACCTCCGCCGCAAGGAGAAAGCCGAACCCCCCGACCATGCCCGTGATGACCATAGTTTGTATCCCACCAGACCGGAAGGACCTCAACGACACAGTCGCCGCCAAAAAGACCATCGCGACGCACAAAAGCGGCCGGCTTAGCAGAATTTCATATTGAATTCGCAAGCGGGAGGACGAAAGCTTCGCTTTTTCCGCGACTTCAATGAGGCCCGGCAGCTCCCAGAATGAGACCGCTATGATCGTTCCCAAGGCATCGGCAACGCGCTCCGGTGTCAGATAGGTCGAAATCAGGTAGGTGTCGAACTTCTCGGCTTCCTTGCCGGCGCGTGTGACCCATGCCTCCTCGATCCGCCAGAAGCCCTCCTTCAGCTCGGCGCGCGAGCCGTCGATCCGCTCAGTGAACCGGCCGGCGGGGTCGAAGGCGTAGACCGTCACGCCTGACAGCTTGAGGCCGCGGTTGGTCGCGGCGGCGGCGCCAATGACCGATTGTCCATCGATGCCGTCCTGACGCAGCCACGACCCGCCGGATTCGGTCCGCAGCAGGTTCGATTCCCGGCCAAATGTCTCCGCGAACAGGCGTTCACCTTCGGCGCGAGAGGCCGCTGCCAGGGGATTGTAGACGAGGACGCCGAACGTTCCGATCACGAGCGCCACGGTCACGCCGGGCCAGATGAACCGCCAGGCACTCATGCCGCCCGCGCGCATCACGGTCAGTTCGCTCTTTCGGGCGAGCATCAGGAGCGCGACCATCGATCCGACGAGGACCGCAAAGCCAATCAGAAACTCAGTGTAGGCGGGCAATCTCAGCAGCGTGATCGCAACGATCCGCCATGACGACACCGCACCGAATTTACCCTGCTGCCGCAGCACCTCGACGAGGTCGATCATGAAAATCAGGATCGAACAGACGAGGAAGGTCGACAGGATCGCGACGGTGAACTTTCCACGGATGTAGCGGTTGAGGGTCGGCGCCATGCGTCAGCCCCCGGTAGGCATGGGTAGAGCCGCATCCGTGGTGGGGGAAGACGGTTTGTGGCGTTTTGGCCAGGCCGGCATGATCATCGAAGCAACGCTCAGCAGCGCGGCGACGACGGGAATGAGGTACATGAGGGGTACGGCGGCCGCGTTGACCGCCACAATGTTATTGACGGCGAGGCCGGCGAGGCGCGTTCCGGCTCCGCCGAGAAATCCGAACACCATCCATTGGGTCCTGTTCTGGCGTGTCGACTGGGCACGTCCGACCGTCGCCAGGGCGATCAAAGTGAACGCGATAGGATAGAGAGGACTCGACAACCGGTCGTGCAGTTCGGACCGGAATTTGCCGGGCTCGGCCTTGAAGGTTGGACTGTCGCCGGGATTGACGAGTTCGCTGTAGTAGCGCTCGCGGGGCCGCAGGTCGGTCGCTTCGGCGACGCGGCTTTCGAATTGCTCCAGATCGACGGCATAGCGCTCGAAGGCGATGATCTGGCCCCCCTGGGCGGGGTCCGGGCGGCGAACGATATGCCCCGTCTTCATCACGAGGTAGGCAGTCGAGCCCTGCTTCACGATCTCACCGGATTCGGCGAGGTAGGAGGATGCGGACTTCGGATCACGCGTGTCGTGCATGATGAGGCCCTGCAACTCACCGTTGAGAGCTCGTTCTCGAATGTGGAACGTCAGTCCCGGCTCAGGGCTCGTGAAGCGGCCCGGCTGAATTACCTGCGTGAGCAGGTCGGTCCGCATCGCCACGATGTATTCGCGCAGAAGGCGGAGGCTCCAGGGCATGGCGATGTGGTTTACGTAGGCGACCGCCATGGCCACGATCAGCGACAGGACGATCAGAGGTTTGGCCACGATCCAGATGTTGGCTCCCGCCGCGGTCAGCACGATGAGCTCACTGTCGCTGTTGAGGCGATTGAGGGTGTGGAGCGACGCGATCAGGAGGGCGAAGGGGGCTATAACCGCCAGCAGGTTGGGCAAGGCGAGGGTCGTCATCTGGATCAGCATCCAGACGTCCTGGCCCTGGCTCGTGACGACGTTGAGCTGGCGTAGAGCTATGGCGATCCAGACGACGCCCGAGAGCGACAGCAGGATCAGCAACACAGCATTGGCGGCCTGCCTGAAAACGTAGCGCTGGATGATATTCATGACGCTTCGCTTCAGGCCTCCCCGATCCCTCGCCCCGACACGTTTCGTGCAACCCTGGAACGGGCTCGTCAGACAGTTAATTCAACTCGGGAAAAACCGGCAAGCCCAAGTCGCGGCGAATCCGAACCGTTCATCGATTCCTTCCCGTGCCTCCCGCATTTCGCAGGAGCGTGGCCAAAGTGTGCCCGGGTCGAGGAATTTCAAACGCCGAGGGCGGGAGGGGGCCGCGGGCGCGGGACACGTGCCGCCCCCCCCCCCGTACCTTTCATCTCAACGCCTGTGGCACAGGCTGGAATTCTGAGGCTTGGCAAGTGCCGCATCCTTCCTCTACTCTCGTTTGGCGGCGTTTCACTGTCTCTGGCCGCGAGATTCCCCTGCAAGGCGAGCCCCCATCCGGACCTCCCTCCGGTGCCGCCCTACTTCGTGCAGGCTTCAAGCAACGCGTCGTTTCGACCTTATCCCGTGAAGTCCAACAAGAAGACACCATGACCAAGCACACCTCCGAACGTCTCAAAATCGAGTTTGCCGATCTGACCGCCGATCTTTCGCCGACGACCTTGGTGTTGGCCGGGGACGGCCTGGCACTCGGCAAAGTGGCCGCTGGCCTCGACAAGAAGTCGGGCGGGTCAATCGAGCGGGCTGCAAAGGTTGCGAATTTCAAGGGCAAATCGAAGGCGACGCTCGAGTTGCTGGCGCTGCGGGACATTGCGCCGGATCGGCTCGTCGTGCTGGGCACCGGCAAGGACCAGAGCGAAAACGATTGGACGTTGCTGGGCGGCGCGGCGGTTGCGGCCGCGGGAGCCCGCAAGGCCTCCGAGGCAAGCCTGGTGGTCGACGTCGACGCAGGAGAGGAACTGAAGCCTCACGAGATCGCCGCAAGCCTCGCGTTCGGGGCCGAACTGCGTCACTACGCGTTCGAGAAGTACCTGACCAAGAAGGCGGGCGGCGACAACGGCGAGGATGGCGCGACCAAGGATGGGCTGGCCGCTTTGACCATCCATTGCGCCGCGCCGGAGAAGGCACGTGCGCTGTATGAGCGCCATTCGGCGGTTGCCCAGGGTGTCCACATCGCCCGTAACCTCGTCAACGAGCCCGCCAACGCGCTGGGCCCCGAGGAGTTCGCGGCTGAGGTCGAGAAGTTGATGAAGGTCGGCGTCGAAGTCGAGATCCTCGACGACAACGATCTGCGCAAGCTCAAAATGGGTTCGCTGCTGTCGGTCTCGCAGGGCAGCGCTCGGCCGGCTCGCGTGTGCGTCATGCAGTGGAATGGGGCCAAGTCGAAGAAAGCCAAGCCGCTTGCCTTCATTGGCAAAGGTGTCGTTTTCGATACCGGCGGCATTTCGATCAAGCCGGCACAGGGCATGGAGGACATGAAAGGCGACATGGGCGGCGCCGCCTGCGTCACCGGCCTGATGCATGCTCTTGCGGCCCGCAAGGCCGCCGTCAACGTCGTCGGCATCATCGGCGTCGTCGAGAACATGCCGTCTGGCACAGCCACTCGGCCGGGAGATATCGTCACTTCGATGTCGGGACAGACCATAGAGGTTCTAAATACCGACGCGGAGGGCCGCCTCGTTCTCGCGGACGTCATGTGCTACGCGCAGGACCGCTTCAAGCCACGCCTCATGATCGATCTCGCTACGCTGACGGGAGCGATCATGGTCGCGCTCGGCAAGGACTTCGCCGGGATGTTCTGCAACGACGACACGCTTGCGTCACAGCTCGTCGAGGCATCGGCGGCCACGGGCGAGAAGGTCTGGCGCATGCCGCTCGACAAGAGCTTCGACAAGCTGATCGACAGCAAGAACGCTGACATGAAGAACATCGGCGGTCGCTGGGGTGGCTCCTGTACGGCGGCAGCATTCCTCCAGCGCTTCGTACAGAAAGATGTGCCGTGGGCGCATCTCGACATCGCCGGGACGGCGATGGACGCCACGCGCAACGAAATCAACCAGTCTTGGGCCTCGGGGTGGGGTGTGCGGTTGCTCGACCGGCTGGTCGCGGATCACTACGAAAAGGACAAGTGAGTCCATGCGGGGCGGGATGGGCTTGGCGGCTCGACCTGCCCCTTTTTTCATTCCCGGCTGCCTCTTTGGCTCCCCTTTGCGGGGCCGCAGCAATAGACATATTTGTTCCATAATATCTATTATGCGACTCGAGGCGTTGTTGAGAGATGGTCGCCTCGGAGATGGGGCGCGTGGCGAGACACTCCAATTCAGGGGCTTCGCAGATGCTGAGCCGGCAATTGGGACCAGGGGGCGTTTGGAGCGAGGGGCCGTTTGGGACCAGCGGCCGTTGCCCCACCACCTTCGAATTGAGTGGGGCCCATCCGCGCCCTCCTAGTCCGCACCGTGACGCTGCTGCCCAGGCTCACGCGTCAATCAGGCTCTCGTTTCAATACGCGGTCGGGTCCCCAAGCGAGGTGCGACCACGCGCTGACCTGGGTTTCGTCTGGTGGCGTCTTCCCGGTTCCGCGATACCAGGTGCATCCAAAGACCCGGGGACATCCAAAGATTCGGGGACATCCAAACACCGAGGACATCCGAGCATCCTGGGCATCTTGACCACAGCGGTATCTCCGCCGGCGCCACGGGGTATCGTGGCTACGGCGCGCGTTCTTCCATCCATCGAACGATCTCTGCGGCCATCACAGCATAAAGGCCCGCCACGAACCCCGTCAGCATATTGACCGAGACAATCACAGCGACCAGTTGCGCCGCCTCCGGCGACAGCACGATCTTGAGCATCGCGAGCACCAACTCATCGAACTTTTGCTTCAACAGAAACAGCATCTCGCTGCCCTGATTGAGGCTTGGCCTCGCTGCGAGGTTGAAGAGCATGTCCCAACCGATCTTGGCGTAGGTCGGCGCGGGCAGAAATGAGATCGCGGTCGAGAACAGCAGCCCGAGAGGGGCTCCGATGCGGAAGTAACCCCAACGGCCAGGGCGGGCGGCGAAACGATTGGTGAGCCAGCGAAGCAGGCTGGAACCTGAGAAAATGCAGCCGGCGAAGATCACGGCAACCCAGAACAGGCGGTTGGGATCCGTCCCCGAAAAAGTGATCAAGGCGACGACACCGGCGAGCAGCGCTTTAAAAAGGGCCTCGCTGAACGCCACGAGCCAAAGCACGATCCCGGGCTTGGCGGCCGGTCGTTCGAAATAAAAGCCAATCTCGTTGGATATCCGCATGACCTCGAGACGCGCGCCGGCAACCAGCGCGATCGTGAAGGTCAGGGCGGCAAACAGCAGCGGGTAGTAGAACCCGAGCGCGGCGACGCCCACGATCAGTCCGACCTCCGTTGCGAGTATCAGCAGATTGACAAACGCGCGCACGAGAAACATCGGTTCGCCCCCAACGACCCCAACTGGTGGTCCCCACGTCCCTTATCTCAGCCCGAGGCCAGCCGCCATGGCATCCCCGCCGGAAAACGCGCCGAAGAAGACCATGGCCGACCTGCTCGCCGTGATGGCCCAGCTGCGCACGCCGGAAACGGGCTGCCCGTGGGATCTGGTCCAAACCTTCGAGACGATTGCTCCCTACACGATCGAGGAGGCTTACGAGGTCGCCGACGCCATTGCCCGCAGCGACCTGCCCGACCTCAAGGACGAGCTTGGCGACCTGCTATTCCAGGCGGTCTATCATTCGAGGATCGCCGAGGAAGCCGGAGCGTTCGATTTCTCCGACGTCGTCCACGCCATCACGTCCAAGATGCTCCGTCGCCATCCGCATGTGTTCGGAACGGAAGAAGAACGGGCGGCGGGCGCCACACCCGGTTTCTGGGAGCGCATCAAATCCGAGGAGCGCGCCTTGAAGGCCGCGGAGCGGTTCACGTTTCTCGTTGCTGACGGCACGAAGCCCGTCGAGGCCGCGGCGTCAGCCGAGCCGAAGACATTGGCCGGGGTTCCAGCCGGTCTTCCGGCTCTGACGCGCGCGATTAAACTTCAGGACAAGGCTGCGCGTGTCGGATTCGACTGGCCGGGTCTAGAACCGGTCCTGGCCAAGGCACGCGAGGAGATTGCCGAACTCGACGAGGCCATCGGCGGTCGCAATCGCGAGCAGATCGAAGAAGAGTTCGGTGACCTGCTATTCGTGATGGCGAACCTGGCGCGCCACCTCAGAGTTGATCCGGAGGCCGCGCTCAGGGCGGCCAACGGTAAGTTTGTTCGGCGGTTCCATTACATCGAACGGGAACTTGAAAAGCAGGGACGGCTGCCCGCTCAGTCCAATCTCGACGAGATGGACCGCCTGTGGAACGAGGCCAAGACGCTCGAAAAAGCCACACGCAAGACTATCTAGTTTGAATTTCCCTCGTCCGAACGCGATCGAGTGGTCAGCGGCGCCGGAGGGCGACCTCGCGAGCGGCCTCCGCCTGTGCCAGGGCGAGAAGCGACGCCAGTGTGGATAGTTTGGACCGCTGCGACATTTCACGTAGCTCGGCGATGAGATCCGTGACGTATTCGAGCTGATCAATCGTCATATCCCGCGCAGCGCCCGTGGGTTCGGGGCTCGTTTCGGTGGCCAGAACTGATGTGTAAGTGGTCTCGTTCATTATAGACCTATGTCATGCTTAAGATTGCATAGACGACGCTATCACCATCTGTGGTTGTTCGCAATCTCCGTACACACTTCATCCTTGCCAGTTTGACAATTCTATCGCGGTCCTCACATGGTCCCGCGACTAACGTTGCGGGCAGTGCTGCCTGCGCACCAGAAGATTTCGTCCGGTTGCGATGCACCCGAGCCCGCGGACCCAAAAGGATGCCGATGAACGTCGTGATTGTGGAATCGGCCGCCAAGGCCAAAACGATCAACAAGTATCTAGGGCCGAACTATAAGGTCATTGCTTCCTACGGCCACGTGCGCGACCTCCCGTCGAAGGATGGCGCCGTGGAGCCGGAAAACGACTTCGAGATGCATTGGCAGGTCGACGAGGAACGCTCGAAGAAGGTCATCCGCGAAATCACCGAGGCCGTGAAGAAGGCTGACAAGCTCATTCTCGCCACCGACCCTGATCGCGAGGGCGAGGCGATCTCGTGGCATCTTCTTCAGATCCTGACGGACAAGAAGGCGATCAAGAAGGACATGCCGGTCGAACGGGTGGCCTTCAACGCGGTGACGAAGCAGGCCATCATCGACGCGCTGGCCCACCCCCGCAAGATCGACGCTCCGCTTGTCGACGCCTATCTTGCGCGGCGCGCGCTCGACTATCTCGTCGGATTCAATCTCTCTCCCGTGTTGTGGCGCAAACTGCCGGGCGCGCGCTCGGCCGGGCGCGTCCAGTCGGTCGCGTTGCGGCTCGTCTGCGACCGGGAGGCGGAGATCGAGGCGTTCCGGGCGGAGGAGTACTGGTCGATCGAGGCGGACCTCATGACCGGCAAGCAGGAGCCGGTCCGTGCGCGCCTGCAGGCGATCGCCGGAGAAAGCGTCAAGCGCCTCGACATCAAGACCGAGGCATCGGCGCTCGCCATTAAGGCGGCGGTCGAGCGTCAGAGTTTTACCGTTACGTCCGTCGACAAGAAGGCAGTCCGCCGCAACCCCTACGCGCCATTCACCACATCCACGCTTCAGCAGGAGGCGTCGCGCAAGCTCGGGTTCTCGGCCAAGCAGACGATGAATGTCGCGCAACGTCTCTACGAGGGCGTGGACATCGGCGGCGAGACCGTCGGCCTCATCACCTACATGCGAACGGACGGCGTGCAGATCGTGCCGGAGGCGGTGGCCGAAATCCGCCGCCATGTCGAGACGGTGTTCTCGAAGCGCTATCTCCCGCCCTTCATCCGCGAATACAAATCGAAGGCGAAGAACGCCCAGGAAGCCCACGAAGCCATTCGCCCGACGGATGTGCGGCGCACGCCGGAGAAGATGGCCAAGGTGCTGCATGCAGACCAGGCGCGGCTCTATGAACTTATCTGGAAACGGGCGGTTGCCAGCCAGATGGCCTCGGCTGAACTCGAGCAGACCACGGCGGACCTCGATGCACCCGGCCGCGACGGCAAGGCCTACACATTCCGTGCAACGGGATCGATCGTCCAGTTCGACGGCTTCATGAAGCTCTATGAGGAAAGCCGCGACGACGAAGAGGACGAGAGCGCTCGCAGGCTTCCGCCGCTTGCTCAGAACGACCGGCTGCAAAACCTGGCGATCGACGCCAAGCAACACTTCACCGAGCCACCGCCTCGCTACTCCGAGGCGACGCTCGTCAAACGGATGGAAGAGCTCGGTATCGGCCGGCCTTCGACCTATGCCTCGACGCTCGCGGTTCTCGTCGAACGCAATTACGTGCGGCTCGACAAGAAGCGCCTGATCCCGGAAGCCAACGGCCGGCTCGTCACGGCGTTCCTGAAGAAGTTTTTCACGAAGTATCTCGAGTACGACTACACGGCCGATCTCGAGGAGAAGCTCGATCTCATCTCGGATGCGAAGCTCGCCTACAAGGACGTGCTGCGCGAATTTTGGGATGAGTTCACGGCCATTGTCGGGGAGAGCAAGGAACTGCGGGTCTCCGAGGTGCTCGAGCATCTGAACGAGATCCTAGCGCCACTCATCTTTCCGCCGCGCGAGGATGGCAGCGACCCACGAGCCTGCCCGAAGTGCGGGACGGGGCGGCTCAGCCTCAAGCCGTCGAGGCAGGGCGCGCCGTTTATCGGCTGCGAGAATTATCCCGAGTGCGGATACACGCGGCAGTTTGCCCAGAGCGCCGACGATCCTGCCGCCGCCCTCGACGGGAAGGAGCTAGGCTTCGACCCCGATACGGGCGAAGCGGTCGTCCTGAAATCCGGACGGTTCGGGCCCTATCTGCAGCTCGGGGAAGCGGCGTCGAAGGAGGAGAAGCCGAAGCGCTCCAGCATCCCCAAGGGGATCGATCCCGCGACCATCGACCTCCAGACGGCGTTGAACCTGCTGCGCCTGCCGCGCGAGGTCGGCATCCATCCCGAGACATCGACGCCGATTCTGGCCGGGCTTGGACGGTTCGGGCCATTCGTTCTGCATGATGGCACCTATGCCAATCTCGACAGCATCCAGGACGTGTTCGAAATCGGCGTCAACCGGGCCGTGACGATCCTGGCTGAAAAGCGCGCGGGCAAGGGCAAGAGCCGGTTCCAGCGTGGCGCGCCGAAGCCGCTGCGGGAACTGGGCGACCATCCGGGCCTTGGCGCGAAGATCAATGTGTTCGAGGGGCGTTACGGACCGTACGTGGCGTGCGACGGCAACAATGCCACGATCCCTAAGGGCAAGGACCCGGCGACCATTACTCTCGAGGAGGCGGTTGCGCTGGTCGACGAGCGTATTGCGAGCGGAGGCGGAAAGAAGAAGCCGGCACGGAAGGCCGCCGCCAAGAAGGCGACGAACGGTGGCGTCAAGCCCGCCGCCAAGAAGGCCGCCGCAAAACCGGCTGCCACCAAGAAGCCAGCGGCGAAGTCCGCCGGTGCAAAGGCCGCGGCAAAGGCCAAGATATGATCGCCCTTCGCGCGATCACCTTTGGCGGTGCCAGGAACGTTTTGGTTTCCGGCCCCTGCCGGCGTGAGACGCGCGCATGACACAGCCCCCGCAAAAACACCGTTCTGGCAAGTTCAAGAGCCGCAAGGCCGAGCCTGGCGGAAAAGCCACCAAAAAGCACCATGGCCCGAAGCACCATGCAGGAGGGCACGCGCCTCAAAGGCCCGCTGCAACGCGCGGCGTGCTGCCAACCCGCGAGGAGATACTGGCGTTCATAGAGCGCTCGCCGCGTCGCGTCGGCAAGCGGGAGATCGCAGCCGAGTTCGGGATCAGGGGCGAGGATCGCATCGCGTTGAAGGCGCTGCTGGCCGATCTTGGTGAGGACGGCGCGCTCGTCGGCAACCGCAAGGCCATGAAGGCCCGCGCGAGCATGCCGGCGCTGCCCACGCTCGTCGTCACGGGGCGGACCCGCGACGGGGATCTCGTCGGTGAGCCACTCGACTGGGAAGACGAGGAAGGTGCGCGTCCCAAGGTATTGATCGACGCGTCACGCGAGGGCGCTGGGGAATCGGCAATCGGGATCGGCGACCGCGTCGTGGCCAAGGTTCTTCCACTCGCGACTCCGGAGGAGGGTTGCACGTATCGGGGCGGTGTCGTTCGCCGGCTGCCACGCGAAGAGCGGCGGCCCGTCGGCATTTTCCGCTCGGCCCCGAACGGGGGCGGGACGATCGAGCCGATCGACCGCAAGGAGCTTCGCGCCTGGCCGGTCTTTCGTGGCGACGAGAACCAAGCGCGGGATGGAGATCTCGTCCGCTTCGAGCTCAACCGTCGTCATCGGCAGCAGCATCCGCGCGCTCTGATCGTAGAAGTGCTGGGCAACCCCGGTGACCAGCGCCAGATCAGCCTCATTGCCGTTCATGCGCACGGCATTCCCGATCACTTCCCGGAGAGCGTCGTCACCGAAAGCGAGGCGGTGACGCCGCCGGCGCCCGGGACGCGCCGGGACCTCACGGCTTTGCCGTTCGTCACCATTGATCCTTCTGACGCGCGCGATCACGACGATGCCGTCTACGTCGCATCTGACACGGATGCCAGAAACCCGGGTGGGTTCGTGCTCCATGTCGCGATCGCCGACGTCGCGCACTTCATCACGCCGTTTTCCGCGCTCGACCGCGAGGCGTCGGTCCGGGGGAACTCCGTCTATTTCCCTGACCGTGTCGTGCCGATGCTGCCGGAAAGAATATCGAACGATCTGTGCTCTTTGCGCGAGAACGAGGTGCGCTCGGTCCTCGTCGCCCGGATGGTCTTCGACGCCCACGGCGACAAGAGGAGCCAGAGCTTCGACCGGGCGCTGATCCGGTCGCATGCCAAGCTTGCCTATGAGGAAGCGCAAGCGGCGATCGACGGCTCCGTGAGCGCGAAGTGCGCACCCATCATGGGGCACATTCTCGAGCCGCTATGGGCGGCCTATGCCAGACTAGCGGCAGCGCGCGACCGCCGCGGCCCGCTCGATCTCGATCTGCCGGAGCGGCGCGTGAAGCTCGATGCGGAGGGGCGGGTGGCGGGCATCCATGTTCCCAAGCGTCTCGATGCGCACCGGTTGATCGAGGAATGCATGATCCAGGCGAACGTGGCTGCCGCGGAGGTGCTCGAGCAGAAGAAGGCTCCGGTCGTCTACCGCGTCCACGACCAACCATCCCGAGAGAAGCTTCGCGGACTGAAGGATTTTCTGGAGACACTCGATCTCCATCTGCCGAGCGCGGGACAACTGAAGCCGGCAGCCCTCAACGCGGTGCTGGCGGATGCGAAGGGGCTGCCGGTTCCCGAGCTCGTCAACGAGATCGTCCTGCGGTCTCAGTCGCAGGCGGAATACAACACCGAGAACATCGGTCACTTCGGGCTCAATCTCGCCCGCTACTCCCATTTCACTTCGCCAATCCGGCGCTATGCCGACCTGCTCGTCCACCGGGCGCTCATTCGTGCGCTGAAGCTCGGTTCCGGTGGGCTCGACGATCGGGAGATCGGGAAGCTTCCAGGCGTCTGCGAAACGATCTCGCGAGCCGAACGGCGCGCCATGGCTGCCGAGCGCGAGACGATCGACCGCCTGATCGCGGCGCATCTGGCCGACAGGATCGGCGCGACCTTCGCGGGGCGCGTCGCGGGCGTCACTCGCTCGGGGCTGTTCGTCAAGCTCACGGAGACCGGGGCGGACGGCTTCATTCCGGTGTCGACGCTCGGGGGCGAATACTTCCAGCACATCGAAGCCGCACACGCTCTGCTCGGCACGCGCACAAACCGCGGATACAGGCTGGGCGACACCGTGGAGGTGCGACTGCTCGAGGTCGTTCCATCGGCCGGGGCGCTGCGATTTGAGATGCTGAGCGAGGCGAAGCCCTTGGCGATCGATCTGCGCAAGGCCGTGCGCTCGGTTCGGCATGTCCGGCCGGGGCCCGGTGGGGGACGTTTTGGCCATAAGCCGCGTCGTTAGTGCGCTTGACGCAGGAGCGTCCTGCTATGACCTTCACGCAATATCCGCATTCTGCCGGGGAAGCGCTAAATGACCGATCGTTCGACTGTCGAGTCCATGACCAAGGGCTTCCGCTTGCGCTGCCCGAAGTGCGGTGAGGGCAAACTGTTCCAGAGCTACCTCGTCGTTTCGCCGGCCTGTTCGGTCTGCGGTGAAGAGTTGCATCACCAGCGAGCCGACGACGCGCCGGCCTATTTCACAATGTTCATCGTTGGCCACATCGTGATCGGGCTCGTGCTCGCAGTCGAGCAGACCTATGAGCCGCCGCTGTGGCTGCATGCAGCACTTTTCCTGCCCCTCCTGCTGGGCATGAGCCTCTGGCTGTTGCCGCGCATCAAGGGCACGTTGATCGGATTGCAGTGGGCTCAGCGCATGCACGGTTTTGCAGCAGCGCCCGACGCACCCAAGCCAGCAAAGGCCGTTGCCTGAGGCCAACGGCGTGTCTCAGTCCCGCCAAACGCAGGGCCGGCAAACCGCGGAACATGTTCCAACCGCGAGGGCTCTCGTGCCGCGCGACGCGGCAACGTTGATACTTATCGATCGCGCAGGGCGTCAGCCTCGCATCCTCCTGGGCCGCCGGCGGGCCGATCTTGCCTTTCTTCCTGGCAAATACGTTTTTCCAGGCGGGCGCGTCGACGCCTCCGACCGGCTGGACGCTGCCAGTTCGATCCCGTGTTGGCGCGGGGAGTTGAGGCCCGACGTCGCCGAAAAGCTCTTGAGCCGCATGCGGGGTAGGGCGAGCTTGCGGCGGGCTCGTGCGTTGGCGCGCGCGGCGCTGCGAGAGACGCACGAGGAAACCGGTCTTGTCGTCGGGGGAGGGGTTGGCGGTGCGCTTCAAGAGTTGAGTTTCGTCGCACGCGCCATCACGCCACCGGGCCGTGTCCGGCGTTACGACACGCGCTTCTTTCTCGCCGACGCCGCCTCGGTCACGGGTGGCACGCTTGGCGGTGACGGCGAATTGACGGGGCTGGACTGGTTCACCTTCGGCGATGCCCGCCTGCTCGATCTGCCCAGTATCACGAGGCTCGTGGTCGAGGATGTCGTGCAACTTTCAAGGTCGGGTGGTAGTTCGTTTTCGAACGACGTTCCCTACTATTATCATCGCAATGGCAGGTTCCAGCGGGACTTGCTGTGACGGATGGCGCCATCGGCCTGTTTCACGCAGCCGGCGAGCTTGACAGAACGATGACGGAGAGTATGGTCCGCGCTTCAAATTTCCCCGATTGTGACCGTTGAGACCATTCCGCCATGGCAAAGCCCGTCGTTCAGAAGATCAAGCTGCTGTCCTCGGCCGGCACCGGCTTCTTCTATGTCACCAAGAAGAACCCGCGCACGAGCACGGAAAAGCTCGTGTTCAAGAAATACGACCCGGTCGTGAAGAAGCACGTCGAGTTCAAGGAAACGAAGATCAAGTGATCTGAGCGGCCCCACCTTCAAGGTGGGGCGCCAGGGTTCCTGTGTATCTCGTCAGCGGGGTACGAAGAGCGAGCTACGCCGAACCCTGGCGCAACCGAACCTGCGTCGAAGAGGGCGTCGACGGCCGGTCCGGAGAACACTCCGAGCATTTCCTCGGAGTTCGGTGAGACCCTCTAGAGGCCGCCACCGGAATTATCGTTGAAGTGTCCTGTTACGCGTGGACGATCAACTATTTAAGCTAAGCAGAATTCAGCCGCCAGTTCAAGTTAAGTCTTGACTTTCCGTGCACCAATGGATCGTGTTCGTTTTTATTGTTTTGATTCAATGCTTTGGCGGTAGCCAATGGGAACTATGTTGCCAGGCTGCAACATTTTGAAACTCCCTCCTGTTCTCCATAGCTTTTAGGCCGCCTCGGCCTCAACCCGGTTCCGCCCGGCCCGCTTTGCTGTGTAGAGAGCGCGGTCGGCCCGCTTGAGCAGCGTTTCCGACGTGTCGTCGGGCTTCTCCAGTGTTGCCAGTCCAACGCTTGCCGTAACGCGGATGCGCTTTCCACCCTGGATGCTGAATTCGTCTGCCGCCATACATGCGCGCAGTCGCTCCGCGACTTGGCGGGCGCGCGCGATCTCTGTGTCGGGCATTATGATTACGAACTCTTCCCCTCCGAGGCGACCCGCAAGGTCGATACCTCTCGTGTTGCGGCGGAAGCGCTCGGAGAACTCGCGCAAGACCGCGTCGCCCGCGTCATGGCCATGGGTGTCGTTGACGAGCTTGAAATGGTCGATGTCGGCGATGAGCACGGACAGCGCCCGGCCATGCTGGAGGGACTGCGTGACCAGAGTCCGGAGGTGGCTCTCCAGGTACCGCCGGTTGTGAAGACCGGTCAGGCTGTCGGTGATCGACTGCTCGACTGTTTCTTCCAGGCGATTGCGTAGGAAGTCGGAGTGCCGCTTGCGCTTGGCCTGCGTCTTGACGCGCGCCAGCAGTTCGTGACGCTCGATGGGGCGCATCAGGTAGTCGTTCACGCCCATGTCGAGACCGCGCATCAGGCGGGCCTCGTCGCCGGGCTCCACCATGATGATGATCGGGAGATGGCGGGTCGTCACGTGGGAACGGAGTTGCGAGCACAGACGCAGGCCATCGGCAGACATGAGGCTGAGGCTGACGAGGGCGAGGTCGAAGGGCTCGTCGGCGAGCCTCTGCAGGGCAGCCGACACATCCCGTTCGGCGACAGCGTGGTAGGTCTTGCCGAGGGCCTCAGCCAGACGAACCGACGAGCGGGGATGGTCGTCCACGATCATGACGCGGGCGCCTTCGTCGGCGTTGGCAATCACGAGCGCGTCATCGTCGGCGAGACCGAGCTGACGGCTCGTCATGGCGCGCATCGCCATCTCGTCTGTCAGCATCTTGAGGCGCGCGAGATTTTTCACCCGGGTGACGAGGGCGATGTCGTCGACGGGATTGGTCAGGAAGTCGTCCGCTCCTGCCTCCAGGCCCTGCACGCGGTCGGATGGCTGATCGAGCGCCGTCACCATGATGACGGGCAGGTGATGAGTTGCAGGAGCTCTCTTGAGCCGGCGGCACACCTCAAAACCGTCCATGCCGGGCATCATGACGTCAAGCAGCACGACGTCGACGCGCTCGCGGGCGCATATGTCGAGCGCCTGCTGACCGCTGGAGGCGCTCAACACATCGAAGTACTCGGCCGTCAGGCGGGCCCCGAGAAGCTTGACGTTGGCAATGATGTCATCGACGACGAGTACGCGGGCGGTCATAACGCTGGAACAACCTTAAACGGCAACCGAGACGGGGACTCCGGCGAAGCGGCGCACGGTCTCGAGAAAAGTCACAACTGAGATCGGTTTCGAAATGTAGCCCTGGCAGCCACCGGCGCGGATGCGGTCCTCGTCGCCCTTCATGGCGAAGGCTGTCACGGCTATAACGGGGATCTCGCGCAGTTCGTCATCGTCCTTCAGCCATTTTGTGACTTCCAGGCCAGAGACTTCTGGAAGCTGGATGTCCATCAAGATGACGTCGGGGCGGTGGCGGCGGGCAAGGGTCAGGGCATCGAGGCCGCTACGCGTCTGCACGGTGTTGAAGCCGTGGGCGTGGAGCAGGTCGTGGAAGAGCTTCATATTGAGCTCGTTATCCTCGACAATGAGCACGGTTTTCGGCATTGCAGACCGTTTTTCACAAGGGACGATGGATCGCTCCGGCGCCCGCCACACCTCGCGCGACGAATGCAACGATTCGCGAGTAATTACGTATTGGAGTATGCGCGCCCGGCCCTAACCAACAGTTTAAACCTCGGGAAAACCAACAACCTCTGACATTGAGGACACACTTGATGAAATTGCGCCGGACGCGCCTGTCTTTAGATCAGGCCGAGGAAATCGCCATTCATGGTTTATCGTTTCTTGCCGGAAATCAGGATCGGCTCGGCCGCTTTCTGAGTTTGACGGGGATCGGGCCGGGCGAACTTCAGCGGGCGCTCGGCGATCCCAATATACTCGCGGCCGTGCTCGAATACATTCTGGGCGACGAGCCACTTCTGCTCGAGCTTTCGGCCAATCGCAACTTGCCGCCCGACGACATCGTTCTCGCGTGGGATCTGCTCACGCTCGAAGCCGCTGGCCGGGGCCGCACGTGACACACAGATCCCCGTCGTCATGCCTTGTGGCCGACCCGGACCAACCGAGAATGGGGATCGATCTTGGAGGCACGAAGATTGAGGGGGGCGTCCTTGGACGGGACGGCGTCGCGATCGCTCGCCGCCGGATCGTCGCTCCCCGGGGCGACTACCGCGAAACCATTCTGGCCATCGGCGGGCTCGTGGACGGCCTCGAGGCGGCGTGCGGCAGGCGCTGCTCGATCGGTGTCGGCATGCCGGGGTCAATCTCGCCCGCGACGGGGCTTGTTCAGAACGCCAATTCGACCTGGCTCAATGGGCGGCCCCTGCACACCGACGTCGAGGCGCACCTCGGCCGGCCGGTGCGGTTCGCCAATGACGCGAATTGCTTCGCGCTGTCGGAAGCGACCGACGGCGCCGGGGCCGGATCGCGGATCGTGTTTGGCGTCATCCTCGGCACGGGCTGCGGCGGTGGAATCGTCATAGATGGCCGTCTTGTCGATGGGCCACGCGGGATCGGCGGAGAGTGGGGGCACAATCCGCTGCCATGGCCGAGCGCCGACGAGTTGCAGATCGCCCCTTGCTGGTGCGGGCGCACCGGATGTCTTGAAACGTGGCTGTCAGGGCCCGGCGTCGCCGGCGACCATCGGCGGCAAACAGGGCAGTCGCTGTCGTGCGAGGAGATCGTGGCCGCATCTCGATCAGCCGAAGGCGCCTCGGCGCGGGCGACCCTCGCCAGCCATGCGGACCGGCTTGCGCGCGGGCTCGCCACGGTCGTCAATCTGATCGATCCGGACGTTATCGTGCTTGGAGGTGGTCTATCGTCCCTTTCCCATCTCTACCGGGATGTTCCACCGCTCATGGCGCCACACATTTTCGCCGACACGCCGAAGGTCGTCATCCATGCCCCGGTCTGGGGCGACGCCGGTGGCGCGCGCGGCGCGGCATGGCTGTGGGATTAGGAACACTATCGGCCGGCGCTGACCGTATCCACCATCAGGGTTCGGCTCTTTGCTCGATCGATTATTTTCCCGAGCAGTTCGACTCGGGGAGGAACGTGATCTCCTTCAGCTCGCCCTTGAGGGCGAAATCGCCGTAGTCTAGGACGAGCTTGGTCGACACGCCGTTCTCGTAGAAGCGCGCCGACATCTCATGGCTCGGGACGGCGTCCTGGCTTTGGAGCGATTTGGTCTGCTCGAAGTAGCTCGTCGCGATCGGCCAGTATCGGGCGCCTTTCATTGCCCCGCGAGCATTCGCCGGAAGGTCGTCCTTGTCCTCGGTTCCGGCCTTGCCGATGACGGTGGTGGTGGCCGAAACCTTGTCGCCATTTTCCGAGCCGTCATAGAGGTCGGCGACGAACAGTTGACCGCCGTTCCGTGCAATACCTAGCAAGGCGAGCGAGTGCTGGATGGGGAAATAGACCGTCTGCGGCAGCGACAACTGGCGGGGCTCGGGCTGGACCAGATCGACCTTCACGCTGCCTTCCTTTGCGCCTTTTTCCTTGGCGTTCGCATCGTTGTCCGACTGGGGTTTACCCGACTGCGCGGCGGCACCGGGCTTGGCAGGGCCAGGCTTCGCGCCGCTCGATCTAGCCGAATGCGTCCGTGCGGCCCGACCCTCGGTCGTCTGGATCTGGCTGTCGATGTGGTGCGTCGAGGAGAAATCGAGCCGCTCGCCTGTCGCCTCCTCGAAGCTCGAGGTGCGGATGTCGTTGATCTGCTCGGAGCCGTCGCTGCTCGAGGCGCGCGTCACGAACCGCATATTCTGCGTATAGCCCTCGCATGCCGCGCCGGTGATCTCATAGACGAGACGTCCGTTCATCTCGCTCATTCCCGAGCCGGAGGATGCCTTCGACAGGGTGAGGTCGTAGACCGCGCGATGCGGCTGCAGCCGTATCGCTTCGGCGGCGCTCGCGGAACAGGTTGGGCCTGCCGACGCCAGCACCATAACGACGAGACCAATTGACCGCTTCGTCATCGAACTCTCCAAGGCAGAGCGAATGGGGCAGGGCCCCGGGTCGGGTTGCATGTCGCCATGTGAGGCAACCGGCAAATCGATTTGATCAGCTTGCCAACTCGGGCGTGGCGGGGCCACAAATCGAGCAAGGCAGTTGAAACGCAATGGAGACCTTAAATGAACGGCAGTCCCGTGACGAGCCCCGACGCGGCAACCCCGGCCCAGCGCCTTGCGGCCTTGGGCCTCGTGCTACCGCCGGCGCCGGCCGCAGTGGGCTCCTATGCGGGCTTCGTTCTTGCGGGTGGCCTGCTTGCCATTTCCGGGCAGCTCTCCAGAACGGCCGATGGCGCACTACTGACCGGGCGCCTCGGGCACGATCTCACGGTCGAACAGGGGCAGGAGGCTGCTCGAGCCTCGGCCCTCAACGTTCTTGCCCAGGCTCAGGCCGCGCTCGGCGATCTGTCCCGCATCAGGCAGACGCTGCGCCTGACCGGATTCATTCAGGCGACGACCTCGTTTGTTGAGCACCCGAAGGTCTTGAACGGCGCCTCGGACCTCATCGCGGCTGTACTCGGGCCGGCAGGGGTTCACACCCGCGCGGCGGTTGGCGCGGCCTCGTTGCCGCTCGACGCCGCGACCGAGGTCGATGCGCTGTTTGTGGTCGCCGCATGACGGCAGTCGCGGGCCAAGGTTCGTCCGTCGGCACTATGGCGGCGTTCGTTCGTCCGATCGCCCATCGCGGGTGGCACGACGCGGCGGGCGGCGTGATCGAGAACAGCTTGCCCGCCTTTGCTCGCGCCATGGCGGGTGGCTATGGCGCGGAATGCGATCTCCGGTCGTCGCGGGATGGCACGCCCGTGGTCTTCCACGACGCCCATCTCGGCCGCCTGACCACCGCGTCCGGTCCCGTCAGCGCGTACACGGCCGCCGAACTGGGGCGCATCGAGCTCACGGGATCGGCGGATCACGCCACCATCCCGACGTTTGCGGAACTGCTGGCGCTCGTCGATGGCCGGGTCCCCATCCTGGCTGAGGTCAAGAGCGAATGGTCTCCCGTCGATCCGGTCGCCATGGCCGCACTTGCGGCGGTGCTCCGCGGCTATCGAGGCCCGATCGTCCTGATGTCATTCGACCCCGACGTTCTCGATGCGCTGGCGGGCCTTGCTCCTGATATTCCTCGCGGCCTCGTGTCCGGGTCATTCCGCGCCCCCGATGGCTCGGGCTGGTGGCCGGGGCTGCTCGACGACGAGCGCCGCCGCAAATTAGGGAACCTCGCCGATTTCGAGCGAACTGCCGCAAGCTTCATCGCCTACGAGGGCGCCGCGCTTCCCTGTCAGCGGGTCAGCGCCTTGCGCTCGCAGGGCACCCCCGTGCTCGCCTGGACCATTCGCACACAGGCACAGTGGGACCATGCCGCTCGCTTCGCGGACGCACCGATTTTCGAGGGCCAATGCCCGTCGGACGAAGCGACCGGGAGTGCGGCTCCCGGCCCTCGCTAGCATCGATCGCGGCCCGACGGGACGCGCGTCGTCCGCTCTATTCGGCAGCCGCGACCGGCTGGACGCCATTGGCCGCGCGCTCGAGCTTCAGGCGGTCGGCCGTCAGGAACGCCAGCTCCAGCGCCTGGTCCGCGTTGAGGCGGGGATCGCAGTGCGTGTGGTAACGGTCTGACAGGTCCTGCTCGGTGATGGCCATGGCGCCGCCGGTGCACTCGGTCACGTTCTGGCCCGTCATCTCGACATGGATGCCGCCGGCGTGCGTTCCCTCGGAGCGGTGGACAGCGAAGAACGCCTCGGTTTCGGCCAGAATGCGCTCGAACGGCCTCGTCTTGTATCCGCTCGCTGCGGAGATCGTGTTGCCGTGCATGGGGTCGCACGACCACACGACGACGTGACCCGACTTCTGGACGGCGCGGATCAGCTTCGGCAGGTGCTTCTCGACTTTGTCATGACCGAAGCGGCAGATCAGCGTGAGCCGGCCCGGCTCGTTCTTCGGGTTCAGGATGTCCATCAGGCGCAGCAGGCCATCCGGCTCCAGCGACGGGCCGCACTTCAGACCGATCGGGTTCTTGATGCCGCGGCAGTATTCGACGTGGGCATGGTCCGGCTGGCGGGTGCGGTCGCCGATCCAGATCATGTGGCCGGACGTGGCGTAGTAGTCGCCGCTCGTCGAGTCGAGCCGCGTCAGGGCCTGCTCGAAGCCGAGCAGCAGCGCCTCATGGGACGTGTAGAACGACGTCGTGCGCAGCTGTGGCGTGTTGTCGGAGGTGATCCCACAGGCGCGCATGAACGTCAGCGTCTCGGCGATGCGATCGGCGAGTTCCTGGTAGTGCTGGCCACGCGGGCTGTCCTTGACGAACCCCATATTCCACTGATGCACACGCTCAAGGTCGGCGTAGCCGCCCGTTGCGAAGGCGCGGATCAGGTTCAGCGTCGCCGCCGACTGCCGGTAGGCCTCGATCTGGCGGATCGGATCGGGGATGCGCGCCTCGGGCGTGAACTCGGCGCCGTTGATGATGTCGCCGCGGTAACTCGGCAACTCGGTGTCGCCCTTCTTCTCCATCGGCGACGAGCGTGGCTTGGCGAACTGGCCGGCCACGCGGCCAACCTTCACGACCGGCATGCCGCCGGCATAGGTCAGAACGATCGCCATCTGCAGGAAGACGCGGAAGAAGTCGCGGATGTTGTCCGCACGGTGCTCGGCGAAGCTCTCCGCGCAGTCGCCGCCCTGGAGCAGGAAACCGTTGCCGGCAGCAACATCGGCCAGCGTGCGCTTCAACTGGCGCGCCTCACCTGCAAAAACGAGCGGCGGGAACGTCGCGATCTTGGCTTCGGTCTCGGCGAGAACGGCCGCATCCGGGTAATCGGGAACCTGGACGATCGGCTTGGTGCGCCAGCTGTCCGGGGACCAGCCATCGGGCGTTTTCATCGTCGGTGCCATGCTCGTCTCCTCGTCGTACGGGAGCGACACCCTGCCGCCCGGTCGCCTGTTCCCCTGTCGGAAGCTTGGGGACCTTGGCGACCTGCCGTTGCATCGCTCGGAAAATCAAGGCCGCATCTATAGTCGCAAGTGCCTCCTCGCCGCAATCGCGCTGGCGACGTCAGGTGATCGCCGTCAGCCGGGCTTCACGGGATGGCTGGTCGCGGGGCTCGACGCACGCTATAAGCCGCCATCGGGCCGCGTTAGCTCAGCTGGTAGAGCACCTGATTTGTAATCAGGGGGTCGGGGGTTCAAGTCCCTCACGCGGCACCATTTTTGGCTCACGCGCCGAACGGCGCTCCGCCGGGGCGGCGCTGGCGCCGGGTCGCTGCGCTCCCGGACAGGCGGGCCGAGGTTCTTAGGTTTTGAAACCGTGCGAGGGCCTGAAGCCCATCCAGTGCCCGATTTCGTCCGCGGTCGGGCCGACCGATGGGCGCGTCTCCTTGCCATTGGTACCAATGGCGTGGGGATGCAGTTGCCTGCCACTTGCGACGATCGTGCCCACGACCGAATTCGATGTCTGTGACCGCACCTCACACGACACCAAGTCCCCACCTGGCTCCATCAAGACCTGAAAGAAATAGGGCAGCAGGAACCACTCGTCGAGGACGAGATAGAGCGCACTGCTGGAACGATCGACAACGCGGCATCCCACTTGTCGCCGTCCATTGACGACGACGTGGCCGAGACCGGAAGGTCGCCTTCCAAAGGGCTTCTGAACACTGGGCAATGGGAAATTCCCGAAATGCTTCGGCGGATATGGTCAACGCTTTATTGCTCGGAGGAGATAGCCGTTCAGGATTGCCTGGGACTGGCGGCGAGGGCATCGCGGCCGGACGTGAGGTTTCTGGATGCGGGCGACGAACACCTCATCCCATGCAGCCGCAATCGTGCGCCCAGCTGAGGGGGCACAGGACACGTACCTGGACACGTTCCAGGGCTTTATCGAGGGCACGTCTCGGAGATCTTCGGGTCGCTCAGCGCACCCGGACCTGTGGCTCTCCTTCGGCGCGCTTGCCCCTTGGCGTCGTCTCTTTTCTGGCCGGAGTCGCTGGCGCAGGGGTCGCCGCTGGCCGTTCCGGCGGCGTAACCGTCTCGGCCTCGAGTGGGGGTGGTTCCGCGCGGGGCCATGCGATGTCGTCCGCACGGTCGGCGCGAACCGGCATTCGTTCGCCTTTGACCATAACGCGGAAATAGGGCGTCTGGGTCGGGGGGAGCCGCGAGCGAGCGCTGCCGGTGGGGTCGGCGGCTGGCGAGATAGAACTCATCACGATCAAGCCGCCGGGGATCTTGTCGATCAGCAGGTCGCCGAGGCTCGTCGGTTTTTCCGCAACCTCTTTCTTGCTGACGAGTTCGATCACGGTCGCCGGGATCGAAGGCCGAAGCAGATCGACCGACACGATTTCCTCGCGCCCGCCAGATGCCGTCACCGCCAGCGAGATGCGGCCGCTGTCCGCCTTCTGGTCTCCTGTGCCGGCTGTGAGTGGTGCGAGCGGACCGGCTGCCAGGGTTTGCCCGGCCGCGACGGCGGCCGCGTTCGCGGCGGCCCGGGCGGCCTGTGCCTGTTGGGCCTGCCGTGCGGCGGCGATTGCCGCCTGCTCCGTTTCGTTGCCGGCGAGGGGAATGACACGGTCCCGCTTGGCCTGAGTGAGGTCACGCTTCATCTCGCGTTCGACAAAGTGGGCGAGCTTGCGATTTCCGGCCTCGGTGAAGCCAATGCCGTTCTGCTCGCGCAGCAGGCGGATCTTACCCGTCAGGTCCGGACCCATCGCGTTATATCCGCCGCCCTCATCGGTAAATCCCGCGTAGGCGTCGATGTATCTGAAGCCGTTCAAAACGGCCTTCTCGCGGATGATCTCGTTGATCACCTGCACGTCCTCGTTGGGCTCGGTGCGCCGGACGTTTGGAAGACTGACCCAGTAGACCGCGATCTTGCGCCGTTTCAGGGCCTTCATCACGGCGTCGGCCTGGCGAGCGAATTCCTCGCGCCACTCGTCGCTGTCGATCCAGTACCGCTTCGAGCCCACTCGGATCGATGTTCGATCCTGGGGGCCGAACATCACCACGGCGATCGGGGGCGTGTCCTTGCCGAGTTCGGCGTCGAGCGATTTCAGGTGGTCGTTGAAATCGGGCCGCATCAGCGTCGGGAAATCCAGAGTTTTGGAGCGGATCTGGATTCGCGTGTCGGCGCGGAAGGCTTCGACCAGCCCCCCCTTCAGGCCTTCGGCGATATAGTCGCCGATGATCTGGACCTGATAAATGTCGCCAGTCGGGTATAGGGTGAGGTAGCTCGCGCCGCCCGTCGGCAGGGGGTCGTCCTCGGCGCGGGCCGGGGCCCCGGCGAGGGCGGCCGCAAGCACCACTATGGCGATGCCCGCCGACACCACCGCCAACGCCCGGCCATGCCAAGGTCGGATCGGCCGGTTGCGCCTCATTTCGCCTCCCAGTTCGGCACCTGCTCCCACGTCGCCCACCTTTTTTCGTCTGCGCCTTGGAACATGTCCAACGGCCCTGGCCTTCATGGCTGCCCGGCTCGCCGTGGCGGACGGGTCTCCGCCTTCTTCAAGACCTCGGCTGTCGGCCAGCATTTGGCGCCCAATCCGGCGTCGGTCTCGAAGGCACCTATCTGACGTCGCGTGTTCGATCCAATCTTACCGTCGATCTTTTCCACTGGGTAGCCGAGCGCCTGCAGGCGCGTCTGCAGCGTCGTGACCATCGCGGTCGTCGGCTGAGCGACGGTGGCCCATCGCCCACTGAAGCCCGTGCCGCCGGCGATTCGGTCGGAAAGATCGCCGACAAACAGCGCGTAGAGATCGGATGTGTTGTAGCGGCGGATGACCTGGAAGTTCTCGAGGGCCAGGAAGGCCGGACCATATCCACCGGCGGGCATCATCAGATAGGCCTCCGCGTCAAGGTCTTTGTCCCGGAACGGCTTTTCTCCGGGACGCTTGAAGCCCAGGGCGATCCAAGCCGACAGCTTGCGCGAGCCGGGCGGCCCCTCCAACGCGCAGCTCGACGTCGGCGGCACGATCACCTCGTAGCCCCAGGGCTGTCCGAGGACCCAGCCCTTGTCTTTCAACTGCCGCGCCGCGGAGGCGAGCGCGTCGGGGACAGAGCGAACGAGATCGACCTTGCCGTCTCCATCGAAGTCGAATCCGTGCTTGGCGAATTCGGTCGGCATGAACTGGGTGAGGCCGACGGCACCGGCCCACGACGCTTTGAGGTCTGTGCGTGGAATGCCGCCGGCGATCAATTTCAGAGCCGCGATAAATTCGGCGCGAAACTGCTCCTTGCGGCGGCCGAGGTAGGCCTGTGTCGCCAAGACACGGATGGCGTCGTGGGGCAGCTTATAGGTTCCGAACGCTGTCTCGCGACCCCAGATCGCCAGCAGGCCATGCCGGTCCACGCCGATCTCACGCTCAATTCGGTCAAGCGTCGCCTTGTGCTGACGGGCGAGTTCTACGCCCAGCGCGGCGAGCGACCGGAGACGCTCTGGCTTCAGGTACTCCGTCGGATGCTGGGTGAACTCGGCCTGGCCGCGTTCAGGTGCGGCGGCTTTTCCAGGAATGACGAGATCGGGAAGCGTGAGATCGGGCTCGAGGCCGGCGACCGTCTTGTCGAACAGCGCCGCCGGAACGCCTGCGGCGACAGCCTCGGGCTTCATGCCGTCGAGGAAGGCTCTAAAACCGGCATCCTGCGAACGGGCAGCCGAGGCCGCCGCAACAAGACCAGCGCACACCGCCAGCAACATCGACGTCCACCGACTTCGCTTACCAGGTCTGGCAAATAGGTGGTCCGCTGCCATGCCTCGTCCTCTGTGAAGGTTTCCTGCCGCCTATATCCGATTTGTGAGCGGCAAATAATGGCGGTGCTTCAGCAGCACTCTTGTTCTTTCTCAAGCCCATCATCCGGCTGACTGAGGATCGTGGACATCGTGGCACCTCCGGCCTTAGAAGGCGGTATGACGTTTCGACCCGATCCCATGCTGATCACGCCCAGGCTGATCACTCCCTTGCTTGGGGCCCTCACGCTGGCCGCCGCTTTCATCGTTGGACGCGGTGGGGCCCTGCCAGTGCACGCCGCTGAGAGGCCCGCCGGGCAGTGCTTCACGTCGGGCGAGCTTGCGGCCCGGCCCGGCGAGGAACGGCCCGTCAAGGGCAATCGCCGGTTCGATGCCGCAGAGCCACCTCGGGTCCTGGCGCCGTTTGGGCCGGTGCCCACTACGCTCAGAGGCGCGATACGCCGGGTCGAGCTGCCGCCGGGCAAGAAACTCATCGCGCTGACGCTCGATCTTTGCGAGCAGCCGGGAGAAGTCGCCGGCTACGATGGACGCATCATCGACCTGTTGAGGCGCGAGAACGTCAAGGCCACGCTTTTCGTCGGCGGAAAATGGATGCGCTCGCACGAGGGGCGCTTCACGCAGTTGATGACGGACCCGCTGTTCGAGATCGGAAACCACGCCAGCGGCCACCGCAACCTGAGGCTCCTGTCGGGCCGGGCACAATCGGAGGAAATCGCCGGGCCGCAACGTGCCTACGAGGCCATCCGGGAGGACGCGGGCCGCAACCAATGTCTTGCTCCCATCGTGGCGGGTTCGGCTGCGCGGATGGCGCTGTTCCGGTTTCCCTATGGGGCCTGCAACGACGCTTCGCTGGCGGCCGTCAACGAAGCGGGGCTTCTGGCGATCCAGTGGGACGTGTCAACCGGCGACCCTTGGCCGGGGCAGACCGCCGAGGCCATCGCATCCAGCATGGTCCGCGGTGTCAGGCCCGGGTCCATCGTGATCGCACACGCCAACGGGCGGGGCGTCAATACGGCGGCTGGGCTGCCCCAGGCCATCGCAGCTCTCAAGGCAAAGGGCTACGAGTTCGTAACCGTCGGGGAACTCCTCGCTGCCGGACGCCCTGTGATCGTTCCGTCCTGCTACAACGCAAAGCCGGGCGATACCGACCGATACGATCGCATCGGAGCATCTGCCGCAGGTAAGGCCGGCGAGTTGCGTCCAGCGAGGCCCACCCCCGTCGAAAAGCTCCCGTGGCAGTGACCACCGATTTCAGTCCCTTCTCGGACGACAGCGCCTACGCGCTTGGCGGGGGGATCACGCTATCCATCGTCGAGGAGCACGAGGCGATCGTGCTGGGTTCGATGATTGCGAGCATGGAGCCGTGGGCCGGCTATCCCTATCCTCCGGAGGCGCTGATCCGGTTTCTCGGCCAGTCCGAAACCGGTGCGCCGCGCTACGCCATCCGGTCGGACGGCATTCTTTGCGGGGCGCTGACGGTTCGAACCAACTGGTTCCGGGGCCCCTACATCCAGTTGCTCGCGCTTGCACCCACCGCGCAAGGGCGCGGATTGGGCGCGCGACTGCTTGCGCTCGTCGCGAGCGAGGCGCGCCGCGGCCGGGATCGCAACGTCTGGGTCGCCGCGACGAGCACCAATACGGATGCCATCCGTTTCTACGAGCGCCACGGCTTCCAGCGGACGGCCGCCATCGAGGGGCTCGTCAGCGATGATCATACCGAGGTGCTGTTGCGATTGCGCCTTCGGTACTGATCCGCCTTCACCTGCGGTGTTGCTCAGGTGAACGCAGCATGAAGACCGCCCTCAGGCGTGGTTAAGCCCGGGAGAAGCATTGTTCCCGCATACTGCAGATCGTGCGGGAGTTGCTGCCATGGCCGAGATATTGAGAAGCGCCGTCATCGTCTTCATGTCGTTGACCGTCATGGCGGCCGGCGTATTCGTCGTGTTCTACGGATGAAGGGCGGAGTTTGCGCGGGGAGCCTTGCCGAATGGGTTCCTCCCTCTCGTCATGGCTTGATACGGCTCTTGGCTTGAAAGTACGGCGCAGCGCCGTGTGTGCTGCGCCCGTTGCCCGGCCAAATGCTGCGCCTGTCGCGTGCCACACTTGCCGGAAGGCGCGCGGTTCTCTACTTCGATCCCCGTAATGGCCATTCCGGTCTCGGGTCTGTCTCACGTGGTGCGCGTTTTCGACTTCCTGCCCGACGTGGCCGATGCCTTGAGCGTTGGGAAGGGCTACTTAGCGGACCTCGCTACTCCGACGGTGCGGCTGGGTGTGACGGGCTTGGCCCGCTCCGGTAAAACCGTTTTCATCACCGCGTTCGTGCGGGCGTTGACGGAAGGGGCGCGCCTGCCATTCCTGACCGCCTACGCGGAAGGGCGCATCATTCGCGCTTACCTCGAGCCGCAGCCTGACGACGCCATCCCGCGTTTCGACTACGAGGGGCACGTGGCTGCACTGACCGGCACGCCGCCGAACTGGCCTGAGAGCACACGGCGTATCTCGCAGTTGCGCCTCACCATCGAGTATGCGCCACGCAGCAGTCTGCGGCTGTGGCGGGGCGTCTCCCGTCTCCATGTCGATATCGTCGACTATCCGGGCGAGTGGCTTCTCGACCTCTCCTTGCTGGAGCGGTCATTCGAGGCGTGGTGCGCCGATACGATGGCGGTCGTCACACCTCGGCGAGGCAGTCATGTCGCGCCGTTCCTGTCCTTCCTGGCAGGCCTCGACGCGACGGGGGACCCCGAGCAAACCGCGCTGGCGGGTGCTAGGCTCTACACCGCGCTTCTCGCCGCCGATCGCGCCAGCGAGGAGGCGCAGGCGACGCTCGGGCCCGGCCGGTTCCTGATGCCCGGCGATCTCGAGGGCTCTCCGCTTCTGACGTTCTTTCCCGTGCCCACGCCGCCGCCCGGCGTCAGACCGGGCCCGCTGCATACCCTTCTCGCGCGGCGCTATGAGAGCTACCGCTCAAAGGTGGTCATGCCGTTTTTCCGCGAGCACTTCTCGCGCCTCGACCGGCAGATCGTGCTCGTCGATGCGCTGGGCGCCATCAACCGGGGCGCCTCAGCCATGGTCGATCTTGAGCGGGCGCTGACGGGAGTGATGCGGGCATTCAGACCCGGACATATACCTTGGCTGCGGATGCTGCTCGGCTCGCGGATCGATCGCGTGCTGTTTGCCGCGACCAAGGCCGACCATCTCCATCATGCGAGCCACGATCGCCTCGAGGCAATCCTCCGACTCGCGACAGATAAGGCGGCAAGCCGGGCCGAGGCTGCCGGGGCGGACGTCGCCGTACTCGCGATTGCCGCCGTCAGGGCGACGCGCGAGGCCGAGGTGTCTGAAGACAGGAAGGTTCTGCCGATCATACTCGGGACCCCACTGCCGGGCGAGACAATCGACGTGGAGCGCTTCGACGGCATGCGGGAGGCCGGCGTTTTTCCAGGCGACCTGCCCGCGGACCCCGCGCGGGCGTTCGATCCCGCCTGGGCGCGAGCCGGCGAGCATGCGTTTGTCCGTTTCCGCCCGCCGCAATTGCGGGACGGAAACGCAATCTCGCGCGAACCGCTGCCCCACATCCGCCTCGACCGCGCGCTGCAGATACTGATCGGAGACAAGCTCAGATGATGAGGCGACCGGTTCAGGGTGAGGAACGATGACCGGGGACGAGGAAGCCCCGCGCCGTCCGCGTGTCTTCTCGGCGGATGATCCGCGCGTGAAGGTCCCCCGTGATGCGCCCCGGCAGATCCCGGAAGCCGAGGGCGCTCAACCAACCGCGGAGGCCGGGCCGGCCGGGCACGCAGGGGGCAAGGGACTGCCCTCCGGCGGGCGACGTATTTCCTGGCCGACGGCCGCCGGCGTCTCCAACGGCGTGCGCGTGGGGGCTCTCTTCATCTCCGCCGTCGTTGCACTGGCGACCCTGGCCGCCACTGTTTCGTTCCTGAATTTCGTCTCCGTGGCGCTCGCTCGCGACGACTGGATCGGCTGGACCGCGGCGGCTCTTCTCGGCCTTGCGGCGCTCTCTGGCCTCATTCTGATCGGGCGCGAGATCATGGGGATATTGCGGCTCTCACGCCTCAGCCAATTGCGCCGCGATCTCGACGCCGCGATCGCGGATGCAGACACGAGCGCCGAGCGCGCCGGGCTCGGTCGATTGAAGGCGCTCTATGCGACGAGGCAGGAACTTCAATGGCCGCTCGCCCGTCTGGCCGAGCATGAGCGGGATATTCATGATGCGGGCGCACTGCTGCGGCTGGCCGACCGGGAATTGATGTCCCTTCTGGATGCCGAGGCGCGCCGGATCGTGCTGCGTTCGGCAAAGCGTGTCGCCACCGTTTCGGCCATGTCGCCGATGGCGCTCATCACTATCGCCTACGTTTTGAGCGAGAACGTCGGCCTGTTGCGTCGGCTTGCCGAGTTGTATGGCGGCCGGCCGGGAGTGCTCGGATCGCTGCGGCTGGCCAAGCTCGTCGTCGCGCACCTCGTCGGCACGGGTGGCGTTGCGTTGACGGACGATCTACTTGGTCAGTTCCTCGGGCAGGATATCCTTCGCCGGCTCTCGGCGCGGCTCGGAGAGGGCGCCTTCAACGGCGCCTTGACGGCGAGGCTTGGTGCGGCCGCCGTCGAGGTCGTGCGTCCGCTGGCCTTCATCGAGGCGACGCCGGTGCGCGCGCGCGACATCGTCACGGAGCTCTTCAAGTCGGAGCCCGAGCTCAAAGGCGGCGTCCCTGGGAGCACGAGCAGCCATTGAGCGGCTCGTTCGACACCGCCACCAGGACGATCTCGGTAAGCCTGAACGACCGGGCGCGCGCGTCAATTGCTGGCTGTAAAAAGCGCGACAGGGTCGGCGATGCCTCGTCCAGCATTTTCTCGAGCAGCGACACGATCCGTGGCTCGACGGACATCGTGCGCACCCAACTCTCGAAATCCATGATCTTGGGAGGCCGCTCCTCGTGGGTGATCGCGAATCCGGCCGCGGAGACTGCTTCCCGCCATTGGCCGATCGTGATCGCGCGTCCGTGCGATGTGTCGCGCAGGCGCTCGAAGGCGTTGTAGTCGTCCGCCGCCTCGGCGAGCCCGGAGGGGGATTCGCCCGGCGACGAAATTGCGTCGGGCGAGATGTTGTCCGCGATCGCCAACAACCCGCCGGGCTTCAGCACGCGCCGGCACTCGCGCAGAAATTCCGAAACGTCTGCAAAGTGGTGGGCGGCGATGCGGCACGTCACGAGATCGAACCGGGATGCCTCGAAGGGCATTTTCTCGGCCACTCCCTCCATGAACTCCACGTGGCCTATCCCGCGAGCTACCGACAATTTACGGGCCTCGTCGAGCATCTGGGTGGTCATGTCGATGTCGGTCACGTGGGCGACGCGCGGGGCAAATGCCAACGCCGTGTGCCCGGCCGCCGTGGCAACGTCGAGCACGTGCCAATGAGGCTGGGGCGCAGTCAGCTCGACGAGGCGGGTTAGGCTCGCACCCTTGGCGTGAACGGGTGAGGTCACGTAGTTGACGGCGTTGGCACCGAACTGTCGCGTGATCTCAGAGGTCATCGGCGCCCATCCGCGTGCCGGAGTTGCCGCGTCACACTGCGGGACGCATGTCGGGTCCGCCGTTGGCGGCGCGGCTTGCCCAAAGCTTTGACAACTGTTCGGTCCGGGTCACGGTCTGGGGGGGCTCGCGGTCCTCGCGTGTCGCGAGTAGCCATGACAGCAGCCAGCCTGCGCGCCGCGATGTATGCCAGTTGATCAGGGGCGAGAATAGGAGACCCGCGATCACGGGTGACATCCAGATCGCCAGCTCGGGAGTGGTCCACCAGCACAGCGCGATCAGGGCGAGGCCGAGAAGAACGTGACGCTGATGGAAGCGGACGGCTTGCGCCAGCGGAATGCCGGCCTCACCGCGGTTCTGGGGCTTCCAACCTGCATCGTGCCCTAGGAAAATCTGTATGAGCGCCGACGTTTGCGTGACCATCAGAATCGGCGCGATCAGCATTGAGTAGATCGTCTCGGTCAGTACGGCCACGATGGTTCTGAGAGACCCGCCGCGCTCACTCCTCGCATAGACGTTCTGCAACTCGAGCAAGAGCCCGAGGAACTTCGGCAACAGGACAACCGCCATCGTCGCCATGAACAGACGTAGGGCCGCGCCTGGGTCGATGACGGGCCAGACGGGAAATAGCGTCTTGCTGTCCTGGAAGTAGCTCGGGATGAGCTGCTGGCCTTGGAGGACCAGAACCGTGCCGACGGCAAGGGACGCCGCCCATACACCCGACACGACATATGAAAATGCTCCCATCGCCAGGTGGACCCGGCCCATCGGCGTCAGCCCGGGAGCGGTCACAATGGCGAGGTGCTGGATGTTGCCTTGCGCCCATCTCCGGTCGCGGACGACGAACTCGACGAGGGCAGGCGGCAAGCCTTCCCACGACCCCGGCTCGCTGGGAACCATATGGACGCCCCAACCGGCACGCTGCAGCAGTACCGCCTCGACGAAATCGTGACTGAGGATGTGTCCGCCGAAGGGCGCGGCTCCAGGCAGGCTTGGCAATCCGGCCGCGGTCGCGAAGGCCTTCGTGCGGATGATCGCGTTGTGGCCCCAGTAGTTGCCGCGGTCGCGGTGCCAGACTGCAAGCCCGGACGCAACCGAAGGGCCGTAGGTGTTACAGGCGAACTGAACCAGGCGCTGGAGAACCGTCGTGCCTCCTACCAGTCGCGGCACCGTCTGAATGAGGCCGGCGGCGGGATCTGATTCCATGCCGCGGGCCAACCGGACGAGCGCCCGACCCGACATGACGCTGTCGGCATCGAGGATGACGAAATGGGGATAGGCGGCGCCGAAGCGCTCGACCCAATCCTTGATGTTCCCGGACTTGCGCTCGGTGTTGAGCCGGCGGCGACGGTAGTAGAGCGCTATTCTTGAGGCTATCGCGCGACGAAGCGCGCCGTAGACAGCTTCTTCCTTCGCGCCAGATTTCGCATCGCGCGTGTCGGAGAGAACGAATACGTCGAACATTCGAGCGGCGCCGAGTTGCTCGAGTTCCTCCGTGATGGCGTCGATTGCCCCGGCAATGTTTGCGGGATCCTCGTTGTAGACGGGAAACAGCAACGCTGTGCGCGTTGCGGGTGGGGCGCTGGCGTCTGGCAGCGCAATCGTGTCCGCCCTCTCACCGGCAAACAGTGGGAGAAATCCCATGGCGGCGCTCAGCGTTCCTAGCGCGATCCATCCGAACGACAGGGTCGCCAATATCCAGAAGACGAACTGGATCGGCGTCATGCGGACAAAGGCGAGAACGCTCCAAAGTTCATAGCCGAAGGCGCACGTGAGCAGGGCTGTTCCGCCAAACAGCGCCGACCGCGGGACCCAGGTCACACGGCCGGGCTTGCGGCGGCTGGTTGGCGCCGCGTTGAAGTCTTGGGCGGGCATCGCCAATTGAGCTTCGGCCGGCAGCAGCGAGGGATCGGAAAGGTCCCGGCTGTCCTTCGCGGGCGCGGCGCCGCCATCTTTCGCGGGCGCGTCACCACCATCCGACGTCGCCGCCCTTTCGCCAACAGACTGGGCCGGCCGCGGCTGCGGATCACCGAGGGTGCCGGATTGCGCGATGTCCTGGCTCGTGGAGTTGGCCTGTGCGTCCGCCGCCTGCCTGGGATCGGCGTGGCCCGGCATTGGTTCGCTCATGACCGCGTCCAGCGATATATCCAGCTCTCAGATATAATCTGTTCGCCGCCCTTCAACGCGAGCCGAAGCTCGATTGTCTCATGGCCAGCGGTGTTCAGCTCGAATGTAACGCGGAGCCCCTCGACCTCGACATGTCTCTGGGCGATGACGTTGCTGACCGTGCCCGCGCTGGCCTGCAGGAGCGTCTGGGGCAATTCGCGGAGGTCTTTGACTGCTGGACCGTCGAAATCGATGACGAACAGCTTCGTGTCCGGCTTGCGCGAGATACCCACGCGGGTCTTGCGCACCCGGGCGCCGGTCCATGCGACCGGCACAGCCTCGCCCCAATGCAGCCTGTAGGCGAACGTGTGCGCCTTGGCTGCCTCGAGCTCTTTTGCGGGTTTCCAGTAGGCCACGATATTATCGTGGATCTCTTCCTCCGCGGGGATCTCGATTAGTTCGACGTAACCCTCGCCCCAAGCGCCTTTTGGCTCGACCCAGAGCGTCGGGCGTTTGTGGTATTGGGCCTCGATGTCCTCGAAGTTCGAGAATGCCCGGTCGCGCTGGCTCAAGCCAAACCCCTTCGGGTTCTTGTCGAGGAACGCACTTGCCTGGAGTTTCTTGGGGTTCGTCAGCGGCCGCCAGATGCGCTCGCCCATACCGTTGATCACGACGAGGCCCTCGCTATCGTGGACGGCGGGCCGAACGTCGCTATTAATCCTGCGGCTGGCGGGGCCTGTCAAGAACATGCTGGTCAATGGCGCGAGACCGACATGCTGAAGCGGCCGGCGCGGGAAAAGCGTCAGCTCGACGTCCATCAGCGTCGAAACGCCGGGTTGGATGGCAAATCGATAGGCACCGGTCGTCGAAGGACTGTCGAGGAGAGCCTGGACGACGATCTCCGGGGCGCCAGGGCGCGGCTTCTCGATCCAAATGCTGCGGAACACAGGAAATTCTTCGCCGCCGGGACGCGCCGTATTGATCGCAAGACCGCGAGCCGACAGGCCATAATGCTCGCCGCGCCCGACCGCCTTGAAGTAACTCGCGCCCTGGAACACGACGAATTCGTCGTAGGCATCCGCCCGGTTGATCGGCCCGTGTATCCGCATCCCGGAGAAGGCATACGGGGCGGCGTCCGGCGCCTTTGCAAGGCGCTCGCCGAGGGCGAACATACGATTATCGGCTTTGAGCGCCCGGGCTTTCTGCCCGTCGACGATCCAGATCTCCACCGGAGAGTTGTAGATGTGGCCGAGGGGAAGCGCCTGGACTTCGTAGTCCAGCTTCTCCCCGCGCCAGATCGCCTGATCGGGGCGGAACTTGATGTCGCGGTACTGTTCGAGAGTGAGGTTTGAGAAGGGCTCGGGAACATCGAGCTTGGGCTTGATGAATTCCCGTGCGGCGACCCGCTCGGCCAGTTTCTTGACGTGGTCGGGGGCGATGGTCTCGGTGACCTCCGCGGGAGGGGTGACCTGAGCCTCTGCGGCCACCGCCGCCGCCAGTTCCCAGACGGCGGCGAACATCGTCGCCGACCCCATGTTAACTGCAAACGAGCGACGGCTGAGGCCGCCGTCCTTGGGTTCCGACCGTCTCGCGCCGTGGTCTGACATTCGTCCCCGTTAGTCTTTCGAGGTTATTATCGACGTTCCATGCCGAGCACCGTCGGCCCGAAACATGACGCATACATCACGTTGACGATACCACCGCCCCATGCGGGTCACGACGTTGCGCCCATGGATGCCAACCTGGTTTCAAAATATCGTATATCACGGTGTTGCACTGCAACAAATAGCGCAATCGAAGCGAAGCACAGGAATGCAATACGCGCGTAGCATGGTGGATCGCGTGAGTGGCCCTTCACAATGTTGCCCGCCAATGCGACGCCGCCAAGGCACAGCGTGTCTTGGACGCCACGGTGCAGTTTAAATCCCGGGCGGATCGGCAAATGGATGTTTCGCTGCCGGACAGCATCTGCTTAAGTTTCGTGCGACCAATTGATTCGGCATCGGGGGGCCGGAACTTGCGGTAGGTCGACAAGTACGACGAATAGGCTCGGCTTTGTTGAGTCGCCGCCAAGCCAACGGTCTCACACGAGGGACGGCACTTCGGTGCCAAACCTAAATTATAATGAGCAGACGGGAGTAGGTAGCATGAAGTATTTGAGCCTCAGCGCTCTGGTTGCAGCCGGCGTCCTCGCCGGTGGCATGACCACGGCGAATGCCGCTGACCTCGGCGGCAACTGCTGCGCCGATCTCGAAGAGCGGATCGCAGAACTCGAAGCCACGACTGTCCGCAAGGGCAACCGCAAGGTCTCGCTGACGATCTCGGGCTGGGTTGCCGAGCAGGTCGTCGTTTGGGATGACGGCGTCGAGACGAATGCTTATCAGAGCAGCATCGGTGGCACGCTCGATACGAACTTCCGCTTCACGGGTTCGGCCAAGATCTCGCCGGACGTCTCGGCGGGCTACGTTCTTCATATCGAAGCCTCGAGCAGCGGCAACCTCGGCCTGTCGCAGAGCGTGGACGATGGCGGCCAGGGCCTCTCGGTCCTCCAGTCGTTCTGGTTCCTGAAGAGCGAGTCGCTGGGTCGCATCTCGGTCGGTCTCCAGTCGTCGGCTGCCGATAACGTCGCCATTCTTCCGGACGGCTCGGGCACGCTCG